>Ga0255055_10001232_pt1 | contig 19129 bp, 23 predicted proteins | sample JV7_2_27_MG_FD_188633 | JGI IMG/M metagenome (GOLD analysis project Ga0255055, IMG submission 188633) | Seawater microbial communities from Jervis Inlet, British Columbia, Canada - JV7_2_27 | ecosystem: Environmental > Aquatic > Marine > Inlet | place: Canada: British Columbia | collected...
CTCCATGGTTCCGGCACCCCATTCGGGAATGGCGTTCCAATGAACCTGAACGCTGGTTTTCGTGCGGGCGGAAATATTATCATCCAAATCCGCAAATGTGGGCGCGTTGTCCATGTCCTCTCCCTGAATACTTAGATTAGTAACTACGCTGTCAGACTCATCGATAACGAACTCTATGTATGCTTCGGTGATGGTGGTCCCTTGCGGGATGGAGAGATTCTGAAAGCGGATGCCGACGATCTGCTCACCGTTGCCCTGGTCATCGACCATCTCCAGATCGCCACTGGTCAAATGCACTGAAGTTTGACCGATTTTTTCTTCGCCATCATCTGAGCTCTGGGACACGCGCACATCGATCGCATGATCGCTGCCGTCGTTGTAGGCCACATGCAGCAGAGGCGCAAAGCCGGAGTTTTGATCATAGGACACTGCTGTGCGCCGGCCGAGAACGCCGTTGTTTTCGATAATAAAAGCCATGGCGTTACCTGGGGCCCAGCCCGCCCGGTCAACGATCTCCTGTACGATCGAACTTAAATCCGGAGTCTGGGGTTTGTCCACATTGGGGCTGACATTGATCTCATTGTTCATACTGCCGGAGACATCCAGCAGGATCATAATGGCCGGACTGATGATATTTTCGGCATACACCGGTACGTGCCCGCAACTGTAGGTTTGATCCTGCTCAAGAACCGTCACGCTAACTGTGATTTCCATCGGGCTGTCGGGCGCACCGGGTGCGCTGATCGTAATCTTTTCGGTATAGGTGCCGATGGCAAGTCCCGATGTGTTGTAATTGATCGTAATCGTTTCGTCGTCGCCGGGCAGTATGCTGCCGCCGGTTGCGGAAATCGAAAACCAGCTTGAATTTTCCGATAAGGTATAGTTCATGCTGCCCGAACCGGAATTGGTAATCTTAAGGCTGTCGGCCGGTGCATTTTCCGTCTCAAAACAAGACGCACCGATGGTGTTTTTGTCGGTAGTGATGTTAGGATTACTGGCAGTATCCCACTCGATGTGCAAAATGGCAGCCTTGCCAGGATCGGTATCAAAACTATAGGAGATGCGCCAGCCGTGACCTTGATTAAAAATAAAGGCCATTGAATTGCCGCTCAACCAGCCCGACCGGCCGATGATCTCCTGCACGACGGCGCTCAGGTCCGGTGTGCGATAGGTTTGATTTAGGTCCCAGGATGGCACGGGATCCCAGGTCACACTCTGGCCGGTCAGGGATCGGGTGCTAAGATCATTTAGCGCAGACGTAAATGCCGGTGCATGATCGATGGCTTCGGACTTTATGACCATACCGGTAGCGCCACTGAGGGTGGCGGCGCCTTCATTGTGGGCCACCAATTCAATATAAGCCTTGGTAATCTGGACTCCCTGGGGTACGGCCACATTCTGGAAACGAATCCCGGTGCCGCGGTCGGTGGAGTTGAAAAAATCCAGGTCCGGACTGGTCAGGTACATATTGCCGTCGGCTTTTTCCTCGACGTCGTCATTGGCGTCAGAGACCTGAACCGTCACTGAATCGGAAGTATATTCAATGTGCAATAAAGGGGCAACTTCCTGACCGTTTTCGTTGGCCCATCTGAAGGCGCGGGCCACCCGCTCTCCACTACCTTCTATGATAAAAACAATATCTTCACTCTCGTCCCAATAGAATTGATTTATAATTTCCTGAATGATGGGGCTCAGATCCGGCGTCTGTTGCGCCACGCCGGTCTCTGCGACCGTGCCCCATTGAGGTATGTTATTCCAGGCAACGGATGCACTGGTTTTGACCCTGCCTGAGATGGGGGTTGAGAGAAAATCCAATGGATTATTTTGATCATGACCCCATATAGTGAGGTTGGTTGTAGCCGTGCGCACCTCATCAACTGAAAATTGGATATAGGCATTGGTAATTGTAGAGCCTCTGGGAATGGTCACATTCTGGAAGCGAATGCCGCATAATTTATCGCCCAACTCCAGGTCGTAAATATTGGTGCTCACACCCGTGGTTTCTTCGGCATCGTCTGCGAGCCGGATCACCCGGGTTTCAAAGGTGCCCGAGGTGGCGCCTGAAACCTGCAAAGGTATTATGAGCATTACACATATAAACGCCGCTATTTGGATATATCCATTTTTATTGTGTTTGCGCTGCATGATATTCCTTCCTAATCTTTAAAAACCCACTGTCTGGAATGCATATCGGGCTTGCTTTTTATATGGTGTCGGCCCCCAAAATTTCTGAAATCCGTCGAACCCGTTTATATTCGGATTCGGACTTCAGTGTTTAATATCCGACCTTAAAAATCTTCGACACCCTGACATCGATTTGCTGGGTCTGGTTGGCATTGGATCTTGTATCGTAAAAGAACTCCCGAAAATCCGGCCCACTGCCGGCCACAATACTATCGGCGACATATTGAACCTGATGCCAGTAGGGAACGCCATATTGGCTCAGGGTGGTGTTATCCGGGGTCAGGGTGCTGAAATCCGTGGGGACCGGGTCGGCCGGTGGCGTGTTAAAACCGTAATTCTTGACAATGTTCTGCGCGTTGGGATTTACGGTTGCCGGCGGGCCGGCCGCATTATCCAGCCACATCGCGCCTTCTTTCCAGCCGCTGTCGGCAACATAAAAATCGATCTGGTAGCGATGCTCGTTTCCGGTGATTTTGGATTCGAAAACGCTGGTGTTGATGGCTGCCACTCCAATTATGGTCAGAGCTACCAGTATCAGCAAAGTGACGATTATCGCCGAACCCCTGTTATTCTTTATAATCAATGTGGGTGATAGCATCGTTCTAAATCCTTTTAGTTTTTTTCTGCGTGCGCAGACTTAGGCCGCCGATTGTCTGGTTTACATATTTGCTTTAATAAAATCGAAAGAAGCACGTCTTTGGCCTCTTGCCGTTCGAATTGCGGTAACCCGCACCGATTTGGTCCCCGGCAGCGGTTGATCATCGATAACGGTCCAACTTATCGTAATATGTCCTGTTTCTCCGGCTTCATCGATTTGGCCGTCTTCGTCGTTATCAATCAAATCGACATCTGCTGCCGGCGTATAATCGATTCCGGGGGCGGCAGAACCCACCAGGTTGGCATCATCAAACGACAATGCCATTAGTTTTTCTGCGCGATCCTTGGCGATGGTAATCACCGCAGTCGAATTTCTGGCATTGGCATTGGTATTGATGGCAGTAATTTGCATTTTGCCGACCGCCAAAAAACCAATGGCAAATATCGCAAGGGCGATCAAGATATCGATGAGAGTGAAACCCTGGTTGCAGCGGCTGCCTATAGTTTCAAGAAATTTCTTCCTATCCATGATGTTATTCCTTATAAAGAACCCAGATTACGGCCGAGGACATCCGTTGATAGGACAATCCGTCGGAAGCGGTCATTTTGAGCGGGAAGAATCACTGCCCCCTGCTGGTTCATGTAATCCTTGTCATCCAGGTTTTGATTCGGAAGCCCATATCTCGGGTTTTCACCCGCCCGGGCTACAATACTAATTTGGACGGATCGAATATCTGCCAGCCGGCCAGCCGGCACCGCACTACCGACAATCAAATTATTGCCGTCTGCATCAAGGTACGCAAAATTCAGCGCATCGATGTTCAGCGATATATCGAGTGTCTGCATGGCGGCTCCATCCCAATGTTGTCGCTGCAAATTGCAATTTAATCCGTCGGCAATGCCATCACCGCCGGCATCGTTGGACAACCGATAGGTGACCTGTTCAAGGTTATCGTTGACGTCGCCGTCTACGTTGGGCATACCCCTTTCATTAAACTCATCGATATTTCCATCGAGGTCGTCATCAACACCATTGTTGATGTCCATCGTAAACGTAATCGAACCGGTCTGAGCAGATGTGATCTGGGGTACGCCGCTTTCCGTTGGATCATAACCGGCCAACCGAATTTCTCTTTCCATGGCAAACATTGCCGCCCGCGCATTTTGCTGCATTTCGACGACTTGTTGCTGTGTCATCTGTGATTTTAACTGGGCCTGATAAGTCGCATAAATTATACCTAATATGATTGAGGATAGCGCCATTGCGACTAAAAGCTCCACTAAGGTAAACCCGCGACTTTTGCTGCTGAAGATCATTTTATTTGTTCCTTTTCATGATTAACCCGGCTGATTGATACTAACACTGCCTGCCGGCGTGATATTAATTCGGGTCTGTCTATTATCGTTTCTTAGAAAAACGGTTCCTGCGGCCAGAGAACCGGTATTATTCAGGCAAAACCCATTGGGGGCAAAGGCAATCGCATTGTTCGGATTAGTAAAAATCAAGCCGTCTCCTCCACCCTGGGCGGGGTTAAGTGATACACCCGGATATTCCGACCAGGCAACCGTGCGAATAACCTGCTCGCCGGCGTCGAGCGTTAAATCCTGGTCATCGTCAACAAAGACCGTATAATTACCGGCAACTGTATCAAAAGTAATTGTGCTAAGTGTATTGCTTCGAGCGGCTTGGCTCTTTGCACTTTGAAAACTGGAGTACAGATCTTGGGTGGCGCGGCTTAACTGGGAGTTGTTGCGCCAGCGTATATAATTGGGTACTGCAATGCCGGCCAAGATGGCCACAATACCCATTACCGTCAGCAGTTCCATTATTGAAAATCCTTTATTGTTGCGCATGCTACAGTCTCCTGAATTTTGGCAATTTAAACTGCTGCCGGAGTAAAAGATTATGAGATGCGTTCGCGACACTTTAAATTGCTGCCCCTTTAAATATGCAGTTTTCAGGATCAGTTGGAATTCTCGCTCTACGGTTAACATTTCACAACAAGAGATTACAGGCTCAAAAAACTACTCCGTTTCCACATCAGATTTCATAGGTACAGTTATCAGCACAAGTTTCTACAAGTAAATATCCTACATATTCGGGGCAGCAATTTAAACTGCTGCGAACTCAAAAATTGTTGAGATGCGGTTGCAGCAAGTTTTGTGCAAACGAATCTCTTATGTGTTTTCAGGATGATACGGTGTTGGTATTAACCGGAAAGCAATGGAATCGGAATGGGATCGGAATGGGGTCCGGATCGGATCCAAAGAGGATCGATGTCCTTTTCACCATACATGGTCAGGTTGGATACCCTGATATCGGTAGTGCCTGCGGTGTTCCCCCCAAAAGATAAGATTGCCAAAATAGAGAAAATTGGATCGGTGTGACTTCGGCGCATTGAAATTCCTCCCATTTGCGTATACAGTTTTCAGGATCAATTAGAATTCGCGGTTCGCAATTCACAAGAACTACTCAGTTTCCGCATCAGTTGTCATTTGTACAGAGATCAGTTCAGATTTCTCAGCAGGAAAATTCAAACATATTCATGCTGAAATTCAAACTGCTGCCAAAGTAGAAGATATTGAGATGCTTAATGCAAATTATTTGCCAGCTACCCTCCTTTTATCACGAAAGCATAAAGTTTTAGGTTAAGATCACCACGCAAATTAAGCTATTTTCTTAAATTCGTTATCAAATCAAAAAAATAATAAATATTTCCAAACCAAAAAAAAGATAAAGCAGATGTGCGTTATTTGTCATTTTATTGACACTTTGTGATACCCATTCAGCTTCCCCCCGTTTACGGACCGGAGTCCCCGGGGAAGGCGTATTGGTTGCCGCTCCCATTGCAGGCTGGATAGATGATATATCGACCATTACAAAAAGAGCTTTAGCACTTTTTTCCAATAGGCCCTTTTGGGCGCATCTTAGCCATGTTTGAAATTTTCGGTACCTAACCCATTATGAACTTCCCCACCGATCAGATGGATGTTCACACAGACTGGGGTGAGTTAGAAATACATTAGTTATGGAATCATCAAGTGCGGCAAAATTGAACCCCGATTGGAAAATATTGCCTACCAATTCGATTCTCGGAACCCAGTGTCATATAGAGCGGATAAAAAAGAAACTTCTTTGAAAAATCGATAGTCAAATAAGGCAAAAAATCTGACCACTTACGACAAAGGGAGCGAAAGATAGCCTTGCCGATTCATACCGCAAAGCGATAATCCATTAGTTCATAAGACGATTCATGCCACCGGCAGTCAAGTCATGCCGGGAAACGAATAGTCATAAGGGAGTTTAACTGGCTTATTTTAAGAACAAAATTATTAGTTGATAATTACAATCGCATATCTTTGTTATCAGCTCGATGAAAAAATAATTTCCCATTTTCCCGCCGATGTATCTGTTGAAGCAATCCTTTTTAGCTTTATCATTTGAGCTTTAAAATGTAATTTGCCACCATCAATCTTAGCTTTTGGGCTCCAATGATAACCGGGGCCTAAGTCAGTATTGATCTGAAAAAAAGTATTTGTATCATCAATCCATCCGATTCGAGAGTTTCTAATATTGAGCCATACCATTCTTTCACGGCCATTTAATTCTGCAACTGCTACTCTGAGTGCTTGTTGGCCCGCTTTGGCATCAAGGTCAATAAATCGTGGTATTGATACTGCGGCAAGAACCGCCAAAATTGCCAATACAGCAATCATTTCAAGCAACGTAAAGCCTTTGCCCTCAGCAACTTTAGAAATACTTTTTCCCTTAATTTGCATATCCGCCATGCTGACTGAGTCCGAGTTTCTGGATGCTGATGAATAGATGAAGATTAGCTGCTGTAGCTGATAAATCAAACAAGGCGCAGTGTGCAAAGCACCAAAAAAATATCGGCAATTTAATTTTATTCTTAAATATTTTTTAAAAAAAATTATTCTGGTGGCTAAAAGGGCTGAAAATGATGCCACGGGAAGGTTTGATCAAATTGTGAACAAGATCCCTTTCGGTTTCGCATCTCTTTTGAACGCTATTCATCGAAGGCCTGGTCTTTGCCAGACTGACGTGCCATGATTTTAAGCCTCCAATGTTTTGCACTATATTATCATGGGGTTTTGGCCGAAAAGTGAAAACCGGGCAAAAAGGAGGATAAGCACCCCCTTAAAAGGGTGAAAATGGGGTATTAAACAGATTGACTTAGATTTGAATATGTTCTTATTCGCCTTCGATTTAACAAAAATGTAATAAACAAAGGGTTAAGCAAAATTGCTTAACCCTTTGTTTATATTGGTGCCGGAGGTCGGAATCGAACCGACATGGATCCAAGATCCGCTGGATTTTGAGAACAGTCTATCCCCGATTTTTTTACTTGTTTTTCCGGTCACTTAAATTAACTACCCTTTTAATTTCTGGCAATTTTCTGCCATCGACTTTTGGAATGCGGTTTAAAATTTTTCGCTTATGTTCTTTGTCGCCGGCCTCGGCATACCACATCGGCATGGAAAAATCTTTCCAGTTTCCCAGCTGTCGCAAGGTTTCTACATCGCCGCCAGATTGCAGCACCATCGAGGCCCAGGTGCGACGCAGCATATGCCAGGCTTTACGTGGAGGAAGATAAACGCCGGCGCGGGCCGCTGCATTTTTAAAACAGGCGGTCAGCTTGGTTTTATAGCGATTGCCATTTTTATGACAAAAGACAAATTGACCCCGCCGCTTCTGGCCGGCAACAAGTTCTATCGCCCGGTCATTTAGCTCAATTTCTGCTGGCTGCTTATTCTTAGGATCGACAATCCAGGCTGCCCCGGCTTTTAAGTTGGCATCTTCCCATTTAAGGCCCGTTATCTCTGATATCCGCCAGCCGGTGTTAAACGCAAATTCAATCATATCGCGTTTTATTTTGTGCTTCACTTCGGCCAGGATATCATTGACTTGTTCTACTGATAAAATGCCCGGCTTTTTTTTGCGTTTGATTTTAAACCGCTTAACAGCTAAAAATGGATTTTCACCGCTGTATTTTTGCCACTCAACAGCCTTTACAAAAACCTGGGAACACAAGCTCAAATAGCGATTAATAGTAGATTTAGCTCTTTTCTTTGCCATTGCCACTTTAAATTTTTCAACCATCCAGGGCGTTATGTCGCTCATTAGCTTGCCGGCAAAAGCCTTTTTCAAGGTCGCCGATCGATGCTTGTCAGTCCAGTATTCTTTATTTTGCTGCGCCCAGTTTTTAAGATAATCGTCGATCATATCTTCAAATAAAACCGCCGGACCGCGGGGCTTTAGACCATAGGCTTTATCTATTGCCCCGCGAGCCGCATCGGCAATCTCGATACTTCTTTTTTCAAATGCTCCCGCCTCGCTTTTACAACCCTTGATGATTTTGCGAATCCGCTTTCTGCTTTGGGGGTGGATATAGTCAATGCCGTAAGATATTCCAAATTGACCCTTGACCGCATAAATCCCTGGATATCGCCTTTGCTTTTTTGTTTTTTTGTCGGTCATAATCCTGCCCCCTTAAAAAATGGCTCAGTGGCAAGGGCAAAATATAGTCAAATTATTTCGCCCTTGCCAGATAGGTTAAATTTTTACTTCCCGGTCCGTGTCCTACCATGCCTTTTGAAAAGATCGCCCGATATACGGCCTCTGAGGCAGTCGCTATTTTTTTGCACCTTCCTGAGAGATCATTTTATTCCGCTCGCTGGTCAATCTTTCTAAAAATTCCTTAAATGCTATAATCTTTTCGTTGAGGATTCCGGATAGGCATTGACTATCATAGTCAGCAACATCTGAACATTCGAAGTTATGGTTAATTGCATTTGATAGAACCTCAATCTCGTAAAAAACACCACATAAGTTCTCAATTTCAAAATTTCCATGCCAGTGTATATCTTCCATCATTTTTTTTGAGGTATACATTTAAAAACCCTCCTTAACGCTTAAGTGGTTATTGTTGATTTTCGCTTTTTTTCCGTGAAAATTTTCACAATCCATCAATTTTAAGACAACCGCTTTTTTTCGTCGGCCCTGGCTGGTTGCCAATGCCTTGTAATGATCCCGCTCCGCTTTCAATCTATCAATAAATTTTTGCTGCTCTTCCAAAAGTCTATTTTGGTTTCTAAGCATGTACCGGCACACTGCTGCATCTTCTTTGAATTTTTCCGTCATTTTATACAAATCATTTCGAGCAAACGGACCGTTTCCGAAATGCTCATCTAAAATTTTATCTGATTTTTTCATTGCTCACTCATCCTTTCTATCGATTATTTCTTTTTTTTTCTTCTAATGCTCCTAAAAATTCATCAAATTACGGTTGTTCTTCCTTTTCACGCCACGACTCCAATAAATCATCATTAATATAATCAAGAATTTCGGCCAACGATAAAATACTTTCCTTCAAAATTAATTCAATGCCAGTCAACCGGTAAACATCTCCGGTATCGGTGACGGCCATTTCCGTCACAGAATCCTTCACAATAAGCAGCTTATAAAAAATTTTGCCCAAATCATGATCCCTCAAATTTTTCTTCTTTTCCCTCGAAAAACCCCGCAATTCTGTTTTTTTTTCCATGATTTACCTCCCAAAATAAAAATGCGCCGGGAGCGATTACGGTCTAAGAGAACCGTTCCGGGCCTTACGGCTACCGGACTCCCGGCGGATTTTAATTTTAGGCACAAATAAAAACGGATCATAACGGAGATCCTCCCGCTCTTAGATTTAATCAAATTCAGAATATCAAAATTTCCTATTAAGTCAAGAAGATTTAATTGTTTCGCCTATTGGCACGATCCAGCGCGGAAACTATGCCAGCTTGGAGCTGGCTGATGGATTGCCGCGGGAGGTTGCCCGTCGGCGCTGAAATATTAATATTTATCGTCGGGTTAAAAGCGCCCCTTCGTTCTTTCGCCACCTGTTTTTTAGGAATAACAGCCTCGCCTTTCTGCAAAATCGCGGGAAATTCCCCCGGCATTAAACCATCATGCAGCCTGGGTGCTCCGACAAAGGCCGCTGCCGGCACCTGGCGCATAGCTGGTCGATCCTCACCCACGATGCCGCCTTTATGGAAAAGGTTTGCAAAAATAGTGGAAAATAAACCACCGATGCCACCGCCAGCGTCGCTGTCATCTCCGCCGGCATTGAATAAACCTTCAGCTAATTGCTTCGAAAGCAAATCGGCCATTGATCGGCTGATGCTTTCAAAAATCGCGTTCGTATAGTCTTTAAAGCTATCTAATTTCCCGGTCATGGCGTCAAAAAAAACATCAGAAAAAGTACTTTGCATTCTTTCGGCCGTATTCTGCACAAGATCGACCAGGGCGCTGTTATGCTCCGCCCAGCGGTCCTGAGATTCCTGCAGGCGCTTTGCCATTTCTTCTTCATAAAAATCGAACATCGAGCCGAGATCGCTTGCCACAAAGTCAATACCGTCGGGCGTCAAAAGCTGCTGCCAATTTTCCCGCGATTTGTCCAGGCGCTTTTGCATTTTCTCATCGTAAAAGTCAAACATCGCGCCGATATCGCCGGCAACAAAATCAATGCCCGTATCTGCGCCTAAAAGCTTATCCCAGTTTTCCTGCGATTTTGCCAGGCGCTTTGACATTTCGGTATCGTACAACTTGAACATTTCGCCCAAATCAATGGCAACGATATCAAGGCCGCTAATCTCTTGATTCGCGTCTTTTATGACCTGCACATAATTTTTTTCAATAGCGCCCTTCCATTGTCCGGTGAGCATTTCAAGGCGTCGGGTTTCGTGTTCATAACGGTCCACCATCTCTTTTGTCTGGTCGACCCATTCTGAAGGCAATAGTTCTATTCCTAAGGTTTTTGCAATCCGCATTTCTATATCACGCATCCCGCTTCTAAAATCCTTAATCGCTTTAAAAGCGTTAATCATGCCTTCTGCCAGATTCTTGATTTCGGGCGCAAACTGCACGATCGCCGTTGTCAACTCGATCTTCAAAAGCTTGCCTAATTTTTCCAGCTCATCATTTGCTTTTTCGCTGGCCCGGATTAGGTCCTGATTCATCACGAGGCCCAGGTCGCGTGCCTCCTGGCGCATGCGAGCCAGGCCATCCGCACCGTCTTTGACAAAGTTGACCATCTTCACACCCGCACGCGAAAAAGCAGCACTGGCTAAAGCGGCCCTGTCTGTTGCGGTTGCGGTCCGGCCCATGCGATCAAAGACCAGTTTCAAGGCATCGTCTGTGCTTTTCGAATTTTTAATATTATCGAGCAGCTGCTCATCAAATTTTTTGAGGAAAGTCGTAAGCGCTCCGGTTTTCTGTCGGGCCTCTCCTACACGTTTAGCAAACGCAGATAAAGAACCTTCCATCAAACCGGTATCTACGCCCGATAAATTCGCAACGTGCCTATATTCTTGCAGCGCGTCCGTTGTGATCCCAATAACATCGGCGGTTTTACCAATTGCGTCGGCTGCATCCAGAGAACTTTTAATTATGTGACCGATACCAGCGGCGGCAAGGCCCGCAAAAGCTGCCTTTAAATAACCCGTTGCGCTGGTCAAGCCCGCAAAACTTTTGCGCAGCCTACCGACCCGGCCTTGTACGTTTTTAAACGCTTTGCCGGTAAGATCTTTGCCCGCTAATACAATCTCAAGTCTTTTATCTGGCATAACTTTTTTCCTTTCAATTAAGTTTCAGGGATGGCCGGCGGTTTTCCTGACCGCCGGCCCCGGCCAAAATGGAAGAAACAAACAGACACCGGCCATTTCGGCCGCCCTGCAGGAAAAGACCCCGGGGTCTGCTTTCGGTGCAGCGTGGCAATAATTCCGGCTGGAGGTCGCCGGGCGCAGGTACCAACGCTGCACCTTTTTTGAAACTGCCTGCGCATAGGCCGCGGGAAAGACAGGGAGACCGGAATCTCCCCTACCCAGGCACGGCCTTTAAACAGCTCCTGGGCCTACCGCCTATAGGTTATGCAGTTAAGGCGTCTTTCATGGCTGCAAAAGATTCGGCATGGCGAATCGCAACATCAACATCTTGCAGGGCGACGACCCGCACCGTGCCGCTGGTTGAATGTGTGTAAGGATCGACCAGGATATCAAGCGCACCCCACATGCCGTAAACCAGCTCAGCCCAGTTCGCGAATATGACAGCGCTGCAAACACCCGTCGATGCACCCTTGTTAAGATCACTCGGCACTTGGTTTGAAGCACCTGCAGGGTAACCGTTTAGCATACCGTAACCCGGCCGCACTTGCGGATCGTTTTCCCATACATATTTCGCAGTATTGGATGCTTTCTCGGTTTGCTTCAGTTTACTTCTGACTTTTGTATTTGTCAGATACCCCAAACGATCCACATCGGCGTTATCAATTGCAATCTCGCTCTCAAGATCGACAATATGCGAGTATGAAGGCGCCAGACCGTTTGTGCCGCCGGCCACGACGCCGATACCCGTTGTGTTCAAAATACCCCTGGGTTGATTGCTGGCGCCGCTGCCGTTAATACCTGCAAGATCGATCGCCAGGCCAAGTGTCGCCGCCAAATCGCGCCGCACAAAGATTTCCGCGTCGATCGAGCTTTGTTTAATCAGTTTACGGCTCAAATCAGTAAACGCACCCACTGTTTTGGGCGACATTGTCACTTGTGCAATTTCCGGCGTCGACTCGGTTGGTGCGCCGCCTTCGGACAGCCAATAAGCAGTAGCCCCGCCGGTCTGCTTCGGGATTGCCACGTCCCCCACCAAGCCCGAAAGCACGGTTGCACCCAGCCGGACCGTCATCATGCGGTTTCGCAGCATGTCGATGAAATTAGCGCCCAAAAGGTCAGTAGCCACCAGATAACCGCCCTGGCTATCAGTGCCAACGGTCATATCCCTTTTGAGAACATCATAGGGCACAAAATATCCAGAAGGTTGTTGATTAATCCTTTGACTCACGGCTCTGCTACATTCTCTTTCAAACTTAGCAAGTGACGGATCCTGTACCACCTGGCTTCTGATTAATTTTAAGAAAGAGTATCCCCGCACTTCTTCCATGCTCAATCCAATTTCCACATTCTCAGTATCTTTAATTTTTTTCATTTTGAATTTCTCCTTAAATCTTTTTTTTATTTTCCGTGTGAAAAAAAATTTAGGAGACAGGTTTACCGGCCCGCTCTAAAGATCTTTTTCTCATCGTTCTTGGGTTATCATCCAAGCCGCTTTCTTGCTGACGCTTGCTGGCTCCCTCCGTACTCCCGATCTTCTGTGTCCGGAAGCGGGGCTAATTTCTTATGCTTTTAACGCGCATATCAAGCGCGTTCGATGCTACTTTTTTATAAGCTCCAAAACATTCAACGAGTAATTCCAAACCCTCGATATCACCAACAGCACTATAAGCAGCAATGTACTCGATCATCTTGTGAAATGTCGGCAATATCCCGCGATCGCTCAAAGCCTTAATTTGTTCTTTAGGTGTCATTACCACCACCCTACCCCTTGCGTGCTCACCAAACTGATATCTTCCCGAGGCATACGAATTGGAACTCCAATATCGCAGCGCGCCCAATAAGATTCAAATCCTTCATGGTATACACGGATTAAATCCCAGTATAGCGCCTCATCGCCGTTACAAGCGCGAATTAACTCCCTGTGATTTTCATAAATCCAATTATAAGCTGCATCCTTCAAAAGAAGTGCCTTTACGCAAAAAAGTCGCACGTGCTCAGAATTTTCAATATAATTTCCTCGTTTGAGTTCAAGTTCAAAATTTTTGGTTTCAATTTCAATTTTGATTTTTTCACGTCGCGCCTTAATTAGCTCCTGGGCTGATTTTTTCATTTTAGACGGCGTTGCAGCGGTAGGCTGTTCTGCCGGTCTTAAATATTCAGCGGCATAAAGATCAAGCTCGGATACTATCCAAGGCGGTCTTTTAATTTTACCCTCGCTCATATGCCGATACATGGATTTTTCTGAAAGCTTCCATGCTTGCCGATTCAAGTACGACACAGCTTCTTTGACAGTGGCTATTTTAGGCTCTTTATCCTCTTGCATCTTCTCAATTGTCATTCTCGAAATATCTCAAATTACAAAACCTGACGAAGGTCGCGCTGAGAGAAACCGTATAAAGGGGCTGCCAGGAAGGACCCGCTACTATCAATTGTTTACAGCAATCCAATTTCCCAATCCTTTTAATTTCAAAGCTTCAGACGATTTCATAATTTTGTTCTTTTAATTGTTTCAGTGTATATGTTGGTATCCTAACCTTAGGACCAACATGTCTTTTTGAATTCGAACACGATCCGCATTTACACATGACTCGCTGATCTCTATTAAGCTTTTCATTGAACGCTTTAAAAAATAATAAACCTGTACCGTGGCAATCACCGCATTCCGTTTGTTTAAGTTCACTTACAAAAAGATGGGGGTGAGCTTGCTTATAATCTCTCCAACCGTCCAAGAAAGCTTTGGCTACATTATATGGTGCTGAACTCTCACGATCCGCTATCTGCCTTGCGATCCACTTAGCAGCTGGCAGCGGAATTGAATTAACTCTTGAAAACCACAGATCCACCGCTTGATTTTTAGGTGGTACTTTCTGGAAATATGTGAACAATTTGCTTAACAGCAATTTGAAGTCTTCTTTTTCCATGATTGTTAAAACGGGTTGCAATCCCCCCCTTTTTCATTCTTAACATTCTTACCATTCTTGTTAGTCGTTGCTTGTCCGTTAGCGGCCTGTTGACTTGGTCGTTGATCTGTCTCTGTGTTTATATCAAAAACATCTGAATTAATTATCTTTGCTATCGTTCCCTTGTTCGTTGATTTGGTCGTTATAAATTTCCACTTTTTTAATTTTTTTTTTGCAGTCCGATATTCTTGCTCTGTTAATCCACAAGATTTAAAATCCCCAATCAAAGCTTCTCCTGGTTCAAGATTGTCAGCTGAAAAACCGTCTAAAGTTCGCTGCGCCCGAATAACAATAAGTGCGAATAGAACAAATTCATTTCGGTGTTTTAACAGCTCAATCGTACTCATCGAGCGAACGTATTTTATGAAAGGCCTTCCCATCAATCGCCATCACAGGCAACTACGCTCACACCCGAACGTCTCATCTTTACCAGGCAACGAGTCAAACCAACGCTCAATTTTTTCAAGATCAAAATAGAGCTTAACGCCGACCTTCTTGTGAGGAAGCGGATTTTCAGAGCGCTTAACCAGCTTATAAATCTGATGCTTTGTAAATGGCGTTTTTTCTTCCAAGCCTTTTAAATCAACGATCTGACGCATTCTAATATACCCTCCTACTAACTGGCTGTTGCTTGCAGCCACTATTTAATTAAAAAAATTATCCACTATGCCTTTTGATCCTATCGTCAATATTCATTTTAAGCTTTTTAAAATTCACAATGTGAATATTGTCAGGTTCTGTCCCGCTGAGATCGAAATCTTTCATTTTTTCTTCATCATCATAAGTTAAAAAAAGGGTTGAAAAAGATTTGCTAATATCTTTATCTTCAATTATGCGAACCCCTGGAGCAAGGGCCTTGTCCGAAACCAGCCGCCCTTCCTGTGTAAGAAAAGGCCGTTTGGGGTCATTGCTTTTCATAATTTCACCACCGACCGGACGCTTAAAAAATACAAGCCACAAATGCTTATCGGCTTTGTCCAACCAACCAAGCCTCTCCTTCCGTTTTTCATCTGTCCCTGTTGTAAATCCGTGAATACTTAAACTGGCTTTCCTTCGATGGAATCCGAATTTTACAAGAATATCAAAAAGGGCAGTTACATATACTTCTAAACGGCCATATTTATCGCCAAGCCCAGGGCCTTCTGCTTTTTTATAAGGCTTTATATAGCCTCGAAACACCCATTCCTTGAATTTGTCTCGAGACAAACCTGGAATGAACTTGACAACGTCTTTTACAGTATATTCTTCTTTCATATAGATTCAGACTAAATGATATTATAAGTGACTGTCTATTACTTTATGCCACTGTTGGTTAAATTGTCAAGCAAAAAATTAATTTGAAAAGATTAAGATCTATTTCATTCAAAAAAATCTGGCAGATTTCTGCCTTAGAACCCCCGAAATCTGGCTAAATCTGGCTAAAAACGGCAAAATTACCACAAAAAAGGGGTAGACGATAAATCGTCTAACCCCTTGATTTTAGTGGTGCCGGAGGTCGGAATCGAACCGACATGGATGCAAGATCCGCTGGATTTTGAGTCCAGTGCGTCTACCAGTTTCACCACTCCGGCACAGTAGGAAATCTTATAGGTAAATTGCCGGAAGTTGTCAATAATATTAGAAGCTCTAAAAGACCAATATCGAGGACGAGGAGGAGCACGAGGACGAGTACGAGGTTAGACGGTGTTCCTCCCCGCTTCGTACTCGTCGTCGTCCTCGTTCTCGTTATCTAACGCTTAACACTTCTCCGGCAGTGACCTGCCCTTCTCTTAAAATCCGCGGTGGCGTTACGGTCACATCGACAACCGTTGATCCGATTCCACCGATAAGGGTACCGGCATCCAGGATAAGGCCAAGCTGACTGGCAATTGTCGGATCCAGATCTTGGGCCCGACAGCAACCCGGCTGGCCTGACATGTTGGCACTGGTTCCGGTAACGGGTCCTTTAACCTGCTGGACTATTGCTGCTGCTACCGGATGCCCGGGAAGGCGCACGCCGATTTTACCGGTTTGGGCGGTCAGTTGATCCGGCAACGAATTACGGGCTTCAAACACAAGTGTCACCCTGCCGGGCCAGAAAGCCTCCATTATGGCATCAGCAGCCGACGAGATCTGCACCACCAGAGACTCCAGCTGCTTTTTAGAATCAATTAGCACCAGGATTGGATTCTGTTCCGGACGCTGTTTTATTTTAGCAACCCGTTCAACGGCCTCCGGATTAAAAGCATCTGCACCCAGGCCATAAAGGCATCGCGTCGGAAACGCAAGCACCCCACCCTGCCGGATAACAGCCGCCGCTTCGGCTATGATTTCAGGTTCGGGTGTTGTCGCGTTTATCTTTCGAATGATTGATGGGCGCATTAAGTGGATTTAATTTGTTTTCTGTTTTATTCTTTTGGACAAGATTGATCCGCTGTTTTTAGCCACAGACCCCTCTTCGCACAAGGCTTCGCCGCGGCAGGCAGGATTTTTCATTAGCCACAGACCCACACGGACTCACACTAACCTTTTGTTCGGCCGACTTTGGCCGAACAAAAACTGTCAATCACTGCGCGATTAAAACTTTCCACGACGCCTGTAATACCTCGTAACCCACAAACTATTAACGTAAATTTATATTATCTATTGGAGCAGTTAACCCTTGCCCGAAGGGCTACAGGGTTTTTCCCTGGACAAAGTCGTCCAGGGAAAAGAAAACTGTCTGTGTATGTCCGTGTGCGTCCGTGGCTAATTAGTCGAATTAGTCTGCGGTTAATTTAGAGTCTTATGTAAATCCTGTCTAAATTGAATTCTCGAGCTTTTTGGCTTTTTGTTCAACCTTGGCAGCCATATTCTGCTTGTATGCTTCAAGCTTTTCCGCGAGCCCCGTATCGGCAAGCGCAAGGATTTGGACCGCCAGTATCCCTGCATTTCTGGCACCGGATTTTCCAATAGCCATGGTGGCCACCGGAACACCGGGCGGCATCTGAACGGTCGCTAAGAGCGCATCCATCCCCTGCAGGCAGGATGAATCAATGGGGACCCCGATGATCGGAAGACGAGTGTGAGCTGCCATGGCCCCGGCCAGATGGGCCGCATGGCCGGCGCCGGCGATAATGACTTTGATCCCGCGCTCAGGGGCAGTCGATGCCCATTCGGCCGCCCGCTGCGGGCTGCGATGTGCCGAAGCAACTGTTATTTCGAAAGCAACACCAAATTCCTTTAAAACATCTGAAGCGCTTTCCATCACACCAAGATCAGAATCACTTCCCATAACAATGCCAACCTGCGGTAAATCTTCGGAACTGCTTTGTCTTTTCTGTTCTGCGCTCAAAATCTCCTCCTTTGCTGTAATTCAGATAACCAGAAATTACGAAATGGGGAAAATAAGCTAACAAGCTATTAAGCTGTTGAGCTGTTAAGCTCTTGAGCCGATGAGCTTACCAGCTTATTGGCTTATCAGCTTACCAGCTTGTTAGCTTAATAGCTTACGCGCTTATCAGCTTACCGGCTTTTCAGCTTCCTGAACGAGCTGTTCTAAAAGCGCCTGTTTTTTCTGATCAAGCGATTCCCGGCTTATCCGCGCCCCCTTAATCCCACCGTTTAGTGCAATCTCCGACAGATAACATTCGTCTTTTTCTAAAAGCATCAGGTCAAGGTGGGCAAAAGGGAATTTGCCCCGCTGCATGGCGGCTCGGCAAAACGCTTCCATTTTCTCATCCATCTCGATAGGAGCTCCGGTGCCGCCCAATGTTATATTTACCCGGAAGTTATGGGGATTAAACCGGGTATAGGCTTCGACATAGTCTCCCACGATGATCACGCGAACGTCGGTAAATTTCTCGCGGAAAGGCTGCAACACAAAAGGATAGGAAGACTTAGAAAGTGCCATGAAACTGTATAGGTTTTCAACAGTATCCCAACGGCGAATGCCATGACCGCAGTGCATGCCGTCCTGTTTGGTCACCACGGGCCCGATGTTATGCTTATTGAATGTATTTATTGCTTCAATCAAATCCGCGCGGCGGCGAATTACAGCCGTAAGGGGAAGCATCCAATCCTTGAATACAAACGCCTGGGTGGCTTTGGAGCTGTTTAGGGCCTGAGAAAGGGGTGAAGGCAGGCAGCAGATACCGCGTTCGAGCATATCGATGAGCATCGGGTGTTTCAGGAATTTCATGGACAGGTTGCCGATAAAAACATCGCCGGCAGATAATTCATGGTACAGGGCCTTTAGCTCCCTGTTACTTTTGACAATCATTGAATCACCTGTTCTGATGCTCTTCGATGCAATATTCGATGAGGAGATCAAGAAGACGACTGAAGCTGTATCCAGCAACCTGGGCAGCCTGCGGCAGCAGGCTGGTTGCGGTCATGCCCGGTATGGTGTTGGTCTCAAGCACGTATACTTCCCCATCTTTTAAGATCATATCCGTACGGCTGTAACCTTTGCAAAAAAGGGCCTGGTGGGCGGCCTTGGCGTATGTCTGGACCTTTTGTGTGATTTCATCATCGATGCGCGCCGGGCAGATTTCCTGGGTAACGCCGGCCGTATATTTGGCCTCGTAATCGAAAAATTCATGCTCATCATCCGGTATGATCTCAATAATCGGTAATGCGAGAAGTTCTTTATTTCCGAGCACCCCGGCGGTCAGCTCGATGCCCTTAATATATGCTTCAATTAAAACAGTGGCATCATATGAAAAGGCCTTTTGCACGGCAGCTTCAATCCCATCCAT
>Ga0255055_10001233_pt1 | contig 19126 bp, 26 predicted proteins | sample JV7_2_27_MG_FD_188633 | JGI IMG/M metagenome (GOLD analysis project Ga0255055, IMG submission 188633) | Seawater microbial communities from Jervis Inlet, British Columbia, Canada - JV7_2_27 | ecosystem: Environmental > Aquatic > Marine > Inlet | place: Canada: British Columbia | collected...
GGTCGCGCCGCCCTTCATCGACATGTACGGACCGCCTGCTGGCCCGCCGCCCGACTACCTGATCGACGGCGGCCCCCCTGCCACCTCTCAGCCCGTCGCGGCGGAAGAGAAGAAACTCCCCTGGCTCTGGATCATCCTGGCCGCCGCTGGACTCGGCGGGGCCACCTGGTTGATCATGCGGAAATAATCATGAGCTGGGACAACGAAGCATACGGACCGCACGGCCGCAACCACGGGCAGGCTGACCTGGAAGCCGTGACGAAGAGCGCCTCGGGCGGCCTCTTCGAGGGCAACGTGTTCCAGGGGCGCCGCGGCATGGACGGGCTCGGCGCGCTTCCGCCTGGGGCCGACACTATCGCCTCGACGCTCTCCCGCTGGCGCGGCCAGTTCCCGACGATCCCACCCGATGCCGAGCTGAGCAGCAAGGGCGCGACGCACTACACGACCCGCGTGGTCGGGGCCGGGCTTCAGGACTTCACGTTCTACACGGCGTCCGGTCAGGTGGCCGTGGGACCGCTGAGGATTCCGCATCTCCGCATGGCCGAGATGATTGGGAGTCCCCGCCCGGTGGCCCCAGATACCAGCGAGGTGGACCCGGTCTCCGTGCGGAGCGAGGGCGACGGTCTCCTGCCGTCGTCTGACGCGCCCTCCTCTTCTGGTCCTACGTGGCTCCCCTGGGCTCTCATCGGTGGCGGGGTGCTCGTGGCCGGAGGCATCGTCTGGGTCGCCACGCGGAAGCCCGCGCGGGTCACCGCCAACAAGAGGCGCCGTCGGCGGCGGCGGCGGAGGACGACGCGATGAGCTATCTCAGTCCGATGGGCGGCTCGGCCGGCTTCGGTGGCTTCGGCTACTACGGGCTCGGGGCCGACTACCCGATCATGCGGCGTAACGACGGCACGCTGGCGCTCCAGCGCGAGCTGGTGCGGCTGCGCTTCCTCCAGCCTGACGAGTCCCGCTTCGGCGCGGACGGGATCTGGGGTGCGCAGACCGCCGGCTCGCTGCTCCACGCCGCACGCTACGTCGGCTGGACCGGTGCGGCGTTCTCGCCGGCCAACGCGGACCGTCTTCGCAGCGGCACGGCGGAGGTGTCGGACGACCTGCTTGCGCGCCTCAGGGCGGCGCAGCCCGCTCCCGCCGGGACCCCCGGTGCGGTGCCGGCGCCGGCTACCCCCCGCGGCGGTGCTGCGGTCGACCCGGCGAGTGACCGCATCGTCATCGGACCGCATTTGGATCCGCCGCCGAGCACGGCTGACTCTGACCCGAACGGAGAGGGCTGGATCTTGCCGGCTGCGATCGGCGGAGCGGTGATTCTCGTGGGCGGCTTGATCGCCTGGCAGATGCGGAAGAAGCCCGCAGTGCGGCGTGCGGTTCGGGCGAATCGGCGGAGGCGACGACGACGACGATGAGGTAGGGTGGACCTCTTTTTAAACAAGGCTGGGCAAGCATGTTTTTGACGGATGAAGAGATGGAAGTGATCGAGAGTGGAGCAGCGCCTCCTCGACTGGAGGCCAAGGAGATCGTGCATCAGCCGCAGCCTCCGGTGCCGATCCAGCTGTACCCGCTCTCGATGGCCGGGGGCGCGCCCCTCGGGACGAACGGAGCGCCGAACGGAGCGCCGAACGGTGGGCCTCCGCAGGGGTGGGCCCTGCGCCAGTTCGGTGGTGTGCCGGTGTGGGCATGGGGCCTCATCGGGCTCTCGGGGGCGGCGGCGGGCCTCTTCTACTACCGGGGCCGGAAGGCCGTCCAGGTCAACGGGAAGAAGGACGACGATCCGTCGCCCAACATCGCACAGGCGCTCATGGGCGGCGGCGGCGAGTCACGCGGGGGTTGGAGCCCGAGCCGCGGCCGCGTGGCCGAGCAGCTGGAGCGCTACTTCAAGAAGAAGGGCGTCAGCCAGAACGTGAAGGTCTGGCACGATGCCGACGACGCGCAGGAGAAGGGCGGCCTCAAGCAGGTCTCCCCGCTCGTGAACGTCGAGGTGAAGAACAAGGGGTTCAAGGTGGACCAGGCGTTCACCAGGTTCTGCCGGCGCGAGGGACTCAACCCCGTGCAGCACAACGATGGCAACATCGGTCTCTACCCGCACTCCACCAAGCGCGGCAAGGAGTGGGAGGAGTACACCGATGCTCTGCGCGACGAGGGCCAGAAGGTCTAGGAGACACGACGATGAGTTATAGCAGAGGCGGAATGACGGGACTCGGCACGCTGTACGCAGCGGCCGGACTGGGCGCGCTCGGGTTCGACCGGCTCGCGACGAACCGGACTCGCATGTTCGTGTTCTCCATCGCTAATGTGCCCGGCCTGGCCTCGGGCCAGGCTCCTGCTGTTCCTGGGAGGATCATAGCCGCCCTGAACAGCGGTCCCATGAATCCCGGAGGAAACGCGAACGTCTCGGCTGCCGCAGACTGGGCTTCGGGCGGTCGCGTCTGGGGCCGCTACACACTGCCTCTTGGGAGTTCGCTGATCGACAACGCCGCCGGGCGCCGGGCCGCGCTCCGCGGCGTCTTGGAACAGGCTGCTCGGTCGCTCGGCCCGAACGTGAGCTTCGAGATCACGGGCGTCGGGCGCATCCCGGCGAGTGCGCCCGCGGCTCCGCCGAGCGCGCCGCCCCCCGTCGTTACTGAGCTGGAGCCCATCGACATCTCCGGTGGCGGCGTCAACAAGTCGGTAACGGAGCTGCAGACCCTGCTCCTGAGTAAGGGGTTCAACCCCGGTACCGTCGACGGGAAGTGGGGGACCAGCACCTCGGGCGCGCTCAACCAGGCCGCCGCGGCTGCCGGAGTGTCGGCGGAAGGCACCGTCGCGAGCACCGGTCGACCCCAAAGTGTCTCGATGAACTCCTCGGTCTGGGCCGCGGTGAGCGGCCTCCCCAACCGGCCCATCGAGGAGACCCGTCGGCAGCCCCCGGCCCCGCCCGCCCCGGCTCCTACCTCCGATGCCGTCGCGCCGCTCGAAAACGGCGGTGGCATCGAGCTGATGCAGTGGCTCCCCTGGGCCATCGGCGGCACGGTTCTCGTCGGCGTCGGCGCGTTCTTCCTCCTGCGCAAGAAGCCGCCCCGGAGGCGCGCGGTGGCGGCCAACCGTCGGCGTCGGCGTCGTAGCACCCGGAGGCGTCGTAGCACCCGGAGGCGCAGGAGGCGCTGATGTCGTACGCACTCGGATATCTGGGGACCAACGGGTCATCGGCCGCGGGGCCGATCGGCGCGGTCGCGCTCCTGCGCGGGGACCTGGAGCGCGTGGCGGCTGAGGCGACGCGGTTTCTTCAGCCGGGTTTTCGGTTCCAGAAGTCCGAGTTCATTCGTCTGATGAACGCGTTCCGTCGTCGCGATGGGGAGAGCCAGCCTGAGACCAGCGCCCGCGTCGCGCAGTCTGTCCGAGAGCTGAGCGGCGACGAGGTGCAGCAGCTCATCGCGGGGACGGTCGGCGCCATCGGGGAAGCGATCGTCCGGGCTACTGCCATCGCAGAGTTGCCGGCCGATGGCCCCGAGGCCCGTGCCGCGAACCACCAGAAGCAGGCATCGGTGACGGGGCCAGCGCGCCTGATGTGGGATTCCCTCAACGAGATGCTTCGCACCATGCGCCCCCGCTCCTCGGCCGCCGCTGGACTCGGCACGCCGGTCCACGTGGGCATCGTCGTGGCGCTCGTCATTGCGGGCGCCATCGTGGTGGTGGCGGCGATCGCGGCCGGCACGTACCTCGCCGACGGCTATTTCCGCCTTCAGCACGCGACTGCTGAGGCCGAGCAGGTGTGCCGCCGGAACGGCGGCTGCACTCCTGAGCAGTACGCCCGGATTCGGTCGGAGCTTCGGGTCGGTCCTTTCGACGCGGCGCTGGCGGAGTTCGGGCGCGCAGCCGGGGAGGGCATTGGCACCACCGTCATGGCGATCGGAATCGGTGCCGCTGTGCTCGGTGCTGGCGCGCTCTTCTGGTTCGGTGGCGGCAAGGACTGGATGATGAGGAAGCTCGCGAAGAAAGAGCGGCGCCAGGGGCGTCAGACGCAATCGGGGTACGCATGAGCTATCGAGGACTTCACCAGGGCATGGGGCTCGGTCTGCACGGCCTTGGTCTGTACGGCCTTGGCGCCGACAACACCGACGCGGCTCGCCAGTTCATGGTGGGTCCGGGCATGACCGACCCGTGGCTGGACGCGGCCATCGAAGTCCGCGGCATTCCCCATGAGCAGGCGGGGCGAGCACCAGCTGCGATCCGTGAGGCGCTGGAATCCTGCGGGGCCGACGTCGACGAAGCGGCCTGGGGCGGTGGCGAGAGTCAAGGAGGCGCTGCAACGCGCGGGAAAATCTACATTCGCTGGCAGCCCGAGCGACCGTACAACGCGGTGACCTACGCGGACGTTGCCCAGCGAATCATCGCGTCCGCTGCTGAAGGCTTCCCGGCCGGCGCCATGTTCATCATGCCCCGGTACCGCATCGATCGGGTCTGGCCCTACGACAACATCTACGTCTACCCCGAGGGTGGCGATGTCCCGGCGAGCGCCTGCGCTGCCGCGCGGCGGACGACCGCCCAGGATGTGCGTCTGGCCGTCGCCGAGGAAGAGGGTCGTTCGCTGCCGGCTGAACCGGCTGAAGCTCTGATCTCCATCGGCCACGGCACCACCGTGAAGATCGCCATTGGAGTGGGCGCTGGCGCGGCCGGTCTCGGCCTGATCGGTCTCCTCTGGTGGAAGTTCGGCAAGAAGAGGCGGCGCTGAATGCCGGCGCCCATCCTCGACCCGTGGACCCAGCGCAAGATGGCCGGGCTCCGCCGTGCGACGCGTGGCCTCGGTGACGAGCCCACGCTCGGGCCGCGCCCGGCTACCGCGCCACCCTGGGCGATGGTCGTCGGATGGGGCTCCGTGGTCGCGATCGCCGCGGGCATCTTCTGGTTCACCGCGAAGGGTGCCCCGGTGCCGATGCGCGCGAACCGGAGACGGCGTCGCAGCACGCGCAGGCGCCGGTCGCGTCGAACCTCGCGACGCAGGGTGTCGCGCAACAGCACCGACCGCGGCCGCTACGACGTCTGGAACCCGGCCCACGAGCGAGCTTCGCTCAAGGAACGGCTGAAGCAGGCACAGTACAACGTGAGGGCGTACCAGAAGGAGGTCGACGCAGGCGGCCGCGCTTGGGCCCGAGAGCTGTCCCACTGGAAGGCGGAGGTTCGCGACCTGAAGAAGAAGATTCGCTCTCTCCGCAGCATGAGGCGCAACCCGAAGATCGTCAGTGGCGTCAAGGCGTACGCGGCAGCGAACCCGAAGAAGCGGCGAACGTCGCGCGGGGGTCGCGATCCGCAGGTCGACCGGGAGATCAAGGCGCTCGCGGGCCTGAAGATGACCGGGCGCACCGCCGACTACAGCGAGCTGGTGCGGCTGCTCCGCAAGAAGTACGGCGTCTACTACACGTCGGGCCTGGAGGTTCACGCCACGCAGGAGGCCATGCGCCTGAAGCCGAACCGCCGCTACAAGGCGCTCAGCGCCGCGTCCCGCAAGCGGATGCCCCCGTCGAGCTTCGCGCTGCCTGGCAAGCGCTTCCCCGTCAAGGGACCGCCGGGGTCATCGCGCGAGCGCGACAAGTGGCAGGCGCTCCAGGCCATCCGCTACCTACGCATGGGCCGCGTGAAGCGCCGCGCCGACTACCTTGCGATCCGCAGCGCCATCATCCGGCTCTACGGAGCGAACTTCTGGCGCAGCTGCGGCGGCCCCTCCTGGCCGAAGGTCGAGAAGGCCAAGCGCAAGCGGCGCGGGACGCGCCGTGGCACGAAGCGTAGGACGTCGCGCAGGCTCGCCGCGAACCGGCGGTAGGCATGCGGTCGGCAGCAGGCATCACCGTCGTCGCGAACACGACGGGCCGCATCCTCTTGCTCAGGCGCAGTCGTGAGGTGCCGAAGTCGGGCCTGTGGGCCTGCCCGGCGGGTCGACTGGACCGGGGCGAGAACCCGCTCCAGGCCGCGGTGCGTGAGTTTCGCGAGGAGACGCGGTACGGCGGTCCGATGCGCCTGGAGCCGGCTGGCACCCAGCACGAGAAGAAGCGTGTTTTCCACCACTTCGTCGGGAGTGTGCCTCGCGAGTTCCGCCCGCGTCTCAACTGGGAGAACGATCGCGCCGGGTGGTTTGCGGCCGGCGACTTGCCCGATCCGCTGCATCCAGGAATGCTCCCCCTGCTGTCTGCGTGGTAGCCTTGAGCGTGGGCGTCTGAACTGAGGAAGCTGAGATGGCGCTCTACTCTGTCTGGGATTGGGATCGCAACGCGTGGGGCATCTATCGGACGTCCACCCCCGTCAGCGTCGGCGATGATCCCCTGCCGCACAGCTCCTCCGGCGATTCCGCTATCGGTGCGGCCCCGAGCACCGGCGTGAAGGCGCTCCCCTCCAACGCGCGCCTCATAGGCTACGACCACCTCGCGCGCGGCGAGGTGAGGCGCCGGTCGGGCGCTCTCGGCGACAACGGTGACGACGCGGGCCGCTCCACCGGCGTCACGGGCAACGGGTGGCTCATGTTCGCTGTCGGCGTCGCCGTGGCTACTGGCTGGTTCTGGTGGAAGGACAAGAAGTGAAGATCCGTCGCCGCCGTACATCCCGTCCCCTTCTGGAGCCCAACAGCGCGCCTCCGTCGCGCTCAGCCCCCCGACATTGGCGGCGGCCGATGACCTTGGCCGAACGCCTGGTCGATTCGACAGCTGCCGACGGCATGACGCCAAACCGCGCGAGCCGCCTCCGTGGTGCCTCGATGGACACGCGCTTCGGCGACGACATCGACCCCGATGCGGTCCGCGGCAACGCGCTCGACGCGGCCATGGATCGCTACGAGATCTTCCACGACAAGACCCCCATCCGCGTGGCCGAGCTGGACCACGATGTCCCGACCGAGTGGGTGCGGGTGGGGGACGCCTTGGGGGTCATGTACCGGACCGACAAGTGGAAGTCCGATGGCACTGACGAGGACTACAAGCACCTCCACGATGCCGGCGATGACAAGCCCTACCCCGTCGCGAAAGGGGTGCGTTTCTACGAGCCGGCGGCGGAGGCGCCGCGGAGCCGCGTCGGTCGTCAGCGCCGCAGCTCGGCCCGTGGCCAGCGCCTGCCGGTCGCGCGTCCGAAGGCGATCGCGCTCCTGGGCTACTGCCTGGGCGTCTTCATCCGCCGCGATGATGACGGTGAGACGTACGAGGTAAACCCTCGGGGTTGCTATCTTTTCAGCTCTCCGTCGGGGAATCTTCTTCTGCTGTATTCGCCGCAGAAGCAGCCGGACGGTTCGTCGGGATTCCTCGGCGCGATGGCCGGCGGCAAGCTGCGCGTGCTGAAGGACGGGATCGACGGATGAGTGGTATCGACGGGGCCGAGATTCCAGCGTGGGGCATGTTCGTCCTGGCCGTGCTCTTCCTGACCTTCCAGTTCGTCGGGAAGATCATTCAGTGGCAGAAGACGCAGGCCGACAAGCGCGACGGCGCGCCGAAGACGGCCGAGGCGGTGATGGGCGAGGTAGCCACCTCGCTCGCCAACATCACGACTGCGCTCGGCAGCGTGTCGACTGTCCTGGCCACCCTGAGCGAGCGTGTGATCAGGATTGCCGACCAGACCGACGAGCTTCACGCGATCCACCTGGGACCGAAAGCGCTCGACGAAAATCTCCGCCCGAAGTGGTGGTCGGACCGCGACGAGACCCAGAAGATGCGCGAAGCCATCGAGCAGATGAACAGGCGGATGGCGTCCATCGAGCGCTCGCTTCCGCGTTCCGCTACGCGCCCTCGAAGTGCCGATTCGCTCATGCCGGCGGCAGTGGGCGGCGGTGTTGAGCCGAAGACCTGAGACCGGCCAGAATCGCATTCCGCGACCGACCAATAGAACCTTCCTTCTTTTAGGGTCGCTCGCGGAATCCATTTCCGGCTTGACGTGACCACGGGTCTCTGCCTAATCTCCCTCTCGAAGACCCAGGGCGCCGCAACCCTGTTTCCCCCATCGCTACGGGCGGGTCGAACAGGTGAGTTGCGTGCATGGCACTGGTCTACAAATCGAGCGACACGACGAAGGCGCGAGCCTACGAGCGCTCTCCAGGCATGGAGCCCAATCCGGGGGTCTCGCACCTCACGGTGGTGAACCCGAGCGGGCGCCGTCGGCGCCGGGTGTCCGAGAACCCTCTTCAGTGGGTCGAGGGGCGCGGACAGCGGCATCGGCACGCGAGTCCAAAGTACAAATCGTTGAAGCAGGCGCTGGGCTGGAAGAAGCGACATCCGAAGTCGGACGCTCGTCTCTATCCCGTGGACGACAAGGGCACGATCCTTACACGTCCCGTCAGCAAGAAGCTGCTGAGTAACAGGAGGAGCGGAATGGCCTACAACATCGGAGCCCTGCGTCGCGCCATGCGGTCCAACCCTCGCGGACGGAGCGGAAGCGCCGTTTCGGAGCGGGCGGGGTCTCGGGGCGTCAAGGTCTCGTCCCCTGGCCGTCGGCGTAAGCCGAAGCGCAACACCAAGCGCAGCGGCACGCGTCGTCGGAGGCCCACGGCCAACAGGCGGAGGCGGACGAGCAAGCGGACCAGCAGGCGGAGGCGCAGCGGCCGTCGCCGGACGAGCCGCCGTGGGCGTCGTCGCGTGAGGCGCAACAGCGCGGCCTATCGCGGTGGCTGGGAGCGCACCTTCGGCAAGAAGAAGAGGAGGTCCTCCAAGCGCACCAGCAAACGCGGAGGCAAGCGTCGCATGACGAAGGCGTCGCGTAGCGCGGCCGCGAAGAAGGGCTGGGCGAAGCGTCGTCGGGCGTCGGGCAAGGGCAAGGCGCGCACCAGCAGGCGCGGGAGCAAGCGTCGGTCGACGAAGGCTTCGCGGCGCGCCGCAGCTCTGAAGGGGTGGCGGAAGAGGCGCTCGACGCGTCGGGTCAAGGGGACCAAGCTCCGCGTGACTCGCTCGGAGGCTCGCCGCGGTGTCGCGGCGTACAAGAAGCGGACGAGCAAGGCGGCCCGCTCGCGTCGGGCCGGAACGGCACCCAAGAGGCGTACGTCGCGCGGCAAGGCGCGTCGGAGGCGCAGCTCGCGTCGTGGCAGCAGGCGCCGGGCGTCGAGCGGCTACTACATGGGTCGGCGGCGCGTCAGGCGCACGGGTCGCGAATACGTCGACAAGTATCTGAGCAAGGGGTACATGCCGGCCGTCGCTCGCGTGCGGCGCTCCTCGAAGCATCGCTCGGGACGTCCCTCCATCCTCAGCTACCCGATCGCCAAGGGGCGCGGACGGCTCTCGAAGCGCCGGACCTCGCGCAAGGGCGGTCGCCGCTCGCGCGCGATCGGTGCAAGCCACCGCGGGACTCGCGCTCGTCGCATGACGGCCAACCGGCGTCGGCGTCGGAGCAGCAGGCGTCGGAGCAGCAGGCGTCGCAGGAGCAGGCCCGGGCTCTACAGGAACCGTCGGCGCAGGTCGCGTCGCACGAGCCGTCGCGGCAGCCGCCGCAGGCGGAGCAGGAGGAGGCTGAGTCGCAACATGCTGGCTGCCTCGAAGGTGAAGTACGGCGGACGCGGGAAGTACCGGATGGGCCGGGCGCGCGGACGTCTCTATCAGGTCGTGGAGTACGGCCCCAAGAGCAAGGGGCGCCCCGACAAGAAGGGGCGTCGCAAGAGGCTCACGGGCTACCCCGTGCTCATTCCCGCCAGCGTCAGCGAGCGCGCGTACGTGCGCAAGTATCGCTTCGGTGGGGCGGCCAAGGATTCGCACCGCAGGGCCAAGACTTCTGGCTACGCGGAGCGCAAGAGGCACCCGCGGCGTCGCGTGTCGAAGAACCGGAGGACGAGCATGCGCAGGAACAGCAGGCGCCGTAGGACGCGGCGCAACCCCAGGTACGTGGTCGCGAACCGGCGTCGTGGCAGGCGGAGGAGGTTGCGTCGCAACCAGTTCTTCGGCGCCGACCTGATGAAGGACGTGGTGACGCCGGTCATCGGTGGCACCGCAGGCTTCGTCGCGGCCCGCTTCCTCTCGAACGGTCTCGCGAACATCGAGGCGATCCGGGGCATCCTCGACAAGGACAAGCCGGCCGCCGACGCGGAGAACACGAAGATCGCCGCGAACGTGCTCGGCATCATCGCCACTCTCGGTCTCTCGACCAAGGTGAAGGTGATCAAGGACAACCAGGGTGCGCTGATCACCGGCATGGGCCTCGCGCTCACCGACCGGCTGCTCGGCCGCGTGACCGGTGACGCCGCGGCCTACCTCAGCGGTGGGTTCGGCGAGTACGTCAGCTCGCCGCTCAACGGCATGGGCGAGTACGTCAGTTCGCCTCTCAACGGCCTGGGCGAGTACGTCAGTTCGCCTCTCAACGGCCTCGGCGCGTACGTCGAGACCCCCGGCTTCGGTGAGTATGTCGACCAGCCCCTCAGCGGCCTGGGCAACACGCTCTACGCCGCCGCGGGCCTCGGTACCGAGTACGCCACCGCGGGGTACGCCGAGGGTGTCGATCCCGCCAACATGGCGGGCGTCGACGGCCTCATGGACGTGATGGAGGCCGCCGCCGGCACCGGTCAGGTCATGGAAGCCGCCGCGGGCATGGGAACCCTCTACGCCGCTGCCGGTCTCGGCGCGGAAGAGGACCAGCGCCTCAAGAAGATGTACGCCCGGGAGCAGCCTCCCTTCGCGTCCATCCACACCCCCACCGACCTGGCGCTGCCGGTCAACCGCACGATGCCCTACGCGCGTCCGGTCCCGACCAGCCTGGTGACCCCCGAGGGCAAGGGCTACGCCGGTGGCCTCTACGCTCGGCACCTCTTCGCGGGGATGTTCTAGGCGCTCCGTGCTGAGAACCTTCTGAGGAGAACCCATGGCACGTCGTCGTCGTCGCAGTCGTAGGACCAGCCGCCGCCGGAGCAGCCGGCGGAGGCGGTCCACGCGCAACCCCAGGTACGTGGTCGCCAATCGGCGTCGGCGTCGGCGCAGCAGCAAGCGGCGTAGCAGTCGTCGCCGGAGGTTGCGTCGCAACGTCTTCGGTGCCGACCTCGTGAAGACGGTTGTCGTGCCGGTACTCGGTGCGACGGCCGGTTTCATGGCCGCGCGCTACCTGGGCAACATGGTGGCGATGGAGGACTGGGGGACCACCGACCCCAAGACCGGGAAGCTGATCGCCGCGGCGGTCGGCATCCCGGCCGTCTTCGCGGGCGCCCGCTCGATGAAGGGCGGCATGCTCGCGAAGAACTCCGGGGCCATCGTGCTCGGGATGGGACTCGCGGCGGCCGAGGCCTACCTTCGCGACACCCCGATGCTCGGCGGAGGTCGCGCGGCGGCAGCGCTGACCAACGGGAACGGGAACGGGAACGGTGTGGCACCGCTCCCCGGCACCGCTCCCCTGGACATGGCGCCGGGTGAGATGGTCGACGTCGTCGCCCCCGCCGCGGAGTCGGCCGAGGAGTCCGGCGACGGGCTCTCCGCGTACTACTCGCAGTCGATGCTCGGCTCGCTCGGCGACCCCGCCGATCAGGCCGCGGTCGAGGCGACGATGGACCGGGTCGAGCCCGTCTCCACCGTCATCCCCACCGGCTGGGCTCTCCCGGCCACCAACTTCCCGCAGGTCCGGCGGGTGACGGAGCGCTTCGCCGGCTCGCGCGGTGATCGTGGTCACGCGGGCGGCATCTACGCCCGGCATCTCTTCTCCGGGATGATGGGTGGCTGACATGAAGATGTCCCCAATGAACTGGTTGCTTGTCGGCGCTGCGGGCGTCGGGGCCTGGTGGCTCTACAAGCAGAGCCAGAACGGCAACGGCAACGGCAACGGTAACGGCGCGGCGATCGTGCCCGTGCCGCCCGTGCCCGTGCCCGTGCCGCCCGTGCCCGTGCCGCCCGACATGGCGCCGGGCGAGATGGTCGATGTCGTGCGGTCCACGCCTGATGGCATGGGCTACGCGGGCGGTATCTACGCCCGACACCTCTTCGCGGGGATGACATGAAGATGACCCCAATGAACTGGCTGCTTGTCGGCGCCGCGGGCGTCGGGGCCTGGTGGCTCTGGAAGAAGAGCAGTGAGAACGGCGCCAACGGCAACGGCGTTCCCGTCGAGGACGCCCAGTGCGCCGCCCAGTGGGACGCCCTGCCGAAGGACGCAGCCGATATCCCTCCGGGAATGGACATCGCGACGCTTCGGGCCATGTACATGCGCCACTGTTCGGGCGCCGGAGACCGAAAGCGCTGTTTCGTTGACTTGATTGGCTCCGAGCCGCCGCCGGAGTGCATGCCGGTGCTCGCCCCGATGATGGGGGAGTTCATGGCTCTGGCGATGACCGCCACTGCGAGCCCCGCAGCTCAGGCGGAGATGGCAGCCCAGCGCGCTGCTGACGATGCCGCGTGTCGGGCGGACCCGGCCTGTCAGGTGGTCGGCGATCCCGGTGTTGCGCCGTGGCCTCCGTCTGCTCCAGCGCCGCTTCCTGGCACCGCGCCCATGCCGATGAGGCCGGGCGAGATGGAGCGAGTCGTCCTGGATCATCCCGCGCTGATACTGCCGCAGGTCATCGCGTCGGCACCGACCCCCGAGGCGGGTCCGCGAGGACGTCCCCCCCGCCATCTCCTGACGCACGCGGCGGTCGCCGAGAACACCACGGCCACGAGCGGCCTCGGATACACAGGCGGGATGTTCTCTCGTCACCTCTTCGCAGGGATGAGGTAGCTCCAGGAGCACAGAACAAAGTCACTCCGCAACCCGATAGCTGACGGGTGAAAGTCTCCTACCGCTGGGAGGTTTCGGGTTGCGGGGGCAGTTTCAATCTGAGAGACTGTCCATCGATCAGCGGGGATGCAGTTGATAGCGGCGACTGCGAAGATCCTGGGGGAAGAAACCATGATGGAGCCCCAGGGGAGAGATCAGTAACATGCCCAAGATCGTCGGAACGCGCGAGCGCGTTCACCAGCCCTTCTACGACTCCCTCATCCGCATAGATGGAGCGGGAGACCTGCGCGCCGGCAACGTCGGTGTCTTCGGAGCGGTCCAGTCCCGCTCGCAGCTCTTCGTGCGCCAGGGAGCCGACGTCGCGGTTTCCAATTTAACAACTGGGGGATTTTTTCCCAGCGACCAGACTTTTGTCACCCTCGCGGTGCGCGTCTGGACCTACTTCCGCTTCAACGCGGAGAGCCCCCGTGCGAACGCGGCCGCGGCGCAGCAGCCGATCGGCAGCCAGCCGCAGATCGCGAACGTCGCCGGTGCCATCGGGACCGTCACGGCGGATCGCATCCAGAGGGTACACAAGCTCTACCACCAGGCGGAGAACCAGCTCTTCTGGCAGTTCATCGCGGGTGACAAGCCGCAGCTCACCACCTTCACCGCGTACACCCCCGCGGCCGGTGGTCTCGACGGCTTCTTCGCCGACACGCGCCTCCCGCGCGCCAACAACGGCGTCCCGACCTCGGCCGCGCTCATGCGCCTGGCCCGTCCGATTCTCGTGCCGCCGCGGCAGGGTTTCCAGGTCGTGGCGATCGCATCGAACATCGGGCAGACGGTGGGCGCCTCACTCATCGAGCAGCTCAACGGTCAGGTGTCTGATCTCGACCCCGCTTCCGTCATCACCAGCGGTGTCCAGGGCACCGATGGTCTCACCGTTCCCGGGTCCGACGATATCGCCAAAGATATCAAGTACTTGATCGACGGTATTCACAGCAGGGACGTCCTCTAGGACCCCAGCTTCCGGGTTTGACCCGGGTCGCGTGGCGAGCACCAGCCCCTCCCCCGGTGCTCGTCTCGCGGCCTCTGATACGGAGCCAAGTTCCGCGTGAGAGGCCGCGATTGACGTGAGTCAAGAGTGGGATTGACCGTGCCCTTCGGGGTACGAGCGGTTTGCCCATCCCTGAGTGGCGAGGAGCCGGGTAGGGGACGCAGGTCCGGGAGGTTGACAGATGGCGAACGATGATCCGCGGATGGCCGAATACCTCCGCAAGATGGCGAGCCGGACCGAGCGCGTCGAGGCGCAGATGGAAGCTCTCCTGCGTCGCTACAAGGCGATGGCCGGTGAGCAGGCCGACGACAAGATCGAGCTGAGCAAGCTCCGCAAGGCCCTGAAGAAGGCCGCCGCGCGCATCCGGTACATCGAGGACATCCCCGGCAAGCGGGTGCCCTACTTCCAGACCTTCCAGATCAACATCCCCGGTCCGACCGCGCCCGCGACCACGGTCGCCGGTCAGCGGCTCAGCGACACCAAGCAGGTGTCGATGGACGGGCCGTTCGTCTGCACGACTTACCTGAGCGCCTTCCTGATGAAGACGTACTCGCTCGGTCCGTACGGTGACCAGAACAGCGGGCGTCCGAACGACCCTCCGGTGGGTACCGAGGTCATCACGCCGCTGACGGGGCGCTGGCGCCCTGTGGCGTCAACCGCCGACCCGTTCGCCGGTGCGTACATCGGCGGCTCGATGGGTCCTCAGACCATCGCGGGCGCGCAGACGGTGCAGACCCTCCGCCCCGGCCTGATCGACTTCCTGTTCGAGATCGCCGACGAGGGCACCGATCGCCTGCGTCAGAACCAGGTGCCGATCCCGTCGCGCTACCTCTTCAGCGAGTTCGACCGTCCGCTCTATCTCCCGGTGAGCGACTTCTTCGAGCGTGGCTCGACGATGCGCTTCTCGGCGACGCTGACGCGGGACCTGGGCTTCGCCGAGGTCAACTACCCGCTGCTCGCCAACGGCTTCGCCGAGGGTGGTCAGGTGCCGCAGCCCGATCCGACGCAGGCTGGCGAGATCGGCCGCGTGTCGGTCTCGATCGGCGGTACGCTCTACTTCACCATGCTCGGCTACAAAATCCTTCAGGCCCAGAGCCCCGCGGTTTAGGCACCGTGCAGCACTTTCTTCTCATGACGAGCGGCAGGGGGCGGGTGATCAGCCGCCACCGCCTGCTCCGTCCGGCGGAGCGTGCGCTGAAGAGGTACATCAACGCGCGCAAAGCGAAGCACGACCGGCTCATGATTTTCAGCATCTGGGCCCAGCGGTCCTTGGGGTACAGCCGCAAGCACGGGGGCCACCTCGTGCCCGTGCGGTTCAGCGTCACCGAGGACGAAAACGGTCGCGAGAAGGACCGTCCCTACGCCATGATCGTCAAGGTGGTGAAGGGCTGATGGGGCGGCCGCAGACAACGGCGATCCGGTACCCCTACCTCTTGAGGAGTGCGGGCGGTCGCATCGTCAGTCGTCATCGCAACATGCGTACGGCAAACGATGCCCTGAGGCGATACATCAACAAGCGCAAGCGCAAGTGGGAGAAGTTCTTCTCCTTTCGCATCTTCGCGAAGCGCTCCATCGGGTACAGCAAAAAGTATGGGGGACACCTCGTGCCGATGCGGTTCAGCGTCGTCGAGGACCACCACGGCCGTGAGATGAACAAGCCCTACGCCACGATCGTCAAGGTGGTGAGGGACTGATGGGACGCCACGACGGACGCGGCAACACCTCTCCGACGCAGCGGTCGCCGCTGCCGCAGGGGTATCCGCGTCCGAGTAAGACGCCGGTGGCGGTTCGGATCGTCAACGGCTTCACCTTTTCGCTTCCCGGCCGCACGCGCCTCTTCTTCCAGCGGCAGTTCTTCTCCACGTACCCGCGTCCCATCCAGGCCGCGGGGCTCCCGCCCTTCCCGCGGGATGTCCCCATCGCCACTATCCAGGCGCCGACCCACCAGGGGATCATCCTCCGTGAGGTGAAGTTCAGCGCCTACCAGCACTCGGGGATTGGGATCGAGGACATCGTGGCGGTGCCCGAGTCGAGGTCGAAGACCTATCTCGGCTTCAAGTTCAACCTCGGGAACCGCGGGCTCACCGACTTCCAGACGAACCTGCCTGGCACCGGTGTGCCCATCGACCTCGTGAATCCGCAGACCGCGGGCGGCACGGCGCCGCGCGCAGGACAGGGCAGCATCCACCAGGGCACCGGGTCCATTACCCCGAGGATGCCCAACGAGAACTTTGCCGCGTACGCGCAGCCCGGCGACACCATTCAGGCTACGGCGGTCGTCCTTCGGCCGCCGAGTTTCGACCTCCGTCTCTTCGAGGTCGAGATCAGCGGTTGGCTCGCTAACGAAACGGAGATGGACAAGATCATTGACCATTTGAAGAGGTAGGTCATAGCCTTTCGGGCCACGGAAGCGGGGCCGGTCCCCTTTGGAGGATCCGACTCCACCCAAGTGACGAGGTCCCTCCCAGGCGCCCAGCCCGTAGCGGAGGGTGCCGACCTCGCTTCCGTGGCCCGACCCGGAACACCATGCCCCGACAACCGCGCCAACGAATCTTGTACCGCTCCGAAATCCGCCAGAAGACGGATCGGCCGACCAACAGCGTCATCCTGCAGTACGTGGGGCGCCGGATGCAGTGGCACGACCGCATCTACGGCTACGACGACGGCACCTTCTTCGTCTGCAACATCGACGAGATCGGCTACCCCCCGTCGCTCATCGAGCTGGCGAACGAGCTGGGCTTCGACATCGACCAGCTGCCCGACGCCCGCCGGGTGCGTGAGGCTGCAGCGGACGCCCTGGCGTCGGAGGGCTTCGTCGATGCGCCCGAACTGCTCGGCGACCTCGCCACGCCGCCGCTGAAGTGGCACAAGGCCGACGAGCGCGAGCTGGAGCGCAAGCACATGATCGCGGTGTCGCGGCTCACCGAGCTGACGCGCATCACCGCGGCTGAGATGCGGCGCCGCTGCCTCCCCGTCTGCGCCCCCGAGCCCGAGCCGGTCGCCGTCGAGCCCCTCCTGCCCACTGCGGGCATCGAGTACCTGTCTCCGGCGCCCGAGCCGGTTCTGCCCCTAGCAGTCGCAGAATCGCCCCCCGCTCCCCCGGTGGAGGTGGTCGAGACTGTCGAGGTCGACGAAGGCGCTCTCTCCGCCTCCTCGTCGGTCGTGAAGCGCGTCCGATTCTCCATCAACGCCGCTCGCGAGGCCGAGTTACCCCAGCGGCTGCCCAGCGGTGCGCGTCGACGCTTGAAGCGAATGCCCCCCGGCATCTACCTGGCCTACGGCGAGGCGCTCGACATCCGGGCGGAGCTGTGCGCGGCGATGACCGATGGCCGGGCGCTCGGCCGCAAGGGCCGCGAGGTCGTACTCATCGACTGGGACGGCGAGTGGCCCGTGGTGCCGCGCCGCTACGGCCAGGGTGGCCGCACCATCTACAAGGTCGAGGACGCGCTCCGCCGCCACGGTATCGAAGTGAAACTGGAGGAGGTGGCCTGATGCCAGCGCGAATGACGATCAAGAGGACATCGCCGCGAGCGGCATGAAGATCACGGTGGAGCTGTAGCATGGCGAGAGACTGGCCCGAGTACGCGTACGACGACGAGACGGTCTGTCCCGTGACGGGGGAGAGCCACGAGATCAACCCGCACGACCTCCACGTCCAGTACGGTGGCGAGCACAGCTGGCAGGTCCGCTGCCACTGCCGCGAGTGCGGTGCCGACGCGACGATTCCCATCGACGACAACGCCGTCGACGACTGGGGCTGGGTGCTCAGCAAGCCTTCCCGAGACATCGACCTGGACGACCTCCCGTGAGCTACCACCGCGCACTCGGAATGGGACCGCTTCCCCCGATGACCTCGACGCAGCTCTTCGCGCAGGCCGTCGACCCGTACTCGCAGCGCTTCTCGCCGCCGGGCGCCGTGTACTCCCCCTACGGCTGGGGACCCGGCTTCAACGTCGGCATGCCCATGAACTACTCGCACCACATCGGCTACGAGCGGGTCCCCCTTCCGCCTGGTACGTACGATACGCTCAGCGGCACGTGGAGCGGGGGAGTGCCCGGAGGCGCAAGCTATGCCCAGCTGACGGGCGTGATTGGAGTGCTGTGATGGCCTGGACACAGAAAGACGACAGGCGGGCGACCCGTCAAATCAAGAGCCTCAACAAGCGGATGAGGAAGGCCGCTCAGCTAGCTCTTGGGGCGGCGCGGCGCGGCAACGCGAAGCTCATGCTCGAACACTTCCGGGACGCGGTTGCGTTTGCGGACCAGATGAGGGGCATCTTCGGAGATACCCCCTACCGCCAGGACGAGGGTCACCTGGTTCCCGAGCTGGCAGTGGGCGCGGACGAGGACATCGACCTCCTCATCATTGCTCTCGCACGGGAGCTGGAGGCGCCCTGATGGCGAAGCGGCCGACGGCCGGGCTCGACTTCATGGAGGAAGCCGTCGACATGGCGGTCGACAGCCTCTTCCACAAAGCGTCTGGCTTCGTGGCCGGCTTGCGGGCGGGGCAGGTCGAAGTACTCTCGGAGGAGTACAAGCGCCAGGCGTTCGCGTGTGTGGGCTGCGGCAACCAGTTTGCGCTCGGCGACATCGAGATGGTGCATCCCGACAACGGATTCGGGCTCTGCCGCAACTGCTTCAAGTTCTTCTGGCTGGCCACCAAGGAGAAGATCGCCCGCCTCGGGAAAGGTGCCGCACGCCGCACTGCACCGACGCAGGGCGCCCGCCCGCAGCCGCAGCGTCAACGCCCGCCCGGGGCTCCCCCTTGGAAGGTGCTCGGCGTGAAGCAGGACGCGACCGTCGAGCAGATTAAGAAGGCCTATCGCAAGCTCGCGATGGAGTGGCACCCGGACCGGTTGCCGCCGAGCGCGACGTCAGCGCAGAAGGCGCAGGCGCAGCTGAAGTTCCAGGAGGTCATGCGGGCCTACAACGTGATGCTGAAGGTGCGGCAGCCGCCGGAGGGATGATGGCCAAGCAATTCGTAGTGACGCGCAACGCGCTGCATTGGGGTGCCACCGGTGTCATCGAGGACGTGGAGGTGCGCGAGTACGCTCGGTTGGGCTCGGCCATGCGGGCGATGAACGAGATGAACAGACGCGCCAAGGCCGACATGAAGCGCGGCTACATGCTCCTTCCGGGTGACCCCGAGGAGTATTTCGCGGGCCAGGCTCAGACGGTCACGATGACCGAGGAGGGCCAGGTGATTGCCTTCGTCGAGTACGACGACAAGGGCAAGCTCGAAGATGCTCGCGTACACGGGAAGCTCGACGTGAAGAGCATCTACCCGAAGTGGTGACCATGGACCCCGAGGTCAAGTCCCAGCCCGTCCGCCTGCTCGACGTCTTCTTCATCGGGCCGCTCATGATCTGGGGCGGCCTCGCGCTCAATGACCAGGGGCATCCCTACGCCGGTCCGGTACTCGCGCTGCTCGGCCTCACCACCATCATCTACAACGCACGCAACCACGAGATC
>Ga0255055_10001234_pt1 | contig 19120 bp, 15 predicted proteins | sample JV7_2_27_MG_FD_188633 | JGI IMG/M metagenome (GOLD analysis project Ga0255055, IMG submission 188633) | Seawater microbial communities from Jervis Inlet, British Columbia, Canada - JV7_2_27 | ecosystem: Environmental > Aquatic > Marine > Inlet | place: Canada: British Columbia | collected...
AGCCAGACCTCTCCCATGCCAGTAGCGGCTGCTTCGTAATCAGCAGGTGAGCGGTTCACAAGACCTGGATCCTGCTCGATGGTCCTGGTGGCGAGGCGCTGCCGCCCGGAAGGGACGTTTTGGTCAAGCGTCACCGGCGCCGTTGGCACCCGTTTGATTCCTCAGGAAATTACAGCACTGGACCGGACCGATTTGCTACCCTCCGGTCCGGCCAGCATCGAGAGGAAACGGAGTCGAGTCTCGACACGAACGTGAGCGAACGCATCGAGTACCACGAGATCGAAGGCATTCGCGTGGGCCGGTTTGGCTCGCGGATCAACACGACCTGTATCGTCTACCGAATCGGCTCGACGGTGATCGATACCGGTCCTCCGAATCAATGGCGGACGGTGCGGCGGTTTCTCGAGGAACGCGAGGTGCACCGGGTCATCATCACGCACCACCACGAGGATCACAGCGGTAACCTGGGGCCGATCCGGCGTAACCTGAAACCCGAGATCTACTCACCGCAGACCGGGATCGCCCCACTCAGCGAAGGCTTCGTTCTCAGACCCTACCAAAAGGTGATCTGGGGACGACCGGAGCGCGTTCGGCCCGAGGTGATGCCGGACGAGATAGAAATCGGGAACGGACGCTCGCTCCGTGCTCTCCCCTCCCCGGGGCACTCCACGGACATGACCTGCTACTTCGAGCCTCAACGGGGATGGCTGTTCACGGGGGATCTGTTCATCTCGCAGCGAGCCCGACACATGCGTGCCGACGAGGACGTTCGAGCTCATATTGAGAGCCTACGACGGATCCTCGCGCTCGACTTCGAGACGGTCTTCTGCAGCCATCGTGGTGTGGTGCGGTCCGGCAAGGAGGCGCTGCGATCGAAACTCGACTTTCTGGAGAACCTGTGCGAGCGCGTCCGTCAGCTTCGGAACGAGGGCCGGAGCGCCAGTGAGATCACACGCTCGCTGCTGGGCCGTGAGAACCTGATGAGCTGGATGACGGGACTCCACTTCTCGAAGCGGAACTTGATCCGGGCCTGCCTCGACGCTACGGAACGGCTTCCATCTTGATGTAGTACTTGCCCTTGGCCTCTTTGTAGTCGATGACGATGCGCCATTCGCCCGCCTCGCCGGGGAACTCGTCTTTCAGGTCTACGTTGGACCGCCCGCTGCCCTCCTCCTCGAATTGCACTGCCTGAGCGTATAGCGGCGGAGTTGGTTGCAGGATGATCGGCGACCCCGGCTACGAGCCCGGCGGAACGCAGTCGAAAACCGTTCTCGCCAGGACGCGGTCCTCGGAGTCGCGCGCTTCGACCGTCCACTGCCCCACACCCTGAAGCGTCTTTCGGCTGTGCGTGCGCCAGTGTGGACCACCGAGTTCCAGCTCGACCGACTGCATCAAGTCCCCTTCGCGAAACCAAACGTGGCGAATGAACTCGCCGGGCTCTCCCCCGAGTACCCGAGTCGAGAACCAAACGACGCCCCCCTCCTCGAAACGATCACCCCGGCCTTCGAGCCGGCGGTTCACGATCCGCCGCCCCACGCCGAACTCCGAGATGGTGAGGCGGCCCGGACTCGTCGGCGTGACGGCGACGGGCTCCCGCGGCGGGGCGGTCCCGGAGGTCTCGATCGGAGGAGTCGGTCGCGGTTCCTCGATCGAACTCCTCTCGCTCGTGGCCGCTTCCACGCCCGTGTCGTCGACGGAGGCGGTTTCGCCCTCCCCGGACACGACGACTGCGGGCGGCTCCCCTTCCGTGTCACCTTTTCCGAAGAACGCGAAGTAGAGCAGTGTGGCAACGATCAACAAAGCGGCGGCGAGTAGCGCCAAGGTTACGACGGTCCGACGCGACGCCGCCGCCGGGGCGAACTCGGCAGGGAAGAACTCGGGGGCGACGGCCTCGTGTTGCGGCGGTGCCGCGGGCTCCTCCTGGTTCGCTTCCGCGCGATCCTCCTGCTCCGCTTCGGAGCGCTCCGCAATCTCCAGCCCGGCGACTTTTTCCTCTTCGGGATCCCTGGTTCGGGTGATCGCAGCTCGCCGCGCCCTTGCGCGCTCGGCCCGTTCGGCCAATTCGCGTTTCGCGTGCTGGTCCGCCGGAGAATCCTCAGGCTCCCGACTCCGCCGTTCGCGGTCGTAGTCGTCGATCAGAGGATCGGGATCGAAACCGAGGACCTCGGCGTAGGCGCGGATGTAAAACTTGCCGAATGCCTGCCCCGGGAGCGCCTCGAACTCGTTCTGCTCCAGAGCCTCCAAATAGGCGAGCTTGATCTTGGTCGTGCCCGCGATCTCCTGGAGCGTCGTGTCGCGGCTCTCGCGCTCCTGCCTGAGCTTTTCTCCGAAACTTGACATCGAGATAGGTGGTTGCTCCGGTCTGCCAGGGTCTCAGGTGCGGTAACGAGTGACCGGAAGGTGCAGTCTCGCCCGGGCCATCGGCCCCAGTTTAGGCCCCCGGGCGAAACCCATCAAGATCGGGGGGGATCCCGGCGGCGGCTACTTGAACCGCTCGATGGCGCCGAGCACCCCTTCGATGTCGGCTCGCGTGTGGGCGGCGTTGATCTGGAACCGGATCGTCTCGTCCCCGCGCGGCACGACGGGAAAGGTCAGGCCGACGGCCAGGATTCCGCCTTCGTAGAGGCCGCGCACCATGCTGCGCGTTCTTTCCGTATCGCGCACGAGCAGGGGTACTACGGGATGAGGCCCCGGAATCGATTCCAGCCCCAGCGCCCGAAGCCCCTCCCGGAACTGTCTCGTGCGATCCCGCAGGGCCCCGAGGCGCTCGCGGCCCTCCGGGCCGTCTGCGATTTCGACCGCCTGCACCGCCGCGGCCGCGTCCGCCGCACCCAGAGGGTTCGTGTAGATGTAGGTGTCGGACTTCTGCCGTACTCCCTCGATCAGGTCGCGGCTGCCGGCGACGAAGCCTCCGTTGACCCCGAACGCTTTGCCGAAGGTTCCGACGAGAATATCGGCCCGGGCGCCGCAGTGCTCCTCCGTGCCACGGCCCTTCTCCCCGTAAGCTCCGATACCGTGCGAGTCGTCCATCACCGTGATCACGCCGTCGCGGAAGCGGTCGTGGTGCCGGCCGACGAGGGTGGCGATCTCGTCCAGCGGTGCGTTGTCGCCACGCATGCTGAAAATGCCGTCGAAGATCAGGATGACCCGCTCGATACCTTGCGGCACGCTCTCGAGACACCCGCGCAGCTCCTCGACATCGTTGTGCTTGCAGATGGCCCGTCTCTCGCGAGGAACGTTGGCGATCCGCATGGCCCGGATGATGCAATTGTGGTTCAGCTCGTCGCCGATCCAGTAGGTCTGCGCGCCGGTCAGCGTGATCGCGAGACCCAGGATCGAAGTGTAGGCCGAGTTGAAGACTCTGGCCGCGGGGCGGTCGACAAAGCGAGCGATTCGATCTTCCAGCGCCGTGTGGGGCGCGAAGGTGCCGTCGATGAAACGCACCGCGCCGGGGCCTGCACCAAAGGCCCTGGAGGCCACGTCTGCCGCCTCGAGCAGCGCCGGATGGTGCGACAGGGAAAGATAACTGTTGGAGTTCATGCGGAGGTATTCGGCATCACTGCCACTCAATCGATAGCGCGGCCCCCGATCACCCGAAGCCGGAACGTAGTCCACGATGACGCGCTCGGGGGCCTTCGCTCGACCCTGCTCCTCCAGTTCGGCGATTTCCTTCGCCAGTGCGGCGTTCAGTTTCCCGAGCGACATGAGAGATCTCCTCCACCGTCGAACTGTTGACCCGGCTGTTTGTGACCCGACGAGCATATCAACTCGCCCACCGGCTCGCGAAATTCTTACGATCTGCGCCGGCGCTCGACTCGCGGTGAACCGATCAGTGTTCCGCGGGTCTCAGCTCTTCGATGAACGCGGCATCGACCCACCAGATGTCGGGCAGACCGTTGCCGGGCCGGCCGTGGATCTCGAGCAGGCCTTCCGCGCTCGTCGGAAGCTCGAATCCTTCTTCGGCGAGCGGAGTCCGCGCGGCCATGAAGAAGAAGTAGCGCCCGTCGGGAGTGACGTAGGGCGAGTACTCCAGACCCGACTTCGTGTTGATCCGCCGGCCCAGAGAGATCGGGCCGGTCCAGGTGTCGTCGTCGTTTCGAAACGAGACGTAGTAGTCGGTCCCGCCGAGCGAGTCTTCACGCCCGAAGGCGCCGTAGACCAGATAGGTCTCGTCCGGGGATACGTACGAGTTGAACTGGGCCCGCGCCGAATTGACCTCGGGACCGAGTCGCTCGGGTTCCTGATAGTGACCGTCGACCAGACGCGAGCGAAAGATCGCCGAGGCACCGCCCTCCTGGTCTCGGGTGAGGTAGAGCGTCCCGTCACGCGTGACCGACGGGAAGAATTCGGGCTCGCCGGTGTTGACCGGCGGCCCCAACGGGTAAGGCTCGCCCCAACCGTCCGCCGTCCTGTCCATCACCCAGATGTCCGCGTCCTCTCTGGCCGGACCGCCCTCCTCGATCGGCCGGTGCGACACGAAGAACAACCGCTGGCCGTCGGGTGTGATGGCAGGTTCGAGATCCCGGTAACGACCCGAGAAAGTCGCCACGGTGGGCCGGTTCCACCGACCATCCTCCAGCCGCGCGACCATGATCGCCGATTGATCGTAGTTACCCAGGACGACGCAGAAGTAGAGCTCGTGGCCGTCTGGGCTCACCGCGATGTCACGCTCGTACATCCCGGTGGAGACGATTCCGGGGGCGAACAAGCTGGGCTCGTCGCCGGGTGGGGTCTGGCCCAGGTACTCCCCGGTGAGGGCCGGGAACGGGCCGTCATCATCTTCGGTGCCGGGCGTTTGCCGGACCCCGCAGCCCGCGAGCGCCGTGACCGCTGCGAGAAGGACGAGAAAAACTCTCGCACCGGATCGGAAAACGCGCTTCATGGTTTGCTGATCTCCCCGAAACACTCGACCCACACGCGATCTGTGATCAGACCGCGAAGTAGTCTAACCGATGGTCGACGCGATCGACTTGCGATTCCGGAACGGCCCGGCGAGAATCAACGGCGGGGAAGCACCATAGGGGGAAACGATGAGAAGAACAAGCTTCGCTGTGATGGGCGTCTTCGCCATCGCTGTGGTCGCGAGCCTTGCCGCGGTGCACGGCGAGGAAGCGTCGTTGGAGCGCGCGCCGTTGGCGAGATCCGAAGCCGAAGAGCGGATCCTCGACGTGCTGGACGACCTGGATCGCAATCAGCGCCGAGGAAACATGAACGTGCCCGTCGAGGACGGCAGGCTGTTGCGACTACTCGCCGAGTCGATGGCCGCGAAACACGTCGTCGAGATCGGCACCTCCAACGGCTACTCCGGGATCTGGTTATCGCTGGCCCTCCGAACCACGGGCGGCAAGCTCACGACTTACGAGATCGATCCGCGCCGCGCAGCCCTGGCTCGCGAGAACTTCAAACGGGCGGGCGTGGAGGAAATCGTCACGCTCGTCCAGGGCAACGCCCACGAGGAAGTCTCGAAAGTGAAGACGGCCATCGACATCCTGTTTCTCGACGCGGACAAGGCCGGCTACCTCGACTATCTCGAGCAACTCCTGCCCCGGGTACGTCCGGGGGGGCTGATCGTCGCCCACAACATGCGCCGCCCCGCGCCCGACCCGGCGTACATCGAGGCCGTCACCACCAATCCCGACCTCGACACGATCTTCCTCAACATGCACCTCGCCGGCGTCGGGGTGACCCTCAAGAAACGGTGAGCGGCGGCCGCAGGGGTCCCGGCGGACGAATCAACCCGTCAAAGGCGAATCGCGAGCGGAAGGCTTGACGCCGGCCGCAACGTTTCGTACAAGACGATAGAGTGCGCACGAGGCGGCCGAGGGCGGGAGAATCCGTGGACCCAGCGAACGGCAGATTCCGGGGAGGAGCTTGGAGATCGCTCCTTCTCGCACTGTCGTTGATCGTTGCGGCAACGCAGTCCCCTCTCGCTCTTGCCGCAGGCAGGGGTGAGCCCGGCCCGGTGAGTCCCGCGCGGGTCGACCTCCGCGACCAGACGGCCGACCTCGAGTTCCTCTACAAGATGGATATCGATATCGACGCGGTCTTTGACGGTTGGGCGCGCGTCTATCTGCTCGGCGAGGAAATCGACAAATTGCGCGAAGCCGGCCTGCGCGTCACGATCCTGGCCCCCGAAGAGGTGCTCGGTCCCGCCGACCCGTCGGCCGACAAGACCGTGTTCGAGGACCTTGCCGTGCCGGCGGAATACCACGATTACGCGACACTCACCGCGGACCTTCAGAGCATCGCGTCGTCCTACCCGGAGATCACCCGTCTGTTCAGTCTCGGCAAATCCGTTCAGGGGCGCGAGCTGTGGATCATGAAGATCACCGATCTGCCCGACATCGAGCAGGACGAGATCGAGGCCCTCCTGATCGCCTCGATGCACGGCGACGAGGTCGTCGGAAAGGAGCTCTGCTTCAATCTGATCGAGTACCTGGTCCAGAACTACGGCACGGAGGCGCGGGTCACCGATTTGGTGGACAACAGCGAGATCTGGATCATGCCCTCGATGAACCCCGACGGCACGGAGTTGGTGCAACGCTACAACGCGAACAACTACAACCTGAACCGTGATTTCCCCGATCAGTTCGTCGATCCGGTCAACACGTCCGACGGTCGCCAGGCGGAAACCAAGGCGGTGATGAACTGGGCCGCGACCCACTCGGCAATCCTCGCCGCGAACATGCACGGTGGCGCGCTCGTGGTCAACTACCCCTTCGACAGCAACACGACCGGGACTTCGGTCTTCAGCCCGACCCCTGATCCAGACCATCAGGCGTTTGTCTCGATCTCGCGAAGCTATGCCGACAACAATCCTCCGATGTCGCTCAACAACAGCCACCCGGCATTCGACAACGGCATCACCAACGGCGCCGACTGGTACGCGATCAACGGCGGCATGCAGGACTGGGCCTACGTCTGGCACGGGTCGCTCCACGTCACGCTCGAGGTCAGCGAGATCAAGTGGCCGGCGGCGAGCGAGCTACCGAGCTTCTGGAGCGACAATCTGGAATCGATGCTGGCCTATCTCGAGCGGGCGCAGGAGGGATTGCGCGGCATCGTGACGGACGGCGAGACCGGAGCGCCGCTGGCAGCTACGATTCGGGTGGATTCGAATCCGTTTCCGAGCCGCACCGATCCCGACGTCGGAGACTTTCACCGAATCGTCCTCCCCGGAACGTACTCCATGGAAGTGGCCGCCGACGGCCACACGTCCCTGGTCGTTCCCGTCGAACTGTTCGCTGGCCCGGCTACGCGCTACGACGTGGTGCTGCAGCCGCTTCCCACGAACCTGCAGGCGACGTCCCACCGCGTGCTTGACGGAATGGGAGGCGATGGCAACCTCGATCCCGGCGAGACAGCGGATCTCGCCCTTACGGTGAGCAATGTCGGACGGTCGGCGACGAGTCTCAGCGCCCGGCTCGAACCGACCGGCTGGTACGCCGACGTCTCGCGACCGCCCGCCAGCTATCCGGACGTGGCGAACGGAGCGAGCGTCGAATCCGACGCACCGCATCACGAGATCCGAGTCGACCCCAGCGTACCGCCGGGACACAAGCTGGGCTTCGTCCTGCGGTGGGAAGCCGAGCAGGGCTCGGGCATCAGCGAGCCGTTCTTTCTCGACGTCGGAGCCGCAACGTGCGAGTCGGCTGCGGACGAGGTCCCGCGGAGCATCATCGATCACACGACCGCATGGGGCCAGATCACGATGGCCTCCGACATGGCGGTCTCGGACGTCCAGGTGACGGTGGACATCACGCACACCTACATCGGCGATCTGACACTGACGTTGATTTCGCCTAGCGGCACGTCAGTCTTGCTTCACGACCACGGCGGTGGCTCGACGGACGACATCGCCGGAACCTACGGCCTCGACCTGACGCCCGTCGAGTCCCTCGCCTTGCTGGACGACGAGCCCTCCACGGGTGATTGGCGTCTGGGAGTGAGCGACGGGGCCGGCGGCGACACCGGCACGTTCAACAGCTGGAGTCTTTCGCTCTGCGGTAGACCGCCGGAGACCTCGCCCCCGGAGATGAGGTTCCGCGAGCTGGGCCGGACCCAGGACGGCGTCCTCCTGGGCTGGTGGCCCTACCCTGGGATCGAATCCTACCGCGTTTATCGATCGACCGATCCGTCCTCCGCCGCTGCGTTCATCGACGCGACGGCCTTCGACAATGACGCGACAGATACGCAGTTCACGGACACCTCCACCGACACGGCGGTCTATTACCTGGTCACCGGAGTCGGCCCCAACGGCGAGGGACCCAAGGGCCACTTCGGAGAGTAAGCCGATCAGCGGCGGAAGAAGCCCCGGATCTCGTCGAGCACCCGTTGTTGATCCTCGATCGACAGGTCCAGATAGAACGGCAAGCGAACCAGCGTCTCGCTGACGCGCTCGGTGACCGGGCACTGCCCCTCAGCCCCACCGAGGGAGCGGCCCATCCGAGACAGATGCAACGGGGTGTAGTGGAATACGGCGTAGACGCCTCGCTGCTCCAGATAGTTGATGAACGCCTCCCGCTGTTCGAGCGACGGCAGGATCAAATAGTACATGTGGTAGCCCTGGCGGCAGTAGTCGGGGACCGTCGGTAGCTGCACGCCGTGCTTCTCGACCCACCCCCTCAGACCGGCGTCGTAGCGTTCCCAGAGCCCGCGTCGCGTCGTCAGAATCCTCTCGCGCTTCTCGAGCTGCGCGAAGAGAAAGGCGGCCAGGATGTCGGACAGGACGAAGCTCGAACCGAGGTCGATCCACGTGTACTTGTCCACCTGGCCCCGGAACAGCTGCTGCCGGTTCGTTCCCTTGTCGCGGATGAACTCGGCACGTTCGCTGTAGTTCTCGTCGTTGATCAGCAGCGCCCCGCCCTCGCCGCAGGCGAAGTTCTTGGTCTCGTGAAAGCTGAGCGTGGCCAGCGGTGCGTGCGTCCCCAGCATCCTTCCGCGATACTCGGCGAACAGCCCGTGCGCGTTGTCCTCGACGACGTGAAGCCCGTGCCGGCGGGCGATCTCCAGGATCGCGTCCATCTCGCAGCCGACACCGGCATAGTGCACGACAACGACGGCCCGTGTGCGTGGTGTGATCAACTCCTCCAGGCGCGATTCATCGATGTTGAGCGTGTCGGGGCGGATGTCCGCAAAGACCGGTCTGGCGCCGCGCAACACGAACGCGTTGACCGTCGAGACGAAGGCGAACGAGGGCACGATGACCTCGTCCCCGGGCGCCAGGCCGAGCAGCAGCGCGCACATCTCCAACGCGTCGGTGCAGGAAGGCGTGAGCAGCACCTCGTGCACGCCGAGGGCCTGTTTCAGCAGGGACGAGGCCTTTGTGGTGAACAGACCGTCCCCGCTGGTGTGCATCGATTCGACGGCCTGGCGTATGTAGTCCAGCTCCTCGCCGACGATGACGGGGCGGTTGAAGGTGATCGTTGCTTTCGAGTCGCTCATGATTCGCCGGGCGAGTTAGCTTAGGGGAGCGGTCGAAGCGTTGTCAATCAGGAGCAAACGTCATCCGTGGACGCACGGGCGACGTTCGTGGATAATCCTCGCGCCGACCGAGAGGACGACCCTCGCCTGACGGCAGATCACCCGGGAGCGGGCCGTGAAATTCGTGTACGAGAACAGGGCCTCGGCAATCCTCCACAACCTGCTTCTGTCCGAGCCGCATCGGACCGCCTGGTTGCTGCCGGCCAACGTCTGCCCGATCGTCCCTCTCACCTTTCGCAAGGCACGCCGTTCTTTCGAGTTCGTCGACATCGAAGAAGCGACGCTGTGCATGAATCGGTCGGAAGTGTTGAAGCGCCTGCGTGCAACCCCGGATCGCTACGGCGGCGTCCTGTTCGTCAGGACCTACGGCGTCGAGGGCGCGTTCGACGATCTCTTCGACGAGATCAAGCGGTGCAGCCCGGCTACGTTGGTCATCGACGATCGGTGCCTGTGCCCGCCGCGCCTCGACGAGCCCGCATCGCCGCTCTCCGACGGGCTGCTCTACAGCACGGGCTACGCCAAACCGGTCGATCTCGGTTTCGGCGGCTTCGCGTGGCTTGCGGACGGGATCGCGTACCGCAGGCACGGTCTCCCTTTTCGCGCGGAGGATCTCGGGCGCCTTACCACCGCGATCAAGGCGGGTATCGAGCAGGAGCACCGCTTCGAGTACACGGATACTCACTGGCTGGACGCCGGCGAGCCGGTGATGCCACTCGACGAGTACCGTTCCTCGATTCGCACTCGCGCTCGGGAAAGCGTCGCGCTCAAGAGCAGGATCAACCGCGTCTATCGCAACGGGCTTCCCAAGTCGATCTGTCTCGACGAACGCTTTCAGAACTGGCGCTTCCAGATTCTGGTTCCCGAAAAGGACCGGTTGCTGGCCGCACTGTTCGACAACGGCCTGTTCGCCAGCTCGCACTACGCCGATCTCACGGGGATCTTCTCGGATGGGGTCTCGCCCGAGGCGGCGCGCCTGCACCAGCGGGTCGTGAACCTGTTCAACGATCGCTACTTCTCGGAGGATCGGGCCGAGCAAACGGTGGCACTGGTGCTGGAGCACCTCGCTGTCTGAGGCCTCCCGCCGAGGATGCCGAAGCCCGACGGCTCGGGCGCGTGAGACGCCTTTGGCGACGTCGCCGGGTCTGGTAGGATCCTTACCCGGATCAACCAACATCGTACAAACCGAGGGGGATCGAATCGTGCGTAAGGTTTTGTGGTCGATGACTGCGTTCCTGGTGCTGATCTGCTCTCCGGCCCTGGCCCAGGAGCCCCAGGAAGAACCGAGCGACATCGGACAGACCGAAGAAGTCGAGGTCAGGCTGGTTCTCATCGAGACCCTCGTACTCGACCGTGAAGGGCGTTCCGTCGCGGACCTGACCCAGGACGACTTCCAACTCGCGGTTGCAGGAACCGTGACCGAGATCGAATCCCTCGATGTCTCTTGCCCCGCGGGCACGGTCGGGGATCCGGGAGAGATCGCCGCGGGCCAGCAGCGTCAACAACCGCCCGCACCCGAAGCTCAGCGCCGGATCGTTTTCGTCGTGGACTACTACCACCTCGTACGGCAGGACCGCACCAAGGTCCTGGAGCAGATGCGCGAAATGGTCCGCCACGCCAAGGCGCCGAACGAAGAGATCATGATCGTCGCGGTGGCCGACGGTCTGAGGATCGAGCAACGATTCACCAAGGACACCGACGAGATCCTGGAAACGATCCACCGCCTGGACTACGACGTCACGTTGTTCGCCAGCGATCACAGCGCCGCGACGGGAGAGAGCTACTTCGAAGCGCTATCGACATTGATGGACGTGTTGGAAGCCTATGACGGCGCGAAGGCTGTGGTCTTCTTTTCGGCCCTGCTCTCCCGGGGCGACGTGCGAGAAGCGTGGTTCGACGACGTGGTCGAGCGAGCCGCTGCGGCGAGGACGGCGATCTATCCGGCCTACGCGCGCTGGATGAAATTCCCGCCTCCGCGCGTCGGGACCTATCGCAAGCAAGGCACCGCGGGCGGACAACGTGTGCTGCCGAAACTTTCCGTGGAGACCGGTGGCCGCGTGCCGCCGAGCACCACCGATCTCTCGATCTCCTATGCCAGGGCGCAACGAGATCTCGCCTGCCGTTATGCCATCGGCTTCCGCTTGCAGGCCGACGAGGCGCTCGAATCGCACCAGGTGAGCGTGGCGGTCTTGCGTCCGGGAAGCCAGGTCTTCTACCCCACGCGAGTCCGTCTGTGGAGCGAGGAAGAGCGGCGGGAGTCTCGCTTGCGCGCGGCCTTCGCCGATCCGGAGCGGTTCGAGAATCCGTTGGTACGAGCCATCGCGTTCCCGGTCCGACCGGTTACCGGAAAGACCTGGGCCACGTTGCTGGCCCTGCAGTTTCTCTTGCCCGACGGGATCGTCGGGTCGAGCTTCGATCTGCGGGCGACACTCACGGAGAGCGACACCGGGAAGGCCTACTCCTTTCAACGACGGTTCCCGATCTCGGCTCGGGAGGACGTTTCGGGCGACCGGCTCGTGACCGTCTTGCGCGACTCGACCTTGAAGGCAGGTGTTCACACGCTGACCGTGGCCCTCTCCCAACCGGGTCGCGAAGATGTGGTTACGGGACGGATGGGTTTCGAGGTTCCCGAGGTTCCGCGGGACGCGACCTTCCTACGGGGTCCCCTGCTGGCCCGCGTCGTTCGCGAGGGCGTCCTGCTCGAGGCGTTTCGAAACGAGACGGCGGAGAGCCGGCCACTGAATCGAATTCTGGGAGACGAGGAAACGGTCGAGATCCTCCTCGTTCACGAGATCGAGAGCTCGGACAGTCTCGTTTCCTTTTGGGAGGCCTGCTCGACCAGCAAGAAACCGCCTTCCGCGTCGACTGTCGTGGAACGACGGATTCTGGGATCCGACGGGCAGACGATCCACAGCCTGGATCCGGTCCCGTTCGATCCCCGGGGCGACGGCAGGGCCCGCTGCCAGGGCCGCCTGGATCAACTACCGGCCGGGAGCCTGCAACCGGGCGAATACCGGCTCGAGGTCGTTGTCCGGGACTCGGGCAAGGAGGTCGCGCGGCAATCCGTGCCCATCCTCGTGCACTGATCGGTGATGCACCTGCGGCGAGGGGGGAGGTAAGTGGTCGCGACGGGTCGGGAGGAAGCCAGGGGTCGAAAGGAAGGATCGGAATCGTCGAGAGCGTCGGTATCCCTCCGCGACCGCGTCGCGACTCCAGCCAGTCCGGTCTGACCGAGCTGCCGGATATGTGCCGTGAATTAAACACCCGTTGCCTGAACCAAACCTGAACCTCCCCATGGTGGACCGGGGACAGTGCGGTCCGACACGCTTTCCACACGCTCGCTACCATCATGGGTTAGACGCCTGGGCTGGGCCGAGCCAATGGGATCTCGATGCAGACCTTCTCCCCACCCAGCTCGCTCGGACCGGTCTGAACCCGACCTCCGTGACGCTGGGCAATGGCATCGACCACCGACAAGCCCAGACCGGTTCCCGGTACCCGGTTGCGGTGGGCGGGACCGCGAAAGAAGCGCTCGAATACGTATCGTCGCATGTCGGGCGGAATGCCGGGTCCGTCGTCCTCGATGCAGACGATTCCACGGCCCTCTCTCACGTACACGCTGACTCGGATCCTGCCGCTCTCGCCGGAATACTTGCAGGCGTTCTCGACGACGTTGTCGACGGCCCGTTTCAGCAGTTCCTCGTTTGCCCTCACGAGGACCTCTTCGCCCGCTTCGACTTCGACCGCGTGGGACCCGATCTCGACCTGCCGCGCGATGCCTGCACTCTCCCGCGCGACCTCAGAAAGGTCGACCGGAGTCACCGGAAGATCCGCGGTCTCGGATCTCGCCAGCGTCAGCAGGCTCTCGGTCAGATCGTCCAACGAGTCGAGGTTGGCCAGCGCCGCGTCGACTTGGGCAGAAAGGGCCGCTTCCTGCCCTACGCTCCGCTTCAGCTTCTCGAGCCTGAGCCGCAGGTTGGTCAGCGGCGTTCGAAGCTCGTGAGAGGCTTCCTGTGAGAAGCGTTTCTCGCGCGAGAGCATCCGCCCGAGTCGCTGCAGAAGCTCGTCGAATGCGTCTTCCAGCTGAGCCAGCTCCCGGGCCTCGGCGCGGACGCCCAGCCGCATGTTCTCTCCGGGTCTGTAACTGGCCGTGGATCGTCGCAACGCCTCGAGCGGGAACAACAGCTTCCTCAACACCAGACGCCCAACCACCGCGCCGATCAGCACGGCGAGCGGAAAAACGGCGAGCAGGATCAAGGCGGCTCGTCGCACGATGGGATCGTGCAGGGAGTCGGCCGAGGTGACCCGAATCATGTGACCGACGTCACAGGCCTGTCTGCACGCACGCAGCGTCGGCAGACCGGGATCGCCGTTCGTCGCGTCGATCGTGTCGCAACCGAAGACGTCGGGATCGGGCAGACCCTGAGCCGTCAGACCCGGATAATCGCCCTCCGCGGCGAGCAACTCCCCGTCTCTGTCCCACAGCTCGAATTGATAGCCCCGCAGGTAGGACTCGCGAAAGAAGTGCTCCGCGGCGGCCGCGACACCCCAGTCCGGATAAGGCTCGGCCAGCTCGTGTTGGACGCCGAAGCAGACCGTTTCCGCCAGGCCGGACAGCGTGGAGTCCTGGCCGCTGCGAATGACGACTCTACCCGCCAGCAGAGTTCCGCCGACCAGCACGAGGCACGCCATGCCGGTGACGAGAATGTGCCAGCCTAGCAACTGGCCCAGTAGGGAACGATTCTTCACTCGTCTTTGGGGACGGAGTAACCGAATCCCCGATGGGTTCGGATCGGACACGGGGCCGCCGGGGTCGAGAGTTTGCGGCGCAGTCTCGAGATCAGCACCTCGAGACTGGCTTCCGCCCCAGGCGTATCCTCGGCCCACACCATACGAAGGATCTCCGCTCGCGAGACGGCACGGCCTCGACGCGACAGAAGCGACTCGAGGAGCGAGAACTCCCTCGCCGTCAACGGAACCTCGCGACCGCCGATCATCGTCTTCCGGGCGGCGAGGTCCACTTCCGCCTGGCCGAGGCGGGCCACGGGACCGTACGGCGTTCCTCGACGCCGCGTCAGCGCACGCAGTCGAGCAACGAGCTCTGCGATCGCGAAAGGCTTGCGGAGATAGTCGTCGGCACCTGCGTTGAGCCCCGCGACTCGGTCGGCGACGTCTCCGCGCGCGGTCAGCATCAGGACCGGAACGTGCTGGCCCGCGCGCCGCAAGTCTCGACAGAAATCGATGCCGGATCCGTCCGGCAGCATCCAGTCCAGGACTACCACGTCATAGGCAGACACCCGGAGCATTGTGGCGGCGTACTCCGAATCGGGGGCAGCGTCGACCGCGAAGCCGGCGTCCAGGAGCGCTTCTTCGACCATCTGCCGGGTCTCCGGATGATCCTCGACGATCAGGACGCGCATGGATCTCTCCCTCGCTCTGCCGATCTCGGCAGCGCCGCCCCTACCTCCGTGACCTCGGAACTCCTCGCTAGTTCCGTCCTCTTCGAAGTCTAGGCCACCGTTCGACATCTTCCGTCCCGACGTTAAGCTCCGGTTCAGTTTCTCGTGTAGACAATCTCCATGGTCTTGAAAGGCTCGCCGGTGTAGTCGGACTTCAGGAACCGCCCCCCCATGATCCGCTCGTTCACGCTGCTCCCCGTCGATTCCATCGGGGGGGCTCCCGGCTCCATCCAGAGCTTCGTGCTGGCCTCCCAGCTTCCTGCAAGCTGCCTCAGGAACCGGTGCCCGTCTCCGGGCTGAGCGTACTTCATCCACGCAGCCATCCGCTCGTCCACTGCTCGTCCTCCTCAAGCCTCTCTGACCGTCTGTAGTAGCCGTGCCGTCGTCGGACCACCCGATCCGCCGCTGTAGCGAAGTATGCCCGACAGCCCTGGCGAAGACAACACGAAAATGCGAGGGCGGTCCTGGATCACCCCGTGCGATCCGTCGCACCGGTGCGAACCGACGAGGTTGGACCGCGATTTGCAAATACACCAAACAACGACTCGCAAACACGACGGACGACAGAGGGAAATGGAAGAAAAAGGGGTTACCGGCGACCAAGGCCAAGAGGGAAGCTCGTCGAGCTGTCGCCTGCTCAGGACATTCCGGTCCGTGACAGGGGACATCTGCGGTCGGAGTCCTCACGTGGACGTCACCGGAAACCCGGCTGTAACCCAACGACTTTCAGGTCGGCTCGAGGACAAGGCCCCGGGAGCCCGCTCGACCCGTCGAGCACAAAACGAGGAGGAAAGCAGATGGATAAGTGGCTAAGAATCGTGTTGAGCTCGGTGCTCGCGCTGATGGTTCTCGACTGCGCGGGCTCGAAGAAAATAAAGGCTCCGTCCGGGGGCAAGATGAGTGTGCCCGAGTGGTACGTCGATCCGCCCGAGGACGACAATCGGTTGATCGGGGTCGCCAGCGCGACCTCTCTGGACCTTCAGACAGCTGTGGACAAGGCCAAGCAGGACGGCCGCGTGGAGATCGCGAGGCAACTCGATATCCGCATGACCGGGATGTCGAAGCGGTTCGTCGAGGAGACCGGGTTGAACGACGACGCCGAGTTGCTCGGCATGTTCACGCAGGTCAGCAAGTCGGTCGTCTCGGATTCGCTGACGGGCTCCCGCGTTGCCAAGCAGCAAATGGACCGTGACGGCAAGGGCTACCGAGCTTACGTCATGGTGGAGATGCCGATCGGCGAGGCCAACGCCCGTTTCGTCGAGAAGATCAAGTCCCAGGAGCGACTTTACACCAGATTCCGGGCCTCCGAATCCTTCGAGGAGCTCGATCGCATGGTCGAGGAATACGAGGCGTGGAAGAAGGAGCAGTTGTCCGGAATGGGTAGGTGACGCGCACGCGGCATCGATCGACTCTCTGCGTCGCGATCGCACTGGCCGCGTGGTTTCCGCTGGCATCCGAAACGCAGACGGTCGAGGTAACGGCCGAGGTTTTCGGGCTCGCAAGAACCCCGGAGCAGGCGCGGCAGGAGGCTCTTCAGCGAGCGCGCGACGAGGCTGTCGCCCGCGTCGCAGGAATCCGCATCTCCGCGCAGCAACTGCGCCTGAAGTCGGAACAGGCCGGCACGGTGCACGACGCGTTCTCCTATCTCGTCCACAGCTCAACGCACGGACGAATCGTCAAAGAAGAGGTCACTTACACCACCAGACTCCAGGACGAGATTCCCGTCTACCGTGCGACCTTGCGAGCCGAGGTCGTTCTCGAACAAGGAACCCGTGACCCCGGCTTCGAGCTCGAGCTCTGGACGCGACCCGGCAGCCACACCTATCGCGACGGTGAGAGCATCGCGATCGAGATCGCGTCATCACGCGATTGCTATCTGACCGTCTTGAATCTTCACTCGGACGGCGCCATCAGTTTACTTCTTCCGAACCGATACGAGGGCGCCAACCACGTATCGAGCGGCGAGACGTTTCGGCTGCCTGGGCAGTCGGACGGGTTCGAGATCCGTGTTCAACTCTCTCCGGATCGGCGACGTGAACGCGAACAGCTTCTCGTCGTCGCGACACTGGAACCGGTCCCGTTCGTGATGCGGGAGAACGTGGGAGCGGAAGTGGTTCCGGAAAACGAACGAGACATCACGCTGACGTTGCTCAACCAGTGGCTCGTACGGATTCCCGTGGAGCGGCGTGTGGAGGCGCTGTGGGACTTCGAAGTGGTCGAATGATGCCGCGGGCACTGGCTTTGCTGCTGACCTGCGCCTTGTCGAGCGGCGCCGGCTACCCCCTGCCGTCACACAATCCACGCGAGGCCGATCGTCCAGATCTGAACTGGATCGAGGAGATCTCCCTCGATCCTGGCGGTGTCCCGTCGCCCGCGTTACTGGTTTGGGAGCACAGGGGTCTCCAGCTCTACCTGTGGAGTCTCGACGAGTCCGACGACCGGACCCGCGTCCGTTTCTGCCTCCAACTCAAACCAGGAGTCGAGCGAGCCTGGACCAGCGTCGGTTATCCACGCTATCGCATCGCGTCGGGTCGCTGGCACGAGGCCGCAACCGAGGGCCTGCCCGGCAGCCGCGTGTTGACGGCATCGCTGGAGACCCAGCCGCGTCAATTCTTCTCGGTAATCGTCTCGCGCGACGTTGAGTCGCTGCGGCTCGCCATCGGCGACAGGAGCGTCCAAATCGATCTGGCGGAGTGGGCCGGGCTGCATTCCGAACGGCGGCGGACCGAGATCGTGGATGCCTGGTTGCCATCGGCACCCGCGACGGAGGCCGGAACCGCCGTCTCGCCAGGGTTTCCTGCGAGACTGACGGCCCACCTGAGGTGGGAAGGCCCGAAGCCATTCGGGAACGGGGCTCTGGACGCCGGCGAGACCGGAGTCCTGCTCGTCGACGTCGTCAACGATGGCGAGCGCGAGGCCCGTGGTGTCCGCATCGAGATCTCACCACGAGCTATCCCACACCTGACGTTTCCCGGCGAGATTCCAGTCGAGCCGATCGCCCCCGGCCAGACCAGGACCGTCCGCGTACCGGTGAGTGCCGGACCCGAATTGAACGATTCCCAGATACGCCTGACCCTCGACGTGCGTGAGCCCTTTGGTCATGACGCACCGCCGATCGGGCTCGAGCTGAGTACGCGAAGCGCTCCACGACCCGAGCTGATTCTGACCAGCGATTTCGCCGTCGACGGACCGGGCCTCCCGGTGCCGCGCGATACGATCGTCACGGTCCGCCTGCGCGTACGCAACGTCGGCCCGGGCGCCGCGCTGGGCGCGGTCGCAGAGGTCGGCACCGGCGAGGATGTTTTTCCGGCCCACGACACGGCACGGCGCTTCGAGCTCGGCGATCTCGGCCCGGGAGAGATCGCAGAGTTCTCGTTTCGTTGCTACGCGAACCAGCGTGCCGAGCAGATGAGCTTGCAGGTCGATCTACGCCACTCGCAGAAGGAGTCCGGCCCGGTTCGCTCCCTCGTCACGCTCCCGCTGAAGGACGGCGTCCGTGAGCCGCGGATCGTTCGCATTCGGCCCGATCCGACCGAGCTCGTTCCGCTCTCCCCGCCTCCTGCTCCGTTGACCTCGGAGATTGATCGGTTCGTGCCACGAACGGTCGTGTCTCGTCCGAACGGACTGGCAGTGGTTTTCGGAGTCGAGGACTATCCTTCCGCTCCTCCGGCGACCTATTCGGCCGAGGATGCCCGAACGGCGGCGCGTTACTTCCAGCATGCTCTGGGGATACCCGCGGAGCGAATCCAACTGCTTCTCGACCGCGAGGTCACGCTGGGGCGGCTTCACCGAATCTTCGGTCGCGACGGCTGGCTGGCCCGTCGGGTCCACGAAGACTCGGAGATCTTCGTGTTTTACGCCGGTCACGGAGTAGCCGCACGCGAAGCTTTCGACCCGTACCTCGTCCCCGCCGATGGCGACATGAACTACGTCCAGCAGACGGGGTACCCTTTGGATCTGATGATCGAGCGGCTCGTCGAGCTGGACGCGCGCTCGACGACACTCTTTCTGGACGCGTGCTTCAGTGGATTGACTCGCGAGGGCGAGGCACTGCTCGAGGGAGCTCGACCGCTGGTCCTGGTCCCCGCGCGCCGGAGGGTCTCGGGCGTATCCCTGTTCTCGGCTGCCCGGGGCACGCAGGTCGCTGGCTCGTTCGATGCGGAGGGACACGGACTGTTCAG
>Ga0255055_10001235_pt1 | contig 19118 bp, 17 predicted proteins | sample JV7_2_27_MG_FD_188633 | JGI IMG/M metagenome (GOLD analysis project Ga0255055, IMG submission 188633) | Seawater microbial communities from Jervis Inlet, British Columbia, Canada - JV7_2_27 | ecosystem: Environmental > Aquatic > Marine > Inlet | place: Canada: British Columbia | collected...
ATCGGAATGACCATCGCCGTCGGCACCTCGGCCTAGTTGGCGAGCTGGCGTTGGATGCCCAGGTCATAGGTCACATGACCGGAGCCTACAAGGACAACGCGGACAGCTTCCGGCTCGGGATGCTTCTCGAGAACCTGGAGCGCGTTGTGGGCAAAGGTTGCATCCCAGGTACACTGGGCGCCGAACATCATCTTCCACTGCTCGTCGGTCATGGTGGCGTGAAAGTCGTCCTCCTCGTCGAAAAAGGATAGGAAGAGCTCGTAGTGCTCGTCGCTCATCTCTTCGAGGCCCTTTTCTTGCGCACGGCCGCGATGATCTCGCGAGGGGTGTTGAGGCCGCAGACGGGCAAGCCGTTCTCCTTGGCGAAAAGGAAGATCTTGCTGTAGTAGTCCCAGTGGTAGCCCCAGGCATCGTACCAGTTGGCCTGCTCCAAGAACTCCCCGTCCACACGATCTGGAAGACGAGCCCTGAGATCCCCGAAACAAAAACAGGAGAAGAAGAGCAATCGAACCACCTGATGAAAGTCGTTGTGGATTCTTCGATCGGATACCCTCCCGAGAGCCCATCGGGCCGCCAGATCAGGAATACTCCCATGGGTGGGTTCTCGAGCTATCCCAACGGGCGGGCAACCGACACGTGACGCTCGAGCGACCGCTCAAAGGCATGGCGCGACCCCCTCTTCTCAGATACCATCCTGTTGCCTCGACACCAGAGGGAGGTAATGAAGGCTCGACACCAGGCGCTTGGCCTGAGGCTAACGATCGTTCTCGCTGCTCTTTGCAGTCTGTGGTTGCTTCTGCCACTGACGGCTGTGGCCCAGACTCCAAAACTCCAGCGCCTCGAGGTCGTGGTCTGGCCGGAATACGATCAGCCGGCAGCTCTGGTCATGCTGCGAGGCCATTTGCCCCTTGACACGCGCCTGCCTGCGGTTGTTCCACTCCCAATGCCTATTTCGGTTGCTGCGCCCAACGCGGTGGCCAAGAGAGGACCTGACGGCACGTTGCTGCTGGCGTCTTACACTCTCGAGGAGCAGGGCGGGTGGAAGATCATCAACGTCGAAACCGACCTGCTCGAAATTCGGCTCGAGTATTACGACGCTCTCGCGGTCGACAATGCCGATCGCCGGTTCACCTTTCAGTGGCCCGGCGGCTTGGAGATCGGAGAGGTCAGCTACGAGGTACAGCAGCCGATCGGGGCGATCGATCTGATGATCACCCCTCCGGTGAGCTCGCAGAATACAGGGTTCGATGGGCTCACTTATTTGGTCGGGAACCTCGGCCCCATGTCCGCCGCTGACAGTTTCTTTGTCGAGCTGGCCTATACCAGGACGAGTCCAGGATTGACCATCGCGAGCCTGCAACCAGCCGCACCGCAAGCGGGTCAGCCTCCTCAGCCAACGACTCCTCCCGGCCAGACCTTTCCGGTCCAACCTGAGTCGTCCGACAACTCGGTCTGGCTGGTGGTCATTCCGATCGTTCTGCTAGGGGGAATCGTCGTGATCTGGTTCGCTATTTCCAATCCTTCATCGAAGAAGAACTAGCAGAAGGTATATTTAGACCGAGTATGCCGTCCCAGGAAGCCCCCGCTCCCGATCGCTCAAGCGGTCCCCTACAGCGCTTGCGCCAATTCCTGGTCTCGCGGGCCAGGATATGGGGCTACATGGTGCCCCTCCATCTGATCGCCTTCTACCTGCTATATGTGCTCACCGCACGGCTTTTGCGGGAAGAGATCATCACAGCGACCACCGATCTTGCTCGAACGCAGCTCAACCACGAATCCCAAGAAATGCACGAAGTCGCGCTCGCGCATACCGGCGACAGACCTGGCGGCCACCTGTTCGACGATCTCTTGGCGGCGCATCAGGACATCAACTTTCAACTCTTCCTCCCCGGTGGACGCAGAATTGGGGGCGAGCCACAGTTCCCGCCACCCGTGCACAGGCGAATGCTCGAGTTTCTGGAAGGAGGCGCAGTTCAGCAGATCTGGCTGAGCGAAGAAGGGGACCAAAAGGTGATGCGTGGACTGATGCGGATCGTGGCTGCAAAAGACTGCGCACCTTGCCATCACCCGGGTGTCGACCTGGCCGTGGCCTCGATGAGCATAAATCTGACCCCCCTGATGGACCGGGCGGAGTTCAGCTCACGAAGGAACCTGATCTTTCTGATCGGACTGTGGGCGATGCTGCTCGGAGCAACAACCGTGATCGTCAAGCGCTCGATCCAGCGATCTGCAGCTCGACTCGAGGCCGATTTGGCCGCTGCCGAGGCCGGCGAGCGCCAAGCTTCCGACGCGGGACCGTCCTTCGTGATGGACCCGGTGTCGGCACGACTCCATGAGTCGCTCTACGAGTTCGTCGAGCGCCAGCGGGAGCGCCAAGAGGCGATGGCTTCGCGCTTGGCTCATACCGACCAGCTTGCCTCCCTCGGTCAGCTTGCGGCCGGTCTGGCGCATGAGATCAAGAATCCCCTGGCCGGCATCCAAGGCGCCCTGGAGATCCTACGCGAGGACGTAAAGGACAAGAATACCGAGCAGCTCTACGTCGAGATGCTCAACGAGCTCAAGCGGGTCAACGGCACGCTGCAGACCCTGCTGACCTCGGCTCGCCCTTCCCCACCCCGACTGGCCACCACCGATGTACGAGAGCTGCTCACCGATGTCCGACGCCTCATGGAACCCGGCCTGCGCCGCAAAGAAATCACCCTCAAGGCCGAGATCGCCCCCGGGCGGCTCGGGGCTCTCATGGACGCGGCAAAGATCCGCCAGGTGCTGATCAATCTAATTCACAATGCCGCAGAAGCCATCGGCACCAAAGGGACCATTACGCTTCGGGCTGGTTCCTTTCCAGAGGGAGGAGGCATCATTCTGGCTGTGGAAGACAATGGCCCGGGCATTCCGGTCGAGCACCAAGCCAAGATTCTCGAGCCCTTCTACACCACCAAGTTCTCGGGCACCGGTCTCGGGCTGGCCATCGCCCGCAGCTTGGTGGAGCAACACGGTGGTAGTCTGCAGTTCGAATCGGAGTCGGGAGTGGGGACGACTTTCTACCTCTTGTTCACAGACGATCGACACGAGCAGCTCGTTCCCGACCCAGATACGGCAGAAGACATGCAAGCCGGCGAGGAGTAGCACATGGCACTCATTCTTCTGGTCGAAGACGAGAACCTCTTGCGCTGGGCGCTCGTGGAACAGCTGAAGCGGGCGGGTCACTCGGTCCATGGGGCCGAGAACCTGGCGGAAGGGTCGAAGTACCTGAAAACGCATCAGCCAGACGTGCTTCTGCTGGACCTGTCCCTTCCCGACGGCTTCGGCCTCGACTTCTACGAAAAGCACAAGCCGCAGCTCGAGGACTCTGTGGTGATCGTCATGACCGCCGTTGGGCAGGTAGACGACGCGGTGCGGGCCATGAAGCTCGGCGCGCTCGATTTCCTCAACAAGCCCGTGGACCAGGACGAGCTGGTGCGGCTCATCAACCGTTCGCTGACAGTGCGAAGTGAGCAGTTGGAAGTTGACGCGGCACGACGCACCCGCGAGATCGACCTCAGTCAGGAGCTCATCGCCGAATCCCCATCCTTTGTGGAGGTCATCCGCATCTCGGGCGAGGTGGCCCGGTCCGAGGTCATCAGCATCTTGATCCAAGGCGAGTCCGGCACCGGCAAGAACGTGCTCGCGCGCCACATCCATGCCAACTCTCCTCGACGTGAGAAGCCTCTGCTGGAGGTAAGCTGCGCGGCCATCCCCGAAACGCTGATGGAAAGCGAGCTTCTCGGCCACGAGAAGGGAGCCTTCACGGATGCCAAGTCCACGCGCCGGGGTGTCTTCGAGCTCGCAGACGGCGGCACCGTGGTGTTGGACGAGATCGGCGAGATGAAGCTCGAGCTCCAGGCCAAGCTTCTCCACGTCCTCGAAGAGCGCCGACTGCGGCGTGTCGGCGGTTCGCGAGAGATCCACGTCGACGTCCGGGTGATCGCCCTGACCAACCGCGATCTCGGCCGGATGGTCGATGAGAGTCGCTTCCGGCAAGATCTCTTCTACCGCCTCAATATCTTCCCCATCACAGTCCCACCGCTGCGCGAGCATCCGGAAGACATCGTTCCACTGGCGAATCACTTTCTCGGTGCTCTCCAGCCCGGTCTCGACAAGCGCATCGACGGATTCTCCCGGGATGCAGAGAACCACCTTCTGGGCTATTCCTGGCCCGGCAACATCCGCGAGCTGCGCAACGTCCTCGAGCGGGCCATGATTCTCGAGAAGACCTCCGAAATCCAACCCGAATCCCTCATATTGCGGCCCGTGGGCGAGACCGCACCGCCCTCAGCTGCCCAGGAAGCTGCAGTGGGTCCTGCCGTGGGTCCCAAGGGCATCGTGCATCTGGAGCAGATGGAGCGCGAGCTCGTCGCCCGCGCCATGCGCGCCGCCAAGGACAACCAGACCCGCGCTGCAGAGCTCCTCGGCATCACGCGCGACCAGCTCCGCTACCGCCTGAAGAAGTTCGGGATGCAAGAAAGCTCATAGGGGTGGAGCTTGCCGCCGCCCTTCCTGGCATCAGCCTTCGCACTGGCCGTTTAGGAACGCCCTTTGCATAAATGTGCATAAGGGAGACAACCGACATGCGGTTACTCGTGCTCGACGGCAGTCGGGTGCTCTGTCACCTGATTTGCCGCCTTGTCCCAAAGGACGTCGAGGTGGAGTACACAGCTTCATTCGATGAGGCGATGGACGTTCTAGTGCGCCACGCACCGGATGCCGTGATTGTGGATGTTGCACCCACCAGCCTCCCGTGGCACCGTTTCCAGGAGATCTGCTGCCAACACGACCCTCCGATCCCCGTGCTCTTCGAGTCCTGTGTTGTCGACCGGCCGGAAGATGCTGGGCTTGGCACTTTGTGCGAGTGTAGTGATTTCCTGGCCAAGCCGTATCACCCGGACCAGTTGCGAGACCAAATCGACCGGTTACTGGGCCGCCACGACGAAAAAGGGTCTCCAACGTCAGCTCGATACCGGTCCATCCATTGATGGGCCGGGACTCGGCGGCGAACGGTGCGGAAGATGCCCCACTGGCTGCCGGAATCTGCGGAATCCCACCCAATCGGGTGGGTGTCCGAGGAGATCTGCCCGCCCCTCAGGGCAGCTATTGAGCACGAATCTTGCCTGTCGGGCAGCACACCGACAGGTTCCGACCTACTGCCCGTACTCCTCTGGGTTGTGATCCTGGCCGTGGCAGGTGAGATAACACTGGCCGGTGGAGATTCCGAGATCTTCGAAGAACAGCAGCCCCGTCGAGCTACTTGGCTGTACGATATTGAGGTCGAAGTTGATCAGGTGGCTGTTGTTCGCAGCGGTACCTTGCGTGGAGCTGACACCGTGGGGATCGTGACAGGCGGAGCAAGGTGCGTCTTCGCCCTCGATGTGCTTCTTGTGCTCTTCGAAGCCCGTCAAATCCTTGTCGCGGAGAGCATCCCTGTCGTGGCATTTGTAGCACAGAGCGTACGCAGCAGTGCTCTCCGAGGTATTGTCATTGGTTTCGTAGTTCCTCTCCAGGAGATAGGGATAGCGCGAACCGTGAGGACCACCGGGCCCTTGGCCGTTGTTGCCCGGCCCTTCATCGTTGCTGTGGCAGTCCGTGCAGTAGATCACGCTGTTGACCGTGTAGGGCGGCAGTAGGCCCCGCATATTCGGATTTGCGCCAATTCCTTCCACCGGGTGGTAGGAGGGATTCGACAGGTCGAATTCCATCCGCGTATTGATCTCCGAGATCTGCCGGGTTATGTCGGTGAAGGTCAACACATTGTGGTCGGCGTGGCACTTGAAACAGATCTCGTAGGCAAAGGACACCTCGGTCACCGGCAACCCTGATCCGCTTACACCCGACACCCTGCCCATGCTGCCCGGAACGTCCGGCGCCACCGCCGTCGAGTCGTTAACCTGGTGGGGCTGATGACAGTCCATGCACTCGACGTGCGGCTGGATCGAGCTGGGAGAGCTCTCGACGGGATCGTGCACGCCGAGGTAGTCCCGGACCGGATGGGTCACCGCCTTGGTAAGCTCGCTTTCGATGTTGGAGCCGGCAACGTTCCCGTTGTGGCAGACAAGGCAGGTTTCCTCCTCGAGGATGTGACTCAACAGTCTTTCGGGCGCCGGAGCGGCATGCGGCTGATGGCAGCTGGCGCAGGCATTCTCGGCTACGGTGTCGAAATCGGTCCGGGGCCAGGGGTCTGGGCTGGCGCCATTCCAGGTAGCGCTCGACAGGGAGTGCGAGCTCATATCCCAGGCCTCGGGATCATGGCATGCCCCGCACAATTCGGAGAACTCGGTCGAGAGTACGAGGAAGTCCCCAAGGCTATCGTCGTGGGGGTCGTGGCAGGAGGTGCACTGGATCCGTCCCGATGGATCGATGTCGATCTCCTCGGGGAGCGTCGATGGCGGATGGAGCTTCGCCGCCTGGAAATCTGGTTCGGCGATTGCGAAGATCTTGCGGCCCGAACTGTTGCTCTCGGACGAATGCAACCCCTGGCTTCCCGCCACGTAGCTGACCGACACGGGGTGGTCGTCCGCCAAATCCGTGCCCAGCCTGGACGGCCCAGCTGGAATGAACCGGACGCCCCCCTCGAAGGGAACCTCTCCTGATCGATTCCATAGCGCCCCCAATGCGATCGTGCCGTCGTGACAGCTCAGACACAGTTTCGAGGCGCCCGAAGGCTGGCCCGGAGCGGCGAGCATGGTGGAGCTGTCGTAGGTGGCGTAGTTCGCCGCCGAGTCCTCTCTGTTCCACAGGTAGGGGACATCTCGCCTGGCGTTGTGCGGCGTGTGACAGAAGACGCAGATCTGTTCCTCAGTGGTCGACTTGACAGGACCCGGCCCTGTCACCGAGAGATTATGCTTCGTCCCGGCAATGCCGGCAGCCGATGCCCGACTCGGAGCCACGAGGAGCACCACGGTCAACAACAAAACTTCGAACCGGCAGCCATGAGTCACCTCCCCGCCTCCCTCAAATACTGGAATACCTGGACTCGTTGGTTGTACGAGTCGGAGACATAGATCCGATCCTGCTCATCGATGAAAATCTCGCTGGGCAGCCAGAACTGCCCCTGGCCTTGTCCGGGCTTGCCAAAAGCCATCAGCAGCCGGCCGTCACGATCAAAAACCTGCACGTTGTCGAACAGCGCGTCGACGACGTAGATGTTCCCAGCGCTGTCGGCCGCGACCCCCTTTGGACGCGAGAAGTCGCCCGGCGCATCGCCGGGCCGGCCGAACGCCTGCAAAAGCTCGAAATCCGAGCTCAGCACCTGCACCCGAAAGTTGAGGGAATCGGCCACCAGCACTTTGCCGTCCCCGGCCACAAAAACGCTTGTGGGAAAGTGGAACTCTCCCGCAGCACTGCCGTCGGCACCAATGACTCGGTTCGGAGCGAGGGTCCTGGTGTCGAAAACGACTATGCGAGAGGCCAGGGTATCCACAACAAGAAGTTGGTCCGCTGCTCTGCTAAGAGCGATCCCTGTTGGACGTTGAAGCACGTCATGGCCGATTGCCTGGAGATATCTTTTGCCCCGGTCTAGGAATACGTGCACCACCCCAGCCTCGGAGTCCGTAATCCAGGCTCGGCCGTCATCGCCCACCGCGATCCCGATCGGTTGCAGGAAATCGTCCGTGGGCTTCTCGGGAAAGCGATAGTACTGCGCGTTGGAGACATCGAAGGCGTGAACGGCCCGGAATCGGGTGTCGACCACATAGAGCCGATCTTTGGAGTCCTTGAAAACTCCATGCGGGCGCAGAATACGTCTCGATGTGTCGCCGCCCTTCACCGCACGTCCCAGCCTCCGCAGGAGGCCAGGACTGATTCCGAGCTCTTTGGGTGTCGAAAAGGTCTGAAGGAAACGTATCCTCGGCGCTGACGGAGGCGGTGGCCAGACCAGATCCTGGTGAGAGCCGTCAGCCGAGCTTGGCGCTGGTCCGCAGAGAGCGGTGGCGAGAACCATGATTGCCGCCACTGCGGCCGAATGACCCGCCCCTGGTGTCTTTATCAGAATCGCCTCCTGATCTCGAACCGGATGCGTTGCGAATCGCGCTCCAGCAGGGTAATGGAATCCCGCTGCGAGAGGAAACGGTACACAACGTCGCCGCCCCATGCACCGAACCACCAGGTCAGGCGGGCCCCGACGGCGAACTGCTCCGAATCCTGAGTCGTACCGCTAGCCCGACGCGCCGAGCCGCCGAGCTCCAGGTTCGCCCATCGGATCATCCGCCAGCGCAGTCTGGCGGTTGCCCGCAGGTTGTCGAGTTTATCGCCCGTGTCCTCGAAATCCACAGTCTCGTAGCCGATATCGGCGAACAGAGAGAGCCGGCTGCTCAACCGTGGGGTCAGGGATTGATACGCCCGTCGCCTTGTTTGCGGGACCAGAATCGTATCTCGGTCTTCGTACTCGAGAAGCGTCGAGAGCCATCTCCACCTCAGCTCGGCCCGGGCCCGTTGGATCCTGTCGTCCACCAAATCGCTCGGTCGCGTGCCTGCTATCAGATCTTCCTCCGTACGGGTGACAATGTACCCGAGATTGACGACATTCCACAGGTCGAGTGCCAGCCCGAGCCTGGATTCCGTCCGCGCCGTCTTGAAAGGCGCTCGCGGAATGAACTCGTAGTCAACAAGCACCTGGTCACCGTCAGGGATGTTGCCCAACAGAGTCCGTGCGATGCCCGCTGAGGTACCGACCAGCACGACCACGTAATCGAAGGATTCCTGGTAGACGACGGTGCCGGTCTGGTCGGTGACCACGATCGAGCTCGGATCGGCGTTGCTTCTCTCCAGGAAACTGGGCGATGTTCCACTCAGGACGTGGGGCTCGTCAATCACTTGCGAAGTGTCAGCGATGATCTGGCTGTCTTCGACCAGGTACCTCAGCCCTGCGAAGGCCTCGATCCTTCCCACGGGAATCCTGCGCTGGTAGTCGAACGCCAGATTGCCCTCGTAGAAGGCGTCCTCACCCTGGGTGGTGTTCTCCTCGCGAAGCTGCAGGGCCAGCGAGCTCGTCAGGTTCTCGTAGAGACTGTGACGCGCCCCCGCCCCGATGCCGACGTTCTCGGTTTCGAAGCCGTTTCTCACCAGCTTCGCCAACTGCAGGCGATAGTCGGTTCTGAGGTTGGGACGATGAAACAGCTCCAGCCGCTCGGAGAGATTGTAGCTCTCGGTGTCGGCGGGTCCAGAAAGGATGGTGTAGGCCCACAGTCTCGAGAGCAGGCTGGCCCGGGGACGGAATCGGTACCTGTTGGTCAGGCTGGCGTCGAGCCGATCCACGTGCGATCCAGTGCTGTCGGTCCTATAGTCCTGGGCCAAGAACTGGGATCTGACATCAGTGCGACTGATTCCGGTCTCGTGCTCGGCAACGAACTCCAAGAGATCGCCTGTGGTGACCGACGTCGTCAGACTTACGGCAGAGATTCGCCTGTTCTCGTAAACCAGCCTCATGGGGGCCGCCTCGAGCATCCGCAGCCGGAGCTCGCCTCTTGCGAGGGTCACTTCCGTGTCGGTGTCGAGCGACAACGAGCTCGAAAAGTCGCTCCTCGTCTGGCTGGCGAGGAACCTCATGCTGTAAGGCTTGGCTCTCAGCAGGGTGGCGTCCACTCTGTAACCCAGATAGGTGAGCTGAGTGTCCCGGTCGAACCCGGGGGTCGCGGAGGTGTCTTGCTGGTCCCATTCCGGCCGCAGATCGATCAGGAACTGGCAGAACTCGGGGTGATACACCCAACCTCGGGTGTTCAGCTCCAGGCGGGCCGAGATTCTGTCGTCACGTATGCTCCTCTTGCCGTTGCGGTCAATCCTCTCTTCATCTTCCAATTCGTATCCCAGGACCACGTTCATCATGGGACGGGTTAGAGAAAGAAACGCCTGAGCCTCCGCCGCACCGTGCCAAAGGAGAAAACACAGCGTGGTAATGAGCGCGATGATGAGTAGCGGCAGCGGCGTGATCGAGAGGAACGGGCTGGACGGACCCTCCGGCATGGAAGAGCGCCTAGAGATCGGCGTAGTTGTCAACGCTCTCGTCGTAGTCCGCTCGCAACAGCGAGGAGTTCCTACCCATGTGGGGGTTGTGACACTCCATGCAGTCGACATCCCGAGCCTCAACATGAGCGGGGCCATCATTTAGACCCTCCACGTCGTGACAAATGGCACAGAGAACACGATTGTCGGCCCCCCGAAGCATGTAACGCCGTTGGGAGACGTGCGGGTGGTGGCACTCCAGGCAAAGGCCGGCCTCGACGGGCATATGGAGCTCGAGCTGTCGCGAGGACGTGAACTCCTCGGTCTGCATCTCGTGGCAGGTCTGGCAGAGCTCGTCATCGGGTGCCGTGAGCTCCAGCCCCAAAGACATACGCCCCCCCTTCCATCCCTCGGCTTGCTGGTCGCCCTGGCTCGAGTCGGCATGGCACCTGGTGCACTCCTGCGCGCCGTAGGGGCCGTGGACCCAGAACTCGGGCTCTCGCTGGGGTTTGGCGGCCCTTCGCGCCGCGAGAGCGGCGAGGGACTGGTCGGCGGACCCCCCTGGGGACTCGGCTTCACCATCCGCGACCTCCCCCTCTGGTGGTGGCACCCCGGTGAAGACGACGGTAAGCACCTTGTGCTTTTTCTCGGGACCACACCCGGCGCTCGTCGCCAGGGAGCCGAGCAACAAGAGGAGGACCACAGCCCTTCTGAGCTCGCCGCTCCGCCTGGTTCCGGTATTACCCATTCGGTCATCGTTCCGCCCGGCTCACCCGCCGGTGGATCCTTCCCCACGTTCTGGGCCTGAGCCAAGCTGATTCCCTGTCCCCACGTACTCACCAAAGGCATAGACGTTGAGCTTGTTGGGACCCGCCTGGTTGGTCACGTAGACCAGGTACCGCGCCCGGAAATCTCGATCCACGTACTGTTGGAAGTACTCCAGATTCTCGTAGTCGACGTGCACACCCGCCGGGAGCCAGCTTTCCCCTGGACCCATGCCGGTTCTGCTGAAAGGCATCAGGACCTGCCCCGACTCAGTGTCAAAGATCTGGACGAGCTCGAAGGCCGCGTCCACCACGTAGAGATGGCCTTCCCGGTCGACGGCGACGCCTTTGGGACGCGGCATCGCCCCGGGGTAGTCTCCCTGCTCGCCAATAGTGCGCAGATACTCGCCGGTGGCGTCGTAGACCTGCACGTGAAAGGCCTGCAGATCTGAGACAATCAAGGTCCCCTCCAGACTGATGGCCAGGTGTGTGGGCCAGTACAAACTGGCCTCCCGCTTCCCCTCCCTCCCGATCCAACCGAGGGACGTGCCTGACTCTTTGTCCAGCAGCGTGACTCCCTGCCCGTGGACGTCGCAGACGTACACACGATCGCCTCGCACCACAACGTCCAAAGGCGCCATTTCGCCGTCGCCGTCATAGCTTCGTTGGAATCTGTTCTGTTGGTCGAAAACCAGCACCTGGCCCCGTTCCCGGTCGGCAACGTACTTGACTCCGTCCCCAGCGACAAAAATGCCGAAGGGGTCACTTAGCACCTCTGCAACACCGGGATCGAAGAAATCGAACCTGTGGTTGACCAGATCCACGATCACGACCTGGCCCAACCCCCGGTCCAGCACGTAGAGCTTCCCCTTCTCGTGGGCCACGTCCCAGGGCCGCACGAGGCTTATCGGCCCCGTTGTGTCGCCCACCACAAAATCCTTGAAGCCGCCCGATTTCGCGCCGATGTCCTGCTCGTTGTTGATGGTGGTCAGATACTGGAGCCGCGGCGTCTCGGGCAGCTTGGGATAGAACATGGTTGTTGTCGGCGGCTTGGGCCCCGCAGCACATCCGGCGGCCAGGAGGGCCCCTAGAAGGCACACGGTGGCCGCAATCATCTTCAGGGCCAGCTCCAAGGCCCGGCCTCGGATCTTGTCCTGCGATCGAGATGTCCTAGTCCCCATCCTGGTCTCCCTTCTTTTCGCCCGGCGCCTTCAGGACTTCGTCGGCCTCCGCCTCTTCGCCCAGCCGAGGCGTCACCTTTATTGCCGTAAAGGCAGGTACGAGCCGGTCGTAGACGGCAGTGACGTGGCAGGTCGGCTGACAGCGGCCACCGGTCTCGGTCCGTTCGAAGTCTTCGATCGCGATGGATGCACTACCGAAAGGTACCTGTTTCCTGATCAGAGCCGGTCGGTCGGCGCTGTGAGGGTCATGGCAATTCCTGCAGCTCCGTCCCTTGATCCGGTTGACATGGCGGAAGTGCAGGTTCAGGTTGCCGTTGCGGAAGGCCGTTTCGGTCAGTGTTCGCGGCTCACTGAAGGCTTCCTCGATGTGGCAATCGAAGCATAAGTACCTCGTCTCTTCGAAGCGGGCGTAGGCCGATGACGGATAGCTGCCCCTGAGCAACCGCGAGTCGGCAGCGGCATGGGGATCGTGGCAAGCGCTGCAGTCCCCGTCGGCTACAGGTTGGTGGATGAACCCCCTCTTGAAGGATGCGTCGTCGTGGCACTGCAGGCATAGCTCGGAGGCACGGGACGCAAGCAGTAGTCTGCGGTAATCGGACTGGTGGGGATCGTGGCAGGCGGTGCACATTCCCTCCTCCGCGGGGCTGTGCCGGCTTTCGCCTCGCTCGGCCACGTCATGGCACTCGGCACAGAGGAGCCCTTCCTCGCTGTTGAGGGCAAACCCGTGCCGCGCCTCCTCGACCGCTGTATGGCATATATCGCAGGAAGTCCCGTCTTCTGCGACCGCGTGAACGAAGGTCTTGCTGGCCAGGTCCTCATGGCAAGAGGCGGTTATGCAAGTCTTTCCCGGCCCGACTGGCGAATCCACCGGTCGATCGGCCACAACTTCCGGGGCAGTCAGGCCGGCGAAAGTCAGAGCGCCCATCTGCCCGAGTCCAACAAGGATCTTTCTCAAGTCCTCCTCCAAGAAAAAAGGGGGGGCTGCTCCCCCCCTTCCTGATCCTGTCTGTGCCGCCAGTGCGCTGCTACTTGTTGTGGCAGGCCAGGCAAAGTCCCGAGGCAGCGCCGTCCGAAGCCTTCTGGAATTCCCGCAGCAAGTGGGTGGCAGGCTTGGCCTCACCCGGCGAGTCGTGGACATCGTGGCACGAAGAGCACTCAACCCGATCGTTGTCCAGCACGTCGTTGATGGCGCCGCTGGTGCCTATTGGATCCCCTTTCGGGTTTAGGCCCGGATCCAGATCGTCTCGATACTCGATCGACAGTGGGTGCGTGCCTCTCAAGTCACCGGTATAGAGTGTTCCCGGCACCTGAAAGCCCGAGTCATAGTCGCCGATATGCACGGTGGCCGAGCCCCTCTTATTGTCGAAGCTGTCGAGTCCCACCGTTCCGTCATGACAGCCCAGGCACATCTTGGAGATGCCGAGCGGCTGGCCTGCGACTGCAGCGTCGATAAACTCGGTGAAGTTCGCGTCAGGTACTTCCGCGTACATCGAGAAGTCCGCCGCACTCACATCGTGGTTCCACAATAGACCCAGCGTCCAGAGGTCCGAGTTGCGGTTGTGGTCGTGGGGCACGTGGCAGACCCGGCAGATCTCATTCCTATGATTCCAGCTCTCGTCGATCGCTGTTGGAGTGCCATAGGGATCTTGGAAATTGTCCGTGAAATCGTGCGGGCTACCCGAGATCCCGAGTGCGGCGCCGTTGGCGTAGACGAGTGCCGGAATCACCAGAACCGCCGCGACCGCTACTAGAGTCCATTTCAACTTCATCGTTGCTCTCCTCCAGGTTGAGAGTTCTATGGCTTCTCTTGGCTCCATCAAATAGCAAGCGGCGTGCCACGACCGGGCTCGGCTCTCCTGGAGCGGTCGAATGGCCCCACACCAGCGCGGTTCTCCGAACCAGTGCCCCGATCCTGCCATGGCGGATCATCGGGATTTGGTGGGGGATATTCCCCAGAATTAGCCTTGACTTGTGAGAAATCTCACAAGCAATGGGATTCACTTCGGGTCGGAATGCGCGCCGGGATCACGAGATCTCGTTTCCCAGAGTCTCGACCTTCCTGCGCAATCGATCGTCGTCAGGATCCAGCTCGAGGGCCCTCGTGAAGCATTTCAGCGCATCCTGGCGCCTCCCCGTATGCAGCAGGGCCTGGCCCATGACGACCCAGGGTCCAGGCGTGAAAGGTCTGAGCTCGAGTGCAAGGCGGGCCTGGGCCAGGACCTGATCGAACGCGAGACCGCCGGGTATCTCGTGGCGCCCCACCAGCAACGGGTGCGCCAATCGCCGCGCAAAGAGCACCGAATCGAGCCCACGGTAGATCAACCCCCAGTCGGGGTCGACGATCAGAGCCGGCAGCAACGGGTGAATTCCGGTCACGAACAGATCCGCACCCCGCATCAGGACCAGATCGGCCTCCCAATCATCGAGCAGGGCCTGCCATTCGAATCGGCCATTCCTGTCGGTCCGATCTGCTGACCACACCCTCTCCGCAGCGAAGAAGTCGCCCTCCACCAAGCCCCTTCCGTCGTAGAAGACCCGCACCTCTGGAGAGAGCTCCCAGGTCAGGAAACCGCCCCAGTCGTAGGTATTGAAGACGTTGCCCCGGATCCCCTGCTGACGGATGAACCTCACCGCCCCGGTCGGATAGTTCGGGACCACACTCCGGCCGAATTTGAGTACCCGGCCCGACCGAACATCGACGGCAATCAGTGAGACGATAAGAAGCGTCAGGGCGACATACTGCGTGATCAGACCCCAACGCAGTGTTCCTAGCCGTCTCAGCAATTTCCTCACAGGATCCGCCAGGGCAGCGGCGATCAGCAGTGGCTCGATCAGAACAAAGAAGATCGAGTATCTGTAGTTTTTCAATGCGATCGCGCCGAGGAAGAGAAACAACAGGTGCCATCGCAGAGGGATCTTGCGGAATCGCCAGACATGAACGAACAGGCCCAAAGCCAGACAGCCCCAGAACGCTGGAAGCGGCTCGTGGAATTGGACCGTGATACGGATAGGCGACATGTACTCACTGAGAACTTCGCCGTAGCGGCTGGCAGTCCCGAGATTCAACACGTACTGCAAGCTGCGGTAGGTCTCGGGGTTGAGGAGGCTGCTCAGACCGGAAACAACGCACACCGAAGCGAATCTGAGGTAGTCGGCGCTGTGTTGCTGATGGCCTTTTCTTCTGCCGTAGAGGCGAACGAGGGGCTCAGCGCCAAGGTAGATGGCGACAATGACGATGCCCAGGATCACTCCGCCATGCAAATTCGACCAGGTCGCCATCGTGATCGGGAGCAGTACGACATACCATCGCCAACGACTCGTCTCGTCATTGGCCCCTGTCCCATCACGCGATTCCCACGTCCTCAGCGCCTCCTCCAAGAGGTACAGGACAACGACTGCGAAGAGGAACGAGAACATCTGCGGTCTGACGTTCTTGAAGGGGGTCTGGGACAGGTAGTGAGCCGCAGCCATCACCAAAGGGAAGGCCAGAAGCGCGGGCACACGACACGCATACATCCACAGGATCATCGCTGCCGCCACCAGGGTCAGCACCGCTGCCCGCATCGCGACCAGACCGCCATAACCAAACGTCTGGTGGACAAGATAGAAGAGGCTCTGTGCCAGCCAGTACGATCGCAGGATGAATCTGACTCTCCACGCGTCCTCTGGCGACGGGTTCGTAGCCGCCTGGCTGAACGTGAAGGGATCCGTCTCAGGGAGGCGACCCTCCTCGACGATCCACCTGCCGGTCGCGAGGTGCCAGAAGGAATCGGGATCCTTGACGGGACCGGTAAGATGAATCCAGACTGCGGCGAGCAGTAGCATCGCAGTCGAGACGTAGAGGAGCTTCTCGAGTCCGGAGTAATCCGTTGTCTTGTCGACCTGCACGAGTTGCCGTCTCGTCGTCTACCAACTATCTCCGGGAACGGTTTCCTGCTCGCCGGCTCTTTACGACTCGTCTATTATGATAGCCCGCGGACAGAGTTGTCGGCCTGCGGACGGGTCGGCGGGTACTCTCCGCCGTTGACCACAAACACCGCGCTTTGTAAAGGTCGCTGCGAGCAGCAACCGTCAATGAAGCTCTCGATCATCATCCCGGTCTTCAACGGTGCCAGGACCATAGGGGCGCTCGTGGAGGCTCTAGCAGAGCAGCTGAGTGCGCACTACGAGTTGGAAGTGGTGCTGGTCAACGATGGAAGCCCAGCGGACAACTCGGCCGAAATCTGCGAGCAGCTGGCCCTCGAGAATTCCTGGGTGAAGTTCCTCGATCTCTCTCGCAATTTCGGCGAGCACAACGCGGTAATGGCGGGTCTGAACAACTGCACGGGTCATGCCGCCGTCATCGTCGACGATGATTTTCAGAACCCGCCGTCGGAAGTCAACAGGCTTGTCGACAAGCTGGACGAGGGGTTCGATGTCGTCTTCGCCCGCTACGACCGGAAGCAGCACCACGCACTTCGCAACCTGGGTAGCAAATTCAACAACCTCGTCGCGTCGATCCTGATTCGCAAGCCGCTGGGTCTCTACCTGTCGTCCTTCAAGGCCATCAACGGGTTCGTCATCGGCGAGCTCACTAGATACCAAGGCCCCTACCCGTATATCGACGGTCTGATCCTGCGGATCACGAGGAATCTCGCTACGGTACCGGTTCGACACGACCCGCGCCACGCGGGAGAGTCCGGCTACACCACTGCGAAGCTCGTCTCGCTGTGGCTCAACATGTTCACCAGCTTCTCGATTCTGCCACTACGGGTCGCCGCAATTCTGGGATTCCTGTGCGCCGGGCTCGGATTCGTGGCGGCGGTAGTGTTTACGGTGGAGAAACTACTCCATCCTGACCTGCCTCTAGGCTGGACGTCGCTCATCATCACTGTCCTTATCCTTTCCGGTGTTCAGCTTGTCGCCATCGGCGTAGTCGGGGAGTACCTGGGTCGTCTGTTCATGAAAGACAGCGGCCAGCCGCAGTTCGTCATTCGGCGCAGCGTCAACTGTGAAGAAGAGCAGAATGCCCGACACTGACTTGTCCAGGAGCTATTCCGGCAAATCTGTATTGATTACGGGCGGACTGGGATTTATCGGCAGTAACCTCGCCATCCGGCTCGCGAACGAGGGAGCCAGAGTGACCATCGTCGACTCGCTGATCGCCGAGTTCGGCGGCAATTGGGCGAACATCGAGCCGATCCGCTCCGAGGTCCGGGTCAACATCTCGGATCTTAGGGACGAGCACTCCTTGCGAATCCTGGTTCGGAACCAAGATTACATCTTCCATCTTGCCGCCCAGGTCAGCCACGGCGACAGCATGCAGGATCCGGAGCTGGACCTCGGAGTGAACTGCGTTTCGACGATCAACCTCGTGGAGGCCTGTCGCCGGTTCAACCCATCCTGCCGACTCGTCTACACCTCCACTCGACAGGTCTACGGGATCCCGCGGAGTCTCCCGGTGACGGAAGACCACCCTGCGCTTCCTGTCGATGTCAATGGAATCAACAAGCTGGCGGCGGAGTACTACCACCTCCTCTATGACCGAACCTACGGACTGCGCTCGACGGTTCTGCGCCTCACCAACACCTACGGTCCTCGGCTGCAGATCCGCAACGACCGCCAAGGATTCATCGGCGTATTCCTTCGCAAGGCATTGCGGGGAGAGACTATAAGGATCTTTGGGACTGGGACGCAGATACGCGATTTCAACTATGTAGACGATGTTGTCGACGCCCTCCTCCTCGCCGCCGTGACTGAGGGTTGCTACGGATCGGTCTTCAATCTGGGTGCACGCCTGCACCACAGCGTGCTGGAGCTTGTGGAGCTTCTTGACCGGCTGTGTGGTGTCAAATACGAGATCGTACCCTTTCCGGCCGACAAGAAAATCATCGACATCGGTGACTACTACGGAGATTTCTCCCGCTTTCACGAGCTCACCGGGTGGGAGGCCCAGGTGGATCTGGAAGAAGGAATGACTCGAACCATCGCCTTCTTCCGCCACCACCCAGAGGCGTACCGGGCGTGAAACGGGTTCCGGTCTTCGACTACCTCGAACAGTACGAGGGCATCAAAGACGAGATTCTGGGTGCCATCGAGCGGGTGCTCGAATCGGGTCGTTTGATCCTCGGCACCGAGGTTGAGGCCTTCGAAGCGGAGCTCTCGAGGTTTCTTGGCGGGAAGGGTGGGTCTGTGGGGGTCAGCAGCGGCACGGATGCCCTCGTGGTTGCCCTGATGAGCCTGGGTGTTGGACCCGGAGATGAGGTCATCACCGTCGCCAATACCGCTGTACCGACCGTGAGCGCAATTCGATCCGCCGGGGCGATGCCGGTCTTCTGCGACGTCGAGCCCCGATCGTGCCTGATGGACCTCGAGGATCTCCCTCGCCGCATAACAGCTCTCACAAAGGCCGTGGTCCCGGTCCATCTCTTCGGCAATGTGGTCGATGTGGTGCGGATCCGAACGATCATCGGTGGGCGAGACATCAAAATCGTCGAAGACTGCGCTCAGGCCCAGGGTGCCACGCTTGGAGATCGGATGGCTGGAACACTGGGTGACGCGGCCGCGTTCTCGTTTTATCCCACCAAGACCCTGGGGGCCTACGGGGATGCTGGTCTCTGTTACAGCTCTGACCCGAATCTCGTCAGCGAGATGCGCCGAGTTCGGGTCTACGGCTTCGAGACGAACCACTTCTCATCCAGAGAAGGAGTCAATGCCCGTCTGGATGAGCTCCAGGCCGCGATCTTGAGGGTCAAGCTCAAGCATCTTCCGCGATTCCTGGAGCGTCGCAGGGCACTCGCGGCCCACTACCACCGGCTCTTGACTCCGAAAGCCCTTCCGGTGGAGCCTGGGGTCGGGGTACGGCACTGCTACCACCTGTTCGTGATCCAGGTCTCCGACCGCGATCGCGTCAGGACAGAGCTTGCCGCCCGCGGAGTGGAAACCGGGATTCACTACCCGACTCCCATCCATCTGATGCAGGGCTATCGGTTCCTCGGATACAAGGTAGGCAGCCTGCCTCACACCGAGGCTGTCGCAGCGTCGGTCCTCTCCCTGCCCATTTACCCCGAGCTGTCGACTGGAGAGGTGGAGCGGGTCGCCTTCGAGCTCAACCGGGTTCTGGAATGAGCTGGTGGCCGTGAACCCTCGCCTCCTTTGCCTGCTCGCTTAGAGGTCCAACGGGAGCTCTCGTGCTGGAAAGACGCCAGGAATACGAAAAAATGGC
>Ga0255055_10001236_pt1 | contig 19109 bp, 14 predicted proteins | sample JV7_2_27_MG_FD_188633 | JGI IMG/M metagenome (GOLD analysis project Ga0255055, IMG submission 188633) | Seawater microbial communities from Jervis Inlet, British Columbia, Canada - JV7_2_27 | ecosystem: Environmental > Aquatic > Marine > Inlet | place: Canada: British Columbia | collected...
TATAATTACTATTTTTGGTTTCAAAGGTACTAGCGAAAGAGCTAAATGTTTCCCTATCCCAGAAGACGCTCCAGTTATAATTATTACCGAACCCTCTAACTTCCCAAATTTCTTGTTTATACTAGCCCTATTCATAGAATCATAACTTTACCTTAATTACCATATAAAAAAACCACAATTATTAATAGGTGATAGAGTAGTTTCTATATATGATAAAACGCGTTTTTACTGAAGAGGATGGCGATATTAATCATATATTGAATTTTACCATCGCAGTAATAGGATATGGGAATCAAGGAAGAGCTCAAGCGTTAAATATGAGAGATTCTGGTTTGAAAGTCATAGTCGGTAATAAAGAAGACGAATACAAAGAAAGAGCAATAAAAGATGGATTTGAAGTTTTCTCAATTAATGAAGCTGCTAAACAAGGCGATATTCTTTTCTTCTTAATACCAGATGAAATAATGAAGGACATATATGAAAGAGACATAAAGGAAAATCTCAGAGATAATGGTGCGTTAGTATTTGCTAGTGGATATAATATAGCATTTGATATTGTAAAACCATTAGAGAAACATGACACTCTTTTAATCGCGCCAAGAATGATAGGTGTCGGTGTTCGAGAACGTTTTTTATCTAAAGAGGGATTTTACAGCTTTATACATGTCGAAAGAGACGCTTCAGGCAATGCTAAAAAGATACTCCTTGCTCTGTGTAAAGCAATCGGTACTCTTAGCAAAGGAGCAATTGATGTTACTTTCAAGCAAGAAGCAGTTCTGGATTTGTTTAATGAACAAGCATTTGGTCCTGCTTTTGGACGTGTTTTGTTGACAAGTATCTATACTCTCATAGATGCTGGATATCCTGCTGAAGCGGTTCTAACAGAGATGTATATGTCAGAAGAAATGAGCTATACCTATAGAAAAATGGCTCAAGTTGGTTTAGTTAAGCAAGTGGATTTCCATTCTCAAACAAGTCAATATGGTGCAATGACTAGAGGAATTAAATTCAGGAATCTTCCATTAAAGAAAAAAATGAAGGATGTTTTAGAAAATATTGAAAGTGGAAATTTTGCTGAAGAATGGAAAAAGAAATCTTCAAAGCTAAAATTCAAGTTCATAAAATTCTTTGCAACTAAAGTTAGAATTAACAAACTTGAACAAAAAGCAAGGAAGAATCTCAATGTTCCGGAAACAGAGATGTTTTATTATTCAGAACCTTCGGTTGAAAATCCCAAAGAACTGGAGCAAATAAAAGAAGAACTAGAGGAATTTGAAGAATACTTTAAAGAAATTTAGATAAAAATGTGTTCTTTTCCTAAATTCTCTAACATTTCAATTGCATTCTTTCTCTGTTCTGATCGTGCTCCTTTTTTGTCTATCAATGCCCCAACAGGTGATTCAATTGTTTTATCAAATGCTTGTTTGAGAACATCCTCGGTCAAATCATCTAAAGAGTGTTTAGCTGCTATATGGCTAACATAAACATCTGGGTTCTCCATTAAATGTTTGTGAAAGCGATAAGCATAATGGTTACCACCAATTCCAATATAGCTTGATTCCTTGAAATCCCCTCTTTGAATAAAACCTCTAGCTGTTTCTATTATTGCTTCAGCAACAGCTTCAGCTCCCACTTCATGTATCCAGTATTCTTCACTACTCCCGAGTTCCATGAAAATGAGCGGAGTGGTTAGTTCAGTAGGACCATGATGAGTAACTTCTAGATCGACTTTAAACTCATCTAGATTGAATTTTTCTTGTTTTTCTTTCAATTTTCTTAATCCAAAATTCAAAGCCCAACTAGAAGTGCAAGAAAGTTCAGATTTTCTACCAGCTAGAGTTACTTTTGACCAATTTCCTGTTGGATGTATCAATAAGGCAGGTGTTCCAGAAGCAGCTCTATGTCTACTAGCAAAGATGTACAACTCAGCATTTATTCCTTCATTAAGATGTTTTGATTCTACTCCATCTCTATTCGAGTGAATTAATTTTATATGATTGGGATTTTGTATAAGTGAATAAACAGGTTTGTTATCAAAAATATCTTCTGTTTCTTTAAACAAAGATTGTTGATTTAAAACGCTCCACATTGTTTGAGCAGCTTGATCTTTTTCAGGTACAATTATTGCTACTTTTGTATTGATGGTCAAAGGAACACTTCTTTCTATACTAAGAAAAGAAAATTATTGTGCTATAAAAATCTAGAGTAGGTAGAAAATCATTCGTTGTAAGAAACAAGATACGTATGTTCATCGTTTTTCTTAATATCTATTAATTCTCTAATTTTGAAACTAATTTCTTGTTTTGTTTTAACAGGAAAATCATAAAATTCATTTCTATACTTAGATTCTCCATGTTTCGCAGTATATGCTTTCATATACTCCTTATGTTCTTCTAAACGATTCTGATTGTATTCGTTAGCATAAGTTACTATGTCCTTTATTCTACTATCTATTAATTCAAGGAAATTTGGAGCAATTTCAACTCCAATGCTGTTTCTTTCCAAAGACATAGCAGCTAGCATTGTAGTTCCTGTCCCTAGAAAAGGATCTAACACGGTATCATGTTTTAAGGAATGCATACTAATTAGTCGATAAGCTAGCTCAAGAGGAAAAGCAGCACTCCTTTCCCTTGTGTTATTGTTTTTAAGAGACTGGTGGACACCTTTGAGATCCCAAATATCTGAAAACCAAATGTTTCTTTCCTCCCAGAAATATGAACTGCCAATTCTTCTTTGCTTTTCTTTATCAGCTTTAAATTCCCTTTTACCTCCTTTCCGAAGAATGATGATATACTCATGTTCTAAGGTTACATATCCCCCAGGAGGTAACATTCCTGATCCCATAAATTTGTTAGGAGAATTTGTTAGCTTAGACCAAATAATTAGAGGAAGACATTGAAAACCTATTTTGCAGCAATGAGAAATTATTCTAGCATGAGATGAATATAGTTTGAAATCACTTCCGATACTTCGCGTTGCATCTCCAATATTGATGCAGACAATTCCATTGTTTTTGAGTACTCTATATACTTCATTCCAAACTTTGTCTAATTCCTGATGCATTAACTCAAAAGCTAAATTTCCATCTTTTTTTTCTAAGGCAATTTCAATTGCAGGATTAAGTTGAGAAAAAACATGATCCCATATCTGAACCATACAGTAAGGGGGGGAAGTAACTACAAGATCTACTGATTCATCCTGAATCTCTTGCATATTCCTTGAATCAGAAAAATATAATTTGTGATTTGTTTCTGACATGTTTTTCCTCTTTGTGTTTGATTTAAACATTATATTTAATCAATTGAACACTGTAATACATATTTATCTACTAGATTAAAGTTTTGTGTAATATCATAATTAGCCAGTAGTGAACAGGAAAGCGAAAGACTTTTGTAAAAATTATTTTTAGTAACACAGTCACTATCAAAAAAAATCACTGGGTTATGTGAAAATCATGTCTAATGGAGAAATTATTAAGATAACAATTGATGGTAAAGAAATTGAGTGTAGGACAGATGAAACATATCTTACCATTGCAGAAAGAAATGGTTTCGAAATCCCAACTATATGTCATCACCCTGCCCTAGAACCAGCTGGAAGATGTAGAGTCTGTGTGGTTGAAGAAACGGTTGTTGATAAATCAAAAACTGTAGCATCATGCAAAGAATTTGCTAAACCAAATGCAGTTATTAGAACTGACGCTGAAAGAATATTGAGAACTAGAACAGCTTTAATCAGTAAACTAGCAAGTCTACACACAGGTGAATGTCCAGTTTGTGCTACTGGACGAAGCTGCAAAATCAAAGAACTAGAAAAGAAATATCTTGATGAACCAGTAGAACCTGTAGAAAAGGAAGTAGAACTACATGAATCTAACGAATTCTTTTCACTCAATTATGACAACTGCATTAAATGTGGTAGCTGTGTCAGAGTAACTCAAGAACTTCAAGTCTGTAATGTTCTTTCTATTGAAAAAGGTAAATTTAATGGGTTTCCTTCTACTCCTGATGGTGGTAGCTTTGAGAGTGCTGGTTGTGTAGCTTGTGGAAATTGTGGTGTAGTCTGTCCTGCAGGAGCTCTTGTTAACCATCATGTACGAGATGCGGAATATTGTGAAGATTTAACTAGAACCACAACAGTTTGTTCTTACTGTGGGGTAGGCTGTAATCTTGATGTTTTAGCAAATCCTGATAATAATACAATTTCTTATGTTGAATCTAATCATGATAACGTCGTTAATGGAATTGCTTTATGTGTAAAAGGCAGATATGGTTGGGAATTTGTTAATCATCCAGAAAGACTGAATACACCTCTAATCAAGAAGAATGGAGAATTTGTAGAAGCATCTTGGGATGAAGCTTTAGATTTAGTTGAAAAGAAATTAAAAGAGTTTCGAGACGAAAGCGGTCCTGGATCACTTGCTTTCTTAGCTTCCGCTAAATGCTCTAATGAAGAAAATTATCTAATGCAGAAATTTGCTAGAGCTGCAATTGGAACCAACAATGTTGATCATTGTGCAAGATTATGTCATGCTTCAACAGTAACAGGTCTTGCAAAAGCTTTTGGTTCAGGAGCAATGACAAACAGTATTGGTGACTTAACCAATGATGCCGAAGTCATTTTTATAATAGGGAGTAACACAACAGAAGCCCATCCAGTTATAGGAATGAAAATCAAACAGGCAGTTAAAAAAGAAATTACTAAGCTTATTGTTGCTGATCCAAGAAGAATAGAACTTGCGAATTATTCAGAAATTTATATACAACAAAAACCTGGATCAGATGTTGCTCTAATTAACGCTTTTATGAAAGTTATTCTCGATGAAAACCTACATGATGAAGACTTTATCAAAAGCAGAACAGAAGGGTTTGAAGAATTTAAAAAAGGTCTAGAGGGCACTTCACTTGAATCACTGTGCAAAATTGCAAACGTCAACGTTGATGATGTGAAAGAAGCAGCTAGATTATACGCAAACGCTAAGACTGCAGCTATAGTTTATTCAATGGGAATAACTCAACATACCACTGGTACAGATAATGTCTTATCACTTGCCAATTTAGCTATGCTGACAGGGAACATAGGAAAACCAGGTGCAGGAGTTAATCCTCTTCGAGGACAAAACAATGTTCAAGGATCTTGTGATCTAGGTGGATTACCTAATGTTTACCCAGGATACCAAAGTGTTACAATTCCTGAAAATAAAGCTAAATTTGAGAAAGCTTGGGGAGTTTCTAATCTTGATGATAAGGTTGGTTTAACTGTTGTAGAAGTGATGCATGCTGCACATAAGGGAGATATTCGTGGAATTTACATAATGGGAGAAAATCCTGCTATAAGTGATCCAAATCTTAATCATGTAAAGGAAGCACTTGAAAACCTAGAATTCCTTGTAGTTCAAGATCTATTCTTAACTGAAACTGCAAAATATGCAGATGTTGTTTTACCGGGAGTAGCTTTTGCTGAGAAGAATGGAACCTTTACAAACACTGAGAGAAGAGTTCAACGAGTAAGAAAAGCAATTGACCCCATTGGAAATAGAAGAGATGATTGGGTTATACTTCAAGAGATGTTAAACCGTTTTGGAATTGAAGCAAAGTATGATAGTCCACAAGAGATTATGGATGAAGTAGCTACAATATCTCCAATATATGGTGGTATAAACTACGACAGAATCAAAGAAGTAGGATTACAATGGCCTTGCAAAGATAAAAATCATGCTGGAACTAAAATACTCCACCAAGGGGAGTTTACCAGAGGAAAAGGTAAATTCCATGCTGTTTCTTACATTGATCCTGCAGAATTGCCTGATAAGGAGTACCCACTAATACTAACAACAGGAAGGATTCTATATCATTTCCATACTGGAGAAATGTCACGTAGAGTCGAAGGATTGCATAAGAGAAGACCAATTGAACGAAGTGAAATAAACGTTAATGATGCTAAAAGTCTAAGAATTAAAGACGGTGATAAAATAATCATAGAATCAAGAAGAGGAAGAGTGGAAACTGTAGCAAGAGTCACAGAAAGAATACAAGAAGGAGTGGTTTTTATGAGTTTTCACTATAAAGAATCAGCTGCCAATCTTCTAACAAATGATGCTCTAGATCCTTATGCAAAAATACCTGAATTCAAAGTTTGTGCCATCAAAGTATTCAAAAAATAGATCCTCGAAATTAATTTACTTTTCGAGATTCTATTCCCAATTTCTTTCTAAGAGAAGAAATTTCTTTTAGAATTTTCACATTCTTTTCTTCTGGGAGATATTGAATTATATCTTGAAGAGCATGAAGAGCTAAAAACGGTAAATTGTTATCAAGCCAAAATTGAGATTCTCGTTTTAATGAAACATTTCCAAGGTTTTGGTAATCTTCAGAAGAAATCATTTTATTTTGTAAATAATATCTAGACCAAAGGAAGGAAGCGTAAAATTGCTTTCTTTCAATTATCTCATAAATGAAATTCACATAATCAAGAGATTCTGAAGGAAATTTCAAGTTACTCAAATCTGATCTCTTGATCTCTTTTGGTGCAGGTATGATTATTGATCTACTCTCCTTAAAAATATCTATTACTGAATTAGAACCCGATTGTATATTGATGTTATTAAAAACACTAGGAGATAGTTTGTTCACTTCAAGGATTTGTTCTATATTGTATAGGTTTAGATGAGATGAAAGTCTTATCATGACATCAGCTCTAGATAAAAATAAGCTCTGGAATTGATCGGGAAAATATCTAGGATATCCATATAGTGTGAGAAGAGGTTCAATCATTCCACTTGAATAATATAGAATTCCCACTCCGCCACTTCTAACTTTAATGTTTCTAAGTATTTCAAAATCAATAAAGGGAAAATCTGTTGGTATAAATTGAATTTCTTTTTCCTGGTATTTTGTTAAAACAGAAGTTATACCTTGCAAAACACCTTGAATTTCATTATTATCTTTATCTACCACAAAATTAGGTTTAAATGAAGGTTCAAACTGATGTAAAATCTTCAGATATTCTTCTTTTCGAGCTTCTGAATTCACAGAAATACAAATATCATCATAAAATCTTCTAGCTCTGTTAACTAAATTGACTAGTAAAGGTACATTCTCAAAATTGGTTAATGCTTTGTCTTGCCATTGAACCTTGCTATCTTGATATCTTCGCGAAAAACCACCAGCAAGTATGGTTAAGACAGTTGAAGTCATTAACTAGATTTAGACTTGGTTCCATAAATTACTTTTGCGTTATGATAAATAAAAAAGAAATAAAAAATAGAAATTGGGAGAGTTTAGTCTTCAGATTCTTTCTCAACCGATTCTTCAACTACATCTTCAACTGCTTCAGTTATCTCGTCGATTTTTTCTTCAACTACTTGCTTTACAACATCTTCGAGTGATTCACCAATCACTTCTTCGACTACATCTTCTGCAATATGTTCTGCAGCTTCTTCGGCAATATCTTCAGAAGCTTTGTCTATTACATCTTCAACTACTTCTTCAATTGCATCTTCAACTATTTCTTCAACAGCTTCTGTAACCTCTTCCACTATTTCTTCCACTGCTTCTTCAACAGCTTTTTCAACAGTTTCCTCGATATCTTTGCCTTCTTCGATTGCTTCTTCTATCTCCTCTTCAACCTCTTCAAGAACCTCTTCAACAACTTCCTCAACAACTTTTTCAATGAGCTCTTCTGCTTTTTCTTCAAGAGCTTCTTTGACTACACCTTCGAATGTTACATCTCCTAATTCTTTTGTAACACCAGCTGCTACTTTATCTACAACTTCTTCAACAACTTCTTCAACAACGTCCTCAACTACCTTTTCAATTTCGGGTTTAGCTTCAAAAGTTGCATCTTCAATAGGTTCGATTGCTGGTTCATGAGTTGGATCTACAATAGGCTGAGGATCAAGTACTGGCTCAGGCTCGGGTTCAGGAATAGTTTCAACAATTGGTTCAGGCTCGGGTTCAGGAATAGTTTCAACAATTGGTTCAGGCTCAGGCTCAGGTTCGGTGAAAACAATTGGTTCAGGCTCAGGCTCAGGTTCGGTGAAAACAATTGTCTGTGGTTCAGGTTCAGGTTCGATTGTAGATACAGCAGGATATTCCTTAGGTGGAAAAAGTTGCTGATCTTCTGGTGATTTTTCTACTCGAGCATGTACATGTTTAGGAAATGAATCTTGTCTAGAATCTCCTTGGAAACCTCCAAGATCAGTTTCTATATATTTCTCCTGTACTGTCAGATTCAAATCACCGATATTATCTTCAGTTATTTGTTCTAATCTACACTTGATTCCTGCTCTTTCCCCATTACCAAGCAGAAAACCAGATCTGCTAATTGTATCGGCTTGCCTTCGTCCTGTTCTTTGTGCAACAAGACCAAGATGTTTGCCAAATATGAGTTGCCACTCATCTTTGTCGCGATTAAAAATTAAAACTCCATCGATATCCAGACCAGACAATCTGCCACTTATTTCTGATGGATCAGAATCAAGTATTTGTTGGAATTTTGCTTGGTCTTTTAATTCGCTGAAATCTCCCTTACTATGATCATATGCTAGAAAAACATTTGCTGGACTCATATCGGTACCTCTCAGTAAATCTCTAATGAAAGAGCTCAATTTAATTAAAAAAGGTATTCTCTTTAGGCAATGGTATAGATTTCTTTTAGAAGTGCTATTAGCATAAAAAAAGAATAGAAAAAAGGAAAAAGGATTATTGTGCAGTGATTTGACCTAAGTCGGTGTTAACAGATGCAAGTGAAACGAGAATACTGTCGAATCTGTCTCCTACTTCAGCAATTTCGCCTGCATCGGGACTTCCACCTGCTGCTATGTTTAATATGTAATTCATATCGTCTTGAACACTGATTAGAGACATACGTATGTTGTGTATAGCTGAAGCACTACCAGTGAGCTGTATCATTCCTCCATCCGTAGTTTGGTTCATATATGTTTCAGCGCTATACATATTTGTTATAGCTGAAGCTAGTGAATTATTTGCTGCTGTAAAGTGGATTGTAGCTGCTGGATAATCAGGAACATAGAAGTCAGTGTTTCCATCATTTACTTCTGTAGTCATTGTTTTTAAATCATCCATTGCTGAAAATAGATAATAGAACGAATTAGCTATATAATTGGCATTTCTTGCATTCTCTGTTAAATTAAATTGATTGAAGTTTGTAGCAAATTCATATGCAGTAGTACTGAACTCACCGTATGTATTATTATTCGCTTTTTCTTGGATATCAGCGATATGGGCATCAAGGTTATCAGCACTATCCATTAAGTCATTTGTTGAATTCCTGAAAACATCTAAATCATATAAGAATGGGCTATAATCCGTAACATTTTCATAACCAACATCAAGGTTAGATAAGGTTGAATTTAATCCCATTAATACTGGACCCAAATCTCCTCCAAAATAACTAATATCAGCTGCTAACCCAGTCATATCTACTAAGAAGGCAACTGTATAATTCAGTATTGGAGTGTCTGAATGAATTAATGCATCTACTTCTGGAGTGCTTAGAGCATTATAAGTGACATTGAAATGTTCTCCCGCTCTGTCAAAGTAAACATCTGTATCAACGAAGTTTGTTTCTTCTCCTATTGTTTCAGCTGCTTTCATAACGTTGTATGCTCCTTTGAAGAAGTGTATCAGAGTTGCGAACTCACTTTGAGTTCCATTTGTAAATGTTGGTGCACTGATTAATACATCTATAAGATCTGTTGCTTCCTCAAACATGTCTATGTAACCTTCAATTTGGTCAAAAATCGGGGTAACTTGATTCCCAGCATCATAAGGAAGTGCTCCTAAAGCTTCTTCAATATCAGCCCAATTGACTTCTTGAACTTCTGCTAGTGCTTCATCTAAAATGTCAGAGCTGTTACTGAATTGCAATAATCCATCATTAACATATTCGATTCCTTCATTGAAGAGATCGTCGTCTATAGATTTCTTTATTTCTTCTCCCTGAGCATTTAATATTCCTCCGCCACTTGTATTTAGAGCTTGAGAAATGGAATTAAATCCTTGAAAGACTTGGAAAGATGCATTAGCAAATGGACCTACACCTCGAAATAGTATGAAGACTGCTTGGAATAAATGATTTAGATCGTCTGCAGCTTCTCCAACACCATATGGTAGGAGTCCTAATCCCCAGAGAAATACAGCTATATCTTCACCACCTTTCTCAAGCCATTCTGCTGCAAGATTAAAGCTTTCCACCGCTCTGTTAATATCAGTTTGATTAGCGTTTTGGATGTCCATTAGGACTGTAAAACCATCAATCATATAGAAAGCTCCTATGCTTATATTTGTCCCCAGATCCAATACACCTGCAACTAGGAGATGAATTGTTGGAGCTATAATCATTCCAAGAATGAAGAACACAAGGGCAAAGAACCCTGAAAGTAATAGCATCCATCTGGGTTTTTGCGTGAATATTTGTATAATCCACGTAAGCCCGAACATCCCAAAGAACAGTATCGGCAGCATAATAACTAAGTCAATAACAAAGGCTAAGGGAGCGAATCGTTGAATATTATCCATATTATCTACAATCTCTTGTGGAACATTGTTTTCCCAAAGTTCTGTTTCGCTAAAATTATCAACATGATCAACCAATAGTACGACACGTTCTGAAACAGGAGCAAGAGGGTTGTAAATTGGAGCATTTAGATAATGTAAGAGTGCTCCAGCACCGAAGATGATTATGATTAAGAGTGGTATCGTGAGTACAACTTTCATTTTACTCCTTGTTAATCCTGCAAATATCCCTAAACCAAGAAGACCTAAAGCATATGCAATTATTGTAGCTACAAAACTTTCAGCTGGTTGCAATGCTGCTTGTAATATGAACATTAAAGCAAGAGTCCAAATGGTAAGAAACAAGAGTCCCCAACCAAGAAAACTCCATTTTTTCTCTTCTTGATCTGAGGGCATATCATATGCAATTTTTTCATTACTCATATTTTAACCTCAGAAATTTTACTAGATTCTAATTATAGAATAGCAATATTGAGTATTTATATGTGTTGAAATTATTAATACTGGAATAGATAGAGATTAAGTGATTTTTGGATAAGAGGTATTGAAACAATGGTTTTCTCTATTAGAGTTTACACAAAACCACTACTGAGTCGTAACATTTGATAGCTGATTATTAACATTTGACAAAGTGTCTATAATTATAGTTGAATTACCTGTAACATAAGCAGGATTTGCTGCAGGACCTAAACTTGCAAGTGAAAGAAGGTTGTTGAAATAAATGATGACGCTCTCTAACGTGTTTTTTATTTCCAAAAATATGGTTCTGGTTTCAGCAAGTTGATCCATGTCTCCTTGTGCTGTTTTGTTCATATATGAAATAGCTGAACCCATTTCTGACATAGAATTGTATAGAGACACATTTGCCATTATGAATGAGTTATTAGCTTCAACATATAACGAATCATTTACGAACAGCTGTTCTCCAATTATAATATTATCATGTGTATCCTTTAAATGCTCCATTGAATTAAAAAGATGAGAGAGAGCTTTTGCAATATTGTAAGAATTCTCAGCATTTGTTATTAAGTCGAATTTTTCCAATGAAGAAACTATTTGTTGACTTGGTTCACTAAAAACACCATAAGTTTCATTATCTGATTTTATCTCCATTATTGATATATCATAATCAATTATATGCGCAGTGGTGTTTAAATCTGCGGAAGCATTAACCAAACTATCGAGATTATTGCCAATTTCCGGATAATTAGTGATATTTTCATATCCTTGATCAAAGTATGAAATCGTATCGTTCAAACCCATGAAAACAACCTCCATATCAGAACCATATGAACTAATGTTAGCTGATATTTTAGTCATATCATAAATAAAACTTAATGTTTCATTGAAGAAGATGGTTTCTGATCCAATCATCTGTTGTGCTTCATCTCTTACAAGTTGATCAGATACTAAACTGAAATTGGATCTAGCATTATCAAACAATGCAGACGTACCATTATAAGCACTATTTTCTCCAATAAAATCAGCAGCTTTTATCAAATTATAAGCACCATATAAGAAATGGGTTAGTGTTGCATAACGAGAGGGAGAATCATCTTTAATTGGATGCTCAACTAAAATCTCTATAACCGCTGGCACTTCCGCAAAGGATTGAATATATTCTTCTATATCTACAATGTACGGTTGAATCTCAGTAGTTTGAAATGGGAGTCTATCAAGAAAGCTGTATATTTCAGATATATTTGCTAAACTGATTTCATCAAACGCTTCATAAAGTAAATTCATGCTTGAACTAAGGTCATCTAAACCTGCTTCGACTTTGTTTACACCTGTTTGAAACAAGCTTTCATTAATTACTCCTTTCTTAATAACAAGCTCCTCAGTTGCTAATGAACCCCCTATCTCACTTTGGTTTAAGGATTCAGAAACATCTTGAAAGCCTTGAAAAATCTGATATGAACCATTAATCAGTGGTTCAACTCCACTTAGGAGAATAAGTGAAGCATCCATAAAGTGAAGTAAAACATCAGTAATTCGAATAAGTCCAAATATAAAAGAGAACATCTGGATACTATTACGTGCATTTCTAATGTTTTCCGCTGCAAGAAGGAAATTTTCTAGTGCTCTGTTTATGTCTTCTTGAGTAGCATTTCCAAAGCTTCCCATAATCTCAACGCTTCCAGCAATATGGTTTGCACCAATCAATGTATTTCCCCCAAAGTCTACAAAACCAGCTAAGCTTAAATGGATGATAGGAGACAATATTAAACCAATTGAAAATAATACGAATGCTAAGATAGCTAAGACAGATGTTGAAGTTTCTTTCTTGGAAGTTACCAAATTAACAAACCAAACGAGCGAAATAGCACCGACCATAAATATGAGAAGTATTATTATGAAATCAACAACATAAACAGCTAAACTCCAAAGTTCAAGAGTTTCTATGGTTATTGTACCAAAAACAATCTCCTCAGTTCCAAAAAGATTCGTGCTATTTTTTATGGATTCTATAACAAAAAACGCTCTTTCAGATAAAGGAGCAAGGGGATTGTACGCAGGTAGATTTGTGAAATTAAAGAGGATACTGAATCCAAAAGTGATTAGAAGAAGTATGGGAAAAGCAATCGCAATTTTCTTTATGTTGTTAACTAATATGGAGAAAATTACTAAACCTAATAGACCTAGGGAATAAGCAATGATACCTGCTGTCATGCTATCTCGAGGTTGGAGTGTTGCTTCAAGGAGAAACATGAGAGTGAAATTCCAAAGTAGAAAAAATAAACATCCCCACCAGAAAAATGATCTTCTTTTAATCTCCTCTTCTTCTTCTTCTGAAACCGATATAGTTGGAGGTAAAGGTTCTCTTCTTTGTTCACTAGGTAAAATTGTTGGTTGAGGACGAGGATAAACTGTGCTTGTGTCATCTGGTATGCGTTGAGAAATTTCTTTTGGTAGTGGTGGAGGAGTTGGAATAGAAGCTGTTAGTGGTTGCGCGGGTTCAACAGGACGAGTAGGTTTTGGTGGATACAGTTCTTTTTCTTTTTTCTCCTTCTTCAGTTTTTCTTCATCTTCTTCTGATGAACCTGAATAGGGAGGATTTGAATTTTCACTCATAGTCTACCTATTTCTACCGCAGTACTAATAATTAAGTTTTTGTTACTTTTTATTGATATTGGGGACTAATTTTAGTTAATAACTAAGATATTTCTTAAAGGAAGAAACTTTGGAATTCTGATAATACTTCCATTCCGAATTCAGAGTTTAAATTTGAGAGATTCACAATATCTTGAGTTCTTCTGAACAATATAGATTCAATTTTCCTTATGTTAGAACCAATTATAGGAACTGAATGAGAAGGAAATACAAGAAACAAAAGGACAGGAGTAAAAGAATCTTCTTTATTATGACCCTCCGTTAAAAGAAGATCAAAACCATACACAAAAATTTGATCAGATAATTGCAATAATCCTCTAAAACGTCTTGAATTTTCTGCATTGTAAGGAATCCCATTCATAATAGTGGATGTTCCTTTAATTGCAAGTTTCATGAGTAAGTTTTCATCTAAAGAAGATTCGTTAAATAAAACCAGGGGACCAAGCATTTGGTCGAACTTTACTAGAACAACCCCCAAATCAAGAGGATTGTTTTGTAAGAGAGTGCATGATGACATTTTTCTATATTAACATTGTATTTAAGGTTTATAAGAAAAACAGACAGACTGGATTGAAAGTGAAAAAATTGTAACATACTTTGAGCTGGCTTGATGAAACAAGGAAATCATTGTTAATAAAATGAAATGTTGGTGCGGGGAGGGAGATTCGAACTCCCGAACCACTAAGGACTGGATCCTAAGTCCAGCGCCTTTGACCACTCGGCAATCCCCGCAAGTTTGCATTGGTTAGTTATTCTGTGGTTAAATATTCAATCCCTTGGTTTTTTTAAATTTATCTTTGAATGTCAGAGGAGCTAAGCTAGGTATAATTCCATTTCAATATTGCTATTCCTAAAACCTTTTTTCAAATAGATGGGTTTCCCAACTTCTGTTGTATGTAATCTAATTTTCTTAATTCCTTTTTTCATAATCTCATCGATAATTATATCTAATAATTGATTTCCAATTCCTTTCTTTCGAAATTGTGGTTTTGTATACATATTCATAACATATGCTTCTTTCCCTGAAATATTTGAAAAACTAGGTGGAACCTCTAAATATGAAACACCACTGGTAGCAATTATCTCATCATCCTCAATAGCAACCCATGAAATGAATTCACTTTTCAGCATCTTTTCAGTGAAATGTTGCAAAATTGATGCTTCCAGAGTATCAGAAGACTCATCTAGACTAGGTTCTTCTACTTCCTGCAGAAATTTCACTCTCAGACTTGCTAATATCTTAAGGTCATTCTTTGTAGCTTGTCGAAATAAGACCATATTAACCATAATCTAATTTGTTAAATCTTTAATAAAATTGGTGCCTCGACCGGGATTTGAACCCGGGTCTGCGGAATATTCTGCTGTGTCACGCGGACTTCAACAAGTGAAAGTCCGCAATGATTGGCCGAGCTACACCATCGAGGCGTTTAGTTACTTCGCTCTTCTTTGTTTTCTTTTTAATATCTTTCGTTATTTGCTTTTAGCTGTATATATAGTAAATTTCACTTTCAATTATCATTTGAATTAATACTTTCAGTTTTCTGAAAGTAATTTTCTTATGAATTCTTCTATTTTATCAAAAGCTACTTCACGATTTGGATCTACTGTTAGGATGTGATCTCCTTCAGGAATTATTAGTAATTCTTTTCTAGATTGTAAATCATTACTTATCCATTCACCGCTTTTAGGAGAGACTGTTTTGTCTGTCAAGGATTGAATAATCAAAGCAGGAATTTCAATTAGTTTCACTCTTTTGTTTAGAATCTTTAAAAATTTCATCACTTCATATGCAGCATGAACACAATCTTCATGATAAGCAAAAAGACCTTTTTCAAGATACCATTCTATTCTAGTAGGATTTCTAGGCTTATGAAATCTAAATATTTGCAAGAATCTAGCTAGAATCTTGTAAATGAAAGAATAACGGTAGAGGGCATTAATTGTAAAAACACCCTTAAATTTTATTTTAGTAGATGCATAGAGCGATAAAGCACCACCTAAGGAAACACCTCCAATAAACAAATTATCATAATTTTCTATGTTCTTCTCGTATATGTCCCTAATATTTTCGAACCAATCTTCCCATTTTATTGCATCTAGATCCCTTGGTGTTGTTCCATGACCTTCAAGTAGAATCCCCAATACATCGAAACCTTTTGATCTTAGAAATTCTCCAAGAGGTCTAGTTTCAGTAGCAGAAGCTCCAAATCCATGAACAAGTATAACTAGTGTATTTGCTTCATTAGCTTCTGATTGAAAATAATAAGGTTGGGCGAGTTTTCTAATAATCTCAGAATCTAGCTTAGAAGTCATTCTAAAACCAATTAATCGTGGGTGTTTAAAATTCCGTTGAAATGTCAATAAATGTGAAATTATTATTTTTTTGCCAAAAAAGTTTATTAAACGCCAATACATATATTTCGTAGGTGAAGTCCAAATGGCTATAGCTTTCATTCTGATAAATAGTGAAATTGGTGAAGAAAAAAGCGTACTAGATCAACTAATGTCACTTCCTAATGTAAAAGAAGCACATGTAGTATATGGTGTGTATGACTTAATTGCTAAGATTGAAGCAGATACAATGGATGAATTAAAGAAAATAGTCACAGAAAATCTACGAGCATTAGAGAATGTACGTAGTACAATGACCATGATCTGTGTTGAGAAATAATCTTTTCTTCCTCTTACTATTTTTCTAATTTTCTTCACTTTCTTAATTCGTGGATTCTTTAAAGTAGCAAGATTCCGAACAAATTTTAAATAAGAGATAAAAAAAAATACTTCATGGCTTTTGAAATCCTCTATGAAATTCTTCTAGTTGTAGTTGGTTATTTATTCGGATCTATTCCAGTAGCATATATAATAGGCAAAATTGGATATGGTCTAGATATAAGGAAACACGGTTCAGGAAATATGGGAACGGCTAACGTATTAAGAGTCTTAGGTAAAAAAGCAGGGTTGCTTACTCTGGTTTTAGATATGTTAAAAGGAGCAATTGCTCTTCTTTGTGTTAGATTTTATCTTTGGTTTGGAAATTATAGAGGATTTGAAACGATTCGTAGTCATACAGTTTTCCTAGAAGAAGGATTCTTCTTAGCTTTGATAGCATTTATGACTATTTTAGGTCATAGTTACCCAGTATGGTTAAAATTCAAAGGTGGAAAATCCGCTGCTGTTGGAGCAGGTGCATTATTAGGTGTTAATCCTATAGCTTTTGTAATTGTAATGGTTATCTGGTTCCCACTTCTCAAGTGGACTAAGCTTATGTCTCTATCAAATCTCATTGTTGCTTGGTTATCCCCCCCACTATATTGGTACTTTGCTGGAACTAAATGGTTTAACAATCGCAGTTGGTGGGCTTTTGGTTTTAGTTTCATAATGTTGGCTTTTGTTTATTGGAGACACAGAGCTAACATTAAAAGATTAATTTCGGGTGAAGAAAGGAAAATGGGAGAGAAAGAAACCGTGAAGGAAGAAGGTTAGCCTTCTTTTTTATATTCCAAAGAGTATATAATGGTTTTATTCAAATTAGTAACTGTGAAAAGATCTCTATTACTATCCATCGTTATAATAGGTATAATTGTAACTGGGATAGGTAGTTATTTTTTAGTGACAGAACTTATTATTACAGATAATAAAGTTATATTTCACGAGTTTTTCATATCTGAAGCAGTAAAGGGAGAACCACTAGAGATTACTTTACTTATCGAATTGAAAAATGTTCGAAAAGCATTTGTTCAAAACATTGAGTTTGGAATTTCATCTGAAGAATATGGATTAAATGATTCAGTTTCTATTTTGATTAACAGTACGATACAGGGCAAAGGTATGCATAATATAACTGTTTTGAAAGATCCAGTTCTTAATACTTCATCAGGATACTTTGCTCTTAATGTTGGGGAGTACAACATTTACAGTGTGGAGCTTATCTTTAGTGAAAAAATAACGAATCTCAAAAAAGAATTAGATAAAACCTTTCAAATTTTAAATCCCCTAGCAGAAGAGCAAATTGAAAACGGAGGATTCGATGATAATTTTTATGGATGGAATGTTGAAAAAGCAGATAATAATCTTACTTCTGAGGTTTCTGAAGTTAATCCATTAGGAAGCAAGAGCTTGCATGTTTTTAACGATGTATTGATTCAGCCTGGAAATTCAACCTGGGTTTCAATTGAGCAAACAGTGAATCTTTCAAGGAGTCACTATCTTTCTTTTGATCTTGCTATAACAAGTCACAATTGTAGTATAGAAATTAAGATGCATATCAATAGTGAAATTGTGAACATGAGTCTTAATGTAAATGAAAATTCTACAAAAAACCAGCTTATCCATTACGGTGAGGTTATAGGAGAATCAGAAACAACATTACAGATTCTTTTCATAAACACTGAAGCATCTACTGATATTTTCATTGATAATCTTTCTATTATCCAATATGAGCATCGGGTTTTTGTTTTTATGTTGAATGACAATTGGGAAACAAAGGATGATGAAATTGAAAGGAGAGATTTATTCACAACCTTGAATGAAACATCAGAGTATTTTGAAAAAGAACTTGGAATAAAATTAATCCCATTGTTAGAATTAACTTGGCATCCAGAGAATACAAGTATGTATGAAGTTGATAACATTGGGTTAGAAGCAGCAGGAGAAAAACTTAATCTAGATGGGGAATGGGACATGGTAAAAGGAAGATCAGTTAAGAATCATGGTTTTGATCATTTAGTTCTTTTCTCTAACCAAACTTCGGATCATTTTGGTTTTGCATATTATGAATATAATGCTGCTTTTCATTTTGCACAATCAGAAGAATTAGGCGAATATAGCTGGATATCAATAATTGAAGATTGGGCAGAAAATCTTGCTCAACACGAAATAAGCCACAATTTCGGAGCATTAGACAGAAATAGAACTGATTACCCTCCAAGTGTAATGAGTAAACCTTTCACACCTGATCAGGTCATTATTGATTATACAGGAAATAAACTTTGGCTGCAAGTAAACAATTGGTTAATAGAAGACATTTTACTTATGCTTAAGAACAAAGCAATGTTTGATTAGCTGTATTTCCCAAAAACGAAAAGCTTAATTAGACTAGAAGAAGGCAGATAGTGAAGAAACATATTGGCCGGTTGGTCTAGCTTGGTATGGCCCTGGGTTTGGGACTCAGTGATCCCGTGTTCAAATCACGGACCGGCCACCATTCTTTCTAATTTTCTTTTTGGTTAATTTGTTGCTATGATGTTTCAGAGAATTTTTTATAAGTGAATAATTGAAAGAAATATCTATGAAGATGGGTTTTATTACAGATAGTGGTTCAGATATTGAACTTGATTATGCTGAAAAAATAGGTGTAAAAGTTGTTCCTTTGAGTATAACTTTTAGTGATGCAGATGATGTTGTGCATAAGGAAGATAGAAGTTTTGATCTTTATTCCTATTATGCAAAATATGACAC
>Ga0255055_10001237_pt1 | contig 19105 bp, 37 predicted proteins | sample JV7_2_27_MG_FD_188633 | JGI IMG/M metagenome (GOLD analysis project Ga0255055, IMG submission 188633) | Seawater microbial communities from Jervis Inlet, British Columbia, Canada - JV7_2_27 | ecosystem: Environmental > Aquatic > Marine > Inlet | place: Canada: British Columbia | collected...
AAGAAGCCCATCGTGCCGCTCGTGGCTAGGTTGCGCCGTCCACGGGCCATGTAATCGGTAGCAGCCTCACCACCGGTCATGATCTTCTGCATCGCGTTGGGGTCTAGGTTCCCGTCCTCCCCCATCATGGCGGCCAGCATCACACGTCCGTGCCGGCCACGAAGAAAGGACGCATCCGACTGCAACTTCTGCTGGGTGTACGCCTGCCGTCCAGCCACGCCCTCCATACCAGTGACCTGGAAGATGTCCTCTTCACTGAGCACACCCATGTTCCGCATGATTGAGGTCTGCGCGGCGGCTTGGTACCCAGCCATGGCACCATGTCGACCACGTCCCCCGATGCTGCGGGCCAGCTGTGACCCAACATTCATACTGGCGGACATCTCAGACACGGAACCGAAGGCTCCACCAGCCATAACGCCCCCACGCATGGCTCCCAGCATCTTCGACTGGTTACCAGCACCGAAGACGCCGACCCCGCGCATGGAGGCCATCATCTTCTGAGCTTCTTCGAGGGAGGTGTTGAGCTCAGTGGCTACATGCTTGACCGCCTTGAGCATCTCCCGGAACTTCTCGTTGAAGTCCTTCACGCCGCGGATGTTCTCCGCGTAGCCCATGCGGCCCATGTTCGAGGCGAGTTGTCCCAGCTCCTCGAAGGTTGTTCGCCCTACCCCCGGTCCCCGCTCCTGCGACATCCCGCGCATGGTCTGCTGCATGCCGCCGAGCTGAGTAGAGCTGAACCCGATACCGCCGAACTGGTTCTGTGGGCGGAAGGACTGCCGCATCATGGCGTCCATTCCCTGCTGCTGTTGAACGCCGTACATCATCTGGCCGAGGACGTTTCTTCCGATGCCAGATGGGATGGCAGCGAGGCCACCCATCCCTTGAGTGGCAGCTCGTCCAGACAGGGCCTGCATCCCTATGTTCCCACCGGCCTGCATGAGCTGACCGGTGAGGTTCTCCCCCGCTGTAGGCACGGGATGAATGCCGGGCATCGGTGCATACCCACCACCCTGCTGAGAGATCATGGCGGAGTGCTGCATGCCCTGCGTGACCTGCTGGTTGAAACCACCAGCCATGGCCGCGATTTGGGAAGAGTCCATTACCATCGCTCTACTCTATCACGGGCTGCTCTGGCGCAGGAAAGCTCCTCTCCGAGGCATAAAAACCCTGAGGAGAAAGGATTGACCATGCACAAAACCTTCCTGTTCATCATGTCCGCAGCCGCCGCCGTCGTCGGTGTACTCGTGACTCGCAAGAACGAGATGGAGAACGCCCAGACGGCACAGACCATCAACAACATGCCCCCGTACGCCAGGCAGCAAGCAGCCTGGGTGTACCAGAGGATGAGCCGCTAGAGACCCCTGAACCAGGTCCCGGGAGCAGGGCAACCCTCGTGGTTGCCCTTCTCGTATCCACAAATACATGGCCTCGGAGGGCATAAGAACAATGACGGAGATTAGAACATCCGTTGTTTGAACCATCTCGAGAAGGAGGCTTCATGCCATCACCGATTCCCGAAGCGGTCGCCACCGCATTGAACCAGCAGCCGCAAGCTGCACCCCCGCCCACCGCTGCCGTACCGCCGCCTACCGCAGGCGCAGTACCGATCAGCGCAATGGGTGCTCCCCCCGTCGCACAGCCAGCTCCGTCGTCGTTCACCCTCCCGCAGGGTTCGACAGTCGGTAGTCTGCTGGGCGACGAGCAACTGCGCTTGCTTCAACAGATCCTACCTCCAGACCAGCGCGAGTCGGTCCTGGGGCAGATCAACGCCTACCGAGCAGCTGAGGGCGCAGGGTACGGCCTGAACAAGATCCAGGCGATCACCCACTTCAGCAACCAGGCACTGGACCGCGTCGACCAGACGGTGGCCGGCGTGATGCAGGGCCAAGCGCAGCTGGCGGTGTACCAAGGCCAACAGCAACAGCAGATGGTCGAGGGCCTGAAGCAGTTCGCTGTCGAGGGGTTTGGTGCCTACCAGCACTCCCAGAAGTTCCAGTGGAACCGGGACTTCGCCCGCCCCGCTGGTGCCACGGCTGCCGTGATCGGCACCGCCGGCGTGCTGGGACTCGCAGGCTGGGGGATCTACGCGGCGCTTCAGTAGATCGCTCGAACAACCAGGTACTCCCGGGTGGACGCCGTCCACCCGGGAGATCTGAACATGTAGAATTGCTCTTCTTTTAGCTACTTGTTGTACCTACATGAACCGCTAGAGGGTTGTTACATGTCAGTACTTGCCCTAAAGAAAAACGCATCCGTGTCGTTTTCTCTTGAAAGTCAAGGCGGAAGAAGCACAATTGTACTGTGATCTCAACCCAAGGATCTACTATGGACCGCCTGCAAAATGCTCAAGCGAGTATCGAAGCGGCCCGCATTGCGCTCACTCAGTACGGTGATCGCGAGGCCGCTGAGGTTCTTCGTGGGGTCGAGGTTTACTCCCGCGAGACTGCAGAAGTAGCCCTGGACACCGTTCAACGGATGTCCCCCGTGACTGATGCGGGTCAGATGGCTCGAGTGGATGCACTGTGTGCGCTCGAGGCAGCTGTCGCATTCCGTCCCAGCCTACTTCCTGCAGTAGCCTGAAGCCTGAAAACTGACTCCTTCTTCGGGGATAACAACCCCAGTGGGGCTTAGCCGTCCCAGAAGGAGGAAGATGAAAGGATTCACGCTGTGCGAGAAGGCCCAACACCACATCTGCGTCAAGAAGGTGGACGAGGTGTGGTGCATCCCCATTGGTGGAACCAAAGTGCCAGTGGAGTACACCGGCATCGACTACATGGAGAGGTATGAAAACGCGTTGGCCAAACGCGTGAAGAACCAGAGCGCCGTCGATGAGATGCTGGACAGACGAGTGGAGAAGGATGGTCAACCCGCCATGCGCATGAAACCAGAACAGGCCGAGGCCAAGCTGGTATCCCTAGCGTGTGCCGGCTATCCGTTCAAGAACTTCGAGATCCAGGACGGAGTCATCCACGTACTCAACCAGGAGGATGTAGTAACTGACGACGACCGAGCCATCGTGAGCGTCGCAGTTGGTGCACCAACTGGAAAGGTGGAGTTTCTGTCCAGTGACTATGATAGTCGAGTGGAGGTCGACATGAGGTTCGGAGGCCACAGGATAGGGAGGCGGTACAAGGACTTCCCGTCTCCTGGCATCACCAAGCACACCGCGGGCTTCGATGATGGAGTCAGCTGCTGCTTGATCTCCATGGTCAAGGGCTCATCATTCCGCATGCGTCGGGACGTAGAGGATGGTGATGATGCTTGGAGGGAGATGACCGTCTCCTGGAAGTGGATCAACGACAGAGAAAGGAAACGGGAGTTCGACCGGCAGATGAGGAAGTGGGCGGCTGTACGAGCGACATCACCAGGCTCCGCGGGCCCCAAGCCCGTGAAGAAGAGACCTGGACTGGACCTCGCTACGTACTGCTGGCCTTCGTAGACTCTTCCCCTTGGGGGCCCTCCGGGGCCCCCTCGGGGTCGTCCCCCTTCTTAGCCTTGGACTTGTCGATGCCGTCGATGTAGTTGCTCACCGTCGTCTGACAGCCCTCGCACAGCACCCCGTAGTGCACATTGCGGTGGAGCTGCTCACCCTTCTTGCCGGGCAGCGTGAGCTTGATCACCAGCTCCGCAGGCTCGGTCTCCTCAGCCTTAGGATCGTAGTCCTCGTACCAAACGGTCTTGCAACGCTCGCACGCCATCCGGTTCACTAGGCTCTTCGGCATCCTCTTCCTCCTACGCGGCCGAGTTGTTCGGACCAATCCCCAGCTTGTAGGCGAGGTAGGTCTTGATGGCTGCACGCTCATAGGGTGACAGGGGCATGGACATCTGCTGCCCCGCTCTGGTGTTCTTCAGGTTCTCCTGCTGCCAACGGTCGTACTCCTCGAGGTCCTCGTCTACCTCCCGCTCGAGCGCAGCCCCCTCCACCTTGACCGGACCTGCCTCAACCTGGATCACATCGGCCTCAGACTGTAGGTGAACCTGCAGCTGCCGCAGCGCATCACTGACTGACCGCCGTTGGTGACCGCCGGCCCACACATGCCGTGACACTTGGGACAGCGTGACTGAGTGGGTCCGTGCGTGGACGCAGTGTGAACGATGCCGACGTTAGTCCCCGTGATCGTCTTCGCCGGCCGGTTCATCGCCGCTCTCCGGTACTTCGTCTGGCCCGCTGGTGCATGCTTGTACATCTTCTGGTTCTCCTGGCTTCTGAGTATCCCCGCCGAACACGAGCTCCTCAACTTCTTCAGCTGGTACCACCTGCTGAGTCTGCTCTACCTCCTGGGCCTGCTTGGCTTGTTCAGCCATGGCCTTGCGCTCCTGCTCGACGTACTCGTTGTACCACTGGTAGTAGGTGTCCCAATCGATGTTGCCGTCGTCGCTCGTGGACACCTTCCCTAGGTGGATGTCGTTGATCACCGAGCGCAGTACCGAGAGGTGCCCGTCCACAGCGTTCAGGGCCTGGCTGTACGCCTGGTGGTTACCGTTGAACGCCTGACGAAGACCCTCTACCTGCTCGACTACGGCCTTGACCACATTGGCCACACCTGTGACCTGCTTCTGCAGCTTCTCCAAGATGGTGCCGGGCTTCCTCTCAGACCTTCTTGCCTCTGCGCCGGCGGCTCTTCTTTGCTTGCGGTTTGGCTGCGCTTCCTTGTTCACTGGAGCTCCTGGCGGGTTGGAGATTTCGGAGGTGCTTGTAGCTTGGGCTGGCTGGGTCATCGTCCCCTCGTCTGACGAAGTTGAACTTACGCATCTCCCGCTCCAGCTGGGCCTTCCGATCCTTCATCTCCTCCACGAAGTGGAGCACCTCATCCGTGGGCACCGTAGCCTCTTCCCGAGGTAGGTGCTCACAGATTATGGTCTCCGGTGGTTCTTGCGCGTCGGTTCCGAAGTGATTGTCCAACAACCACGAGATGACGTGGTCGGTGACGGCTAACTGATGAGCCAGATAGGCATACGCAGGGTTGGTTTTTGAACTTGGACGCATCACATCCTCACGAAGCGCAGGAACTGAGCGTGGAGGTCAGCTCCGTTGGACACGTCCTTCAGTATATTCGCAAGTGGGTAAGATCTAGGCTTGCGACTTTCATCGGAGCGAACAACGTTCAATAGATCACCGTGCATCTGACGCTGTTGTTCCTGGTTAGCAGCATCCCGGATGTCACGGTAGTTGTACTTGATCTTAACGTCGGCATCGTGGCCCATGCGGGCGAACCAGTAGAGCACAGCGTCCGCCCACTTGTTGATGGGCATGCGGTAAAAGACCTCGCCGACCAGGTCCTCCCGCTTCCATACCATGTGGCAGCGCAGGCAGGCCACGAAGCCAAACCCGTTCATGCTGTCGGGGATCACGCTCTCGCAGTGGTTCATCCCTATGTGCTTGCCGGGGCAGATGTAGACCAAGGCATCGCCGTCCCCGTTGAGCTGCGAACCGTTCTCCCAGAAGTTCATGATCCCGTAGGTGGGGGTACCATCAACGTGGTGGTTCACCCCGAACGTGATCTCGATCTTGTACTTCCCCTTGACCTCCTCCTCGACCCCGGCATCCCGCTCCACCACCTCCTTGACCCTGGCTATGTCAGCCTCGGTCAAAGCAGGTGAGGCGTACATGCCACCACCGATGGGTCGTTTCTCCCGGTCCTTAGAACGAGAGAAGCTGGAGGGTGCGAACCGCTTCATTACGTCCTTCTGAAGTACTCCATCGCCGGACCGGAATCCTTCTCGCTGCTGGTGCCTGATGCTCCCTTGCCGTGACCATAGCTGTTGCGGTTCCGAGCTCCACCTGGGAGGGCCATCTCAGTGACCTGTGCTCTACGCTTCTTCGTAGACTTCGCACGGTGCATGATCGACTTGCAAGCCTCTTCCAGATCCTCGGACTTGAGGATCATGCGCCAACCGTACACCAGCTGAGCTTCATCGTCATCTCCAAGCAGAAAGTACATCTTGGACAGGTCCATAGTCCACGGGGAAGCCCGCTCCAAGATCTTCAACTTCTTGGCCAGGTCCAGCCACCGCCGTGCGTTTTCCTTCTGGACCCTGGCCAGAACCCGCAGCTGAGGGCCGTTGACACTGACCTCTGCTGAAGAGAACCCAACGGCGGCCTTGAGCACCTCGAGCATCTTATCCTGATTCGACACTGCCTGCCTCCAGCACCATGAACGCTTTCACGTCCCCAAAGTAGAGCTCCCGCACGTCATTGAAGTACACGCGCTGGGGCTTCGCGTCAGCAGTCACCTTGTGGCTGAGATAGCTGTGGTCATTCACCAGCAAGTCCAGCGCGGAGTCTGACAGCCAGGGCATGACGTACCGCTTGCCTGGCAGTATGCAGAAGCTCACGGTCTTGCTGGCCTTCTCTCCCGTGTCGGGGTCGTGGATTACCAGCCTGCCGCGCTTCTGGTTCTTCTCATTGAGGAAGAACTTGAGCACGTCCAGGTCCGTCTTCTTCAGGCGCACCTGGTCCTCAGCCTCGAGGGCCTCCTGAATGAGGATCACAGCCTGCTCCGGGCTGCTCACGATTGGCTCGTCGATCTTCCGGGGGAGCAGGCCCCACTTACCAAGTTCATCGAGCGAGTCCTGGCTGACCAGTCCGGCTCGGATTGCTGCTACTCCTAGAGGTCTCATAACACGTCCACCTCGTCCTTCATTGCCCTGCTCGGCATCTCCACCTTCAGAGCCAGCTTCGTGTCCACTAACGACGCGTTCCTGCCAAACCCAGAGCACAGAACTAGCGCTGTGTCAGGCACGTTGCGGTCGGAGTACAACGGGTAGCCGAACAACCTGTCCCTGCTACCCAGCTCCACCTTCGTGGAGAAAAAGAACCAGGACCACAGCACTGTCCCCTTGCCAACCACGAACCCGATGGGGGACATGCTTCGGTCGGCTACATGATCCAGCATCCCAGCGATGATGGTCGAGGCCAGGTAGGGACCGTTGTGCAGGTACTCCATAGTCTCTGAGTTGCGGATGATGTGGTACGGCTTGACGTGCTCGAAGTCCATGTTGGTGTTGAGGGCATCATCCTCCTCACCATTGAGAACCATGCGCCGGTACGAGACCCTGCCGTCGCTCTCGATGGTGATCTGCTGTACGTGAGAGCGCTCTAGTAGGTAAGAGATGGCTTGAAGGAAACCGTCCTTCCCAGTGTTGCTCGGCACCTTGATGGTCCGGCGCACCTCCTTGTACTCGGGCATCAGAATTGCTTGGCCTCGTGCTCCTTGTCCTCTTCCTCCAACATCTTCTTGAAGAACCGAGTCACCAATTGGGTCATGGTGAATCCACGCCGGTCGCAGTACGCACTGATCTTCTCCTTCAGCTCGGGTTCGATCCGAAGGTAGACACGATCAGTCCTAACCTTGTTCGTCTCGCTGGGTGTCATCGATGTTCCTCAGGGCTTGAATGTACTCCCTGAGGCCGGGGATCGGACACTTGATGAAGATGAAGTCCATGATCACGCTGTCCAACGACAGCTGCAGCTTGTCGCTGAACTCCTTGCCTACGACGTAGGGCGCGATGTGCTCCTCGATCTCCTTCTTCAACACCGTGTTCATCCCAATGAAGGTGGGGAGCCACATGTAGTTGAGCTCCAGCGTACCCTCCTCTGGAATCCATACCGTCAGTCTCATTCTCCTATCCTCGGGTCTCCCTCCTCAATTACGAAGAGGATGTCACGCTCATTGATGATGCCCTGGTCTCCCTCGAGTAGAGATCTGAGCGCCTTGCCCTGCTTGGTGTGGAAGACGCCGGCGGGGAAGCACACCCGATCACCCTCACTCACCTCGGTGGTGTACCTGGTACTCCTGCTAGGGTCTGAAGTAGGGATGTCGCAGCCCGGCCCCACCTCCATGACGGTCCCGGTTCGGAACGTCTGGGGCCTGTTGGGCATGACAATGCCCCCTGCAGATACGCTCGGCCGCTCCTTCTCCAGCCGAACCGTGACCCGCTCACCCAGTGGTCGCAGCTTCACTTGTCGCGCCGTCGGGAATGATGTCGACGTCGTCCCTGCCAGGCAGCGATGCAGAACCGGGCAGCTCTCCCATCTCGAGAAGGCACTGCTTAACCAGAGCCTTGAACTGCGACTTGAACTTGATGATCACCTGCCTCCGGATCTCATCCTTCGCGGGTGCGAGATCGGCAGCCCAACGCTCCGAGTTGTCGGGCACGTAGACCTGGTTCCCAACGAGTAGGAACACGTCGTTGTGCATCTCGCCGCCCTCGCCGTGCCAGGCCAGCGGGATCATGAACCCGATGTCCTGGTAGGGAACGGTCATCGGCTCCCCGAGGTTGTCATGGTCAGCAAGCTGACCAATCGGGGTCATCACTCCACCTTTTGAGCTTCCTGTAGGCATTCCTTTTCCTTCCGTTGGTGCTCTTCGAGCATGCTCTTGAGCTGTTCGTACGTCATCCACGTTCCCTCAGAGTCCGGGTTCCAGGACCGAGGGAGGTAGTACTTGTCAGCCTGCCGCGCGAGCAGGCAGTGCACGGACACCACGGCCCATCGAGCAAACGCCAGGCGCATGCCGAAGGGAGTGCCCTTGGGGGCGTCATCGATCATGGCGATGGGCAGCCAGCTGTCGGGCCTGTTGTTCTCCTCCCGAATCTTCCACCCGTGCTCTGGTCCATAAGCCAGGGTGCTCCAGTCACCAGTGAACGGATTCAGGATGCAGCCCCGCGCGATGTCCAGGTAGATGTTCTCGCCGAACACCTCCGCCTCATGCTTGCGCTTGGCTCCCATGATACGAGCGTAGGCAGTGTGGAAGTTGTTGCCTTGCGGCTCCTGCATCAGGTTGCGGTAAGCAGTGAGCGGGTCCTTCCGGATGAGGTCGGTGGACTGACTGTCGAGCTCCATGGGAACGATGTCATTGCGCTCGGTGCGCTGAAGCCAGATGAGATCGATCTCCTCATCCTCGACGAGCTTCCTGTGGATCTTCTTGATGAGGTCCTTGAAGATGCAGGAGATGAACGGCAGCGAGGAGAGTTCCTTCCCCTCCTCGTCAACTACCGTCAGCTTCCCCTGGAACGGGTACTCCCCCTTCACTTCCTCCCTCAGCCTCTTGTAGTGGAGCACGATCTTCTTGGCCATGTGGCCTCCTGATTCGATGCGCGGTGGGGCCGTAGCCTCCCGAGCTGATGTCTAGGATGGTGCCGTCCTCAAACGCGAAGGACTTGATGATGCAACGTTCGGTATCCGGAATGTCCACCGCCTCGACGATGATGCCCTGCTGTTTGAACAGGGCACGTACGATAGGTGCCGAACAAACTCTCTCGTCGGGAAACCCCATGCCCATCAAGGTCAGGTGTGCATCATGGGCATTCATTGAGTCGCCAGAGCTCGCACCTGGTCCAAAGGATAGAACGCCCTTGCACTGGGGGCACTTGTACCTCTCCTCAAGTTCCTCAACCTGACCTAGGTACAGCTCAAACTCCTCGGGGTCGTCATCCACGAGCAGCTTGAACGGGCAGTGCTTACACGAAACGATCATCAGAACTCCGGAACTTCATCTTCGTCTTCTGCCACCTGCTCACCGGGGTCATGATCGTCGTCCTGAGGGACGGGGTTGCCACCTGCGTCTACCATCACCCTCGAGGCCGAACCCGAGGCGGCCACCGCTGGCATGTTGACTTGACCTACTCCAGCCTTGGTCCAGTCCTCCGCCGAGAAGTCCTCGTTGATCTTGTCTCGGATCTGAGTGACCAAAGAGAGCTGAAGTTCATCGGGTAGGTCACCGATGGCCCGCATGGCCACCTTGACGTTGTCGGACAAGATCGACGAGGGCAGGTCCGCCCACACGACTGTGGGATCCTGTTTCGTGGTCTCTGTCTTAGGCGACTCCTCCGTCGGAGCCTCCACGTCCACGGGCTCCACCTCTGTGGGTGAACCTGGTGGCTCTGCTGGTAACGTGGAGTACCCGATGTTGTCCGGGTCTTGACCGGCCTTCCTCATCGTGTCCCGGTACTGCTCCTGCGCCAGGTACTCGTTGAAGTAGTTCATGTGCTCGTGCCCGATGGGGGCCCGGAGCTCCATGCCATTGGGGAGCCTCAGGACAGCACAGTCCGGCTCCTCTCGCCTGTTCTCCAGGTCGTAGGCGAACAGCACCTTGGTGACAGTTGCTTGAATCATGCGGTCCCCGTCGGGCTAGGAGGCTGAGGACCTGCTCCTCGAGCCTTGTCCATCTCTTGGTTTTGTCGGTCGACGATGTCCTTGGTCGACAGCTCCACGAACTTGTGGACCACACCGGCTAGGATGCTGATGTTCCTGCCGGTGCGCTCGGCGGACTGCAGCAGTACACATGACTTCTGGTTGTTCTCGAGCTCTTTGTTCTCCCGAGGAAACCCGTGGTAGGCCATGCAGTCCCCACCGCACACACGAGCCCCATCCAAGAAGCAGTAGATCTCGTCAGGCTTATCCTCATCATCGTCCGTGGGGACGTCCTGACCCTCTTCCCTAGGCTCCTCCATTACCCTTCTCCATTTCGATCTTCTCCCGCTCCTTGATGACGGCCACCAGCACCGCCCGACCAATCGCTGCGATGTACCTGGTAGTCGTGGGCACGTCGGCCCTGTTGTCCTTGTCCACTTCCACGAACCCCCACCGGGTCAAGAAGCGGATGATGTCGGTAGCAAACAAGGGGTTGGAGAAGACCCTGCGCAACTCGTTGTGCAAGGCCATCCCCACGCCCTCCTCCGTGCCGTAGATGTGGTCGAAGGGCATGACCAGCAGCTCTTCTCTGTCACCCTTCCACTTGCATACACGACACACGGCTTCCCCACCTACCAGGGACGAGAACTCCACCGCGGGGCTGCCGCACCCCGGGCAGAGACGAACCTCCTTCTGCTTCTGCTGCTCGATCTGCATCACATCCTCAGCTTGTCCAGCTTCTTGTAGATAGAACTGGAACGTCCCTTGTCTACCTCGGTGACCCTGTGAACCATTCGGCTGCGAACCTTGCCGGGCTGCGCCATCGCCGTCACTTTCAACGGACCTTCCGCTACCCATGCTTGGAGCACCTTCTTGACCTCGTCTTCCTTCCGCTGTCGTCGTGTTGCGAGTCCGGGGAAAGCCTTGTTCATGTAGTCCTCGAACGCCTTCGTCCCTTCCTCTGCCTTCTCCGCGTTTACTTCCATGATGATCTGGGCAAGCGCTCTGAACTTGGCGTGCTCGATGTCTTCCTCTCTACTTATCGCCAAGATGAGTACCCACTCCTGAAGCGACCCTATCGGGGGCGGCGCTTGCAAGGTACGAAGCAGAATCTGTGCTTTGTACCAACCCTCAGGAGTGCTCAGCCATTTTTTGCATTCACTGCCTTGAACAGTCGTCGAACTCGTGCCTCGAACCACGAGTAGTGAATGCCCAGTGAAGCCAACATGTGCATAGGCTTCTTCAGCATCCACTTGTACTTCTTCCAGAACAGCTCCTCGTTGAAGTTCCCTTCCTGGTCCAACATCGATGGGAGCAAGTTGTTGTTGATGGCCTTGGTACCAGCAGTCGTGCTCATGAGCGCGTACTTCTGGAACAGGTAGCCCTCTGACACAGACACCGACTTCGACTCCTGCGTCACCAGCTGCTTCAGGGCCATCTCTACATCACCCGCCTGCGACTCGAACGTCGGCTCAAAGCTGTCGGGTATGATGGGTACCTTCTGCGCGACCTGGTTCCGCATGATGAGCTCATCGATGTCGAGTGGCTCGAGCCTCGCCTCAACGATCTCCCGCTGGTCCGGGTTCTTGAGCTCATCATTCACCATCTCCTGCTGCAGAGCGGCGAAGTCGACGTCGTCCATGTTGGCCAAGAGCTGCTTGAGCCTGGCGTCCTTGGACTCCTTCGTATCGCCTGCATGTGCAGCAGCCCCACCCAATCCTTCCGCGGCCTGCTCGTCCGCCTCCTCATCGGTCCTGGGGAGATGAGCAGGAGGCTGAACATCCTCAGCCTGAGCTGCCTGCTGCGTCTGCTGCTGTGCTTGGTTCAACGCCTGGAGATCTCTCTGCGTCTGCTCCACCGGACGACGTAGGTTCTTTCGGAAGTCATCTGGTGCACCAGGCCGTTGCTGCTGAGGTTGTAGAGGCGCTCCGCTCAGCTGTGACGGGTGGATGTACTGCCCGCCGCGGACCACCCCGTACTTCATGGCCATGTGCGGCTGGTTCATCGCCGACTCTGATCCCATGCCCTGCTGGTAGTGGGGATCTTTCTTGGCCTCATCAGGCAGGGTGTCCTGAGGAAGAAGCGTGGGCTGCCCGAGCGCAGGCTCGAGCGGTCCACCACCTGGACTGATGATGGAACCTCCTCGTCCCACGTGAGAGGCCATGGCCGCGGCCGTGGCCTTCACGCTATCGGGTCCCTTGGTGGCAGGAGCCTGCGCTGCCATCGGCACACCAGTCCGATGTGGTTGTTCGAGCGCGGGCATGCTCGGCGGGGGGCCGCCGGCGACTGGCACAGTCGTCTTTGGTGGCTTTCCATGCCGGGCCGCTGCACCCATTGCGTACCCCACCGCGTGGGGATTGAGGTTGGGGTCGACGTACGGAGCGTCTTGCTTCTGCAGGTCGACTGTGCCTTTTCTCGCTGTGGCCATGGTCCTCCTCGGAGGGTGTACACCGTACACCCGATTGTGTAGCTAAAAAGCAGGCGCCGGTCAAACCAACCGACGCCTGAGCTCACCGAACAGATCCAGAAGCTGTAGTCCTTCCGGTACTTTATGCACCAAAACCAGCACCACGTCGCGCAGGTGCGGCCGGGTATCGGTGACGTGGCCTTTGCGCGCCTGCAGCACCAGGTAGTTCGGTCCGATGAGCTGCGCCGGCGCGGCGCCCTCGAGCTGGAGCAACGCGTGCGAGTGGTCCCAGTACAGCTTCTCGATCTTGAACACCGTGGCCTCGATGCCGTGCGGCTCCGAGTGGTACCGGAAGCTGACGTCTTGTTGTTCTACTCCGACGGCTCTTGCGATGGGTCGTTTGAGTTTGAGGAGGAGCCAGAGTCCGGAGGAGGCATCCTCCAGAAGCCTTGGGGCTGCTTCAAATCTACGGGGGCCTCGGGCAGCCGAGTCACCACGAGCGACTTCCGTTTGCAGTGGGGACATCTCCCGAAGTTCGCGTCCGTTGGATCGTTCCATACTTTGTCGCCTACTTGGAGACTGTTTCCGTACTTGAAGGTGAGGATGAGGACTCGCTTGCAGTGAGAGCAGGTGGCCTCGAGGTCCTTGATGAAGTCTCCTCGGTGAGAGTCGGCGACTGGCATTGTGTTCGTTCCATCCAGTTGGTTAGGAGCTTCAGCAGGTCTATCAGGTTGGCATTCTCCACATCAGCCAACGTCTTGTAGCCCAGGTCCTTGTTCAGTATGGCTCGCTGAATAACAGGCGGGAGGATCTGCTTCAACGCCACCAGCCCTTGCTCGATCCTCTTGCTCAACAGGGTGGCGATGTCCCCGCACTCCGCACACAGGACAGCGGAGAACACCAGCTTCGCCTTACCCTCAGCTACTTCTCTTCCGCAGTGGAGACAGTGGATTCCCACAGTACTTCTCGCTTGTTGCCGAAGACGGAGATCTTCTCGATGATGTTGAACGGTACCATCAGTACCGACGTGCTGAAGTTCATGAGGATGAGGGACGGTTGATCCCTCGGCACCCGTCCGCTGGGTGGGATCACGTTCTTCAGCACTGACAGCCCCATGTTGGGGAACTCATACTTGGCGCCGTCCTTCGTGTCCACGTAGACGATCACCAGGTCAGTGGCACCGAGGCCGATGGCGGCCTTGCTATGTTCAGGCTGTGAAGTAGTCATCAATGGGTGTCCACCCTACACGCAGGCCGGGATCGGTCGTGACCATGACGCTGGTGGGGTTGCTCGCTTTGCTGTCCAGGAACTCCAGCACGTCCGCCTTGGCGATGGGACGCGTGGTCAACTCGATGGTCCCCTCGAGCTCGGGGGGCCAGTTGTCAGGGAAGCTGGTCTCGTTCCCGGCCGTGTGGGGAGGAACCGGAGCGTCGAGCTCCTGCCACCGCACAGCCAGGAAGTAACGGGTGATGCCGTTGGCCTCCTCGATCTTCACGAGGAACTCCTCGAGGTCACGAGCGTGGTTCTCATCGATGGTGCCCCGGCGGGCTAGGGCAACCAAGGACTCGTAGTCCTGCTTGGAGATCGTCAGGTCAGCCATGAACCAGATGCTAGCACGCTAGGGAATCCAGGGGTTGTAATCCTGAGGGTGTCGGGGGTCTGGCAAAGCGGATGCCTTGTACTTTTCAGCGTGGCTCATCTTCTTCAACCGAGCCTCCACCTTCGACGCGTCACTCCTGCTGTCGTATGAGCAACACGCCAGCGTAGTCCAGGGCCCTCGGCCCCTGGTGAACTTCGCGCCCTTGCCTTCATTGTGCTGCTTGATGCGCCGCTGGATGTTCGTGGTGATGCCGATGTAGATGACGCCGCTAGGAAGCCGTCCATTCCTGATGGACTGGATCATGTACACCCACCATGTCTTTTTCATCGTCGCATGAAGGGAGGGACGTCCGCCTGACCCTCATCGTACGGGATGATCCGCCCGGTCAAGTAGGACATCGCCCGCTTCACCAGGATTGGAAGGTCCGCCAGCTTCTGATTGTTCTCTATAATGTGATCGAACTCCTCGTCTGGGATCTCGAGCTGCTCGGTCTCGCTGGGGTGGTCCCACTTGGGTTTGTCAAAGCCGGGGCGCATGACCCGAACAACCTTGCCGCCCGCCTTCTTCAGGGCCGCCACCTCGTTCTTGAACCTGACATCGGCAATGACAACCATCGCCGGGGACTTGATGGTGACCTCTGGACCTACTCTCAGCTTCTGCCGTAGGTACTCGTCGCTTGTGGGGATAAGGCCATGAGCTCGGTGGTAGATGTAGGCTGAGCGAAGGAGGCCCTGGGCGTCACGGATGGTGGACTCAGCCCATACCGGTGGGTAGCAACCGCGCCCCCACTCAGTGCCCAACGTCTGCAACGCGTAGCGTGGAGTGAGGTAGCACTGGGGCGCATCCCTGGTCTTGTCTTTGACCTGGTTTATGAACTTGTCCCTAGTCTTCCAACCGCAGCACAAGCACTCCACCGTGACCTGGCTTGAGCCCTGCGGATTCTCTCTTCCGTAAGACCAAGTGTGCTCCCTCGGATACCGCTTGTCCGGCTTGTTCCTCTCCTCGCTCGGGCCCCAGAGCTGCTCCTCGGTGAACTGGAACAGCTTCTTGCAGATGCGTTTCATCTCATCGGCGAACAGCATCACCGTAGCTTCGTGGTGCTGCACGAACACATCCCCGACAGCGCTCTTGCCACTGCCGGACAGTCCACAGATTCCTATGATCACTTCTCCTCCTTGTACTCCGGCATGCGGGCGTCCATCTCCTGGGTGGCGTCGACCGCTGCCTTCTCCTTCAGGGTAAAGGTGGTGATCACAATCCCGCCGCGGTAGCGGTTGGAGGTCATGGAGAACGACTCGACCTTGCTCTTCACGAACTCGAAGGTCTCCTCCTTCCCATCCTCGAGCACCGTGGTGCACTTGAAGTGAACGTCCTTGACCTGCACGACGTTGCTGCTCATCAGGCTATTCTTTCCAGGAGGCGCCGGTAGAGGTCCCGGTCCTTCTTGATTTGGTTCCTCTCCATGGATGCGTCGGAGCTGAGCTGCTGGAGCTCACCATACTTCTTGTGGAGACTGTTGTATTGCTCCACTGCAAAGGTCATCTCATTCTGGTGCTTGACCTTTGCTGCCTCAGCATCATCCTTCGCTTCTCGGAGCCACCCCCTCACTTTCTTGAGCTCCTTCTCGAGCTCGGTCTTCGTTTTGCGACTAGTCATCATCCTCACTGTCCTTTCCTTGCAAGCCAATCGAGCACGGTCTGGACATCGTCGGGAACGTAACCATTCTTTAGGTCGTAGCAGTAGTAGTCAGTGACAGCCCCGAGCCACTGTTGGGCAAAGAGTATCTCCGACTTCGTTGGATTCTTCCTCGTGCTGACCGGCTTGACTGGTAGCTTGGAGGTCACGTCCCACTGGTAGACGGTCGTGCCCGTGATCGAGCAGACCACCTTATCAAGCTCAGTTATGCAGCCCATCTTCCGCATCTCATTGAGGCGGGGCTGTGATGAACGATGTTCCAGAGTACCCTCCTTCTTCATCTGCACATCCAGCTCACTGCTTGTCATCGGGCCATGGCGATAGAGACAGTCGTAGGCATACCAACGCATCCTGCACAGCATGCCGTTGACCTGAATGGTTTGGTACGCCGCGATGCTGGTGTCCCGTACCGCCGTGCTCATATCGCGATCTCGAACGGGATCTTGGGGTGGTGCTGGTAGCCCACGACCTTCGTATCCGTGTGGCACCACCTGAAGATGCTGACGAAGTCCTTGGTCTCGATGGTCGGAAGCGGGTACGGCTCTCGGGAGAGCTGCTCCTTGAGCCCATCGATGTGGTTGACGTAGATGTGCGTGTCACCACAGAAACCGATGAGCTTGCCCTCCTTGTAACCTCCCTCGAGGGCGAGCAGGTGGAGCAGCGTTGCGTAGCTAGCGATGTTGAAGGGCATGCCGAGTGCCACGTCCACGCTGCGGATGTTCCACAGCAGGTGGAGCTTGCCGTTGATGACCAGCACCTCAAAGCCCCAGTGGCAGGGAGGCAGCCCCATCTTCGGGATGTCAGGTGGGTTCCAGGCTGAGACAATCATGCGCCTGCTGTCTGGGTCCTTGCGGAGCTTCTCAACCAGGTTGGCGAGCTGGTCTACGCCCTTCCCGATGGGATCACCAATGGGCTCTGACGAAACACTCTCACTTCCGTATGGGTAGGTAGCCCCGAAGTGACGCCACTCCCATCCGTAGATGGGACCGAGATCACGATGCTCCCGCATCTTGGCTTGCTGCTCGGGGTCGTTGTTGCTGTAGGACACCACGTCCTGACGAGCCCACTCATCCCAGATACGGCAGCCACGATCCTGGTACCACTTCTTGTCCGTGATGCCTCCAATGAAGCCCTCGAGCTCGACGCGGATGAGCTTATAGGCCGTGTGCTTCGTGGTGAGCAACGGGAACCCCTCGGCCATGTCGTGCTCGATGACCATCCCCGGGATGGCCAGGGTGTCGACACCGGTTCTGTTCGGCCGGCGCTCACCCTCTCCAAGAATGCGCTGCACCAGATCTAGGTAGGCTTTCACTTCGGTCTCCTTGCCAGAATGCCAGACTTGTACAGGCGTAGCGGGACAGTGAATGAGTCCTTCACGCCGTCACACTTAGCCTCGAGGTAGATGAACGCCTGCTTGGTTGGCGCCGTGCCGCCATGACCGTGATCGTTGTAAGAAACGCCACCCTCCTTCACCACGGCGTTGTGGATCTGAGTGGTGCCGTCAGGGAACCTCAGCTCGAGCGGCTCACCATCCTCGATGTCCTTGTCCTCAATCCGGTCGTAGTAGCACCAGTTCGAGTACACCTTGACAGGCTCAAAGCCCTCGCACTTCTCGAGCTTGCCCTCCCGGCTGATGATGAACCCCTGCGCGTGAAACCAGGCGATCCAGAGAGCCTGGGCATCCTTGCGGGCGTCGGGGTTGAAGAACTTCTCCATGAGCTCGGAGAAGGTCGAGTCGTGGCTCAACACGTCAGACATGCTTCATCTCCTCCACAACGTTCCTGGGTACGCGTGCAAAGTCCCCAAGGTACGTGCTCTTGTAGAACACCAGACCGTCTCTCTCCTCTGAGGAGATGACGTCCTTGTGCTTTTCATACCTAGTTAGCTCCTTCTTCAGCTCCACTGCAGCCTGCGCCTTGTGCTCAGGGCAGAAGTACCGGTCGTGAACCTTCGACCACCCCTCGGGCCACTCATCGTACACAACGTGGCTAACTGAAGATCCTCCACCGAGTATACCGCCTAGGATGTTGCCGGAGTCGTGGCAACGGTTCCTCGAGCCACGTAGGTCTTGGACCAATAAACTTTGAACTTCATTCTGTCACCTCGATGTCCTCGAACAGTAGCCCGAGGTTGTGTTTGGCCTGCAGCTCCTTCAACAATGGCACCATCACCTCACGTATCTGAGGGTGTGCCCTCTTCGATGTCCTGAGCCTAAAGATGTGCCTCCATTCGCGGAAGTTAGCGCTGCAGACGATCTCCGTCTTCAACGAGTTGGGTAGAACGCTGCGTGCTTCTTGTGGCTTGGCACCCTTCTGAATCAGGTTCGCATAGGCAGCATCGGCCTGCATCAACGCGTACTCCCATTCCTCCCAGAGACCGTCACCCTCAGTGAAGAACGATGGCCTGATGGCGTTGATGCCTTCCTCCCCCTTTCCGTAGTTGCAGTACCTAGTTGATTCTTGACTGAAAGCACACAGCCTATGCCTAACCAGCTCGTGGCTGATGCCACGGTCGAAGATGAACCTGACGGTGATGAGACTGTGCTCAATCACCGACTCGTGCGGTGGGTCGGCGAGCATACTCCGAAACTCCGTCATGATGGTGTCCGCCACTTCTTCCACATCATCAGACTTTCGCCGCTCCACTGCGTCCATCACCAGGTCGAAGACGCGCGCCTCGAGCATGTCCATCCGACCCAACTTCAGGATGCTTCGCACGAACTGCGGTGCGCTCTCCTCGGTGATGCGGTCCTCGCTCTTGTAGCAGGTGCGCCCGATGCGCTCGAGCCACTGCAGGCAGTCCTCCTCATCTGGGAAGATGCCCAGAATCTTGTACGACGGTTGTACGATTTTCATAGTTTCTTTCTCCACCGAGAGAGAGCCCCTTCGAGGCCCTCCGGTTCTTCCTTCGCAGCTTTCAGCAACTCGTGTGTTCGAGGGGCAGTACGTGCAAACAGAGTACGCACGTCACCCACATCAGTACCGAAGTTGATGTCGCTGTAGTACTCCTGGCACACCTGCAGCATCTTCTGACAGATGCTCATCTGCCGATTGATGCGTGACTGGCTACTGGACTTGAGACTACAGAGCTCACCCAGTGTAGCCAGGTTCCACTCGGTTGCTATGGCATAGGTAGTTGCTAGGTTCATAGTACTGTCGTCTCTTTCACCTCTACTGTGATGGGCTCTTCAATGGTCATGCCCCTGCCATCCAGGTGCCCAAGCATCCCATTGCTCAAGTACATCTTCACGTTGCGCACGATGGCT
>Ga0255055_10001238_pt1 | contig 19103 bp, 18 predicted proteins | sample JV7_2_27_MG_FD_188633 | JGI IMG/M metagenome (GOLD analysis project Ga0255055, IMG submission 188633) | Seawater microbial communities from Jervis Inlet, British Columbia, Canada - JV7_2_27 | ecosystem: Environmental > Aquatic > Marine > Inlet | place: Canada: British Columbia | collected...
GGGTCGGATTATGCCACCCCCGGCAAGGGTCGCCAACTCGGATTCGTCGGGGACGCCCTCTCGGCGATGTACTCGCTCCGACCTTTCCCTAACCGCGCTTCACCGATTCTAGAATTCCCACTTCATCTTGAGTCCCCACGATCCGTTCGCGTCGTGGTTCAGAACGCGGCCGAAGTGCGCGTAGCCTCCAGAGACGGTCCAGTGGTTGGTGAAGACATAGGCGAACAGGATCGTCCACCAGTCGTCCTCATCCTTGACCAGATCCATGATCCGGTCGTACTTGTTCGGCTTCATGCGGTACTCGGCCGCCAGGGCGAAGCGATCCGTTACGAAGAGGACGACGTTTCCCTCGGCAAGAAAGGAATAGTCGCGCGTGAATCCCAAGAGACCGATGTGGGCCGCGTCGCTATACCGTAGCCCCGCGTTCAGCAAGACGGGCCGAGGTAGGAACGTAATCAACTTGCTGGCGTAGAGTGTGAAGTCGAAGCCGTAGTCGGACTCGATCCCGCTTGCATCCAGCAGGCCGCCCAAATCGTCGTCGATGTCGTCGATGTCCTCGTTGATCTTGAAGTGGGCTCCAAGGGTGACCGCTGGCAACCAACTGAGATCGAATTCCCCCTCCTTCACCAGCGCCAGACGGGCGTTCACGTTGTGCATGTGGACGTGGTTGTCGCCGATGCGGAACGAGCCCCCGGTCGTGTCATCGATGTCGCTCCGGAGATCTCCCAGGTCCAGGTAGTTCCAGCCATAGCCCAGCTCGAGGCGATCGCTGAGCGTTTCGGTGACCGTCAGCGCCGTCAGCCACCGCCCGTGACCGAGATGCACGAAGGCGCTGCCCACGCTCGGCAGCCCGAAAAACTCCCCCTCCTTCGCAGGGTTGACGAGGTAGGCGGAGTTCGTCGAGAAGATCCCCCCGTTCCCCTCGACGGTGTGGAGGGGAAGCGGCGGAGACTCCTTGGCGGGCTCCTCTTCGGCGACGCTCGAGACCGGCAGGATCACCACGAGCAATACCGGAATCACCCACGCCAACAGATGCCTTTTCACTTGAGTCTCCTTTCTTAATGGGCGCACCGCCCTGCTTCGGTAGACAGTCTCCTTAGGCCGCTCTCAGCAGCTCCTCTTCGCCCGCCTCTCCGGAGCCGCCGGGCTCCGGCAGCCCGGGTAGAAGTGCCGGCGCCTCTCTTCAGCGGCCCGGAGCGGGCCCAGAAAATGCTTGCTAAAGTAATACGATTGGAATATTAAGGTTTTTGGTACGCGTCGTCCAATTCCGGCGTAAGTACCTAAATGGGTTGGAGGATCCGCCCCTCCGTGAAGCTCTCAACTCGCGCAAGATACGCCCTGCGAATGATGGTGGATCTCGCCAAGAGGCCTGGGGCGGACCCCGTGACGCTGCGTGAGATTGCTGTCAGCACCGGAATATCGAGGCCTTATCTGGATCAGGTGGCCATCGGCCTGAAGACCGCGGCTCTCATCCTCTCCACGCGGGGCAGAGGGGGGGGCTACCAGCTGGCCCGGCCGGCGGAGGAGATCTCCGTCGGACAGATCATCGAGGCCGGAATTGGGCCCATCAACGTGGTCGACTGCGTGATGCGCCCAGAGATCTGTGACAGATCGGACTGCTGCGAGTGCCGGTGGGTGTACCAGCGAATCAATGACGAGGTCACGAATCTGCTGAACGGTATGTCCCTGAGTGATCTGGCACAGAAGGAAATAGACGAGTCAGAACGGACAGGCCCGGGTTGCGTGCCCCGTAGCGCGTGCAACCCCACGACCCTCGAGTAGAAGCTGAACCAGAGAAGATCGCTCGCTGAAGCTGGGAGACGACGAAGGCAGAACCAAGACAGACTCGGAGGATCGACCGATGGTGGAGAGAAGAATCGGGAACAAGGTGATTCGCCTGGTTCGCGGTGACATTACCGACCTGGAGGTCGAGGCCTTCGCCTTCGACATCACCTCGGACTGCCAGCTCGGATCAGGCTACGGCGGCGCCATCGCGCAACGCGGTGGCAAAGCCGTCCAGGAGGAGCTGAACGCCATCGGCACGCTGCCGCCGGGCGAGGCTGTGGTGACTGGGGCCGGCAAGATGAAGGCCGGCTACATCATTCACACCAACGGCCCCAAGTTCCGCGAGCCAGGGACGGCGGAGAAGCTCACCAGGGCGACGGAGTCCGTGCTGCTCAGGGCGGACGAGAAGGGGATTACCGAGCTCGCCCTGCCCCCGATCGGAACCGGCTTGTACCAGGTGCCGCTGGATCTGTGTGCGAGCGTGATGGTGGATGCCGTGGCCAGGCACTTGAAGAACGGGCAGACCAGCCTCGCGGTCGTGTCGTTCGTGGCGCTCGACAGCCGAGAGTACAAGCCCTTGCAGGCCAAGATCGAAGGAGGAGCTTGAGATGCACGGAGAGGCGAGCAGCGCGCTCTACACCGCGGAGGTCGTCCACTGGATCACGCTCTGCGTCATGGGAATTGTCTACACGCTCCGGGTGCTCTGGCTCTTGAGGTTCAAGGCCGGAAAGGACCGCTCGCCTGCCGGCGGCGAAGGGCGCACCTCTGCGAAGAAGGGCGCCTACTATTCGCTCGCGAACGCGGCCATGCCGTGGTCCATGGAGAGCACGCGGCGAGGCTGGTTCTTCTATCTCACCTTCGCCGTGTTCCACCTCGGGATCACCTGCGGGATCGCGCTGGCCTTCATCAGCACCCTCTACCGCCCGTTCGTGGAGCAGCCCGCGGTCGCCTGGACCTTCGGCACGTTCACGGCACTGGCATTCCTGATCGGGATCGGCAGGATGATTCGCCGCCTCGCCGTGCCCGTCATGCGGCTGATCAGCACACCCGACGACTATTTCTCCCTGCTCATGCTCACCGTCTGGTTCCTGATCGGTACCGTGACACAGGCCCACATCGCGGGAGCTAGTCAGTTCCCGCAGGAAGGCTGGGTGATCGCCTATCTATACCTGACCAGCTTCTTCCTGCTGTACGTGCCATTCTCGAAGATCTCGCACTATCTCTATTACCCGTTCACTCGGTGGTATATCGGCAAGGCGCTCGGCCACCGCGGCAGCTATCCGGTCTTGAGAGGGTGAGGAGGACGACATGAACCCTGAAGCCACGTCTCTCGAAGAAGCTACGACTGTCGAAGCAGAAGGCCAGAAAGACAAGGCCGCCATTGTCGAAGCAGAAAGCCAGGAAGCGGGAGGCGCGCAGGCTCCCTCCGATAAGGCGCAGAAACTGCAGGAGCTGCTGGCCACGAAGCTCAACCGTCAGGTGGTGGGCTCCCTGGTCGGCTGTATCCACTGCGGCATGTGTCACGAGGCCTGCCACTACGTGCTGACGCACCCCGACGATCCCAAGATGACGCCCTCTTACAAGGCCGACCAGCTGCGCAAGATCTTCAAGGCCAACCACGACTGGACGGGCCGGGTCTTTCCCTGGTGGGTGGGCGCGAACACGCCGGTCACCGACGAGGATCTCGAGAGGCTCAAGGACATCGCCTTCGGTACCTGCACGAACTGCCGCCGCTGCACCTACAACTGTCCCATGGGCGTCGACACTGCGACGCTGAATCGGCTCATGCGCGGCCTGCTGACGTCGGTGGGCGTCATGCCGGAGGGCGTGCGCGTGGTGTCCAAGGACCAGTGGGAGATCGGCAACCAGATGGGCGTGTTGAAGGAGGACTATGTCGACACACTCGAGTGGATGAGCGAAGATCTGGTGGCCGAGGTGGAAGACGAGTCGGCCACCATTCCCATCGACAAGACCAATTGCGAGATCATGTACACGATCAACCCGCGCGAGGCGAAGTACGACCCGCGGACCATCGCCAAGGCGGCGAAGATCTTCTGGGCGGCCGACGAGAGCTGGACCATGCCCAGCGAAGGCTGGGACCAGACCAACTTCGGTCTGTTCTCGGGAGACGACCAGCTGGGTGGAACGGCGGGCAAGCGGGTTTACGAGAAGGTCCAGGAGCTGAACGCCAAGCGGCTGGTGATCTCGGAGTGCGGCCACGGCTTTCGCTCCACCCGGTGCGAGGCGCCGAACTGGTCCCAGACGGACGTGCCCTTCCCGATGGAGAGCTCCATCTTCACGATGCTGAATTACATCAAGGAGGGACGCATCGTGGTGGACCCGAACGTGTGCAAGGAGCGCGTCACCTACCACGATTCGTGCAACCTCGCCCGGAGTTGTGGGATCGTGGAGGAGCCCCGTGAGCTGCTCCGGATGACGGCCACGGACTTCGTAGAGATGATTCCCAACCGCGCCGAGAACTACTGCTGTACGGGCGGCGGCGGTGCCATGTCGATGTCCGAATACACGCCTCGCCGCCTGGTGTCGGCGAAGGTCAAGGCGGACCAGATCACGGCCACGGGTGCCACGATCGTCGTCACCTCGTGCCACAACTGTGTCGATGGACTCGCCGACCTCATCAAGCACTACAAGCTTGACTGCAGGGTGGCACAGCTGGTAGACCTAGTCGCCGACGCGCTGGTGCTGGAGGAATGCGCAGTGAGCAAGAAGAAGGCCGCCCTGAAACCGGAAGCCGTGCGCGTGCTCGAGGGTCGAAGGATCCTCGTCGTCGATGACGAAGAGGACGCGCGCACCTTCCTCGGCACGGTGCTCGCTGACGCCGGCGCCACGATCATCGAGGCGACGGGCGGCGACGAGGCACTCGAGTTGGCGAAGAAGGAGAACCCCGATCTCATCACCCTCGACATTTCCATGCCGGGGAAGGACGGGGTCGAGGTCTTCCGGGAGCTTCGCGGCAGTCCGGACACTGCGGGGATGGCGATCTGCGTGGTCACCGGGCATCCGGAGTTCCGCGAGGTGATCTACGCCGCCTCCATGGACAAGCCCGACGGCTACATGCACAAGCCCGTCAGCCCGGATGATCTCGTCGACGGGCTGCGCCGGATTCTCGATCTGAAGGAGAAGAAGCACTAGGGGAGCCAGCCTCGACGGCCAGCAGCAGTTCGGGGGACTGCGGGAGGACCGCATGGACGATCGTCACGAGCAGTACTTCCAGGAGATGCCCTGCTACCTGTCGATCCACGACAAGGACTTCCGCATCATCGACGCAAACCGCCGCTTCCGTACGGATTTCGGAGAGCGGATCGGCGATTTCTGCTACCGCGCCTACAAGCAGCGAGAAGAGGTGTGCCCCAACTGCCCCGTCGAGAGGACCTTCCAGGACGGAAAGGGTCACTCCAGCGAGCAGCTCCTGCTCAACCAGCACGGCGAGTGGGTGTACACCATGGTCCACACGACGCCGTTTCGGGACGAAAACGGTGAGATCGTGGCGGTCATGGAGATGCTCACCGACATCGGCGAGGTAAAGAAGCTCCAGTGGCTCCTGGAGCGCAGCCAGGACCACTTCAGGCAGCTCTTCGAGGAGGTCCCCTGCTATATCTCCGTGCAAGGTCCAGATCTGAAGATACGGGACGCCAACCGGACGTTTCGCGAGACCTTTGGACCGGCGGTCGGAAACTACTGCTACGCGGTCTACAAGCACCGCGATGAGCCCTGCCTGGTGTGCGCCGCCCGGCAGACACTCGAAGACGGCGAGTGGCGAAACTCCGAAGAGGTGGTGACCTCGGCCACGGGAAAGAAGATCAACGTGCTGGCCACGATGACACCGATCCTCGGTCCCGATGGGAAACCCGAGGCCGTCATGGAGATGTCTGCCGACATCACACAGATCCGCCAGCTGCAGTCGCAGCTCACCTCCATCGGCCTGCTGGTCGGCTCGATCTCGCACGGTATCAAGGGCTTCCTCACCGGCCTGGACGGCGGCATCTACCTGGTGAACTCGGGCTTCGAGAATGACGACCGGGCGCGGATCGGGAAGGGCTGGGACATGGTCCAGCGCAACGTGGGCCGTATCCGCACCATGGTGATGGACATCCTCTACTACGCGAAGGACCGGGCGTTGTCCCTCGCCGATATCGATCCGGTCGAGGTGTTTGCCGACATGGAAAGCGGCCTGCAGAAGAAGGCGAGCGACATCGACACGGAGCTGAGCATCGACATCAACCCCGACGCCGGCACCTTCTCGGGCGACGCGATGGCGGCCCGGGCCATGCTGATGAACGTCATCGAGAACTCCCTGGACGCCTGCCGCGCCGACCGGGACAAGGAACGGCACTTCGTGAACGTGGACGTTCGTCGCGAGCCACCGTTTATGGTCTTCGAGGTGGAGGACAACGGGATCGGCATGGATCGCGAGACTCGGGAGAAGATCTTCTCCCTCTTTTTCACCTCCAAGGGGATCAAGGGGACGGGTCTCGGCCTGTTCATCGCGAACAAGATCGTCGACAAGCACGGCGGCCGGATCGAGGTCGACTCGGAGCCACAGCGCGGAACCCGGTTCCTGATCCGCCTTCCGCTGGAAGCGCGCCCGAGCGTCCCTCCGGTCGAGGAGCCGCAAGCTCAGGAACAGTAAGCAGTGGGGGTTGACACCATGCCCGGTGTGTCCTCTGGAAGAAAGCGGGTCCTGGTAGTGGACGACGATCAGGACACGTTGGATTACCTGTCGGCCCTGCTGGTCGACAACGGATACGAAGTGCGAACGGCGGCGAGTCACGCGGCGGCCCTCTCGCAGCTCGAGGAGTTCCAGGCCGACGCGGTGCTCATGGACGTGATGATGCCGGGAAAATCGGGGCTGGACCTGCTGGTGAAGCTGCGGAGCAGCCCGCGGTGGAGAGATCTCTCGGTGATCGTGGTGACCGGCGACGACCGAGTCCTGGAGGACCACGGTAAGTCCTACCTCTCTGCCCACAAGGGGCTGCGGGGACCCGATGCCGAGCTGGGGAAGCCCGTGGACCCGGAAGCGTTGCTCCGCCTCCTGGAGACTCGACCGCCAATGCGCTAGCCCTTTGGCGAGGAAACCCACGGGGCAGCTGGCGCGAGGGTCCCTCAAACTGGACAAGGAGATCGACATGGCCGAGGAGAGGAAGACGATCCTGATCGTCGAAGATGAGCCGGATACCACCACCTACCTGAGTACCCTCCTTGGGGATGCCGGCTACAACACGGTCCAGGCCGAGGATGGAGATCAGGCCCTCGACAGAGTCAAGGCCAGCCGCCCGGACCTGATCACTCTCGACATCAGCATGCCCAAGAAGAGCGGCGTCAGGTTCTACCGGGACATGAAGGAAAGTGATGAATGGAAGGGCATTCCCATCGTCATCGTCACCGGCCTCTCGAGCGATTTCGAGAAGTTCATCTCGACCCGCCGCCACGTGCCTGCGCCCGAGGGATACGTCTCCAAACCGATCGATAAGGAGCAGATGCTCGCCCTGATCAAGGACCAGATCGGCTAGTCAGGCGCCATCCGAACCTCGGGCCAGGCGCTCGACCGTCGCGACGATCTCCTCGGTACCGGCGGTCGGCCCAAAGGCCGCTGCGACCCCCTTGGCCCGGATCGCGCGCGCGTCCTCCGCGGTGACGACCGACCCGCCGACCACAACCGGAATCTCCAGACTCTGCTCGCGGAGAAGCGCCAGGAGTTGGTCGAGGTAGTGCAAGTACTCCCACGAGTGGCAGCTCAGGCCGATCACGTCCACCCCCTCCTCGACGACCGCCTTCACGATGTCGGGCGGGAGGTTGAAACGCCCCAGGTAGAGCACCTCCATTCCGGCGTCGCGCAGAGCGCGCGCCACGGCGGTGGCGCCCACCTCGTGCTGATCCAACCCCAGGATCCCGATCAATACGCGGATCCGCTCCATGGCGGGCCTCTCCTCAGTCTACTCGAATGGGATCGTCGACCGTCCCGAAGGGATCGGCCGGACGTCCGTAGGCCATGCGCAGGACGCCGGCCATCTCGCCCATGGTGGCGCCCCCCTCCGTGGCCGCGAGGATGGCCGGCATCAGGTTCGCGCCGCGATCCTGGGCACAGGCGTGGAGCTCTTCGAGACTCTCCCTGACCCGCGCACCGTCCCGCTGCTTGCGGTACTCCCGCATCCACGCGATCCGCTCGCGACACGGCTCGATCTTCTCCTGCGCCACCTCGCGAAGGAGCAGATCCTCCTCGTCCGGGATCACGTGTGCGTTCACACCGACCTTGCGGAGCGTGCCGTCGGCGAGCTCCCGGACATGACGCTCCATCGCGTCCTGGAAGAGCCGCCGGAACCAACCGCTCTCGCAGAGCTCTGCCGGCTCGCCCGCCGCTTCGACGCGAAGCACTGCCTCCCAGATGCGTCGCTCCATCTCGTCGGTCAGCGACTCGACGTAGTAGGAGCCGCCGAGCGGATCGGCCACCCGGGTCGCCCCGCTCTCGAGCTGGATGACCTGCTGGGTGCGCAGTCCCACCAGGTGCGCTTCCGCGCTGGGGATCCGGTAGCCCTCGTCGAACGTAGAGACCTCGATGGCCTGGGCGCCAGCGAGGGCAAGGGCGAGAGCCTGGGTGGCCCCGCGCACCACGTTGTTCACGGGCTGTTGGGCCGTCAGCGAGAGACCCGAGGTGTGGGCGGCGATGTTCACCGCCAGCGATCGGGGATCGCGCGCGCCAAACTCCTCGCCCATCATGCGCGAGAAGAGCCGCCGAGTGGCCCGAATCTTGGCGATCTCTTCGAAGAAGTCCATGCGGCAGTTCACCAGGATGGCGATGCGCGGCGCGAAGCGGTCGATCTCGATGCCCTGCTTCAGCAGCTCGCGCACGATGCCGCGGATCTCGACGAAGCCGAGGGCCATCTCCTCCACCGAGTCGAGCCCACCGTCACTGATGAAGTAGGTATCCTCGAGGAAGGAGTGGAACTTCGGCATCTCCTCGCTACAGAACGCGATCGAGTCGACGGAAAGACGAAGCCGGAGCTCGAAGGGCATGTGGACCGAGTAGCCGGTGTCCTCGCAGTAGTAGGGCGCCTGGATGACCGACCCGCGCAGCACCGCCGGGGAGATGCCGCGCTCCCGGGCGACGCAGTGGAGGCCGGCCAGGGCGAAGGCGGGCTGCAGCGAGTGCGACAGCGTGATGCGATCGAGGGGAAGATCCCGATACAGCTCGCGGTAGTCGTCGAGGCAGCAGAGCGAGACGCCCTGGGTGCCGACGGCGTGCTCGGCGAAGGGGTGGTCGGGGTCGAGGCAGGCCATGGTCGGGGTGTCCCCGATCACGTCGAGCCCCGTCTGCCCCTTCGAGAGCAGGTACTTGAACTGGGCGTTGGAGCGCGCGGGATCGCCCTCGCCTGAGAGCTCGCGCTGGATCCACCCTCCCCTCTCCTCCGGGTGCTCCCGCGTGCCGCGCGTGTACGGGTATGCGCCCGGATCGCCGAGCTTCTCCGCTGGCTCGAAGCCTTCGAGATCCGCAGGGCCGTATACCGGCTTCAAGGGGATCCGCGACTGCGTGCATCGCTCCGTCATGAAAGCCGACCTCCGTTTGCCACTCGCCGGGCAATTTCTCACGCGCCCGAGCCGCAGGCCGCTCCGACGACCAGTGTCGTCCGGCCCACGTGCTCCTCGGCGGACATGCTAGCTACATTGTCAAGGACGAGTGCCAATGCTGGCCCAACCACCAGATTCCGGAGGCTTTCCCATGACCTACGAGACCATCCTCTACGAGACCGACGGCGCCATCGCCACCATCAGCCTGAACCGCCCCGACCGGCTCAACACGATCGTGCCGCCGATGCCGGACGAGATCGAAGCGGCGGTGAGCGCTGCAAACCGCGATCCCGGAGTGCGCGTGATCGTGCTCCGCGGCGTGGGCCGCGGCTTCTGCGCCGGATTTGACTTCGGGCAGGACTTCGAGAGATACGGGGAGGCCCTCTCCACCGATGGGCGATGGGATCCCGGCAAGGACATGGTCTTCACCACCAGTCCCTTCGCCGCGCCGGTGCCCAAGTTCATGAGTCTCTGGCGCAGCCCGAAGCCGGTGATCGCCCAGGTGCACGGCTGGTGCGTCGGCGGGGGCTCCGACCTGGCCCTCTGTGCCGACATCGTCATCGCCTCCGAGGACGCCCGCATCGGCACGCCCTACTCGCGGGTGTGGGGCTGCTACCTGACGGGCATCTGGATCTATCGGCTCGGTCTGACCCGGACCAAGTGGTTCGCGCTCACCGGCGAGCCGTTGAGCGGCAAGGAAGCGGCCGAGATCGGCCTGATCAACGTCGCGGTCCCCTTCGCGGAGCTCGAAGGCGAGGTGAGCCGGTGCGCTGAGCGCCTCGCCAAGAATCCCCCGTCGCAGCTTGCGGCGATGAAGCTGATCGTGAATCAGGCCTACGAGAACATGGGTCTGTCCAGCACGCAGACGCTCGGCCCGATCCTGGACGGCTACATGCGCAACACGCCCGAGGCGCTGCGCTTCATCGAGATCGCGGGGAGCCAGGGTGTCGCCGCCGCGATCGCGGAGCGCGACGGCCCCTTCGGCGACTACAGCCAGGCTCCGCCTTCGGAGCAGCCCTCCCGGGACCACGTCATCGTCGCCGGAGATGGACTAAAGAAGCGGCGCGGTTCCGCTTCGCAAGGAGACATGACATGAGCGAGCAGCTCTTCAGCGCAGACGAGCTTCGCGAGATGGGCAGGCGCACGCTCGACCGGCTCGTCGAGGCTGTGGACGCGGGCGACCCGGATGCAGCGAAGCAGACCGCGCAGCGCATGTACAACGAGTTCCTCAGCATGCACGACGGATACCGGAACTGGATCACGGCCCTCCTCAGCGAGATCGGCCGCCGCATGGGCGACGAAGCGCTCGAGGAGATCATGGTCGAGACCGTGCGCGCCTGGTGGATTCCCAGCCTCGAGGCCCTCTCCAAGGCAGGTGGCAACCGCGCGGCAATGGTGAAGATGTTCGCCGCCGGCTTGCGCGGGCACCTGCAGCCGATGGATGTCGAGGAGGACGAGGAGAAGGTCGTCCTCAAGATGAAGCCCTGCGGAAGCGGGGGCCGGCTGGTCCTGGAGGGCAAGTACCAGGGACCCGACGGATTCCTCGAGATCGCCAGACCACAGCGCATCACCTACGGCCGCGCGGACTTTCCCGTCTACTGCGCTCACGAGGCGGCGATGGAGGAGATCGACATCGAGCGAAACGGCGCCCCCTTCGTCGTGGTGGAGCCGGCCTCGAAGCTCGGCGAGGAGCCGTGCTCCTTCATCATCTACAAGGATCCCCGCAAGATCCCCGAGAAGTACTACGAGCGCCTCGGCCGCAAGAAGCCCTCGAAGGGCTAGCGCGAGCCTGCCGATCCCGCTGCCTCAGCCCTGGTGTGGACAAGGGCGCGGTGGCCTCGCATCGCGGAGGCAGGGCCGGGTGGGCGCCCCTTGCCTCCGGGCCGCGCGCGGAGACGGCCCGTCACGGGGAGCCCTCGCCAGTTTCGCGCCGGGGGGGGACCTCACGAAGTCGCCCGCTCCAGAAGCCTGGTAGAGCAGCTGATTCGTAATCAGCAGGTCGGCGGTTCGAGTCCGCCCGTCGGCTCCAGCGTTTCCAGACTCTTGCGGGGCCTTTCACCTGCTGTCTCTCCGGAAAACTCGCTCCCTGCGGAAACACTCTAGTTCCGCGGGAGAGCGTTTCCGACTCATCCGCCAATACCGAAACGAAGGCCGGCGAACCACCCGTTTCCGGGAGACCCGCCGGCTTCGTCTTTCGATCGTCGCCCGGCGCGGAGCCGGCTCGACGAGCGGCCCGATCTAGGCGGCGTATTTCCGTTTTGCCTGGATCTTTCCGTTCTTCCCCTTGATCTTGAGCACGCCGCACGCCCGCTTGGCCAGCGAACGACCCTTGCGCACCGCGACGTCCTTCTTCCGATGCGTGCTCTCGGGGCTCTTCTCGCCTTCTCGCGTGACCATCCAGCCGTCCTGCGAGCTACTGACGACCCACGATTTCTTCCGCATTCTTGCCTCCTGTTGGCTCCGAAAATGGAGAAAGGGAGCCGTGGATAGAATCGGCTGACGGGAGCGCCCGCTGAAGAGGGATCGGGCTGTCCGTCCCGAAGACTCGATTCTCGCGGAATCTCGGTCACTTAATGGGGGTGCGTGCTCAGCCGCGGGGCGCCCCGGCCGGGCGGCGGCATGGGCCCAGAGATCTCCGCCGGCGCCGTTGAGCCGTGGCAAAGGCGTGACTCGTGTGCCCTCAATTGGGGACTCCCTCGGCGGCAATCCTCGATGATCCATCCGGACCTGGCTCCGCAAAGCTTCCCCCGCCCCTGACAGCGACTCTGACAGCAACCTTGACAGCAACGGGGGCGTACGCCGGTGGGCGCGGTGGACGCCCGCGGGATCCGGCAAGGCGCCGAGCGGTTCCGGCGGGAGTCCGCGGGGCGAACGATCCCTTGGATCAACAGCCGATTGTTCGAATTACTTTGAAGACGTACAATCGACAGGGACTGAAAACGGACGGTGGCGGCCTTGCTGGGCTTGATCGCCGAGGACAGGCGTGAGGGCGTGGTCGATGCGCTCGACACGCTCGCCGGTCTGCTCGACCCGGACAATGGCGAGGTGCGTGCACGGCTCGCCGCGTGCTCTCGGGACGCGGGCGACAACTCGAAGGAGAGCAGTTGAAGAAGCTCCTGTGGCCGGCGATCAGCATCGTCCTGATCGGCGTCGGCATAGCCGGCGAGGTGGGAGTCGCACCATCGTTGAGTGCGGCCGCGCTTCCCTTCATGATCCTCGGAGGCCTCATCCTCGCGTTCATCGCCTTACGCCCAACGTTCTACCGATCGGGCACGTCGTGGCCGCAAACCTCCAACGAGGCGCAGCCCCTCCGTCTCAGATGGATCGACTATCCCAAGGCGCTGATATGCTGGCTGGCCGGCTTCAGCCGTACCTACGTGCTCGAGCCCGGCCTGTATTACACCGGTGACACGCACCGTCCCGACGCACCGACTCTGGTGACGGCCAATTATCATCTCTCCGTGTTCCTGGTGCTTCGTCACCTTCGCAAGACCAACGTACGACTGTTGGTGATCGACACTGACGGCATCAATGTGTGGTGCGCCGCCGGCAAGGGCGCTTTCGGGAATCGCGCCATACATGCCCAGCTCGAGCGGTACCCCAGAGAGATTCTCACACGCACGACCTGGCTGACCCTGATCCTGCCCAAGTTCGGCATGGCCGGCGTCGACATCCGTGAGCTGCGCGAGCACAAGATCAAGCCCGTGGTCGGCCCTCTGTACGCCAAAGACCTTGCTGGCTACCTGGCGAGCCCCCCTTACCGCGATCGCACCCAGGATGTAGTTCGATTCGGCCTGCAGATGCGGGCTTTCACCTGTTTGCCCGGCCTGGTTCAATTCCTGGGCTACGGCGTGCTGTTGATCCTCGTGCTCTCCGGTGTCCACTGGCTTTTCGGCGTCTCCTTGCCTCTGGGACTGCTCAGCCTGATCGCGATCATCGCCACCGGGTACCCGATTCTGTTTCCCGTCCTTCCCGGAGTGCGATTTGCGGTAAAAGGGTTGTCGTTGGCGACAGCGATCTCGGTCCTGCTCGCGGCGGCGGCGGCGCTCGCTTGGCTGCCGCTTGGGGATGCGATCACCGCCGTGTTGTTCACGTTCGCGACCTCGATATTCTTCGGCCTTTCGTACACAGGGAACTCCGCGGTCAGTGCGTACACGAAGGTTCGCAAGGAGACGGCACAGTTTCTCGTCCCGAGCGTGCTCCTTTACCTCGCCTCACTCGCCGCATTCGCAGTCACAGAGGTGTTGACATGATCGCTCTAGCGCCCACCGCCTGCACAGGATGTACAGATTGCGTGAAGGTCTGCCCGCATGGCGTGCTAGCGATGCGAGACAAGAAGGCGGTTTTGGTCGCCGAGGATCGGTGTATCGAGTGCGGAGCCTGCCAGCTCAATTGCCACGACGGCGCTATCGAGGTGACCAAGGGAACGGGATGTCTATTCATCATCATCAAAGAAGACATCCTGGGTCGCAAGCCGGCCGAAGCTACGTGCGGGTGTGGTTGAACAGCACCACTTGGTCACTTTGTGACCAGGCGCTGCTAGCAAAGGCAATAGTGAAGGAACGTTTGCAGCCCGCCGGATAAGTACCAGGGCCGTTTTGCGTCCGATAGGCAGCATTCGGTCAATCCCCGCGGTGATGCGGCGCGCGAGGTGATCCCCGGCACCCCGGTTGGGCACATTTGACAGCAACCGTGACAGCAACGGCGGCGGACGCCCAGAGGCGCGGTGGACGCCCGTGGAATCCCCCGCGGGCCCAACCCCTTGCCCCGAGCGCAGCCGTTCGATGACGCAGTCCCTGCAACGCGGCCCGCGGCTTGGTCTTCTCAGCCGACAGGAGATCACACGTGACGACATCGGGGATGTCCCGGCGAAGCCAGCTTCGAAGCGTGGACCGAGGAATCTTCAGCTCGGGGAACAGGTGCGGATTGCCGGTTTCCCAGATCAACTCTCGAATGCGGTAGTCGCAGGTGCGTCGAGTGCGGAGGATCGCCATCACGGCAGTATCGGCAGGCCCAACACCCGCGGCATGCCACAGAAAGGCTCAATGAATCCAGGGACGTCGCTGCGGCAACGCTTCCGCTTCAGAATGTCCTGAAACGCGGCAGGCGTGCGGGTCAGCGTCCCTCCAGCGCGTCGCGCATGCGCTCGGCCAGCCACTCCGCCTCCTGCTTCGACGGGACGAAGATGCCCACGGTCACATGCCTGCCGTCGGTCAGGACCAGGCCGAGATCGTGCAGGACGAGCGTCTCGGCCTCGAGCATCACCCCCGGCTCGATCTTCTCGATCTCCTCCTTGGGGACGAATCGCGACCGGCCGAGCCCGAACCGCCCGCCGCGAATCCGCGCGCCGCCAGTTCCAACGTGCACGCGCTTGCTGCGGGCCAAGAACGCGAGCGCCAGCCATACGATCAGCAGGTCGAGCGCGCCGAAGAGCAGCGGGACCCAGAGTGGCACCTTGCCCGCCAGGAACCACGCACACGCGGCGGTCGCCAGAACGAGTGCCAGCGCGATCGCGGCGATGTTGCCGACCAAGCGTGGATAGGGGAAGAGGAAGTCATAGCCGCCCGTGACGCTCGGCGACACGCGGATGCGCGACCGCGTGTCGAAGCGCACGCCCGAGGGCGTGTGGATCAGCGTGGGCGGGAGTTCGGGCTCGGGCTCGGTCTCGTCGGAGCGCTCGGACGTCACGAAGACCGGCACCTGAAAGCTCGCCCGGTAGGGGACCTTGGCCCCCTCGCCCCACACGTCGACGTCCCAGACGATCTCCTCCATCTCGGGCAGGGGCGAGCTGGGCTCGACTCCAGTGGGGATCGAAAACTCAATGATGTGGGCGGCGCCCTCCGCCAGCGTCATCACCTGATTGACGGGCAGCGTCACCTCGGTGCTCCAGAGTGTCGACTCGGGGCTGTTCTCTTTCGTATGGTCGATGCGGTGGCACCCGAGCCGCGCGCGCAGATCAGTGGAGGGCTGCACGCCCGAGGGCACGACCAGCGTGGCGCGCATCCTGCCTCCGATCACGCCCGGAAAGGTCTCGAGCACCAGCATCGACGCCCCAAACTTCCTCCAGCGTAGCGTGAGGCGGATGGCCCAGACGTAGAGCCCCACCGAGATGGCGAGGAAGGGGACGGTGCCCACCAGGACCGGGCTCCCGCGGCGAAACTCGTCGAGCCCGGAGAAGAACATGGAGCCCACGATCGCGCTCCAGAAGATGGCGACGCACCAGACCACGATCATCTTCGTGTGCCCGTGGCCCGCGACCCAGCCGTCTTTCCACTCGTCGAACCAGAGCCACGGCTCGTCGGGGTGCTCTGCCTTGCGCCCCAGGTCCCGCTTGTGGGTGCGCCGGCCGCGGAAGCTGCCCCAGATGCTGAAGGTTCCGGCGGTAAAGAACGCCGCGCCGAAGGACAGGAACAGGAGCCCGTTCTCGCCGTCGCCTTCCTCGAAGCAGGACCAGGCACCCAGCAGCAGAAAGCTGCCGATCACGGAGAAGAGCCCCATAAAGGCGATTCCAAACACAAACCAGCCCCGCGACTGCAACACGGGGGTGCGCCGAGGCCGCATGCGCATGGCGGCTCCTTCCATCCCTGAAATCGGACTGACGAAAGTCCGGCTTGAGGCAGGCATTCTTCCGGGGCTAGCTGCTGCGCTCGCGGAGGGGGGAGGCAAGCCTGACCCGACGAATGCTGATTAGCCTGCCCCTCCCGGCAATCCGATTCTCGAGGAATCACGGGCACCTTTTGAGGCGCATCCCCAGCCGTGGGTTGTGACCCGCCGAGACTCATCCGGGCTTGCCGGTGGCCCCGGATGCCAGCCGGAGCCGGCTGTTGCCCTCTGTGCGCTAGCGTCAGGCGTCGGGAAGGGCGTACCTCCACGTAGCTCAGGTGGATTTGACAGCAACCGTGACAGCAACGGCGGCGGACGCCCAGAGGCGCGGTGGACGTCCGTGGAATCTCGCGCGGCCTCAACCCCTTGCCCCGTATACGTCCCTGGACGCCGGTGGACGTCAGTGGAACCCAGGTGAAACCAATTCGTAATCAGCAGGTCGGCGGTTCGAGTCCGCCCGTCGGCTCCATGTTTTCGAGCACTTACGGCTCCCCGCCGTCCCGTTAGAATCCTCGGGTAAGCACCGGGTAAGCACATCGGGGGAGAACTCCAGAGTAGAAGCTCCGGTGTCAGCGTGGTCGCGCCTGCCCTAGAATCCCGCGGGGCGGGAGCTCGGGTATGTGCTTTTCGGCCGCCCCGGCACGACTCGAACGTGCGACACCCGGTTTAGGAAGCGGGTGCGGCCCTGTTCCACCCGTGTTCGTGGGCATCCAATCCTGTGCACAGACGGCAACTTAAGATGTCAGTGTGATTCCAGGGATATCCCCTCACGTCCTACCACGTCCACTCGCTTGGCTACATCGTGGCTACACGCTCGGCACCCTCCGCTCGCCTTCGGTGTGCAGTCGAGAGAAGCCGAAGATCGCACCACGAACATCGAGTCCGGGGAGAGCGGCGATGGGCGACCGCGCCGCCGGTTGCTGCCCGATTTGAGCGACGACCCAAGGCCACGGGCTATCTCCTGTTCGCTTGTCTGCCTTGGCCCCGAGGCCCCAGCTTCACAAACATGAGTTTTCGGGACGGACAGGACAAGCTGCGGTCCGTTGATTCGCCTTCATCGCATCTGGGACATCTCGAGCAGCTTGAACGCCATCATCAGGCCCCTCTCTCGCGAGCCCGCTCCCTTGGTTACGCGTTGGCGCAGGCGCACCGTGGCAAACGGTGACTCGATCACGTTGGTCGTCCGCAGATGCTGCCAGTGCTCGGCCGGGAAGTCGAAGAAGGTGAGCAACAGCTCCTCGTCACGACGAAGCGAATCCACTGCTTTGGGGTACTTCGCGCCGTAATCCTCGGCAAAGCGTTCGATCGCCTGCCGTGCCGCTTCCCGGCTCTCCGCCCGCATGATCTCGTGGAGCGCTCTCTTGGCCTGGTGGTGAAGCCGCTTGGGCAGCTTGTCGAGCACATTCGCGATTCGGTGAACCCAGCAGCGCTGCTCGCGCGTCTCCGGCCACACGTCGCGAAGGGCAGCCCAGAAGCCGAGCGCGCCGTCTCCCACGGCCACCACCGGCACCGCACGGCTCCGCGTCCCGCGTGAGGTGCGGGGCGAAGCCTGCCACCTTGACGCCGCGCACGCTCGGGAGCGCGCGGAGCTGGAAGCCGGTGATGAACCCGCCGCTGACGATGCGGTAGCGAAGGCCCCCCCGGATTCCCTAGCGCGCCGGTCGCCTCCTCCACGCGAGGGCAGCCAAGGCGGCCATCACCGCCGCGGTACTCGCCGCTTCGGACGGCTCGGGCACGACCGAGATCGAGTTGACGACGACCGTGTTGACCACGCGGATGTCGTCGATCCAGTCTCCGTTGAAGTTCCGCAGCGGCAGGTCGTTGAACGGCGGCTCGATGGAGAAACCGAAATCGGGCGGCAGCGGCAGATCGCCGATCGCGTCGACGACCGTCATGCCGTCGTCCAGGACGACGCCGAACGCAGAGAAACCGCCATCGGTCCGCGTGGGGTCATCAAGGACCGAGTTGTCTCCCTGGTTGATGAACCACTGGCTGGTCACCGTATTGGGACCGGACTTCGCCATCGCGATCGTTCCCCGCAGGTTCGACGGCCCCGCGACCCCGCCGCCCGGCTCGTCGAGGATCGGCGGGTCTTTGACGACGGGCGAGGGCGTCATGGTCGTGTCCGGGGACACTGGATCCTGGAGAAAGAAGCCTCCCCCCTGGATTACGAAATCCCGGATCGGCGGAATCGTGGTGTCGCTGTTCCGGTGCACCACCGACCCGTCGTATCGCCCGCCGTTCACGTACACGAGGAAGTTCGCGACCGTCCGGGGCATCAGGTCGTCGTAGAGCTCGACGTCGAAGGACCCCTCGACGGTGTCGAAGCGCACGATCGTCCGGGCGGGGCCGGCGCCCGACCCCTGAGCCTGTACGGCCGCGGGAAGGCCAGCGATCAGAAGAGAGAGGAGAGTCAGAAGAGCAGGAGTCGTCGCGCGCGGCAGGAACATCCGGCCGATGATACGCGAAGCGGGCTGGAATTGGACGGCCACACTCGCCACCCGGTCAAATACTCGGAACTTCCCGTCATTGTTTACATTTTCCGACCGCAGGTCCAAGTAAGTCTACGCGGTACGCTCGGGGCAGTCCTCTCACACAGGAACCTCAATGGGCGTACTGCAACTCGTCACCGCCCTCCTCCGGAAGCTGCTCAAGAGCCGCGCCGCACTCGTCGCAGAGAACCTGGCGCTCCGCCATCAGATCGTCATCCTCCAACGCTCGGTGAAGCGCCCGAGGCTCCATCGGCGAGACCGGGTCTTCTGGGTCTGGCTTTCCCGCCTGTGGCGAGGCTGGCGGTTGAGTCTACTCATCGTCCAACCCGAGACGGTGATCCGCTGGCACCGGCATGGCTTCCGCCTCTACTGGCGCTGGAAGTCACGGAGCCGCTGCGGCCGGCCCAAGCTCGACGCGGAGATCCGAGCCCTCATCCGTCGCATGTCCCGCGAGAATCCCACCTGGGGACGACGGCGGATCCGCTCGGAGCTTCATCTGCTCGGGTACGAGGTCGCCGAGCTGACGGTGGCCAAGTACATGGTTCGCGGACGCAAACCCCCCTCGCAGGGGTGGCGCGTCTTCTTAGAGAACCACTCCCGCGAGATCGCCGCGATCGACTTCTTCACAGTCGTCACCTT
>Ga0255055_10001241_pt1 | contig 19060 bp, 38 predicted proteins | sample JV7_2_27_MG_FD_188633 | JGI IMG/M metagenome (GOLD analysis project Ga0255055, IMG submission 188633) | Seawater microbial communities from Jervis Inlet, British Columbia, Canada - JV7_2_27 | ecosystem: Environmental > Aquatic > Marine > Inlet | place: Canada: British Columbia | collected...
ATCACTGATGACCATTGGCGGGTTTCTGCTTTTCGTCTTGCTCGTAATCGGGATGCTCTACCTGATCGCCATGCTTGGCAAGGGAAGTCTTGCCGTGAAGTTGCAGGGAATGTTCCGGTGGGTGTTCCTCAAGACCGGATTGGCGAAAGAAGATGGAACGGGCGTATAAGATTCTCCTGTTCATCATCGCGTTCGCTTCCGCGCTTGCGATTGGTTTCGGCGCGTGGTCGTTCTGCGATACGCGATGGGCAAGCGCGGAGAAACTTGAACTTGTCGCGATGCGGCTCGAACAGAAGATCAGTCAGGATCGGTATATCTTCGTGAAGCAACAGTACGAGGAAATCAAAAAGGCATACGGGGGTGACACTTCGCGGATGCCATCCGCGACAAGAGAACTCTACTGGAGATACGAGCGCGAAATTAAGCAAGTCGAGCAAGGAGGGAAATAATGGGCGAGTGGGCGTTCCTCCAAACGGTACAGCGATTCATTGATCCCGTCGCGATCCTGTTCGCCATGACAGTCACGTTTATCTTGCGCCGAGCCTTGTTCCGCAAGGAACCTATCAAGGGGTTCATCCGTCCCGGTACATTCGCTTCTCGGATGTTTCCTGTCGTGCCGATATTCCTTGCGACTGCGTTCGTCGTGGCGATGGGATATAAAATCTCTCCGAAGGAATTTCTCATTTCCAAGGGAATCGTATCGGGGGCGATGGCGGGGTTCTTCCATCGGACATGGAAGGTATCGGTGCGTGGAGAATAAGCGTGAAGATCCATGTGAAGATTGCGCTGATCCTTTGGGTAATACTTGTCCACGTCATGCTTGCGGGCGGCGCATATCTCTACATGAAAGGGCCGAAGGAGATCGTGAAGCCGGGGCCGATACGGTATGTGGAAAAACCAAAGTATCTAAAAAAAGTGGAAAGGGTTCTCGTCCCATCAGAGGGGCGACGCATCGAATACTTCTCAAAAGAAAAACTCGCAAAGGAAATGGATCTACCGGAACTGAAAAATCTTGACGGGGGGGTGGTCGCCGTTGGCATGGTCGAAGCGCACGAAGGGAAAACAACGGTATTGGGAACGCTGGATGCCGGTGCTGATGACGTTCTTCGTGGCGACCTTGTGTATCGTCAGGAGCCGCCCCCGTTCTTCTCGTTCCGACACGACTTCCGAGTCGAAGCCTTGTGGTTCCCTGTTGGGACGAACATCATCGAGTCTAATTTCATAGCGACACCGTTACGCACCGGACCGATTTACTGGACGGCGAAGATAGGGTTCGGTGTCGACGAGGACTCCAACATCGAGGGACATATCGGCGTTGGAGTTCAATATCGGTTTGGAGGTAGACGGTGAACATGAAGCCCCCGGACAACATGATCCCGAAAAAATCCACACTCGACTATATAAAGATGAGTCCCCAGTACATCATCTACATCGTGCTGATAATGATGTTCTGGATGTGGACGGATATGTCGAAGAAGTATGACACTCTCGCGGACAAGATTCAGAACGTCCAGGTCACGCTTGCGATCCAGCAAACATCATCCGTTGCAGTCGGGCGACTGATCGAGAAGGTTGATGTCCTGGAAGGGCAGACGGCGTACCTCAAAGCGACCGTCGAAAACCATCGAGCCAAGTCAACGTATGATAAATGTCCCCTTGAACACATCAAGGATTAGAACGGGCAATTTAGACCCCCTCACATCCCCGCCCCCGGTTCTTGCCCGTTCTGCCGGGGGTTCCTTGTTTCATGCAGGAGGAAATTGTGGAAGAAACGAAAATACATCTGAGAAACGATAAGCCCACAGACATCCATTTCGATGGGGAAAAGGGGTTGCCGATAAATGCAGTCCTCGTACTCGCAAGAAGGTCGGATGAGAACGGATGCCATATCCTTTCATACGGCAACTCAGATGTACTCGGGAACCTGGTGATGACGTTTTATGAAAGGTGCATCCGCGAGCATCCTGAGACGGCAGAAATCATGGAGAAACTTGCGAAGGATATTGTGGATTACGCGGCGTGTGCGCGGGGGGAACACCTTGGAGGGTTTTTAACATAAACGTGGGGAACAAGCGGGTACGGTACGCAGCCCCCGTAGGAGCCTCTGGTTAGCGGTCAGAAGTATCCGTAACCTTCGCCACCACGATGTTTATTTATGCGGGGAACAGGCGAAAACGGGTCTGCCCTTTCGGGCATCGTTGTCAAGACGAAGGAACCGTCTTCTTCACCACCGCAATTTTTTAGGACGGGAACAAGCGCACACGGTTCGGGGTGGCTTCCACCTTATCCCCTTGCATACATTACCCCGGTATGCCAGCGGGCCGTTCTCGCATGATGAAGTAACCGTGTCCTACGCCACGTCCTCCGTTTTCTCACTCTCTCGGATGTAGTCAACCACAGCTTCACTCCATCCGTCAATATGCAACCACTTCCCGTAACCGACCCCGTTCTTGTTGCTTGCCACGTTGATGACGTACCCACGCCCCTTCGGGTTCGGCACGTTGTCGTGGCTCTGCTCGTCGGTCAGACAGATGAGCCTATCGTAGCTGTCCACCTTGGTATCGACAAACCTCATCGCTTTCCCGAGGTAGGTGTACGCCATGTTCTGACTCGCCCTTACCGCATCCCGCAGGGCGAATCCCCTTCGCGCCGGGGCTTCCTTGCAGTCCGTGGTGAACGTGAAGATCCGCACGTCCTCGCAAAGCTCCCGGCAGAGGATCGCCAGCCCACAGGCCGCATCCAGGCGGTCCATTTCCGACTTCTCGGACAGCTTCTGTCCCATCGAAGAAGAAACGTCCAGGACGAGAACCGTCCGCCCCTTCAATTTCTCCTGCCCCTCGACTCCCCGGTACATTGCTTCCTCAAGGTGCGACTCGTACCTGGGTGCATACTTCGCGGCCGCGATAAACCGGAACGGCAGGACGCGCCCCACGTTCATTTCATTCAAGCCCTGCTGAATAACATCATGGCTCACTCCTGCACCCTCCATGTTCCGAAGGTTCCGAAGCAACGCCATCGCACCGAGCTTCTTCTCCGCGATCAGCCGGGTGAAAACTTCCCGCTTGTCTGCGCCACCGGAGAGTGCGACCTCCCAGGTGTCCGGTGCCGGGAGCGTACCGTCGACCAGTTTTTTCCAGACCGCTCCCTGTTCCTCATCTCGAGGTTTCGCATGGGAAAGGAACAGAACGTCCCGGAGCTTGATGCTCTCGTCCCGGTTGTACTTCGCCAGTCCGTAGGCATCGAACTTCATGAACGCCATCGCCAACCCCTTTTTCACCTGTGCGGAAAGCGGCTGCCGGCCGTCCATCCAGTAAATCTGCATGAACTGCGTCAGTTCGTCTGCCCGCTGGATCACCCGTGAGAGAGTGTGCGCGACGTGCTTCGCGTGGATCGGGTGCCTCGCCATCTCTCGCACAATCAGGAGCGGGACGTGTCGCAACTTCATTTTCTCCCGCGCCTCGATTGCGATGAAGGAAACGGGGATCGGCCCCACCTTCGGCACGAGGTCCGCAATCCGCTTCGCGATTTCCTGCCCGTCTTCGTAAAATTCCTTTTCCCAAAGCAGGCAGGACATTACGGAACGCCGCAACACCTGTTCGTGGTTAATGCGCTTTGCGATTGCACCTTCGTGAGTTCGCAACGGCTCCGAGGTACTTTCGATCCTCGCCACGGTACACCTCCATTCAAGTCAAGGGGTTTTGAAAACCTACCACATCCGCCGGGGGGTGTGTCAATAGGAAAGTTTCTGTCAAAGTACCGGACATTCTTGTTTCATAACGATTCCCCGCCTCTTGTAAAATCAGGAACCGGATCGGCATCATCAAGACAGGAAAAAAGATGAAGGCAATTCGGGTTGATGTTTATATATTTTTCTTCGGCCGGCAAAACCTGTATGGCTTGCCGTTTCCTGCCGATGAAAATATCCTTGACCATTTTGATCGTTTCCCAAGACGGTAGTTTATGGGGATGGGCGCAGGACACATGGAGCCACTTCTTTTCGTCAAGTTCCACGGATGCGGAAACGATTACGGACAGCCTCCGGTTGTCGCACATATAAGATGCACCGTCTAACTTCCTTCCTGATTGCCTCCATCCTGCGGGTAAGACACGCGGAAGAAAATCAAGCATTGTCATCCCCCCTCTCTCCCCCACGTCTCAAATAAATGCCACACTAATTGGCCTTCGAATGTTTGAAAGGTTCCTATATATTTCCCCAATGTGTTATTGATTGGATTCCCAGTACCTACCACTCGGAAGTGCTTCGGATTTATTTCTTCTTCGGTATCGCAAAGCACCCATATACAAGGAAAACCAGATTGTGTTTGAACGCACATAACATTAGAGTTCCTTTTTAAGGGTAAAGAGAACGAATCTACTATTGGGATTTCATATTTCCAAATCGCGATCATCACACCTCCCCCTCTCTCAACCCTCTTGCCCTCCAGTATTGCCTGTCGGTGTAGTAGTCATCGTGGAAGTCGGGCCGGATGCGGAACACGCCAGACAGGTTCCCGGTCGTTTTCCATCCGAACTGGAACTGCAACGCCCACCCCCACCGCTCCCCTTCAAACTCTTTCGGAAACTTCATGTGCAGGGAGAATCCAAACGGGAGGTGGAATGCGACGCAGAGGATTCCGTTTTCCCACATATTCGTACCCTTCCCCGGTCCCATAACCTTGAGCCATACCCACTCATTGGTAAGTCTGCTCATCGGCGTGGATACCTTCCGGTAGTATCCGAAGGTGACCATGAACACCCGCCAGCCAGAGGGCGACCACCAAGAGGGGAACGCCTGGGCATTGTCCTTCATGTGCGTCGGCCGCACTACCTTCTCGAGCCACCATCGCTTGAGCCAATGGTCGGGGGAGAATGTATCCTCGTCGTGTTTCGGCAATTCAGTCATTTCCCCTCCTTCCCCTTTTTGTCTGTCATCATGCGTAAGATGTCCAAGCAGTATTCTTCTGCATTGAAAACCTTCCCCGCCATTAAACATTTCGGATGATGCCTGTTCGGATCGTTTATTCCGGAGTGCCACTTCTCGCACAGGGGACAGACAAGGTTCATCGTGGTTTTGTATTCCACGGCTTCCCGCAACCGATCCCGTTCCTCCTCATGGGCGCAGGGGGATAGGGAGGAAAGGGCTTGTTCAAGTTTTTTTATCTCCCCTTCGTAATCCCATCTCTCCCTGAAATAATCAGAAGCGTATCTCCATCCGTCTTTAGCAAGGTCTATCGCACCCCCCAACGCCACCCTCGCCCGGCAGAGGGTTGATTTCAGGTCATCCTCACGCTTGTATGCCTGTTCCTTCAATCCCTTCTGATATTCGATTTCTTTCTTATCCTCCCCCCTCTCTCGGTCGATGGCGAGTTTGTCGGCTAAAATATCCCCGGAAATCCGAATCAGGTATCGGTTATATGAACCGACCTGTTTCAGATTCTCTATCAATTCTTCTCTTGTGGCTTTTGCATAAAATGAATCTTCAAACTTATCCCACTCTCGCTCAACCTGTTCCGGTGTCATTGGCTCTCCTACCCCGCACGTTTTGGTAGACATTCGGTTACCTTGAAGCATCCCCGTCCTTGAGTTGAATATGCCTTCAAGCAACGATCAATATCCCCTTTAAGGTAATCAGGTGGGAACTCCCATCTGGCGAAAATATGCCTCGCTTCTCCGAGGCAATCAACGGGGAATCCTTCTTCGAATGAAACCTTTTCCCTCGCCACTTGAAGATCAATATGCCCACGGACATAATAAGCATCCGGGCAAGAATCCCACCAAAGGGGGATATAGTCTCCGTCTGCGTATTGGCTCATCCTACCCCTCCTTTCCTGATTTCCTTCTCATGCTCCTTGAGGATCTCGTACAATCGTTCCTGTGGTAGCGTTTCCTCGTTGAGATATATGCTGTCGTTCTGTCGCCGGAGGTTGATCCAATTATCCAAATCCTTCGCCCGTGAAGATATGAACGATGCGAATACTCCCAGGCGATCCCAGTTGAAAGTCTCCAAGTCGATCTTCCCATCCCGAACCGCATCGTCCCAGACGGCGGTGCCGGGGAACGGGGTCAGAATGTTGATCGCTGTACGGGGATGGAGCTTCTTGTCCCGGATGTTCCGCTGGATGAACTCACAGGTCATCCGCAGTTCTTCCTCTGTTTCCGAAGGGTAGCCGGCGATGAACGAAAGGCCACTCGGGATGCCTACCGCATGAAGCCTGTTGAGTGCTTCCTGGTTCTGTGCCACCGTGACCCCCTTCCCCATGCGGGCGAGGATTCGATCCGATCCAGACTCCGCACCGAAGTTGGCGACCTTGATAGGCTGGAAGTTCTTCAAGATGGTGCAAAGTTCATCGTCAATGAGGTTGGCCCTGACAGCGATGGATGCCGTGAACTTCTTGTCCAACCCCTTTCGCTTTATCTTCTCCACGATGTTGACCAGCCGTTCCTTACTGAGAACGAAGATGTCATCCTGAATGGGAATCCCGAACGCACCGATGCTGACGAGATATTCGATCTCATCGACAACGTAGTCGGCAGAGTGGAGCCGGACCTTCTTCCAGAAGGCGGAACTGCTACAAAACTTGCATCGGTAGAAGCAACCTCGAGATGTAAAAAGGTGCGGTTGCGGGGATGGTTCGCGGAAGGGGAAGGGGATGTAGTCGAGCGGCTCGATCAACGCCCGTGGGGGATTTATTCCCCAGCTATCGCCCAGTTTGAAAGCCAATCCGTTGATTACGGGATGACCCCCTCCGTCCATCATCACCATCACGAGTTCAAGGAACGTCTGCTCTCCCTCGCCCATCACGCCGAAGTCGAAGTCGTGCGTCATCGTTTTCGGAAGCCATGTAACGTGGGAGCCGCCAAGGACAACGATTGCCGAAGGATTCTTCTCCTTGATGTCCTTGGCTATCCGCTTTGCCCGGTTGAAGTCCTGGCTGGTTGCCGAAATCCCGATGATGTCGTAAACGTGGTAGTCGCCGGGTTTCCTTATATGCTTCATCGTGACCGCATCGCCCAGGTGCTTGTGGAGGTAAGACTTCAGGGAACCGAAGGACAGCGGGGGCCAATAGTGGACATCAAGTGGGTGGGTTACATGGATGAAGCCGATCCTCACCCTCCCCCCTCCTTCCCCGCCCGTTTGCGGGGCTTTCCCGGTGGCGTAAGCCCCATTCTTTCAGAAAACGGACGACGCTTTGAGGCTCCCGCTTCCAGTTCTTTAATTCTCAATCTGTTTGCATCCCAGTCCAGCGTATCCTTCTTTTTTCTTTTCTTCTTCGCACTCATGCAGTTTTCCCCGCATCTCGTAACCATCGCAGGGTATCGGCCTTGGACCTTGGTGCCTCTCCTTCCGCCGCCACGGATCGTCTGGCGGTCAGTTCCAAACTTCCGAGCATTTGTCGCTTGAACATGTTGAGTTTCCTCACAAGCACGATCCCCTCGAACTTCGCGGCATCGGGCATCTGTCCATTGATGATCTCATCGATCTCCGAGTGCATCCGAGTAAGCCAATGGTCGCACATATCTATCCCTCCTTCTTCCCCGCTCTGCGACTGATTGCTTCGCCCCACGCAACGCAGACAGCCGCACATTGGTAAAGTTCCTCAACTCCATTCTCACTATCCTCAAGGATGGCTTTTGCAAGTTCTCCCACTTCTTCGGTCAGGATCGCCAGCCATTTCAAGTCATCGTGGTTCTGCTCTCCCCATTTCTCGTCTTGCCGTTTCCGTTCTGCTTTTATAATTTTTATCCATCCGGGGGTGTCTTCAAGTATGGGCGGCGGCAGGATTCCGGTTTACCTGCCGGGGCATCTCGTGGTGCCGGCTCACGATTCTTAAAGACCCGATCTTGCCATCCTCCGCGCGAGGACCGTCGCAACCGCCCGATTCGTTCCTATCTCGGCAGGAGCGATTCCACTCCAAAAGTTCCTGCTCCGGTGGATTGACTCCGTGCCTCATCCTCTGACAGAACGGAGTAGGACTCCGAGGTTTTCTGCCAATAGTCCCATTCCTCAAAACAGACTGACCCCGAACAAATAACCCCCGTGTAGGTGGTCATTGCCCCGTTGCTCAATGAAAACCATACGGAGTTGGTGTTTGTGTGAATGTTCCCCGTCGTGGCGGTATCCCAAACACAGGTATATTGAAATGTTCCCCCTGATGACACCCCGTTTAACGTAACTACTTGGATGATCGTTGTCGGGCCAATCTCCATCTTCCCGCTCCACGATTGGATACCGGGGGAGTTTTCGTTAAATACACTCCCATCGTTGTATTCAACGGTAAACCCCGTCATGGCATATGTTCCCGTCAGAGGTTCATGGGCTGGTGGAGAAGACGATCCACCTCCACCTCCGCAACCGACCATAACTGCGACAATAGCCAAACATGCCAACAACCGTTTCTTCATCATCTCCCCCTCCTTTGTTTAATGGGCGGCGGCAGGATTCCGGTTTACCTGCCGGTGACGGTACACCTGTGGGAGGAACCCATTCACAGATGTCCTTGTCCCGCGTGGACACCGCAACCGCCCGTATGGCCCAAATCCCCCCACCTTGGGCCGTCCTGCCGCCCTCAGAGGACTTCTACCTTCTCCCGGCGGCTACTGAATCCTCTTCCCAGACACTCACACCGGGCCATCTGAGGGCTGTTTTGAGGGACCGGGCCTGTGCGCCGATCACCACATTATTCGGAATGACTGCTTCTATCGGAATCTGGCCGGCGGCGATGCCCTTCACCAACGCTTTCATGTCCGTGACCTTGAACTTGACGATCTTCCGGATGCTGACCCCCTCCAACTTCGGGGGAGGGAGGGTGACCGGAGGAGGAACGTACCTGGGAGCCTCCACGATGGCCTCCACCTCCTCTTCGGATGCTCCAGCATCCTCGGCCTCGATGGCATCAGCGAGGGCTTCCTCCTGTGCGATCTTCTCCGCTTCCTTCCGCTGCCGATCCTCTTCCTCCCGGCGTATGCGATCAAGTTCGGCCATGTAACGGGAGATCCCCGGCTTCACGATCATCTCTGCTTCGACCAGGGGTGCCTCGGCATCCTTCTGTGCCTTCACGGCCGTCTTGTGGGCGGTGTGGGCGGCCTGACAGATCGGCCCGAAGGTGTCAGCAATCTTCTTCCGAAGATCCTTGATGGTCAGGAGGATAGCATTCCCATGACGCAGGGATTCATCATCCCGGATCACGAGTTCCTTTGCCGCATGGGGGATGGACAGGGCCATGTTGGCAGCTTCCCGGGCCTCCGGGGTGATGTCGATGGTTGTTTCATTCATCTTTCGTCTCCTTTTCCACAACATCAAATACCCTTGATTCAGTTCCAGCCGGGATCGGAACCGCTTCCTTTACGTCCAAAATATCGACTGCCACCCGACCGACCTTGTCCCGATAACTGAAAGAATCGGTATCCACGGCTGTGCCGGTAAGGAGATCCTCACCGTAAATAGCGATGTCTTTTTCCAAGATCAAATATCCCTGATTCAATTTCAGCGTCACAACTGCCTTCATAGATTCTCCTCCTTCCATTGCTCGACAATGAGGCTCCCTCTGACCAACGATAAAGCAGTCAGGAAGACCTGTAGGTTGCGTCTCAAATCCTTCACCTCAGTAAGCCGGAATGTCCCGTCATCCCGAAGGTAGAGGACAAATGCCTTGGAGATATGGATCTTCAGATTCACCCGGACAAGATCCCAGTATCCGGCAACTTGTAAGGCTGTCGCCGGGTGAGTTGCCCCGCTCTTTATGTCGATCAAGGTGGTCAACGAATTCATCGTCACCAGACGATCCGGGGTTCCTGCATACAGGTGTTGCGGATGGTATAGAGGCTTTTCAGAAATGATAAGGGTTTCCATGTTCACGCTTGAGCAGAACTTCGCATATGCCTCGCAGTACGGCACAAGCACAGGGTCAAGGGAAGACCAGTCGAGCGTCCCCCTGTCAATCAACTCGGTGGCCTTGTGAACGAACCCCCCCCTCTCCTTGTGGTAATCCGTGGACCATTTATAATTGGCAAGGCCCGTATCTTCGAGTATCCCGGTTACGGACGGAAGGCGACGCTCCCCAAGCCAGTAAGAATGGTCAGATTCAACGAAGCGGAAGTCAGCCATCTGATCCCGGTTCCGGGTCCGGCAGTTCATCGATCATGACTTTGCAACCCTCGAGATATTTCAGTGGGAGCTTGAACAACTCCAGGTTGTCATCTGCGTACCATCCCCGGATTTGCGTGTTCATGAGGGCGGTTGATTTGAATCCCTTCCCCTTCAGCTTGGCGTAGAGCATCTTGCCCTCTGGATTGCTGATGATCGGCTCCTCTGCGGCTTCCTCTGCCGGCGGTGCATCCTTCGGCTTCTCCTGCGGAGGGCTGATGGGGGGCTTCTTCCCCTCTTCGTTGACGATCCCCTCCCGTACCTCGGGGGACAGATCCTCAAGATCCTGGTCGAACACATCCGAAGCGGCGGTGACGGTCAGGGTCATGTCGATCTGTGACCGCTTCTTCGCCATCTTGAGGACGGTGTTTGCAACATCCTTCGGTTGGGTCCGGACCTGTTTCAAGAGGTACGGTCGCCCCTCGGTTTTCTTCCAGACTTCACGCCGCCGGTCAATCGCCGCATCCTCGAATTCATTCTCGCAGACCGGCTTCCGCCACTTGTACTTTTCCTCGTCGCTTGAGCATTCACCGATTCCTGCCCCGAGGAAGATGCCGGAGGATTGTGCGGTTCCGGATACCGTGACCCGGTAGCGAACCTCATCCTCGTTTGACAGATCCTCGATGTTGGACGGTGCCGCAGCGATTCGGAACGTGGACAGGATCTTCTCGGACCCCGGCTTGTAAAGGGTTGGCTTCTTCGTCCCCGGGATCGTCCCGTAATGAACATCCTTAATCATGATGTGATCCAGGAGTTCTTTCAGGACACGCACCTGTTCCTTCATCTTCGGCAGGGACATCATCTCGCCTAGCTCTGCCCTTGCAAGTTCTTCGCTCATAACCCCCTCCTTCATGTAGGTTCACTTCAACTTCTTGCCACCATCTTCTTCTCGTAATATCGGACCTTCCTATTCCATTTGTCGTATAGGGTCTTCGCTCGCTTCAGTCTGGTGTTCGCCTTCTTAAGATTGACCAATGCCCTTCCGTACCTATCCGAAACGATCTCCCCCTTGGGCCGTTTGGGTGTTTCTATCTTCTCTAACGGGAATTTCCCCATGCTTATCGTTTCCAGAATCCAGGTTCGGTAGACAGGTTCGATGATATCCCCCTTGCGATGCTTACGCTTCCTCCCCAAGATGCAATGACCTATTTCATGGATGAATGTATCGGCTATCTTTTGGGTGAAGTCAAATCCCTGCGGGATCTCTGCGGGAATTTCTTTCGGCAGTTTCATCACGATACCGTTGGAATCGTGCCATGCATAGCCCCCGACGTAAGGACTCCGATGCGTCTTAACTCGGATTGACATTCTTGCTAACGACCAATGGGTTTCCGTCTTCCTGACTTCTGCGAGGCAGGCCGCAAACAGCTTGCGAAGTTGTTTCGTGTCCCAATCGGTATGATTGTCAACCCTCATGGCTTCCCCCCCACTACAATCACTTTGATGAGCAGGGTACGACCAGACTGCTCCCGCCAACCTTTCCGCTTCTCCGATAAGGCTTTCCCTACGGCCGCTCGGATGTTGGATGCTTTCTTGTGATACCTCTCTGTGATTAGATAACGCCCCCGATGTTCCCAGGTCATCTCCACATCGTACTCCCTCATGGCATCCTCCTTTCACTTTATAATTCATGATACCATAAGCGAAAGGAAATGTCAAGAACCACGCAATATCAACCACTTATAGCCTACTCTTCCGGCCAACATTGCGATAATTCACAATGACGTATGCTGATAATATTGAGGAATAGGCATAGCCCCCCCTGCATTTTAGGGTCATATTCAATCCTCCTCGTAGCAGATGCGGCAAGTGTCGATCCCACACTCCAGGCCCTTGTTGCTCCTCTTGGAGTGGAACCATGCTGAGTCCCAACACCCTTTGTCCCCAGGTGCCTCCCCGGTGCAGAGCATCGTGTCATGCTCCCCGAAGGGCGTGAGGTGTCTGTACCTGTCGCACCCTTCGCACTTGAGGGCTTCACTTGCAAGATTTGCCATGGTCATTTCACCCTCCCCCCGTGCGTATCTGTATATATTCCTTGATCTCGTCCACATGGCCGCACTTCTCCGAAATGTATCTGGTTGCCGAAGGGAGCAGAGTTACCTTGCCATCAACGTGGGCCATCACGCCGTCGGGATATTTGTTCACCATCGCTCCGCTCTCCACAACGACATTGGGGATCGGCCGGACTTCTTCTCTGCCACCGTCCTCCTTCTTGCGCCACATCACCAGGGGGGTAAGGTTCATCCCGTAAACATGGTAGGTGACGCAGGGGAAACAAGCGAAAATATCTGCACTATGAATCGCGTGGTCTTGAACGAGAAAGACATTCGCTCCCGTGAAAACGCAGCGAAGATCCTTGTTACAAACGGGACATATTTTTTCCATCAGCCCTCCTTTCAGCGCAACTTAGCCGTAGGGAGCCACCCCTTTTTGCTCCCGTCCTGTGCTTTGGTGATGAGTCCAGTTTTCTTCATGTTCGTCATGTAAAACCCAACCCCCCCAATCGTTGTTTCACGTCCGGCAGCTTGTGCGGCTTCAAACACCTGCCTGGTTGATGTGGAAGTAGTTACGGCCCCCATGTAATTTTCCACCCATTCTCTGAGTGTCCCGGTTTCCTGGGTTGGCTTCGCCCTCTTTCCCCCCTTGGCAACCTTCGGGCGGCGTACTGGTGTTTCCTCTCCGTCAAAATGGTGGAAGAGGCGGAGGATAGCGTCCCTGAACTCCCCGAAGGCAACCCTCTCGCCTTTCACCTCAAGGATGAATGCAGGGTGTCCCATCACCTTCTGTTTCCTGACTACTACGGGTGCCTCTATGTCGATTGTCTGACTTCTCATTTTCCCCCTCCGTTCTTTGCGTAGGTTATGAGTTTATCGATTTCCTTCTTGCTCCAAGTTTTCTTTGCTCGTACCCCCAAGAAGGCTTTGTTCCTCACGAGAAACCTGTGACCGAAGTACGCCGCGCATGTGAGTCCCGCTCCCCTCTCTTGGGACTCCGGCGCTCTCAAGACACGCCCGCAATTCCTGCACCGTGAAGTTTTGTAGAGAATGTGCGCCTTGATATACGCCTTGTCCGGAGTAAGCGGCTTCTGCCCTACGAGTTTTACTTCTCCTTGTGTCATTTTAGCCCCCTCCTTTTCTCAATTCTCATTTGTACTCCCTCTTGAAGACCGGCAACCAGATGCCCCCCCTGTGGATATACACCGCAGTCTCGGTGATCTTCAGATCCTCCCCATGGTACTTGTGAAGTTGGATGAGTTTCTTCTCCGAAACCCAGTCGTAGTCATACTTGTATTGGGTACACGCCCGGAGGAACGCAATGCATACGAGGAACACGGCGACGCAGAACAGGATGAACAGGGCTGTGTTGGTGAGGTAGTTCATCCAGATACTCCGCTTCCTGTACGGGCCGTTGAGATCGGTCACTTCATCCTCCTGATGGCTCGGGCTATAGAAGGATGCCCATGCGGGTGATTCCCCCCAAGATGGGCGCACTCCTCGATGATGGCGCGGCGCATGGCGGTTACGAGGCGAAGTCTCATTCGTGTGGCGCAATCATCCTCTATCAACTGCCTCGATGCCCCACGAATCCATAGCCGAAGATCCATCTCCTCCTTCGTCATCTTCACTTCATCCCCCTGATGGCGGCGGCAATTCCTTCCGCATCCCACATCCTTGCTTTGTCGATCAATTTGGGATTTTTCATTTTCCGGTATATCTCCGCGTATCCATCCCCCACTTTCGCGCACTCCTCAAGGATGGCGCGGCGCATGGCGGTGAGGTTGATCTTGATGGCCGTTTTGATGCGTTTCTGGTTGTCTGCGTTAATAACATCCCCGCATAAAATTTCATCCAACCATTCCCTCAATTCCTTCTCTTCCTTAGTCATCTTCATTTCGCCCCCCTCGGCTTCGTCATTACAGCACCACCAACGCCAGCAGGAGCATCCCGAAGAAGATGAGGGCGGTCAGGATGTCCACCCACAGGGGAGGGGATGCATCCACCTTTTTCTTGAAACTCTCTTCCTCTGTTATCACCGGAGAATGCTTCCACTCGATTGCCAAGAAGCCCACACAGGCGGCGAAGATGAGGAGTGCGTAGGAGTACCACGGTTGCCAAGTCATTTCTTCCCTCCCTCTTTCCTATATCTTGGGGAATGCCCATTCCGTTTCGCCGCAACCTTGATCATGTCGGGAAACGACTTTTTGGTTTCTCTCAATTTCCGGTATGCATCGGTCACCGCTGCTTGCTTGCTGTTGAAAGTTCCACCAAGGGCCATCCCCGTGATCCCCTCGGAGAGTCGGACTCCATATCCATTGAGGTCTTTATGGATGAAAATATCCTCTCCGGGAAGGATGGCGATTTTGACCGGCTTCCCTTCGACCTTCACGAATCCCTCCCTTGCGGAATGGACGAAGTATTCATCGGAATAGACGCGGACATAGCGAACCTGTTTTGTCATTTCAGGCCCCCTCCCTCGGCATCCCAGATTTCATCATGGGAAGAAGATACCATAGGTGCCACCTGCTCTGTCAAGGGTATTTATGATGGCCGCATCAATTAGGGGTATCCCTATAAATAACGATTGGATATAAATTAGTGTTTGACAGGGGGGTGTCACTTGGGCATCTTGGATACGGGAGGAAAAGCCAATGAGTGGACCCGAAGCACCCGCCATACCCATGAAGGAGATCAAGCCGCACTATGAGTGCAGATGTCTTCGGTGCGGCCATGATTGGCAAACCAGAAAAATGGAACGCCCGATTATCTGCCCGAAGTGCAAAACTGCATATTGGGATCGTGCAAGGAGATCCGAGAAAACAACATAGTCAACCGCTCTGGGAAAGGCGGCCTGGTATGAAAGGTGGATAGCCCCTGTCGAGCAATCGACACCTGTCTGACTCATCGCTCGGATGCATTCGCACCAAGCGGGAACCCCACAGAAGATAAGTACCGGGACATCATCTGCTCCAACTGCATTGTCGGAATCGCCCGGGCTGACTACCATGCCCATGTGCGTCCACGCTCATGCGACTGGCATAATTGCCTGACCATAGCGATGCAGGGAACACGATTCTGTAAAGCACATGCCTACCGATCAACAAGTAATAAAAAAAACGCAGTCTACGGCCGGTTCAAAAGGGGTGGCAAAACTGCCTGTCACCGGGGACACATGTATAACAAGCTGAACACCAGGATCACGATCAGTGGACAGCGGCGATGCCGGGTCTGCGACCGGGAGCGGTACGCCATGAAGATGAAGGCGAAGAGGAAATGAGGGCAACGTCTACATGCCCACACGATCTCCCCCTGGGGCGCATCCTCGAGAGAGTCCTCGGCATCCAGCGGGACGAAAAGGGGGAGCCAGAACTGATCCTGTGGGAGTGCATGTGTAATGGGTCGGTCGCCGTTCCGTGGGGAAATGCCGGCGAGGAACTGAAAGAAAAAGCAGAACGGGCGGAGCAGGAGAAAAGGGACGATGACAAAGTATATTAGGGTGGAGATATGACCCTTCGGGTTAAGAATTGGGAGAGGTTCCAGCACTTCAAAGACAGACGACCACCATGGATAAAACTGTACCGGGATCTCCTCGATGATATCGAGTGGCATCATCTCGATTCCGGCTCCGCGAAGGTATTGGTCATGCTTTGGCTTATTGCGAGTGAAGACCAACAACGACAGGGAACACTTCCGGGTGTTGCAGAACTTGCTTTCCGACTGCGAATTCCAGAAAAGCAATTAAATCTACACCTTACAAAACTTTCCCATTGGTTGTTTCAAGATGATATCAAAGCGATATCAGAAGGGTATCAAAGTGATAGACCAGAGACAGAGACAGAGACAGAGACAGAGACAGAGCGGGTTGCGAAGAAAACGCCGCAACCCTTCGTTTTGCCAAAATCGATTTCCACCGAAACCTGGAGAGCGTTCGAGGAACACCGAAAGAAACTTCGTAAACCGATGACCGATACGGCACGGTCCCTGATCGTCTCGAAGATGCAGAAAATCGGCGGAGATCCAAACGCCATTCTCGAGGAATCAATATGCAACGGATGGCAAGGTGTGTTCGCACCGAGGGACAATGGGCCGGGGGAAAAAAGGAAGGAAAGAAAATGTGATTTTGAAACATGCACCGATCTGGGGAAAAACCAACATTACGGACATCACTACTGCAAGCTGCATTTACCACTCTAAACCAAAAGGAGGGATCATGAACTACAATCAGATGACAGCCGGAAGGGACTTGGATCGACTCATTGCGGAAAAAATAATGGGGTGGGCAACCCATCGTGACTGGAAAGGGCATCTGCTGTACGAAGCCCCAGGGGAAGGGTGGACGCTAATCCCCGAATTCTCCACCGACAGATCAGCCGCCAGAGCGGTGAAGGAGATAATGGGCGGGAAGATTTCCGATCACCTTACCGATCCTCACCATATCTGCGTGGCTGCGTTGAAGGCGGTTCCGGTTGCTACAGCAGACGCTTCCGTGGAGAAGACTCCGGAGAAGAAGGAGAAGGAGGGGAAAAAGGGAGGGGGTGAGTGACCGTTACCTTCACCATCCCGGTTCGCATCTACTCCGAAGCGAACCTACGGGAGCATTGGAGGAAGAAAGCGAAGAGGGTGAAGTCGCAGAGGGATGCGGCATGTCTACTCACCAAGCAGGCGTTCGGTTGGAGAATGCCACATGGCCGATGGGCGTTCACGCTCATTCGCATTGCCCCGAGGGAACTCGATACTGACAACCTCGCACGATCCATGAAGGCAATCCGCGATGGGATCGCAGATGCACTCAACATCGATGACGGGGACTCGCAACACCTATGGGTCTGTGACCAGGAGCAGGGGATTCCGAAGGTGCATCAGGTCAGGGTGGAGATTGAGAGGAGGGGGGATGAAGGCTAAAATCGTGCAGGACGATGAAAACATCGTTGAGAGGAACGTCCTCGCGGAAGCGCTTATGTCGATGTCAGATTCCATGAAGTCTCTACAGCGCGGCGGTTTGACTTTCGACGCGATTGTTGTGCTGACCCAATATAATTGCAAGGCACCAAAGAAATACGGGTCCAAGCCGGGGATTGCAGATGTCCGGCTCGTGCTTAACTCGCTTTCGGAATTGCGTGAACGGTTCACAACCCTTGAGGGAAGGGGAAAGAAAAAAAGATGAACCACAAGCGGCGCAGACCGAAGAAACAACGTGGCGCGATGGCCCGGGGGTGCAAGTCATCCGGATGCAAGGGGTGGAAGCTTAACGGCCGCAGGAATTCTAAGCGCATCGGGTGGATGAAGCCAAGTGATTTTCGGGCTATGGAAAAAGCCAATGCGTGTAGGAAGGAGGGGTGATGTCTGTACGCCGGAATGTGAAATCAAATCGCGGGAAGAAGGCCAGGGCCGCATCAGTATTTAAGGGTAACTCGTCCGGGATAGTCCATGACCCCTTTCAGGAGAAGTCGCATTTCAGAAAATTGATCCGTGATTCGCTTGACCCTGACAAATCCCCAGGCAAGGTTCGGACATTGAAAGATATGACACCGGAGGAACGGAAGGCGTTGGAGAATAGGTATCGGTGAGGCCAAGAGGAGGGGGGATGAACCTAAACGATTTAGCGCGTGAAGTTACTCTCAAGGAGGGCGGCAAGGTCAACCTATCAATCGCACAGGTCAAGGAAGTCACCTCCATCCTCTTGCGGATCTTGGCCTCAAAACCGCAGAAGGAAGTGGACAGAACCCTCGTCAGGTATCGCAAGGCGGGGAGGGGGATGGAAACTATCAGGGACGAAGACATCATCGAACGGTTTTGAGGGGGGGCGGGAGATGCAAAAGAAACTGGAATCAGTTGTAGCGGATGCGGAAATAGAAGTTGGTGAAATCAAATCCTCCCTCTGCCGCGCGAGGGAGGCGTTGGAGGCATGTAAATCATATCTCGATTGGAATAGGAAATCCCCCTCTGACTTCAACGAACCATCTTTGCGTGGAATCATTGATCGAGCCATCTCCCCCTCCCCCTGCGCCCATGCGGAGGAAGCGGAACAATGGAAATATAAATACGGGCTGAAAGCGCAGGAGGCAGACAGGTTGCATCAGCATGATTGCGCGTCAGCAATCAATGAAGTCAGGGAGGAACGGGATCGGTTGCGGGAAGCCGGGAAACAACTGCTCTATCAAATGTCAATAGATGGCGAAGTTCAGGCCGCCGCAAAGCAACTGCATGGTCTTATTGAATGCCGGCCGGGGAAGGAGGGGGGATGAGGAAACCATTGGAACGTATCGTTGTCCCCAATGTGGAATGGGAATGCCAGAAATGCGGGGGGACATATTTCCAACACGTCTATAAAGAAGGTTCAAGGTACCATGTTGTCCATTACGAAGACACCGGAGGGCCAGTATGTACGTTTGATAAATGCGAAATGAACCATAGGTGTAAGGGGGGTTAGTTCACCACCAGGGGAATGTATCCGCGCAGTGGTAAAGGGAGCCGTTAAGCAACGATTGTCCGAAGTGCAAACGCCTATGGGAATCGTAGGCGGGGAAGGAGGGGTGATGGCAAAGATGACGATTACAGGAACACCGGAGCAGATAGAAAAGGGGATCGAAACCCTATGCCCCCGTTGCTCCCTGCTGGACAGGGAGGTAGTTGCGAAGGTGATGTTAAAAGCATCGGGTATGCCTGAATGGATATGGGGGATAGAGGCGAACAGGGAGTCGTTTCTTCGTGCCGCTGATGCGGTTATCGCCCACATCGAGGGGAAAAAATGAACTACCACGATATGCCGGCCGGCCGGGAGATGGACGCGCTCATCGCGGAGAAGGTGATGGGACATAAAGTTCATCGGGATTCTAATGGATTCTTGATGCCACCTGAATGGGGTGGCCCCCATGATTATTCTGATGACATTTCCTCTGCGTGGGATGTGGTGGAGAAG
>Ga0255055_10001242_pt1 | contig 19057 bp, 12 predicted proteins | sample JV7_2_27_MG_FD_188633 | JGI IMG/M metagenome (GOLD analysis project Ga0255055, IMG submission 188633) | Seawater microbial communities from Jervis Inlet, British Columbia, Canada - JV7_2_27 | ecosystem: Environmental > Aquatic > Marine > Inlet | place: Canada: British Columbia | collected...
TATCCCGCAACTGGTGTATAACGTTCGCGCAAGCCGGCCGCGGGAAGAACGCCCCAAGGGTATTTTAGGATCCTGCGATATGGCCTTGAGAAATGACAGTTGCAGTGCCATGGGGGCATCGCCGGAAGATTTCACCTTCGTGGTGGAAGACGTTTTAGAAGAATATCAGGAGGCCCAGCCGGATTTTAAGGAGATGCAGGCACCCATTGATAAACAGGGCGCTTATTTCATATTGAATCAGAACTCCCGTGAACCGGTGACCGAACCCGATGAGATGGTACCGCTCTGGAAGATTCTGCACCTGGCGGGAGCCGACTGGACCTACGGCAGCAAAGGCTGGGGCGGAGAAAATTACTGCATGTTTTTGGCCGACAATCAGTCCTGGGAACATATTACCCGCACGGCTGCTAAACAGGCCGATGATCTGGGCTGCAAGATTTTTCTCAATACCGAGTGAGGGCACGTGACTTTCTCAGTCCTGGCAGGACTGAAAAAATTCAACATCGACCATAAATTCGAGGTTAAAAACATTTATGAATACTATGCCCGCTGGATCCGGGAAGGCAAACTGAAGGTCAATTCCGATTGGAATAAGGATTTAAAAATCAAGTTTACGGTCCAGGATCCCTGTCAAATTATACGCAAAAGTTACGGTGATCCCATGGCCGAAGATCTGCGTTTTGTGGTCAAAACCGTAGTGGGTGAAGAAAATTTTATCGAGATGCACCCGAACCGATCCAACAATTATTGCTGCGGCGGTGGCGGTGGTTTTCTGCAGTCCGGCTATAAAGAATCGCGCTTGCAATTTGGCCGCTTAAAAGATAATCAAATTCAAAACACCAAAGCCGGCTATTGCATTGCCGGGTGCCACAACTGTCACGCCCAGATTCACGAACTCAGTGAGCACTACGGCGGCGGCTATGGGGTGGTGCATCTGTGGACTCTCATATGTCTGGCAATGGGTGTTCTGGGGGAAAACGAACGCGAATATCTGCGGGATGACCTCAAAGAGGTGGCTGTATATGGCGCCTAAAATAGCAAGCGTCCGGGAACCATGAAAACACCTTCGGGTTGGAAAGTCGTCCTGATCGACGACGAAGAAGATATTCGAGATGTTCTGACCGTTGCGCTTCAGGATAGCGGGCTGGAAGTGGTTTCCGCGCCGGATGGTGAAACCGGGCTGCGCATGTGTGAGACGCGGCCCCCTCAAATTGTCATTACCGATATCCGCATGCCGGGAATCGACGGCCTGCAGGTGCTCAGGACGTTGAAAAAAATGAACCCCGATATTGAGGTCATTGTGGCCACTGCTTTCGGGGAGATGGATGTGGCCATTCAGGCACTGCAGCTGGATGCCTCGGATTTCATTACCAAGCCGATCAGCGCTGAGGCCTTACACCTTGCGCTTAAACGCGCGAAAGACCGCTTCACTTCAAAAAAGCAACTCAAGGACTACACGGCACTTTTAGAACAGGAAAAGGCGGAAACAAGTCGAGAACTTTTAAAAACGATTGCTTTCCAAAGAAATCTAATTGAAAGCTCCATCGACGGCATCTTAGGATGCGATGAAAAAAAGCGGATCGTCATCTTTAACAAAAGCATGCAAAAGTTGCTGGGTTACGATGGCCATGAAGTTCTGCAGCGGATGACATTCAACGATTTTTTTTCTGCGCCGGACCACTCGAATTTCAATGTTCAACTCGAAAATGAACGCTACGGCGGTAAACATAAGCTTTTGCTTTATGAAACCACCCTGCTGGGAAAACACGGCCGCAAGGTTCCCGTACAAGTGTCTGCAACCGCTCTTTTTGACCCGGAGGAAGTCAATGGTTTGGTGTGTTTTTTCAGGGACCTGCGGGAAATTCGAAAACTGGAAAGAGAAATGGAGGATCAGGCGCGGATCCTGCACCAGGACAAAATGATGTCTCTGGGGCGACTGGTTGCCAGTGTGGTTCATGAGATCAACAACCCTTTATCGGGAATTTTAAATTACATTCGCCTGATGCTCCACATCCTGGGTGACGAGCAACTGGATCAAAATCGAATCGAAAAGTTTCAGCATTATTTGGAGCTGGTGGAAAATGAAACCGATCGATGCGCACAGATTGTGGCCAGCTTACTCAATTTCTCTCGCATTTCCCCGTCTGCGTTTGGCGAAGTCCGGATTCAAGAACTAATCGAACGGTGTATCCTCTTGAGTCAGCATAAGCTAGAACTGAGCAACATCCGGCTGACATCAAGCATCCAAAGTGGCATCCCTGCTGTCAGGGGCGACTTCAACCAACTGCAGCAATGTATCATCAATCTCATATTCAACGCAATTGACGCCATGCCGGAAGGCGGTACCTTAACCCTTGAGGCGCACCATGACATCGAAGCAAAAATTGCAGTGATTGCAGTAAAAGACTCCGGGCAGGGTATTGCTCCGGCTGATCTTCCGTATATATTTGAACCCTTTTTTACCACTAAAAATCAAGAATATGGCGTCGGATTGGGATTGTCGACCGTTTATGGTATTATGGAACGGCACAACGGCAGTGTTGATGTAAACAGTCAAGCGGGAGAAGGCACCGTTTTTCAGCTAAAACTACCATTGCCATGATCCGGCAAGAGAGAATCGCCCATGGGAAAGTTTTTACAGCCCCAGGAAGCCCGTATCCGTTGTGACCAATGGCTTCATATTATGAACGAATTGAATGTCGGCGCTTTTACGGTCGACAATCAACGGCGGGTCGCATCGATGAACCTGAATGCCCAGGCGTTAATTGGAATGCGGGACAATGAGGCCATCGGTAAAGATTGTCGCGAAGTGTTTGTCGGTGTACCCTGTCTGGCAAGTTGTCCGTTTAGAGGGCCATCGGATTCGAAAACCGCAGAGCCCGTCATTCAAATTCAGGACGAAGATCAACACCACCATTTCGTCACCCGCATGGCAACGCCGGTTTACGATCTGAACCAATCGGTGGTTGGCTGTCTGACAATATTGCAGGACCACTCACCGATTGCGGACCTGATCGACCGTATTCATTATGAGGAGCGCAGTCTAAAAATAATTCTGGATAATCTCGATGTGGCTATTTTCACCGTTGACCGCAGCGGTCATATTACTTTTTTTAATACCGAAGCTGAAAAGATCTCGGGCTACAACCGCCGAGATGTTCTGGGTGAATCGTGCACGACTCTGTTTGAAGGCAGGGGCGCCCAGGAGCTGTGTTTGCTAAAAGAATCCATCATTGATGGTGCACCGCGCAGCAGTCGACGCGGCAAATTGACCACGCGAGACGGGGTCACCATTCCCATCCGCGCCAACTACATGGCGCTTCGCAACGAAAAAGGCACGATCGTCGGCGGATTGGCGACATTTCATGACCTTACTTTAGTCCACCAACTAAAGCAGGCTGTAAGCAATCGCTATACATTTCATGACATGATTGGAAAAAGCCCGACGATGCGAAAAGTATTCGAGATGGTCAATGTTGTTGCAGCAACAGATGCCAAAATTCTCATTGAAGGCGCTACGGGAACCGGCAAAGACCTGTTGGCCAAAATCATCCATTCCGCAAGCCCCAGGGCTGCCAAGCCGTTTGTTAAGGTGAACTGTTCCGCCATTCCGGATAACCTTCTTGAATCAGAAATGTTCGGATATGTTAAAGGCGCATTCACCGGGGCTGAAAAAGATAAAATCGGACGGTTTCAGGAGGCTGAAGGCGGCACCATTCTTTTAGATGAGATCGGCGACCTGCCCCTTGCCTTGCAGGCAAAGCTGCTGAGGGCCATCGAAGATAAGGAATTTTATCGTCTGGGCAGCCGTCATACGATTAAAGTCAATACCCGGATTATCTCGGCTACGAATCGCAATCTGGCGCAGCTGGTTGAGAAAAAACTTTTCAGAGAAGATCTTTATTACCGGCTAAATGTTTTCCGGATTGAAATACCCCCGCTCAAAGAACGACAGGACGATCTGCCCATTCTAATCGGGCACATTTTAAGACGCCTGTGTGCTGCACGGGGCGACCGGCCGCCGGAAGTATCTGAAACTGTGATGAAGATTTTGCTAAGCTATGCGTATCCCGGCAATGTCAGAGAACTGGAAAATATTTTAGAGCACGCGCTGATCACCTGCCAGCAAGATACCCTCGAGGAACGACATCTTCCTGAATATCTCCTGAGCCCCAAAACCGCATACAGAGCCGGGTTGCCTGAAAAACAAAAACGCTTTGCGACCTCAGACAACCCAGAATGTGATGAAATTCTGGCCGCCCTTAACCAACACAACTGGCACCGAATCCAAACAGCCCGCGCATTGGGCATAGACCGTACCACCCTCTGGCGTAAAATGAAGAAATACGGCCTCAGCAGCTAATTCTTGAATTTACGACACTCTGTGACAAAACTCCGATCGAACGCGGTCTGTGCAACATATGCTGCAGATTCTGTTGTGCAACATCGATGTTCGCCCTAACGTGTTATATTTTAACAATTTATAAATATACCTGATCATTCATGATGTTGCAGATGTTGCAACATCATGCCAAGCCTCCGTGTTTAATTCAATACTGCCATTCTGCTAACCTTCTGTAAATAAACACATATATGTTTCCTGCGTCACTTGGCACATTCTATGCTCAGGCAATAGCAAGAACCCATCATACTCGGTTCTGATCTTTGCCATAATAAAACCAGCCTTTAAGGGGATTTAAAATGTCATCCGATACCGAAAGGAAGAAAATCCTGGTCGTTGATGATGAGCTGGATATGCGGATTTTTCTGTGTAACCTTCTGGGAAACTGCGGATTCCAGCCCATCGGTGCCAGTGATCGGAAAGAAGGTCTGCAAAAAGCAAAAGAACAAAAGCCCGCTCTGATTATCCTGGATGTAATGATGCCGAAAGAAAGCGGAATTCTCATGTATCGGCAACTTAAAGAGGACGAACATCTCAACCAGGTTCCGGTCATTATGGTATCGACCATCGATAAAAAAACGTTTTCACGATATCAAAAATTCCAAAGCGGACCGCAAGACCCGGGAGTCCCCGAACCTGGCGCCTATTTGGAAATGCCCCTGCAGACCGAGGAACTGGTCCGGCTGGTCCGCGAGATGACGTCAACCGCGGCATGTGATGCTGCACGCGATCATGACGAATAACGAGGTGCGAGAGGATAAACCACTATGCCTGTCAGAATCGGATTTTATATCTGCCACTGTGGAATCAACATCGCTTACAAAGTACGGGTGGAAGAGGTCGCTGGGTTTGCCCGCAAATTGAAAAACGTGACCGTCGCACGGGATTATAAATTTATGTGCTCGGATCCGGGTCAGGCGATGATCGAAAATGATATAAAGGAATTGGGTCTGAATCGTATCGTGGTGGCCTCCTGTTCACCGCGCATGCATGGAAAAACATTCATGGGGGTCTGTCAGCGTGCCGGGATTAATCCGTATTTTTTCCAAATGGCCTCGGTTCGCGAACAGGTCTCCTGGGTAACTGCCGATGAAGACGAAGCCACCGACAAAGCTAAAAGTCTGGCAGCGGCTGCCATCTATCGCGTCAACTACCATGAAAGCCTCGAAACCCATCAGGCCCCTGTAAATCCCAATATGCTGGTAATCGGCGGCGGTATTGCCGGAATGCAGGCCGCCCTGGACATCGCCGACTCGGGCCATCAGGTCTATCTGGTGGAAAAGGATACCACCATCGGCGGTCACATGCTGCAGTTTGATAAAACCTTCCCCACCCTGGATTGCGCCGCCTGCATTGGAACACCCAAAATGGTTGAGGTGGCGCAAAATTCGAATATCAAGCTGCTTTCATATAGTGAGGTGACGGATGTTTCCGGATTCATCGGAAATTATACGGTTAGCGTCCGACGCAAGCCCCGTTATGTAAAAGAGGACCTGTGTACCGGGTGTGGCGAATGTGAAAAAGTCTGTCCGGTGTCCATATCGAGTTCGTGGGATGCCGGGCTGGGCACTCGAAAAGCCATCGACCGAACGTTTCCGCAATCCATTCCGATTACCTTCAACATCAAAAAAAAGGACCGGGCCCCATGCATCGCGGCCTGCCCCGCGGGTGCGAATGTGCAGGGGTATGTCCAATTGATCGGCCAGGGCAAGTACCCGGAGGCGATCCAACTGATTATGGAGCGACTTCCATTACCGGGGGTGCTGGGCCGGGTATGTCCGTATCCCTGCGAAGCACAATGCCGCAGAGCGGAAATTGATGCGCCGGTAGCCATCAGGGAATTGAAGCGTTTTGTGGCCGATCAGGTGGATTTGGAGAGGCTTCCGCTACCGGAAATAAAGGACCGTCCGGAAAAAGTGGCCATTGTGGGATCGGGTCCGGCCGGATTGACTTTGGCTTACTACTTGCGCTTGCAAGGATATCAGATAACCCTCTTTGAAGCGTTAAAAGAATTGGGCGGCATGCTGCGTGTCGGTATCCCCGATTATCGCTTACCGTCTGAAATTCTGGCAAAAGAAATCGATCATATTCTGCGGCTGGGTGTCGAAACCCGCACCGGGCTTCGGTTCGGCAGCGACTTCAGCCTGAAAGATCTTGAACAGGAAGGGTTTTCAGCCATTTTTCTGGCCGTGGGTGCCCATCTGTCGACCGAACTGGGCATCAGCGGTGAATGCGACGGTGATGGCTTTATCGATGCCCTGGAATTTTTAAGAAACGTTAATCTGGGCGACCGCACACCTCCTGGAAATCAGGTGGTGGTTATCGGTGGGGGCAATGTGGCCATCGATGCGGCGCGGGCAGGCAAACGGTCAGGCACCCGCAAAATGACGGTCGTTTACCGTCGTTCAAAAGATGAAATGCCGGCCTATGCTGAAGAGGTAGTGGGCGCCATCGAAGAAGGAATTGAATTTTCTTATCTGACGGCGCCGGTCCGCGTGCGGGTCAATAACGGCAAGGTTGTCGGGTTGGAATGTGTGCGCACCGAGCTGGGCGCACCGGATGAAAGCGGCCGGCGCCGACCGGTTGTGCTGCAGGGGTCCGAATTTCTGATCTCCTGTGATGCCGTCATTTCGGCGATCGGCCAGCGAGTCGACACCTCATGGGCAGATCAGATACCGGATCTGAAATGGTCGCGACGCGGGACGCTCGAGGTCAATCCTGATACCATGCAGACGTCTTTGCCCCATGTATTTGCCGCCGGAGATGCCGTCAGCGGTCCGGCATCCGTTATTGAGGCCGTCGCCGCAGGACATCGGGCGGTCAAGGCCATAGCACATTACCTGACGGACGCGAAAATGGGCGAAAGCCTGGAACACGTCAGCGCGCCGAACCCCGCAAGCCCGGATTGGCCGGAAATTCCCGAAAATGTCCCGAAGGCAGATCGCGCCGTTTCACGCCATGTGGCGGCTGCGAAGCGGGTGACTTCTTTTGAAGAAATCGAGCAGGGCCTTTTAGAGGCTGAAGCCCAACAAGAAGCCCAGCGCTGTCTGAACTGCGGCATCTGTAGCGAATGCATGGAATGCGTACGGGTCTGCGAACCAAAGGCGATCGAGCATTCGATGAAAGCGGCGGAAATGACGCTAAAGGTCGGCAGCATTATTCTGGCTACCGGATACGATACCCTGGATCCCACGCCATTAAAACCGTATGGCTACGGTGTCTATCCGAATGTTTTTACGGCGTTTGAATTCGAACGTCTGAGCAACGCAACCGGGCCCACCGGCGGAAAAATCCTGATTCGTGACGAAAACGGTGAATTTACACGAACCCCGCAAAAAGTGGCCATTCTTCACTGTATCGGCAGTCGCGATGTAAATTATCACGAATACTGCTCACGGGTGTGCTGTATGTACGCACTTAAATATACCCACCTTATCAAAGAAAAAGTGGGGCATGATGCCCAGGTATATGATTTTTATATTGACATGCGTTGTTTTGGTGAAGGCTATGAAGAATTTTTCCGGCGCTGCCAGGAAGAAGGAACGATTTTCATCCGCGGCAAGGTTGCCGAGATTACGGACCATGCCATTCATCCCGGCGAAAAAGGAAAACTCATTGCGGTGGGTGAAGACACCTTACTGGGCAGGATAATAAGGGTTCCGGTGGATATGGTGATTCTGTGTACGGCCATGGAGGCCCGTGAAGATGCCGCCGAGGTGGGCCGCATTTTGGGTGTCAATCTGGGAGCCGATGGATTCTTTCTTGAAGAACATCCCAAGCTGGCTCCCTTAAATACGGCAACTGACGGCGTCTATCTTTGCGGGTGTTGTCAGAAACCGATGGATATTCCGGATACGGTTTCGCAGGCATCCGGTGCAGCTGCGAAGGCGCTTTCGCTGGCCACCCGGGGCACAGTGGAGGTTTCGCCGACGATATCATGGATCGATCCGGATATTTGCATCGGATGTCAGACGTGCATTGAACTTTGTCCCTACTCGGCGATTGAATTTGATGAACGCCGCCGGGTCGCGGTCGTCAATGCAGCGATATGCAAGGGATGCGGCAGCTGTTCCGCGCATTGCCCCAGCGGGGCTGCCGGCAGCCGCCATTTTCAAAGCCGGCAGATTTTTTCGGAAATTGATGGGATTTTAGAAACCGTTGCCCAGCTGCGGCGGTGAAAGAACAACGAAAGGAGCGCCGTATGGAAGACTTTGAACCGACGATTATTGCCTTTGTCTGTAATTGGTGCAGTTACACGGCCGCAGATCTGGCAGGGACCTCCAGACTGACCTATCCTAAAAATGTGCGTTTGATCCGGGTGATGTGCACCGGCATGGTGGATCCTCAGTATGTCATTAAGGCTTTTTTGGAAGGGGCCGACGGCGTTTTAGTCAGCGGCTGTCATCCGGGTGACTGCCACTATATCAACGGTAATTACAAAGCCCGCAGGCGGATCAAGCTTTTAAAAGAAATTCTACCCCAATTCGGTTTCGAGCCCGAACGGCTCAGATTGACCTGGATTGGGGCCAGTGACGGGATTCAATTTGCTGAAATTATGGGAGAACTTGTAAATCAGGTCAAAGCTTTGGGACCCAGCCAAGCCCAGCTCAAAATGGTGATCTGAATGCGGAAATCGGAATGCGGAGTGCAGAATGGAAAAGCATAGGGCAGAGGGCAGCGATTCAATCCTTCAAATTCTGCGGTTCGCTGTTCAAGCCAGTCGCCAGTGACCAGTACCCAGTGACAAGTAAAGGAGATATTTATGGCAATTACGGCTAAAATTGATGTGGAAGATAAAGATATTTTAAGATCTTTGCAGGAATTTTTTAAGCGTGTTCTGAATACCGAGGACATCAAGGCGATTTTAGTGCCGCAACATCTTCCAATGAAAAAAATGGTCATGCCGACGCTGGTGACGGATCCGAATCAACTGAATGGTGTCGACCCTCTGGCACCGGCATTTCCCATGAATGCCGCCAAAATCGTTTCCAGGCTGACCCGCAAGCCAATGGGAGCTAAAGTTGCGGTGGTGTTACGCCCTTGCGAGATTCGAGCATTTGTTGAGCTGGTCAAACTCAAGCAAGGACAGACAGACGAAGTGATTCTAATCGGCATTGATTGCCTGGGAGCCGTTCAAAACAAGGATTACCTTCAATTTATTGAAGCGTACGGTCCTGAATCGACACAACGGTTCTACCGGAGCGTCTTGGGCGGAAGCGCACCGCAAACCGGGGCTGTAGAACTGTCTTCAGCATGTCGGTCATGTGATAGTTTTGTGGCGGCCAACGCCGACATCTTGATCGGTCTATTTGGCGTTGAAGTCAATGAGCACCTTTTGGTTCAATCGCAAACCGACCGCGGAACTGATCTTCTAAATCAGCTTCAACTGGCCGAAATTCCTGAACCCGCTTCTCGCCAGGATGCCATCACCGCCATGGTTGATCAGCGCAGGGCTTACCGTGATGAAATGTTTGTTAGAACCCGCGAGACCACCAATAGTCTGGAAAAAATGACGGCTTACTTTGCCAATTGTGTCAACTGCTATAACTGCCGAGTGGCATGCCCGGTATGTTACTGCAAGGAATGCGTTTTTGTAACCGATGTGTTCAACCATGATCCGTCCCAGTACTTACGATGGGCCAATCGTAAAGGCGTCATCAAAATGCCGACCGACACACTCTTTTTTCATCTGACTCGTTTGGCGCATATAAGCACGGCCTGTGTGGGTTGCGGCCAATGTTCGAATGCCTGTCCCAATGATATTCCGGTGATGGAACTCTTTCGCACCGTGGCTCAGGTCACCCAGCAGGCATTTGATTATGAGGCCGGAAAGCGTATTGAGGAGGAACCGCCCCTCTCAGTATTTCATGAGGATGAATTTCCTGAGGTGGTAGGGATTTAATCGATTTCAGATTTTAGATTGCGGATTGCGGAATGGAAAAGCATAGAGCAGAGGGCATAGAGCAGAGTTAGTGGTTGATTAAGTTGACTGGTTGAATAAGTTGATTTGGTTGAAGGTTTGATAGGAACAAGGCAGTCAACCCAATCAACTCAATCAACTTAATCAACTTAACAAACTCAACGATCATAACCATAGAAACAAAACCCGGAGGCATACATGAATAGGAAAATCGGCAAAGCTTTGGTCGTAGGGGCTGGTATCGGCGGCATCCGGGCTGCTCTGGATTTGGCAGAGTCCGGTTACGGCGTGATACTCATCGATAAGTCTCCCCATATGGGAGGGATACTAAGCCAGCTCGATTACCAGTTCCCCACCGACCGCTGCGGTATGTGTAAAATGCTTCCGCTGGTGGATCGGGATGCCAGTTCACAATATTGTCTTCGTAAGGGACTATTTCATGAAAACATCGAAATTGCTTTATCCACAGAGCTTGTATCCGTCGAAGGAGAGCCCGGCCGGTTTCAGGTTACACTCAAAGAACATCCGAATTGGGTCAATTCAAATCTCTGCACGGGCTGCGGCGAATGCGTTGACGTTTGCCCGGTTGAGGTCCCGGATGAATTCAATGCCGGCCTGGGAACCCGCAAAGCAATATATCTTCCGGTTCCGCATGCCATTCCAAATCCTTATGTCATTGATTACAGCGTGTGCACCCGCTGCGGTGAGTGTCAAAAGATGTGCCCGACGGGAGCCATTCAAATTCCCGAAAAGAAACGCGGAGGATTCCGCATTTTAGTCGTTGATGATGAACTGATTGTACGCGATTCGCTCAAAGAATGGTTGGAACAGGAAGGTTTTGCGGTCGACATGGCGGCATCGGGTCGGGAAGCGCTGAATCAATTAAGCGCACAAACCTACCAGCTGATGCTTTTGGATTTGAAGATGCCTGAGATGGACGGTGTCGAGGTCTTGAAAAAGACCGCCGAAGAATTTCCAGAATTGAGTGTGGTCATGATGACCGCCTACGCAACAGTGGAAACTGCTGTCGAAGCTATGAGAATCGGCGCCCGGGATTATTTGGTAAAACCCTTTGATCCCAAAATCCTTATTCCCATGGTCGAACGGTTATATCAGGAAATGGCAGCGGCTGAAGGTCGTCAGATTGAAGTGGGCGCTGTGGTGCTGTGCGGGGGGACTGCATTTTTTGATCCGGCCAACGGGAAAAATACGTTTGGCTATGGAAAATTTCCCAACGTCGTCACCCACCTTGAATTCGAACGAATTTTAAGCGGTAGCGGTCCTTATCAAGGTCAGCTCGTGCGGCCGGTTGACGGCAAGCCCCTCCAAAAGATCGCTTGGATCCAGTGTGTCGGTTCCAGGGATTTGCAGGTGGATGCCGACTACTGTTCAAACATCTGCTGCATGGTTGCCATCAAGGAAGCTCTGGTGGCCAAGGAAAAAGCGCACGGAAATTTAGAAACGGCTATTTTTTACATGGACATGCGCACCTTTGGAAAATCTTTTCAACGCTACCGGGACCAGGCTGAAGGTACGCATGGCGTTCGGTTCGAAAGGGGTCGAATTCACACGGTGGACCGAGATGCCGCCAGCGGCGATCTGATTCTGCGGGGCGTGGATATCTCGGGCAAAATCACCGAAGAACATTTCGACATGGTGGTTCTGACGGTTGGTCAGCGCCCAGTATCCGGAGCGGATGAATTGGCCGAATTAGCAGGGATAGAGTTGACTCCGTGTGGATTTGGGCAAACCGAACCCTTTTCCCTGACGCGCTCTGCCCAAAACGGAATCGAACTGGGGGGATCCTTTGCGGGCCTAAAAGATATCAGTGATTCAGTTATGCAAGCGTCGGCTGCCGCTTTGAATGCTTCTCGTATACTGCATGCCTCCGGCGGCAGTCTGGCCCCAGAATCTCCGCCGTCCACCGCCCCAGCCGATGTATTGCAAGAAATACCGAAAATCCTGGTTATGGTTTGTACGTGCGGTGCCAGGCTTTCAGAAGCGGTCGACACCCAAAAGGTGGTTCAACAACTCATGACGGGCCCGCTGGTCGACTGCGTTGAATTTGTCCAACAAACCTGCACCGCCAGCGGATGGGAGCACGTGGAAAAGTTGATCGAAGAAAACAAACCCAACCGGATTTTGATCGGTGCCTGTCTGCCTTATGTCTACAAGCGCAAAATCAAACAACTCGGCCAGCGAATCGGTCTGGATCCAAGCCTCACAGACGTCGTCGATCTTGCGTCTGAGTACCAGAAACAAGTTTCAGAAAATGAACACAAGGATTTTATCACCCGGAATTTAATTTCCAAACTGGAGATGGGCGTCGCAAAGCTCAAGTGGATTGAGCCGTCACCGTCTCCGACAATTCAGGTCATCCAGCGCGCCCTGGTTATCGGTGGCGGCATCGCCGGTATGACAGTCGCTTTGGCGGTTGCCGATCACGGTTTTCAAGTGGATCTTGTGGAACAAAATGATCGGCTAGGCGGAAACTTGAACTGGCTGGAGCGAACTTTGGATGGGTATAGCACTAAGGAATTGCTGGACGAAACTTATGCATCCGTAAAAAAGCATCCCAAAATACATGTGCATTTACAATCCCGGGTGGTTCATTCGGGCGGTGAAGTGGGCAACTTTCATACAACGATCGAGGACTCGCAAAACGCTGTGCAAACACTGCAACATGCGGTGACCATTTTGGCAACCGGCGGAACAGAGGCCGCGACCTCCGCTTATGGGTACGGAACAAGTCCGGCCATCATGACCCAGAAGGAACTGGAACAAAAGCTTTCAAACCATACCATTGATTTCGCAAAAATCAATACGGTCGTCATGATTCAATGTGTGGATTCGCGCGAGGAACCGCGCAATTATTGCAGTCGCGTATGCTGTGCGAATGCCTTAAAACACGCCTTGCACCTTAAAGAAACGAATCCCGAGCTCCGGATTTATATTCTTTACCGGGACATGATGACCTATGGTTTCTATGAAACCTATTATACCCGGGCCCGAAAAGCCGATGTGATTTTCATCCAATATCAGACCGCCGCAAAACCACAGGTCGAAGCGGATCAAAAAAGCGTGCGGGTAACGGTCCACGAGCCCCTAATTGAAAAACAACTGCAAATCGAGGCCGATCTTCTGGTGTTGGCCCCCGGCATCATCCCAAACCTGCCGCCGGAATTGGCCGAGGCATTCGGGGCCTCTGTAGACATAGACGGCTTCTTCCAGGAGGCCGATAGCAAGTGGAGACCGGTGGACTCAATCAAAGAAGGCGTTTTTGCCTGCGGTTTGGCCCATTCTCCCCGCAACATTGCTGAAACGATTGCGACAGCCGAAGCGGCCGCCCAGAGGGCGCTACGAATTTTATCGCGCCAGCGTCTCCCGGCAGGGAAGGTGGTCGCCGGTGTTCATCATAGTCTTTGCAGTTTATGTGAGCGATGTATTAACGCGTGTCCATACGGGGCCCGCACTATTGATTATGACCAGGATAAAGTGCTGATCAACCCTGCCATGTGTCAAGGTTGCGGATCTTGTGCAGCCATTTGTCCCAATGGGGCATCGGTTTTGGAAGGATTCCTTGAACAGCAAATGCTGGAGATGATTGATGCGGCCATGAATTAGAACAAAATTTGGAAGCATTTTCCGAGCTCTGCGAAAAGGACGATTCTATGAAAATAGCAATAAATTTGGAAACAAATTACGAAGCAGTTTCTGATTCAGAACCGCTGGCACGCATTCAGGAAATGATACGGCCCTGTATTCAATGCGGCACCTGTACCGCCAGTTGTCCAAATGCGTTTGCCATGGATCCCACGCCGCGGCAACTTTGGCGTCTGGTGCTGCTGGGACAAAAAGATGAAATCTTCCATAGCAAAACATTTTCGCTGTGTTCGGATTGCTACATTTGTACGCTTCGATGCCCGCGCGGCCTTCCGCTTACCGAAGCCATGGATGCATTGAAACAGATTGCTGCTGAAGAAAATCTAACTGAATATAAGTACAGTACTTTATTTTATAAAAACTTTTTGAGCAGCGTTCGCCGACATGGCCGGGTCAGGGAAATGGAATTTATGACAAATTATTTTGCAGCCTTGAAGGATCCGCTGGCACCCTTCCGCTTTGCTTCTTTGGGAATGAAGCTGATGGCCAAAGGAAAAGTTTCATTAAAATGGCTGCCAAAAGCCCGGTTTCCTTTGGAAAAGATGTTCCAAAAAATAAATGAATTGGAGAAGCGCACATGAGATACCTGTACTATCCAGGATGTTCTCTTGAGGGTACCGCTCTTGAATACGATCTGTCCACCCGCAGCGTTCTGCAGGCTGTAGGTGCAGAACTGCTCGAAATAGAGGATTGGACGTGTTGCGGCGCCAGTGCCGCGGAGGCCACAAGCGATTTGCTTTCATTGGTACTCCCGGCCAGAAATCTTGCGATCGCCGAAAGGATGGTCGATATCAGCGATCTTTTGGTACCTTGCAGCGCCTGCTATTTGAACCTGAAGAAAGTGGCGGAAAAAACCAGAAAGGATTCTGAGACGCTACAAAAGGTAAATGCTGTTTTAGCAGAAGAGCAACTTCAATTGCAGAGCCGGGTCAACGTCCGGCATTTGCTTGATGTCATTGCCAATGATTTGGGGGCAGACAAAATTCGGTCATTGGTGAAGCGGCCCCTTTCGGGCCTCAATATCGCGCCGTATTATGGCTGCCAATGTTTACGCCCCTATACGGTATTTGATGACCCGGAGGTGCCGCACTCCATGGAACCCATTATTGAGGCCACCGGGGCAAAGGTTTACCGTTGGAATATGGGGGCAAAATGCTGTGGCGCTTCCCATATGAATACCCGAATGGAAGTGGGCATCGAGCTTGTCGCCAATATATTAAGGGGCGCCAGGGATGCCGACGCGGTGGTCACCGTCTGCCCGATGTGCCAGATGAATCTTGAGGCCCATCAGCGCAAAATTTCAGCTGTCAGTCATGAAGATCTGAACACAACGATCCTCTATCTACCTCAGCTATTGGGACTGGCACTTGGTATTTCTGAAAAAAAATTAGGGCTTAATTTGAATCTTTCCATAAGCGATGGTTTTCATGAAAAGCTGCAAAACGCAGCCTAACTATATCTATACCGCTTTCCATAATAATGATCCGAATTGCGAAATTGCGGTATTCTAACGATCATCATCATTAACGGATTTTAGCAATGTTGAAATATATATCCAAAATAGGACACAGCCTTGTTTCCAAATTGATTGTTTCTGTCGGTCTGATGCTGTTGCTGTCCATTGCGACCTGGGCTTACATGAATACCAGCTATCTGAAAAAAAAGTTTATGGCTGATATCGTCTCCAACACCGACCGGCTGACGAATACAATCCGCTTGGGTGCGCACTACGCCATGATGCTTAATTCCCGGGATGACATCACCCAAATCATTCAAAATATCAGTAAACAGAAGGAAATTGAAAATATTCGAATATTTAACAAAGAGGGAAAAATAAAATTTTCCAATAAAACCGCAGAAGTTGACCAGAAAATCAATATCGAAGCTGAGGTCTGCTATGTCTGCCACCGTTCTGAGCCGCCCCTTTCCGAGTTGAGTCTGGATCAACAAACGCGAATATTTCATTCTGCAGAGGGGTATCGACTTCTGGGGATAATCAGTCCCATCTGCAATGAGCCGGGGTGCTCAACCGATGCCTGTCATATCCATCCCCAGGGAAAAAAAATTTTAGGCGCTCTGGACCTGGTGGTCTCTCTTGAGGATACCGATAAAGCGTTACGCAAAGCACAAAGGGGCATGCTGGGTCTGACCGTGTTTTTATTTCTACTGACATCGGCGATCATCTTTGTGTTTGTGCTACGGTTCGTCAATCGACCGATTCAAAAATTAATCAAAGGAACCCATCGCATTGCAAAAGGAGATTATCTGAGCAAAGTGGATCTTGAACAGGAAGATGAAATGGGTCAGCTGGCAGTGGCCATTAACGAAATGAGTGACGAAATTGCCGGTAAGCAAATGGAGCTTAATGAGCAAAGAGACGAATATCAGACGCTGTTTGAACGCGTGCCGTGCTTGATTACGGTTCAGGACAGAGGTTTCAAGCTGTTGAGATATAATCGAGAATTTAATGAACGGTTTGCCCCGCAGAAGGATGATTACTGCTTCCATGCCTATAAAGGCCGTAAAAAAAAGTGTATCGCTTGCCCGGTGGAAAGAACCTTTAAAGATGGATTGCCGCATTACGGCGAAGAGACAGGCGTCAGCAAGGATGGCAGTCTCACCCATTGGATTGTCCGAACCTCTCCGATAAAAAATACCAACGGTGAAATCATTGCCGCAATGGAGATGAGCCTGGATATTACCGAAAGAAAACTGCTTGAAGAGAAATTAAAGGAATCGGAAAAAAAATATCATGAAATTTTTAACAACATGCCAAACCCGGTCTTCGTCCTTGATATGGACTCACTGGAAATTCTGGATTGCAATGAAAGTGTAACATCTGTCTACGCTTATGGCAGAAAAGAAATTCTAAATCGATCCTTTTTGGATTTATATAAAGGAAGGGACAAAAATCAATACGCTGCCAAGATAAAAACGTCTTCCGTGATTAATCAGGTCAAACATCAAAACAAGGCGGGCAAAACGCTTTTTGTTAACATTAGAATCTCACCTTCAGATTATCCCGGGAAAAAAGTACTACTGGTAACCACAAGTGATATTACCAAACGGCTTGAAACCGAGCAGCAGTTAATACAGGCCAGCAAAATGGCTACTCTAGGGGAAATGGCCACCGGCCTAGCCCATGAACTTAATCAACCGCTTTCGGTGATCAAAACCGCCAGCAGTTTTTCTATTAAAAAGATGGATAGAAACGAACCGATCGCAGATGAGATTTTGTTTAATATGTTAATGAAAATCGACAGCAATATCGACCGTGCCACAAAAATTATTAATCATATGCGGCAGTTTGCCCGTAAATCCGACCTGGGCCTGGAAAAAGTTGATGTCAACGAAGTGTTAAAAAAAGCCTTCGAGATTTTCAGCCAGCAGTTAAAGCTAAGAGGAATCGAGGTCCTCTGGAATATTGAAAAAAAATTACCCGGAATTTATGCAGATCCCAGTCGTTTAGAACAGGTATTTATTAACCTTCTGCTAAATGCCAGAGACGCAATAGAAGAAAAAGGGGGCCCCCGGGGATCCCGACCCGGTCAAAAAAAGATCGTTCTGAAAACGACTTGTGACCAGAAAAAGGTGATCTGTGAGGTCTGTGATACCGGAAAAGGCGTTCCGGAAGCTATCGCAGATAAAATTTTTGAGCCCTTTTTTACCACAAAAAAGGTCGGCAAAGGCACGGGGCTGGGATTATCGATTAGTTACGGGATCATAAAAGACTGCGGCGGCAGTATACATGTTGCTGCAAACACGCCCGAGGGTTCCTGTTTTATATTAAAATTTCCCATTCCGGAAAACAACAATGGAAAAGAAAATTTTACTCGTTGATGACGAGAAAGATATACGCGATGTTGTCCATTTATCCTTATCTGATATGGGGTATCAGGTGCTTGAAGCCGAAGATGGAGACCAGGCCTTACGTATATTTCGTGACACCCAACCGCCGATTGTGTTGACCGATATAAAAATGCCCAACATGGATGGCATTGAGCTGTTGCAAAAAATCAAACTTGAAAACCCCGAGACCGAAGTCGTTATGATAACCGGCCACGGCGATATGGACCTGGCCATAAAAAGCTTGAAATATAAAGCCACTGACTTTATCACCAAGCCGATTAATGTGAATGTTCTTGAAATTGCGTTGCAACGTGTTTGCGATAAAATCGTTACCCGGCAGCAATTAAGAGAATATACCGAAAGCCTGGAAAGACTTATTCGTGAAAAAACAGAATTGCAGGACCATCTGTCATCACTGGGTATGATGATCAGTTCGATATCCCATGGAATAAAAGGGCTCTTAACCGGCTTGGACGGGGGGATGTATCTTCTTGAAAAGGGTTTCTCTCAAAAAAGCCAGGAGCAGATCACGGAAGGATGGGAAGTTGTCAAACAAATGGTTGAGCGCATCCGTAAGATGGTCCTGGACATTCTTTATTACGCCAAAGAACGGGACCTGAGATGGGAGCGAATCGATGCCTTGAGCTTTGCAGAAGAAGTCGCCAAGGTCGTTGAACCGAAAATAAGATCAGGCGGGATTGAGTTTGAAAAGAATCTTGATTCAAAAATCGGAGAATTTGAAATTAATGCGGGTTATGTCCATTCGGCACTCCTCAACATACTGGATAATGCTGTGGATGCATGTACCAAAGATACCTCAAAACAAAAACATACAATCACTTTAAAGGTGAAACAAGACAATCGTCACATCATATTTGATGTGGCTGACAACGGCCTGGGAATGGATAGTGACACGAGCGAAAAAATCTTTACACCCTTTTTCTCTTTAAAGGGAGAAAAGGGAACGGGTCTGGGCCTTTTTATTTCAAACAAAATTATCGACCAACATGGCGGTGAAATCATTGTCAAGTCGAAATTGGGTCAAGGGACCTTGTTTAGAATTAAAATACCCAAAATGCAGTCCGAATCCGTCCCGGCGCCTGAAGAAACCCCGCCGGTCGGATAATGATAATTCAGGTATTACAATAATTAACGGGAGTTCAATATCATGGATAAACCGCTTAAATTATGCAGACTCTGCTCCCAGCATCATGGGCGGTTTT
>Ga0255055_10001244_pt1 | contig 19037 bp, 16 predicted proteins | sample JV7_2_27_MG_FD_188633 | JGI IMG/M metagenome (GOLD analysis project Ga0255055, IMG submission 188633) | Seawater microbial communities from Jervis Inlet, British Columbia, Canada - JV7_2_27 | ecosystem: Environmental > Aquatic > Marine > Inlet | place: Canada: British Columbia | collected...
GCGACGGGTTCGAGAAACGGTGAAGCTGCGATTCGAGGGCGAGCGCCAGCTCTCGGGTCGGGTGGAGCCCGTTCACGTATACTCCGTCGACCGGTCGCCGCCCCCCGCGAAAGCCGTGTGAAGAGGCGCGACCACGCGGAGCCCACGTGAGCCGCGCTCTCACACTCCTGCTTCTTCTTGCCCTCACCTCCTGCACCACACCCCTCGAAGTGGGTGAGCGCCGCTATCGGGAGGGCGACCGCGTGGCGGCACTCGAGATCTGGCGGAGCGTCGAGCGCGACAGCCTCTACTACGAGGCCGTTGAAAATCGCATCCGCGAGGTCGAGAGCGAGCTGGCGAACCTGGTGGTGAAGTTCAAGAAGCGAGGCGGCTACTACGAGCGAAAGGGAAGGCTGGCGGAATCCGTGCTGAACTACCGGCTCGCCCTCAAGCTCCAGCCGGGCGATCGCGCCACCTTGAACCGCGCGCAGTCCCTGGTTCGAAGCCTCGCCAGACTGCGCGAGGAGGCGCGGGACGCCTACGCCGAGAGCTTCGAGGCTGGGGAGCTGGCCGCCGCCAAGAGGCACCTGCGCAGGCTTCGCATTCTCGACCCCTTCGACCCGCGGCTCCCCACCGATGAGCACCAGCTCGAGAACAGGCTGCGGCGCGAGGTGGAGCCCCTTCTGGCCAGGGGACGGCGCGCATTCTCGCGCGGAGATTACGCGACCGCGGAGAGCGCCTTCCGCTCGGTGCTCCAGCTCGATCCAAGAAACGAGACTGCCAGAGGCCACCTCTCCTTCATCGCGAATCCGCCGCCGGCCGATGCCACGGATGCGGTGATCCGGGCCGAGGGCTTGTTCCAGAACGCCCTAGGCGCCGAGCGCGTGGGCGACCTGTTCAAGGCGATCGAGTACGACCTCCGGGCCTTGAACGCGGACCCGGGCCACCGGGACGCCCGCGCGCACCTCTCGGAGATGCGCGACAACTTTTCGGTGGAGGCTCTGATTCAGGAGGGCCGGGATTACTACCAGCAGGAAGACCTCGAGGCCGCCCTGGAGCAGTGGCGAAACGCGCTGCTGATCGAACCGGGCAACACCCAGGCGCTGGAGTACGTGGCCCGTGCGGAGAAGCTGCTAGAGAACCTCGAGCGGCTGCGCGAAGAGCCCGAGGTCGGCGTGGAGGCGCCGTGACCCGATGAGGCGGATCCTCTGGCTTTCAGTCGTGGTGGGGCTCGGGTGTTCGACGCACCTGGATCTGGAGCGCGCGCGCGAGCTGCTGCGCGGCGCCGAGGAGCCGACCCTCCCGATCCTGGTGGAGTCTCCCGCGGCGGAGCTACCGGCGCCGCGGGGGCTGCGAGTGGTGTCGGGGGAGCTGCGAGCCGTTCCCCTTAAATGGGACCCCCTGCTCACGAGCGACGTGGCCGGTTACGTGATCGAGCGGGCGGGAGAGAAGGAGGGTCCCTTCCATCGGTTCGCCGCGCTCCCCGGGCGCCTCGAGACCTCCTACATCGACCGGGGCAACGATCTGGCTCCGAAGCAGGGACCGAAGGGAGGTCGCGCCGATCTCGGAGATGGCGCCCTCTATTACTACCGGGTGCGCGCCTTCGATTCCGCGGGCCGAATTGCCGCGGCATCCCCCCCCGTCGGTGCCACCACGGCCGAGCCGCCGGCGGCACCCAAGGGCCTCCGGGCGTACAGCCATCAACCCCGTGAGGTGGCTCTCACCTGGCGCCCGGTGCCGGACGCCAACGTCACGGGCTACCTGGTCTACCGGAGTCCAGCGCAGTCGGGAGAGTACCTCGAGATCGCCCGGCTGAACGGTCGCTTTGCCACCACCTACGTGGACCGCGGACTCGGCGCGCTGCGGGTCTTCTACTACCGGGTCGCCGCCGTGAACGCCGCCGGCGGCGTGGGCGAGAAGGCCTCTCAGGTCCGCGCCGTGACCAAGGCCGAGCCCCTCCCGCCCATCGGTCTGCGGGTGGAGGATCGGCGGCTGGGATCGAACTGGTTGGCCTGGGATCCCAACGTGGAGAAGGACATCGCCGGCTACAGGCTGCTGCGGATGCGCGAGGGGTCCAGCTCCGAGGAGATCGTCGCCGTCCTCGAGCCCGGCGCGACCCGTGCCGAGGACCGAGAGATCGGAGCGGGCGAGCGGCTCTCCTATGCGGTGGTGGCCTTCGACAGAGACGGTCTCGAGAGCGAACCGTCGGATCCCATCGAGGTGGAGAGCACCGACTACGGGCTGAGCGCCTCGGGGCAGGACGGTACCGTCCACGTGCGCTGGGACTCGGAGGTCCAGGAGGGCTTCGCCGCCGCGCGGGTCCTGCGCAAGGGAACCTTCAGCAGCGACGAGATCGCCCGCGTCCCCTCGGAGGGGTTCGTCGATTCCGACGTGAAGCCCGGCCGCAGCTACCGGTACGTGGTGATCCTGGTCCGCGAGGACGGCTCCGAGGCACCGCCCTCCGCGGTGGTAGAGGCGACCGTGCCCGAGTAGCGAGCGGATCGGCCGCGTTGCGTTCCGGGCGCCACAGCCTAGAATTCTTGCCCTTCGTTCCCCGGTAGCTCAGCTGGCAGAGCAAGCGGCTGTTAACCGCTGGGTCGTAGGTTCGAGTCCTACCCGGGGAGCCAGCTCTTCTCCACCTTCAGTCGAAGAGCGGGCGGCCGTCGAGACCGTCGAGACCATCGAGACCGGCAGGGAGCGCAATTCCGAGTCGCCCCGCCAGTGTCGGGGCGATGTCGACGGTTCTGGCCGGTCCCGGCACCCGGCCGCCCTCGATTCCGGCCCCCCAGAAGATGAGCGGAACCGCCCTGTCGTAGAGGTAGGGTGTCCCGTGACTGGTGCCCTCATCATAAGGAGAGATGAGGCAGGTCGGCGCGAGCTGAACCACGAGATCGCCGCTGCGCTCTCGGTCGAAGGAGTTGCGGTAGAGGCGCGCGATCTCGTCCACGCCGCTCTCGATCTCGTCGGGAGTCCACACCTTCGCGATGGCGGGCTCCGCTTCGAGAATCCGTCGGGTGGCGGCGACCACCTCGGCCACCGGCACGCCGTGGCGTCTGGCGAGGGAACGATCGACTCCCAGCTGGGAGCCCGCGAAGATCACCCACGGCCGCGGAATCGAGAAGAGTGGGCTGAACTTCCAGTGAAGCTTCGCCAGCAGCCGGAAGCCGAGAAGCCTGAGGCTGCTTCGCCCACCCTTCACGGGGCACTGGTGGCCACCCGTTCGTTCCAGCCATTCGGGGAGAGGCAGCACTCCGTGGTCCGAGGTCAGAACGACCAGAGCGGCGTTCGGACCGAGCTCGACCTCCAGAAAGTCGAGAAAGCGTCCCAGGGCGAGGTCCATCCGACGGAGGGCGTCGCGCGCCTCGTGACTGTAGGGTCCGTAGAGATGTCCCACGTAGTCCATCGCCGAGAGGGAGATCGCCAGCAGGTCGGGAGACGATCCGCGCCCCAGCCTCTCCTCTCGCACCAGCGCGGTGGCAAAGTCGAGGGTCGCCTCGTCCAGGAACGGCGACGCCACCCACCGGGCAACGAACGCCTCGAGATCGTCGTCGCGGAGCGGGTGGCCGCTGCTGCGCCCGAAACGCGTGGACTCGCCCGGGAAATCGTCGGGACGCTGCGGCGCGCCGGCTTCCTCGGCGAGGTGATCCCACTGGGGCGGGACGCCGGCGAGGAAGCCGTCCTCGGGGGGGGTGCGCCCGTTGAACTCCCGTACCCACTCCGGGAGCCGATCCAGGTAGTAGCCGCTGGTGGTGAAGCCGACCTCTCCGATCGCGCTGAACCAGTAGGCGGCATCCGGCGAGTGTCCAGCCAGCGTGATCGCTGCGCGATCCTTCCCGGAGACGGAGAAGACGCGGCTGGCAGGGTTGGCTGACTTCATCCAATCGCCGAGGGTGGACACCCGGAGGTTCTTCGGAGAACGTCCCCCCTCGCCCCCGAGAACCGGTGCGTCGGCAGAGGAATCGGCGACGCAGTAGACCGCCTCTCCCTCCTCCAAGTCCAGGAACCGATTCCCCGGGATCCCCGTATGCGCTGGATGGCGACCCGTGAGCATGGTCGCATGACCGGCGCAGGTTTCGGTCATCCCGTGGTCCAGAGCGGCCTCCGTGTAGAAGCGTCCCTCCCTGGTGAGGCGACCGAGACCTCCGGGAAGATCCGCGTCGATCCGGTCCGGTTGCAGCTGATCGACCGCCACGAGCAGGATCAGCCGGGGTGTCTCCTCCGAGCGAGCCGGCCCGGCACGCGCGACGTCGACGGCAACGGCAACGAGAAGCCACACCAGGATTCGAACGCAGGAGCGGGACATGGCTGCGGATCGTAGCCCCTAGCGTATGGGGAATCCCCTGCGGGCCTCCCATCCCGGGTCGAGGCCGATACAATGCACGGGATTTCCGGCGGGACCGGGCGCAGGAGGGTAGACCGGGCATGCGGAGGATCAGGCCGATGCAACTCGTCGGAGGCGTCGCCGCGCTCGGCCTCTCGGCGCTGCTGGTCGCCCTTCCGGCGTCGGCAGAAAAGGCATGGGTGCGCGGCGAGGTGCGGCTCAACCTTCGCAGCGGGCCGGGGAACCAGTACCGGATCATGAAGGTCATCAAGACCGGCGACTCCATGCAGATACTGAGGCGCGGCGAGGGGTGGACGATGGTGCGGACGCCGGCCGGCGAAGAGGGCTGGATCCCCGGCGGCTACCTGGACCCGCAGCCGCCCCCCACGGTGCGACTCGAAGAGCTCGAGGTCGAGGTGGCGAACCTTCGCGACGCTCTGGAGAGGACCGAGGCGGAGGCCTCCAGTCTGCGACGGAGCAGCGAGGAGATCGCGGCAAACGATTCCGAGCAGAAGACGGAGATCGAGCGGCTCACCAAGGAGAACTACCGGCTTCACGCCGGCGAGCGCTGGGCCGAGTGGATCACGGGGGCCCTGGTCCTCTCCACGGGCATGGTCCTCGGCGCGCTGATGAACCGCATTTCGAGCCGCCGTCATCGACAGCGGCTGCGCCTCTGACCGACTAAGCGGGGACGTTGTTGAACGTTCGACTTTTCGGCAGCGCCGAAAAGTTGAACGTTCAACAACGTCCCCGCTCAGTCGGTCAGGAACTCGGTGAGCTTGGTCGCACTCTCGGTGGTGGCGATGATCAGGACCCGGTCCCCGGGCTCGACGCGGTCGGTGCCCCGAGGCACCAGGAGCGCCCCGTCGCGGCGCAGCGCGCCGACCAGGACGCCGCGGGGAAGAGATATCTCAGAGAGCTCTCCCGAGGCGATGGGGCTCCCCTTCACCGCCTCCGCCTCCATGACCTCGACCCGGTCTCCGAGCAGGGCGGCCATGGAGTGGACCCGCGCACCGGGAATGTGTTGAAGGATCAGGCCGATGGCGAGGAGCCGGGGACTGATGATCGCGTCGATGGCCGTCTCGCCGATCAGGTTGGCGAGGGCCGGGTTGTCCACCAGCGCGAAGGTGCGACCGGCTCCCATGCGCTTGGTGAGGAGACAGGCCACCAGGTTGTCCTCGTGATCCTCGGTGACCGCCACGAAGGTGTCGACCCGCTCGATCTCCTCTTCGTGGAGCAAGGTCTCACTGGTGAACGGTCCGGAGACGACCAGAGTGTCGCCCAGGGAATCCGCCGCCCGCCGGGCGAGATCCGCGTCGGGCTCGATCAATGTCACGCGGCTCTCGCCCTCCTCGAGCTGGCGCGCCAGGGCGAGACCGATCCGCGTGGCTCCGGCGATCATCACGCGGTGGTGGGCCTTGGGAGGGGCGCCCATCAGCTCGAGCATGCCCTCGAGGTCGCTTCGTTCGATGGCAAAGTAGACGATGTCCCCCGTCCGAATCTCCTCTCCACCGTGGGGAACCACGGTCTGGTCTCCGCGCTGGATCGCCGCCACCAGTGACGGAGTCTCGGCGAAGAAGAGGTTCATGTCGGAGACGGGGCGGTCGGCGAACTCGGAGCTCTCGGTGATGCGGAAGCCCGCCACCAGGAGCTCTCCATCCATGAAGGAAACCACGTCGAGGGCGCTCGGAACTTCGAGAAGCGAGGCGACCTTTTCGACGGCTGCCGCTTCCGGATTCACGCAGAAGATCTCGACCGCGTCTCCCCGGCTGAGCTCGTGAAAGGCCTCGTCGTGTCCCGGGTCGCGGAGCCTCACCACCACGCGCGGCACCTTGAAGATCGAGGCGGCAATCCGTCCGGTGACGAAGTTCACTTCGTCGGAATCGGTGGTGGCCACCACCAGGCTGGCGTCCGAGGCACCCGCGCGCCGCAGGGTGGCCGCGGTGGCGCCGTTGCCTTCGACGATGCGCACGTCGAGAGCGGAGGAGAGCTCGGCGGCACCCCTGCGGTCCCTCTCCACCAGGGACACATCGTGCCCATCACGCGAGAGCTTCTCGGCCAGCGTGGTGCCGACCAATCCCCCCCCGACAATGATGATCTCCACGGCCGCGGCCCACCTCTCCCCGTCTCCGCGCGAGGTTACGGGATCCCCGGGCCACCAGCACGGTGTCACTTCCCCGGGGGAGGAGCCCCCGTGCCGAGGCGCGGGCGTGGACCCGGGCCCGGGGGCGGCGTAGGCTCGCCCTTGGTGGCGGATCTGAAGGGGGTTCGGTGGACGACGCGAAGTGAGCCAGGCAGGAGCCGACCTCTCCCTCAGCCAACTGGGAACCGGCAATCGAGACGATCGGCTTCACTTCCGCCTGATCATTCGGCTGCTGGTCCGCTGCCTGCATCTGCTTCGGCCGGTGCGCGGGCACCTGGCGTTGTTCTTCCTCGGCTTCTCCGCCCTGGCGCTGATCTTCGTTCCAGTGGGCATCCTGCTGATGGACACCTTCTGGACCCGCGTCCTCCAGGGGGGCGCGCTCACCGCCCCACAGGCGAGCCTCCTCTGGCTCGATCCGGCCGTCTTCGTCGAGTCGGGAGCCCTGGGGCCCGACCAGCGGCGCGAGGTGCTGCTCCGCACCATCGTCGTCGGGCTGGGCTTCGGTCTGGCGGCGGCGCCCTGCAGTTTCGCCCTCTATTACTATCGGGTCTGGATTCTGCAGAAGGTGAACCAAGTCCTGCGGATGCGGATGATGGAGCGGCTCCAGAGCCTCTCGCTGCGCTTCCACGCGGACACCAAGATCGGCGACGCCATCTATCGCATGTACCAGGACAGCGCGATGGTGACCCAGCTGATCGACGTGCTGGTGATCGCCCCGATCGGCATGCTGGGTCGGTATCTCTTCGGCGTCGTCGTGGTGGCGTTCTTCGATCCCTGGCTGGCCCTGATCCTCGCCGCGCTCTGGCCGCCGCTCCTGCTCTCCGGCTACTGGTTCTCGCGCCGCCTCCGCGTCCGCTTCCGCACCGCCAGAGAAGCGAACAGTGCGCTCACCTCTCGCATCCAGGAGACCTTGCAGGGCATCAAGGTGATCAAGGCCTACGGGGCCGAGTCCATCGAGCAGGCGCGCTTCGAAGCCGACAGCCGTGCCGCCTTCGACGCGGCCTTTGCAGCTCGCGGACTCCTCGCCGTCTTCGTGGTCCTGCTGTTCTGGCTGGCGGCCTCCGCCATCGTCGCATCCACCGGAATGGCGGCACTCAAGGCCGTGAATCACAACGGGGTCTTCGTGGCGGTACTCGGCTTCAGCACCTGGACACTCGGGCTGTTCAACTACTTCAAGGTGCGGTTCGGCGACGGTGCCGGGCAGCTCCGGCAGCTGTTTCGCACCTGGGGACGGACCCAGGACATCGCCATCGGTCTCGACCGTGTCTTCGAGCTGCTGGACCTAGAGCCCGAGATCGTGGACGCGCCGGACGCCATCTCTCTCGAGGAGGTTCGAAAGGGGCTCCGCTACAGGAGCGTGCGCTTTCGATACCAGCCGGATCGCCCGGCCCTCGAGTCGGTCAGCTTCGAAGCTCAGGTCGGAACCATCTCGGCAATCGTCGGCCCGACCGGATCGGGCAAGACCACGCTGATGGCGCTGCTGCTGCGCCTCTTCGACCCCCAGGAGGGTGCGATCGAGATCGACGGGATCGACATCCGCAAGCTCCAGGTCGCGAGTCTGCGCGAGCGCGTGGCGGTCGCCCTCCAGGAGAACCTGCTCTTCGGAACCACCGTGCGCGAGAACATCCGTTACGCGGTGGCAGACGCGAGCGACGAGCAGGTGCGGGAGGCCGCCCGGATTGCCGGCGCCGACGAGTTCATCGCACAGCTTCCGGAAGGCTATGACACGCTGCTCGGGGAACGGGGCACGAAGCTTTCGACCGGACAGCGCCAACGCCTCTCCATCGCCCGGGCGGTCCTGAAGGACACCCCCATCCTGATCCTGGACGAGCCGACTGCGTCGCTCGACGCGGAGACCGAGCTGCGCGTGATGGACAACCTGGCGGAGTGGGGAAAGGACCGGATGATCTTCCTCATCACCCACCGGCTCTCGACGATCCGCCGGGCCAGCCAGATTCTGGTCCTGAAGGATGGCAGGATCGCCGAGTCCGGGCCGCACCGGGAGCTGGTCGCCAGGAAGAATGGAATCTACCGGAGCCTGGTCGAGACCGAAGAGGTCCCCATCCAGGTAACGGCGGCCGGAGTCGCGCAATGAGCAGGCGGCTTCAGGAGACCGAGGAGTTCTCCAGCTTCGAGTCGATCCGGCTGCTGGCGCGCGCATTCCGCTACGTCGCGCCCTTCAAGGGCCGCTTCGCGCTCAAGCTCGGCCTCCTCTGCCTGAGCCTGCTCCCGCTGCTGGTACTGCCGTGGCCGGTGAAGATCATCATCGACCATGTCATCCTGGGCGTCCCGATCGGCGAGCAGCCGCTCGCCTATCCCGCCCTGGTGGTGCCCTTTACCGAGTTTCTGGCCGGCCAGACCCCCACGGGGATCCTGCTCTGGACCCTCGGCGCCATGATGCTGCTGGTCTTTGTGGTGGGCGCCGTCGGCACCGGCGGCGCCGAGCGGGACCAGGCGGAAGGCTACCTGGCGAGCGGCCACGACCAGGCCACCCGCACCGAGAACGAGGCCAACGCCGGCTTCAGCATGGCCAGCGGCCTGCTCGGGCTGTTCGACTTCCGCTTCACGATCCGCCTCACACAGGCGCTGAACCACCACTACCGTTCCAGTCTCTTTGATCGCATCCAGTCGCTGCCGATGACCGCCTTCGACGACGAGCGGATCGGCGACGCCATCTTCCGGGTCATGTACGACACGCCGGCCATCACCACCGGCGTCTACCGCATCGTGCTCACGCCGGTGGCGTCGACCGCGTTCGGCGCACTGATCGTCGTGGTTTTGAACAGCGTGTTCGGGAATCACCCGATCATCGTGTGGACGGCCGTCGCGATCCTCGGCATCGGATTCGCGGCCACCGTCCCCTTTTCAGGAGCCCTTCGGCGGCGCGCCGGGCGAAGCCGGCGGGCCGGCGCCACCACCACCTCGACGCTGGAGGAGGGGCTCAGCAACATCCTCGCGGTCCAGAGCCTGGGCGGCGAGGGACGCGAGAAGAAACGCTTCGACGCGGACAGCTGGGCCTCCTTCAGCCGCCACCGCTCCCAGGTGGCCCTGGGAATGATCATCACGCTCTGCGCCGTGGTTCCCGCCGTCATCGTCGGCAGCCGTGTCTTCTACTACGTCGCCAACCTGGTCATCGAAGGCACCATCTCGCCCGGCGATTTCGGCCTGCTCTTCAGCTACTTCATGATGCTCACCTTCGCCTGCGTCGAGATCGGTGCGCTGTGGATCCGGGTCCAGGAAGCGGCGGTGGGACTGCAGCGCGTCTTCTTTCTGATGGACCTTCCCGCGGAGCGGGATCCCGACGACACCTTCGCCGTCGCTCCGCTCGCAGACGCGGTGCAGATCGAGGACGTGAGCTTCTCCTATCCGGACGGAACGCCCGCCCTGCGCGGCGTCAGCATGGAGGCCCGGGTCGGCCAGATCACCGCCCTGGTGGGACCGGCGGGCGCCGGCAAGACCACCTTGGCCTACCTGATCCCGCGCTTCATTCGCCCGGCCCTGGGCAGGGTGCGCTTCGACGACGTCGACATCGAGAAGGCCAGCTTCGAATCGATCCGCTCCCAGGTCTCCTTCGTCTTCCAGGAGACGGTCCTCTTCGACGCGACCATCGAGGAGAACATCAAGATCGGCAATCCCGAGGCCAGCGAGACCGAGGTGCGCCGGGCCGCTCAGGTCGCGGGCGCCGACGAGTTCATCCGCCAGCTTCCAGAGGGTTACCGGACCCAGCTGGGTCGCTCGGGGGGGAAGCTCTCGGTGGGCCAGAAGCAGCGTCTCTCCATCGCGCGCGCGCTGGTGCGCAGGTCGAGGATCGTGATCCTCGACGAGCCCACCTCGGCGTTGGATCCAGAGACGGAGCAACGACTGGTCTCCGCCCTGCGCGAGGCGAGCCGCAGCCGCCTGGTGATGGTGATCGCCCACCGTCTCTCCACGGTGCGCAGTGCCGATCAGATCCTCTTCATCGAAGGCGGCCGGATCCTCGAGCGCGGCTCCCACTCCGAGTTGATGGCGAAACGCGACGGCGCCTACCGCCGCTTCGTCGAACTGCAGACCCGCGGCGCCGCTTGAGGAGTCGCTGCGGCTGTCGGTCCGTTGGGCCGCAACGCGCAGCCAATCGGTTCGCGCCTACTCTGCGCGCTCCTTGCCAGCCTTCGCGCGCCCCCCCTTCTTCCTGGAAGCCACTCGCTTGCGTGCCTGGGGCAGTACTTCGCGAAGGACCCGGCGCAGCGTCTCCTCGAGCGGCTCCCGCTGTGTCTCCACGTACTCATGCAGCGCCTGGTTGATCATCGTCTGGTAGTTCCCGCCACCGGCTTCGTGAGCGCGCTTGCGAAACCACTCCAACAGATCGTCATCAATCCGAATCGTGATGCGAGTCTTTCCCAGAGGCACCGGAATCACCGGCCCCCGCTTCCCCTTGCTGAAGTCGTAGTTCTTCTTCATCGCTTGCTCTCGTATTGGCGTCGCTCCGGACGCGTCGCCTTCCTCGCGGAAATGATGCGTGGCTCCTCACCCGGCCAGGCGTATGCAACCACCAACACGCGACCCAGCGCATCCGTTCCCATCGTGACGAAGCGCTCCTCGTCTTCGCTGTCGTCTAGAATCGTGACGGCGAGTTCGTCGCTGAGCACTGTTGCTGCGTCGGCGAAATCGACCCCGTGCTTCTTCAGGTTCTGGGCCGCCTTCTCGGGATCCCACTCAGCCACGCCGTCGAGTATATGCACAATTGTACATACTTCGCAACTCGGGTCGCGGCTCCACAGAGTTGCTGAAGAACCCGTCTGCGCAGCGGCCGCGTGGGCCGGAGCCACATCGTCCTCGGGGTAGGTTGGGGTGGCTCAGCCCAGTCCTTGGTGCCAGCTCGCCACGGCCTCGCCGATCTCGTCGGGCGAGTCCTCCTGGATGAAGTGGACCCCGCGCACCGTCACCTCGGTCTGGTTCGGCCAGCCGCGGCAGAACTCGCGCTGGGCGCCGGTCAGGATCGCCCCGGGCTCGGCATTGACGAAGAGCTTGGGCACCGGGGAGCCGGAGAGCCAGTCGGCGTAGGCCTGCGCGATCTCCACCACGTCGGCGGGCTCGCCGTCGAGGGGGATCTCGCGGGGCCAGGTGAGCGTGGGACGTCGGCTCTCGCCGGGCTCCGAATAGGAACGGTGATAGACGGCCATCTCGGCCTCGCCGAGGCCGCGGAGCACCGAGCCCGGCAGCACCCGCTCCACGAAGACGTTGTTCTCCAGCACCATGGCTTCGCCCGCCGGAGATCGGAACCCCTGGAAGACCTGCGTCGCCGGCTCCGGCCACTCCGCCCATCTGAGCGGGCGAACGATCGCCTCCATGTAGGCGATCCCCTCGACCGCGTCGCGGTGACGATTCGCCCAGTCGAATCCCAGCGCCGAGCCCCAGTCGTGGACCACCAGGGTGACGCGGCGCCGGACCTCGAGAGCGTCGAGAAGTCCGTCGAGGTAGCGGCGATGCTCGACAAAGCGGTAGCGGTCCGGCCCGCTTTGGCCGAGCTTCTCCGAGTCTCCCATCCCGATCAGGTCCGGTGCGATGCAGCGACCCTGCCCCTCCAGGTGGGGGATGATGTTTCTCCACAGGTAGGAAGAAGTGGGGTTGCCGTGTAGGAACAGGATCGGATCGCCGCTCCCCACCTCGACATACGCCATGCGGTGCCCGTGCACGCGGACGCTCTTCTTCGGGTAGCGCTCTTCGGCAGAGATCATGGACTCCTCCCCATCGGGGTCGTCACTTGGGGGTCGCCGCTTGGGGGTCTTCACTTGCCGACGAATCCGGCCGCCCGCTTTTCGAGGAAGGCCGCGATGCCCTCTCTGGCGTCGGCGCTGCGCGCCGCGTCGGCGATGCAGCGCGCCTCGTGCTCCATCTGGCTCTCGAGGTGATCCCCGCTGGAGTGAAGCAGCAGCCGCTTGACACTTCCGAAGGCCAGCGTGGGACCGGCCGCGAGCTGGGCTGCGAGCTTCGCGGACTCGGCCTCGAGATCGTCGTCGGGGACCACTCGCGTCACCAGGTTCCAGTCGAGTGCCTCGGAGGCCTCGAGTATCCGTCTGGTCAACATGAGCTCCTGGGTGCGACGAAGCCCGATCAGACGGGGAAGGAAGAAGGAGCAGCTCCCATCGGGCGAGAGACCCACGCCCGTGTAAGCCACGGTGAAGCGCGCCGACTCGGCGGCGATCACCAGGTCCGCCGCGCACGCCAGGCTGAAGCCCGCACCCGCGGCGACTCCGTTCACGGCGGAGACGACGGGCGCGTCCATCCGGGAGAGGCGCGACACCGCGGCGTGAAGGTCGTGGGTAATCTCCTTGAGATGCGCCGCAAGCCCGTCGCCCTTCGCCGCAAAGCTGCGGAGATCCCCACCGGCACAGAACATCTTGCCCGCGCCCGTGATGACGACGGCGCGGATCTCCGGATCTTCGTCGCAGCGGATCGCGACGTCGCAAAGCTCGCGCATCAGGGCCGCGTTCATGGCATTTCCCGAATCGGGCCGATTCAGGGTCAGACGGGCGACATGGTCCTGGACGTCGAACAGCAGTGTTTCGAAGCTCATTCATCCACCTCGAGCAACGCAAACGCGGTGCAGGCGCGCAGAATATGCAGGATGCCCATTCAATGCTACCCATCCCGGCGATGGAACTGGCGATCCGCTGTCTTCTCCTGGCGCTGGGGGTGGCCGGCCTCGGCTGCGCCACCGACTACGCCGAGCGCTACCGGCTCGCGCATCCGGGCTGGACGCCGACGCCACCGCTCCCCGGTGGCTCCATCGAAGAGACCCTGGCGTCGATCCACGGGGGACCCGAGGGGTCTCTCCAGGTCACGGTACGGGAACTCCGCGTGCTGCGCGTCGACGTCGAGCCCTGGGAAACGCTTTCCGTCGATTCCGTCGCCGTCGGATCCGAAGAGCAGATCATCGGCGTGATCGCTCATCGCCGCTGCAAGGGACGGCGGGGGATCCGCTTCTTCGGGTCGGAGCGGGCCTCCTGGTACGTCTTCGTCTCGGGGGAGCTCACCTCCTACGACCACTTCGAATTCGGCGAGTCCTGCCAACCCGAGAACCACTACCTGCCCAGCAGCACTGCGCACGTGGCGACCGAGCGGGCCCTGATTCGCTACGCGGCGCGGCGCTACCCCGAGTCCGCTCCCCCGACGGAGGAGATGCTCAGCAAGGGCGTGGCGCTCGTCTCCGCGGGCCGTCTTCCCGACGCGGAGAGAATGCTCCGGAGCGCCGATCGCGAGCTCGACCTCATGGCGGAAGAGCGCGAGGACCTTCCCGAGAAGGAGAGAGAGGCGTTCGAAGAGCAGGAGAGACGACTGCGGGCGATGCGGGCGAAGCTCTCCAGGGCGATCGCCGCCGCCGGGCGCCAGCGGCGGAAGGCGCTGGACTGACGGGTCGCCTCAGCGGATGGGTCGATAGCGCTCCTTCACCTCTTCCTCCGAGATCCGCGCGGTCTCGGCGAGCGCCTTGAGCATCTCCGGACTCTCCAGGTCGGAGTTCTCGATGCGCACCTGCAGTGCCCACGCGTTCTCGTGGGACTCGGTGGAGGTGTCCACCAGGCGCAAGCGGGTGCGCCCGGTCCTGGGATCGATCATCTCGTTCAAGGGGATCGGCACGATGCTCTCCCCCTGCCGGGTGATCATCACTCCGGAGCGGCCGGAGAGAAGCGCCCGCACCGCACCGGCACCGAGATCGCGGGTGTAGGTCAGGTCGAAGGCATTGGGCGCCGCGCAGCGCAGCTCGTAGCCCATGTCCTTCTCGACGATGGTGATCTTGATGCCGCGCTCCGCCAGCGCGTCGCGAATCCTGTACCGCAGCACCGTGCCGAGCGGGACCTCGGAGAGGCGGATGTGGCCGTGCTCGTCCCGCTCCACGTCCTTCAGAACCTCGACGTCGTCCGGGTCCAGGCGCTCTCCGATTCCCTCGGCGATCACGGCGACACCGTAGGGCCGGTCCATGACTCTCCGCTTCACGATCGCCCCCTCGAGGATGTTCGCGACGGTGTGGAGACGAATCGGACCCTCCGGGAAGTGCTCGGGAATCAAGAAGAGGGTGACCCCCGCGGCCGTACCAGCGCCGAGAGCGAGGTGGCCGGCGTTGCGCCCCATCACCACGCTGAAGTACCAGCGCCTCGTGGTCCGCGCGTCTTCCATCAGATGGGAGAGCAGCCGGGTGGCGTTCTCGCGGGCGGTCTCGAAGCCGAAGGTGGGAACACCGGGGGGAAGGGGAAGATCGTTGTCGATGGTCTTGGGGACGTGGGCCACGCGGATCCGTCCACCGGCCTTCTCGGAGACGCGCCACGCGGAGAAGGCCGTGTCGTCACCGCCGATGGTGACGAGGTGGTCGATACCGATCTGGTCGAGGGTGGCGACCACGCGATCGAGATCCTCGGCGCGCTTGGTGGGATTGGCGCGGGAGGTCAGCAGGATCGAGCCGCCGAGCGGGCGGATTCGCGAGACGTCGCCGATCTCGAGGGGGGTGACGTGACCGGTGTCGCCCGCCATCAGCCAGCGGAAGCCCTCTCGGATGCCGTACACCCGAGCGCCGCTTCGCTGCGCGAGGATCGTGGCCGCCCCGATCACGCCGTTGATGCCGGGGGCGGGCCCGCCTCCCACGAGGATTCCGAACGTCGCCATGGCTCTCTCCCTCCCTGAACCGCCCATCGAATTCTGGCGCCGGGATCTCGCAGTGGTCCCCGAAACGCGGCTAAGGTTGCCCGAAGACGCGCAGGAACGCCCGCTTCAGCCCGGTGTCCGCGGGCCCGCGCGGACTGCGGCGCGGGCGCGGCAGTCGTCCGGAAGCCGACGGGCCGGGACCGAGATCGAGATCCTTCGCCACTTCCTCGGCGAGCCCCCGCAGTTGTTGGTGCACCTGGGTGCCGCGGGCGTGGTGGAGGATCGAGCCCGGTGTTTCGGAGGCGGAGAGCAGGGCCTCGACCCGGGGACTCCGCGGCAGGTAACTCTCGAAGCGGGGCCAGCCCCGCGCGTCGATCGCGGCGATCAGGCGATCGTGCACGTGGCTCCCCTCGGCGTCCACCCGGGTGCGACGATCGACCAGGGTGAGAAGAATTCGGCGTTTCACGCGCAGGAGATGGGCGCGCTCCAGGAGTTGGAAGACCTTGCCGGCCTCCTCGAGGGAACCCCAGTCGGCGACGGGAAGGATGATCAGGTCTGCGGCGTGGAGCGCGTTCAGGGTGAGCGCCTCGAGATCGCTCTTGGTGTCGAGAATCACCAGGCCGTCGAAGTCGGTCCTCTTCAGGATGCGCTGCAGGGTCTGCGGGTCCTCCGCACGGGCCTTGAGGGGCTCCGTATCCGGAGGAGGGGACACGAAGTGGATGCCGTACTGGCCGAGTTGAATCACCCGATCGAGGGAGCGCTCTGCCCACCCATGCTTCAGGTTTTCCTCTCCCCGCGCGGCGGGCTGGAGCCGAAACATGCGCTCGATGGCCGACTGGTCGTCCAGCGCGACGACCAGGATCGGCAGGTCCTCGTAGAGAGCGCGCAAGTAGATGGCGAGATTGGTCGCCACCGTGGTCTTGCCGACACCCCCTTTGTTGGAGGAGACGGCGATGACCGCACGGACGGGTTGGGGGCTCTGGGGGGTCTGCGGTGTCACGGCACACACTCTAACCATCGGCTAGCATGGCGGCCATGACGGCCGTGGGGATCATCCCGGCGCGCTGGCGCGCCAGCCGCTTCCCCGGAAAGCCCCTGGCCAAGATCGCCGGGATGCCGATGATCCGCCGCGTCTACGAGGGTGCTCGGGGAGCGTCGCGGCTCCGCGCCGTCTACGTCGCGACGGACGATCAGCGCATCGCGGATGCATGCGCCGAGTTCGGTGCAACCGCCGTGATGACGTCGCCGGATCATCCCACGGGTACCGACCGGCTCGCCGAGGCCGCCCGGGAGCTCTCCGACGACATCATCGTAAACATCCAGGGGGACGAGCCGCTGATCGAGGGCTTCGTCATCGACGCCGCCGTGGCCGCCCTCGAGGAGGCTCCGGAAGCCCCCATGTCGACGGTGGTCCACGCGGCGGAGACCGGCTGCCTCGACGACCCCAACCGCGTCAAGGTGGTGTTCGACCGGGACGGCTACGCTCTCTACTTCTCCAGGAGTCGCATCCCCGCCCTGCGCGATCACGGCTCTCCCCCCCGCTACTGGCAGCACGTGGGACTCTACGCCTATCGGAGGGAGTTCCTGATGCGTTTCGTCGATCTCACCCCGACCGAGGCCGAGCGCGCCGAGGCCCTGGAGCAGCTCCGCGCCCTCGAGCACGGCCATCGCATCCGCGTGGCGGTGATCGAGGGCTGGCAGAGCATACCCGTCGATACTCCGGACGACGTAAAGCGGGTCGAGGCGCAGCTCGAATCCCGCGACGCGCCGCCGCGCTGATGGCGAAGCCCGTGATTCTCGACGCGAGAGCCGCCAAGGAGCTCGAGGTCCGCTACTCGAACCAGGGTCGCTGGGGAGAAGACCCGCCCACTGCTCTCCAGTTCATCACTCCCGATCGGGTGCGCGTCGCCTGCACCCTTCCCCGGCGGGGCTGGCCGATCCCGTGCACCCTCCCCGACGGCACCCCGGTGCCTCCGAACCTGGTGCCCAGGATCTCCGCGACTCGACCCTCGCCGAACGGAATCGCCGGCCGCGGCGTGCTGCTCGACCTGGCCCGAAACGAGGGGCTGCCCCGGCTCCCGGACGGGCTCGCGATCGCGCCGGAGCAGTTGGACGCCTGCGCCGAGAGCCAGGGGGTGACCGTCGAGTCCGGGGACATCCTGCTGATTCGCACCGGATCGCTCGCCGACTGCCACACCAGAGGATGCTGGGAAGAGTACTTGTGGGGGCCCGCACCGGGGCTCTCGCTCGCCTGCGCCCGCTGGCTCTACGAGCGGGAGGTCGCTCTGGTCGCCGCGGATACGGCGTCGGTCGAGGTGCGCCCGTCGGAGATTCCCGGAACCGAGCGCCCCCTGCGGCGGATCTCCCTACAGCACACCGGCGTGCTCTTCGGCGAGAATTTCCACCTCGACGCGCTCGCCGAGGTATGCGCCGCCGATGGCGAGCACGCATTCCTGTTCGCGGTGCCGCCGCTCAGCGACACCGACGCGTGCATCGCGCGGCCCCTCACCATCAAGTAGCGAAGGCGCGGCGAGGAAATCCGCCGCGCGCGGCGTCTCCCTCACCCCTCGATTCCGAGGAAGGGTGCCCCCGGGGGTCAACGCCGGAGGCGAAACGCCCCGGGAGCAGGTCCGAGGGACCCGATGCGGCTACGGCGTCCGCGCTCCCGGGGGCGGTGGCCTGGGACTGGCGTCCCCAACTCCACCGATGTTCACCGAAAGGAAATGATCGGCAGTGAAGTGGCGTTCAGGACGCAGCCACCTTACCCGCCGTAGTTTGACATTGGTCCAATTGTTCACCTCCCATTTCGGCGATGGAGTCTCCCTGCGAGGCCCAGTCCCCGCATCCAGTCCCGAGGTCGAAGAGGGCGCCGTTCCCACCGCCCCGGGCCGCCACACTCACCGAGTGTGACTCGGGGAAGAGTTACATCCCCTACATTGGCAACTTATCGGAAGGACATCGGCGTGGCTAGCGTGCCTTTCTCACCAGGAGGTGAGATAGACTGCGCGAGATGTCTAGCCCGCCTGCGGAGAAGACCCACACGGCAGTCTCCGAGCGATGACCGCCCGCGCCATTCTCCTCCTGGCGCTGGCCCTGCTCGTGGGCGTGACCTGGGTCTTCGCCTTCGTGTCGAAACGCTTCGAGCGGGTGGCGTCGGGAGTCGCCGCCCTCGAACCCCGCAGCTTCGACACTCTTACCGTGATCACCGTCGGAACGGGGGGGACCTTCGAGAACCAGTGGCGGCTGGGGCCGTCGACCGCGGTGGCCAAGGGAGACGAGGTGTTGCTCATCGATGCGGGGCGCGGAATCGCAGGTGCGCTGCGCGCGGCGGAGATCCCGGTCCAGCAGCCGCACACCGTGCTCCTGACCAGCCTGATACCGGAGAACACGGTGGGCCTCGATGACCTGATCCTCACCGGATCGGTCACCCCGCGGACCGAGCCGCTCCGGGTGATGGGACCCCGCGGTACCCGGGCTGCCGTGGCGGCGCTGCTCCTCGCCCACCGCACCGGGATCGAGGCGATGGCCACCGAATGGGGAGTCCCCCCAGGGACCGCGGAGGTCGAGGTCACGGAGCTGGAAGACGGCGCCGAGTTCGAGGTCCCCGAGATGGCAATCCGAGCGGCCGCATTGCCGGGGGGACCCTTCCCCGCCCTGGCCTACCGGATCGAGGCCGACAACCGCTCCGTCGTACTGGCATCGGTGGGCTTCGCCCCGGAATCGCTGGTCGCATTCGCGAGGGGGGCCGACCTGCTGGTCCACGAGGCGGTCTACGGCGCCTCCCTGGAGGCCGCGTTGGAAGCCGGAGCCGACAGGGCGGATGCTCTGCGCCGAGAGGCGGAGAACCACCCGAAACTCGAGACCATCGGCGAGCTGGCCCGAGAGATGGGAGTTGCGACGCTGGTACTCACGCGTCTGAGACCGCCGCCGGTGTACGACTTCCAGTACGAGCGCATCGTGCGCGAGGATTTCGGCGGTCGC
>Ga0255055_10001245_pt1 | contig 19018 bp, 16 predicted proteins | sample JV7_2_27_MG_FD_188633 | JGI IMG/M metagenome (GOLD analysis project Ga0255055, IMG submission 188633) | Seawater microbial communities from Jervis Inlet, British Columbia, Canada - JV7_2_27 | ecosystem: Environmental > Aquatic > Marine > Inlet | place: Canada: British Columbia | collected...
AGACCGTCAACGCGTCGCCGACCCGCGCGGGTCCCAGAATCTCGAGATTCTGCGCTCCCACCAGGTATCCTTCCGAAGACGACTTCGACCTACCCAGGTGCTTGAAGCCGTTCAGGGCGGCCACGGACTGAGCCATCATCTCGAAATATGCAATCTCATCTACGATGCCGTTCTCTCCCGCGAAGGGCATCTCAGCCGACACCGTCACCGAAACCGCCCCCGAGCGCTCGCCGGTCCTCACCAGATCATCGATCATCCGCATCGGCCGCTCGTGAGGAATGAGCTCAGCTGCGGAAAACGGCAAATGAACGATCTCATCCTGACGCTCGGCATTTCTCCAACAAAGCGGGTCGGCGGCAAGATAGTCGCCGGTCAGCTCGTACGCCGCCCCGCGGCAGCCGTAGCACGAGTCCGCCTCTTCACAGGATGCACAGGGCTCTTTGATCGTACGGGAATGGGCCCTTAGATCCTCGAGAATCTCGCTGTCCTTGATGATGTCGTGGAGCTTCTGATCTCTGATGTTTCCAATGGGTATATCCACTCCGATGCAGGCAAGGACGTCGCCCTGCCGACGAACCAGGCAGGAGAACTTGTGCCGCATGCACCCGTTTCCCAACAGAGGAGGCTGCGGGTCCCAGTCCTGACCGTAGTGGTTTCGCTCGACGTCGGCGATTGCTGCAAGCAGCCCCTGCACTTCGCCCCGGTGGACATCCAGCCACTCGTGGTCCTCGCCAGACGCCTGAGGCGCCGCGATTTCGAGATGGGGAACGATCTCCCGATCACGGAACCTCCGCCAGATGGCCAGGACCTGGTCAATGTTGTGGCGACCGATGACGATCGCGACCGTTAGCGATGCCTCTTCTGACGGGTATCCAGCTTCTTGCAGCTCTCGAAGTGCCTGAAACACCAGCTCGAACGAATCCTCGGCTCCCGTGAAACGATCCCGGGCGCCTGTATCGAAGGCACCCACCTTCAGTACGACTCGTACCCGCGCTTCGAACAACTGCCTCGCGAAGCCAGCCGTGATCCCGGCCGCGTCGGTGAACAGCTCCAGTTCGAGGTCCTGGGAACCGACGAAGCGGATCATCTCGGACACATCGCGGCTCACTGCCGACCCGCCGCCGAGAAGGGTGATCTTTCTCACTCCCAGGTCCCTGGCCTGCAGGACGAGATCGCGAAGCTCCGCCTGGGAGAGTTCATTCCTTGAGCTCGATCTCTTCGGAGCGCCGCAGTGGGGGCAGCGAAGATGACAGGCCGGGGCGAGCTCGATTTCCATCGCCAGGAGCTGGCTGCTGCCCGCAGCCTGTTCGATTTCTTCCCTGCTGAATCCGAGATTGTGGATCTGCCGGGCGCGCGAGCCCGGCATTCGCCTCATCTCCAGTCGGTCGAGCTGATGGGTCTTCTCGATCACTGATGGAATCCCTGCTGCAGGCTTTCCCGTCTAGGCCGCCGGGGAGGCTCCTTCTTCCTGAAGGGTGAGGATGAACCGATAGACATCTCCCAATGTCCGGAGGGTCCTGATCCGTTCGTCATCTCGGATTCTCACCCCGAACTTCTTCTGCAGGACCACAACCAGGTCGACGATATCCAGGCTATCCAGCTCGAGATCTTCGAAGATGTTCATCTCAGGAAGAAGTCTCTCTGGTTCGATTTCGAAATACTCTTCGAGCACCTCGTTCACCATCTCGGTGATTTGCTGCTCTCTCATGCGGTATCCAACCTCTCAAGTCTCCAGGCGTTTGCACACGAGAGCTGCGTTGATGCCACCAAAGGCAAAGCAGTTCTTCATTACCACCCTGACATCACGGCGGAGCGGCCTCATCACGTGACCAATCCCCTCGCAGCCTTCGTCTACTGCGTCGAGGTTCAACGTCGGGTAGATGACCCCTTTCTCCATCATCGCCAGCGAGACGATCAGCTCCAGGGCCCCCGACGCACCGAGGGTATGTCCGACATATCCCTTCAGGCTGCTGACCGGGGTCGCATCGCCGAACACCTCCCTGATCGCTTTCGCTTCGACCTCGTCGCCGTGTCTCGTCGCCGTCCCATGGGCATTGATGTAGTCGATATCGCCGGCCGAGGCCTCTGCACTCGCCAACGCCCCTCTGAGACAACGAACGATCGACTCTCTATTGGATTGGCTCACGTGCTCCCCGCTGCCACCCGTATGATAGCCGATGATCTCGGCATATATCCTCGCCTTTCGATTCAGCGCCCTTTCATATTCCTCCAGTACGAGCATTCCGCATCCTTCACCGCACACGAGGCCGTCGCGGTCTCTGTCGAAAGGTCGCGGGGTACGTTGAGGATCATCGTTGTATCCCGTAGACGTGGCAAAGAGAATATCGAAGGACGCGGTAACGGTCGGGTGAAGCTCCTCTGAACCCCCGCACAACACTACGTCCTGTTTGCCCAGCCTGATCAGATCGTATCCCGTCCCGATTGCCTGTAGCGACGACGCACAGGCAGCCGAGGTCGCCATTACACAGCCGGTAATGCCCAGGTACTGCGACACGTTCATCGCCGCGGTGTGAGAGACACACTGGAAGAATTTCATCGCCGTCAGCCGCGACAGGTCCCTTTCCGGAAGCATCGTCTCAAATGTGTCATTGAGGCCCTCCGCGCTGCCCATGGTCGACCCGATGATGCATCCGATCCTGTCCGAGGAGAGAGGTCCCTGCCCGATCGCGGCGTCGGCCAGGGCCTGCTCGGTCGCCTGGACCGCAAAGAAACTCATCCTGCTCATCGAACGCCGGCTCTTGCGTGGAATCGCCTTTTCATTCTCCAGCGCGGCCGGAGCGGCCACTAGACTGCGAAGACCGCTGTATTGATCCCACCCCTCCATGTACTGGACGGCGCTCCTGCCCCCTTCAATGCCCGCCAGGAGAGAAGGCACGTCATTGCCTAGCGCGGACACCGCTCCGACACCCGATATGACGACCCTTTTCAACTGCCCAACCCCTGCCCCAGGAAACCGACGTAACTGTCTCTCCCGAGGAGCTTACGTCCCAGGATGAACGAGGACATCATCGCGCCCACGAGCCCGGGCAGAAGAGCACTCTGCCCCGCGGCGTACGTGTTCCGCAGGGGAAGTCTGCCGAAGAGATTGAACTGCCCGATCTTCTGCTTGACCCCGTAGGCTGACCCATCCGGGGAATTCAAATAATGCCTGAAGGTCAGAGGGGACGCCGCGTCCACCACCCGATACGAGTCTCTGTACTCGGGGTAGGCCCTCAGTATCCGGGCCCTGATTCTCTCTACGCGCTGCTCTTTGTACTCCAGGTATTCGGCGGGGCGCCTCCCCAGATCCGATTCGGTCCATGCCCGAAAACGTTCGACTAGCGACACTTCGCAGGCGTTCACGACTGCGTGCTTTCTTCCATTCGCCTGCTCGAAACTCTTCATGATCGCCAGCGGCTGGTCGCCACTGTGTCGCGGATCGATCAGTGCGTTGATGTCGCACCTCGGGAAGAGCGAGAGAATCGATGGATCACAGCTCGCTTCCGCGCCGCTGGAAGCGCCATTGGTGTCGATGACACCGTACACGGAAAAGATCCCCACCGAGGGCTCGAAGTCGTTCACTCTCTCGACGAACGCCCTCGTCAGATGGCTCCGCGGCAGGATCTTCAATATCCCCTGTGGGTGGATGGTAAAAATGCAGTGATCGCAGGCTACTTCTTCTCCGGTATTCAGCACGAAATGACCCACTCTTCGATCTCTCACATCGGCGCACTCGGAGATCTGCGTGGCCGGCATGACTTCGATGTCGAGGTCGGCGAATCGCTTCTGGAATGCCCGGATGAACGCCTCGCCTCCCCCTTCCACCCGCGCTACTGATTCGTAGAGTCCGTAGCTGACCCTGCTGTGATTGGCGAACGAAATCTCGGCGGGCTTGACGCCATAACACATGCTGAATCCGGCCAACAGCCCCTTCAGGATACGGTTGTCCGTCAGTCTATTGAGCACCTCATCGAGGGTGACGTGATCCTCGTCGAGGAAGGCTGGAGACAAGGTCACCTTCCGCAAATTCATCCCAACGGTCCGTAGACAGACGCTCTCGACCATCTCGAAGTACCGATCGATCGCGTGGGCATCGGCCGGGAAGTAATCCTTGATCCTGGCGATCGTTGCCTGATAGCCGGTCGGTAGCTCGAAGCTTGCTTCTTCTTCCTCGAACACGAGCCCGTGATTCTTCGGGTCGGTGACATAGATCGGCCTGATCAGATCATGGATGCCCAGAACCCTCAGCATATCGTGCAGGATTCCGTTCCTGTAGAAGCCGCCCGTGAAGTGAAATCCCGTATCGAACGGAATCTCGTCTCGGTAGAAGCGGGCCATCGAACCGCCGATATGAGGGCTCTTCTCGAGGAGCAGAACGGAGCGTCCATTCAACCCGAGCAGCAATGCGAGAGTCATCCCGCTGATACCGCTGCCCACCACTATTTCGTCAACTTTCCTCATGTCCGGATCCCGATATCCAGCGATCGCAATGACGAACACACCGCTCCTGCACTCAAATCACCAGCCCACCATTGATTCCGATGACCTGCCCGTGAATGTACATGTGCTCTTCGCTGCAGAGGAAGTCGACCACCGACGCAACGTCATCCGCATTCCCAAGGCGCTGCAACGGAATGAGAGGAAGAATCTTATCCTTCGGAAGTTCTTCGGTCATATCCGTTTCAATCACGCCGGGAGCCACCACGTTGACGATGATATTCCTCTTCCCAACCTCCCGCGCGAGTGCCTTTGAGGCTCCGATGAGCCCGGATTTCGACGCGGAATAGTTCACCTGACCCGGCCGTCCGGTCTCGCCAGATGCCGAAGAGATGGTCACAATGCGTCCCCGCTTGACCCGGAGCATCGAGAAGAGAACTGAACGCATCACATGATAGAACCCGTCGAGATTGGTGGAGAGAACCGAGTCCCACTCGTCTTTGGTCATCCATATCAAGAGATTGTCCCGCGTGATGCCGGCGTTGAAAACCACCACGTCCGGCGGGCATTTCTCGGCCCTCCCCTCCAGGGCCTCTCTGGTTTCCTCAAAATCCGAAACGTCGAAGCAGAGGGTTTCGCAGGATCTCCCGATCTCCTCGATCTCCTCTCTCACGCTCTGCGCCGCGATGTGGTTACCGCGATAGGTCAGCCAGATATCGAATCCCGACCGCGCAAGACGCAGCGCTATCGCGCGCCCAATTCCGCGGCTCCCACCGACGATCAAGGCGGTTTTCTGGTCGCCACCGTTCTCCATCGAACCTTCCTCCAAGCCCCTGCCAGCTGCTACGCGGACACGAACTGGCTGAGCGGAGCAGATCCCACCACCAAACAACGACTGCCGGACGCGGCGCGATTCCCTGCTTCGTCCGTCTACTCGCTCTCCGAAATCTTCTGCCTCGAAGACAAGCGCTCCGACAAAGCACCAGAAGAATGCGGCATCCGCTTGATCTGCTCGCCATACTCACCGCACTGTATAGCTTGGTCAATGATGAAACAGGACACGTCTTCGACGAAGTATCTCCCGTATCTGCTCAGCCTGATCGACGAATCATCCACCTCGATACAACCGCATTTGTCCAATCGATCCAACAAAGCAGAGAATTCCACCAGCGCGTCTTCCCCGAACCGGGCCTCGAAGCTTCTCGTGTCCAGACCATCCCGAACCTGCAGATTCAAGAAGAGCGATCTGTGCATCTGCTCCTTCTTGTTCAAGACCATGTATCTGGCGATTGGCGCCACGCCCTTCTCGATCAGCCGGAAATACAGAGACAGCGCTTCGTGTTTATCGAAGCAAATGTCCTTCGTATATGATCTCGATCTGGACCCCAGGGATATGAAAGGCATCTCTTTCAGCCAGTGGTACCTATAAGGGAAGCGCTCGTCACTCGAGAAGCTCCCGTTTTGCTCATACCCCTGCTCTTCCATCCATTCCTGCATCTGATAGGTCATCCTGAACAATTCGTCATTTTCGACCAGAAGACCTGGATTCTGCCGGAAGAGGGAAATCACCAAGGGGTTGACGATCTCATGCCTCATGTATTCGATCGAGTCCGGCTCAATATCAGCCAGGAGATCGAGGTCTCTTCTCACGCCTTCCAGAGACTGGCCAGGAAGGCCTAGCATCATGTCGATGTTCGTCGACAACCCCAGCTGTTTGATGTTTCGGACGGCTTCCTTCACCTGCGACGCGCGATGGAATCTCTTGCACAATTCCAGGACCTTTGTATCGAAGGTCTGGCATCCGATACTGATTCTGTTGATCCCCAGTTGCGCGAGTTCCCCGATCCGATCGTTCCCCAGAAGGTCTTTGATATGGGCCTCGCAGGTAATACTGCATTTCTCTGAGAATCTGACCACGGATCTTAGCTTCTGAATGATCCTATCGATTTCGCTACTCGAAAATGAAGTCGGTGTTCCGCCCCCTAAGTAGAGACACTTGACGCTCTTGCCGTTGAATAGGCGAGCGGATGAATATATGTCGATTTCGTCAAGTAGTCTGGAGACGTATTTCTCTTGGATATCTCGACTGGAGTTCTGGGGAAATGCGTTGCAGAATGCGCACTCGGAAGAGCAAAATGGCAGATGAATATAGACCAATATTTCCTTCTCATCCTTCAAACTGGTTTCTATCTTCTCTAGCACCTCCTTTGCTTCCTTGGGGCTCACCATCAAGAAGCGTTGCGGGATCGAGAAATCAGGAAAGCTTTTCGTATAGTCTAACAATCCATGGAAAAGGTTCGTTTGTATGGTATGGAGGGAAGCATCTGTCTGCATGAGTTTTCCAGGGTTTCGTTAGCTTGGCCCATCGCTCGCCAGCTGCAAAGCCCTCCTGCAAGTAACCGTTCTTGAATGGAAATCAGAGCCGGATCAGCAACAAGATGAGATGGTTCTCTGACCGGAAAGGCACACGCGTCTGCGGCGCGGCTCTTGGCCCGCACCGTAGTTGGCGAAGCCACTGCTTCATCGATCCACGTCGCCAGCTGTCGCTCGGCAGCGGCTATCTTCCGGCACCGATTTGATACGCTAGCACCAACGATACCCAGCCCCCGGGTGGCCAAGTGAGTTCGAAACGTCGATTCTGCGTGAAGCTCATTCACTGCGGAAACAACAGTCTCGTCAATCGGGACGACCAGTCCGAGAAGAACATCTTCTTCATGCCCATGGGCCTTTTCGCCCTGGCAAGCACCCTGCGTGAAAACGGGTTTGATGCAGAGATCATTCACTCTGATTCGGAAAAGGGCGGGGCCATCGATGAAATCCTGGCCATCGGCGAGTTGGATGCCGTTGCCTTTGATTGTCACTGGGTGAACCAGAGCCTGGTAGTACTCGAGACCGCACGGCTCATCAAGAAGCTCAAACCGGAGCTGTTCATATTCCTGGGTGGATTCACGGCCAGTTTTTTCGCGGAGGAGATTCTGACCGCCCATCCCGAGATCAACGCCGTCATCAGAGGTGACGCCGACCTCCCCATCGCCGTGCTCTGCAGGGCCCTCAGCGATCACCTCCTGTCTGACACCCACGGGCCAGCAACGAGCCGGGATGTTCTGGCTGAAGTGCCCAACCTGGTCTGGAGAGATGATGACAATGGAATCCATGTCAATGAGTTCTCATATGTGGCCACCGCGGAGGACATGGAGAAGCTGGATTTTGCCGCGCTCGATCTGTTGAGAAATTGGGAGTATTACCGAAAGCGGTCCATCTACTGGACGCGATTTGCACCGTTCAATTTTGCGCCGCTCAACTTGTCCCCCCTGTTCTTTCTCGAAATCGGACGCGGATGTGCGAATACCTGCCTGTTCTGCGGAGGGAACCGCAAGGCCCAGCGGATCATCAATAATCGAGAGACGGTGGCCGTCAGATCCGTTGGCTCCGCCATCGCCACCATCAAGAAGGCGATGTCGTTCGGGTTTCGGACGTTCTTGAGCGATTTCGAATTCCCGGGAAGCGATCAATGGTACAAAGGGTTGTTTGGCCAGATACGTCAGGAACGGCTCGAAATCCACTACGTCTACAGCTCATGGGGTGTGACGTCCGACGCCATGGTGGACGCCCTGTCACAAACCTTCGAAAGGGCCTTCGTTCAGCTCTCACCGGAGAGCGCCGACATCGAACTCCGGAGACGGAACAAGGGAAAGGGCGCATTCTATACGAATGATGAGCTGAAGAGATGCCTCGATTATATTGACACGAAAGGCAACCTGCGGGTCCAGCTCTACTTCGGGTACTTTCTTGCCTTCGAAACGCCCGAGACGGTTTCCCGCACCATCGAATTCATCATGGAAATGATCCTTGAATATCCGGATCTGGTCGAGGTCGCCTACCTGCCCTTCTCAACTGATCCGGGCTCTCTGCTCTTCCTCTACCCCGACAAATATGATGTAAGCTGCGGAGTCCGGAGATTTCAGGATTTCATTCAAAACATCGAGGATACCTATCTGGCAAGCAGCACGTCGCGCCCGGACATGAGGCTTTTCGAGCCCAAAGGCATTGCCGGGCGATGTGCAATCGACCTGGAAAGACAGATAGAATTGTTCAACTATCTGTTTCGATCCTACAGGAAATCGATCTCCTACCTCCTGCGCGCCAAGAGAAGCCCTGAGACCATCCTGAAGCTTCTACGAGACTCTGACATCTCCGTCACACCCGGTGTTTCGGAGAAGGTCAAGAAGGCCCTACTGGAGATCTGCGGAAGCAGCAGACTGCTCGATGCACACCTTGTGGAGACGCTCGAGATCGAATGTCGGATGCAGCAACGTCCGAGACAACAAGTGTTCCAGGCAAGGCCGGAGATATGGCTTGCTTGCGAGACCGAAACCAGCAGCTAGCCGGGTGGCGTGGAGGTGCTCTGTGTCCCAGATGAGCGTAAAGGAGATCGAGGACCTGCTGATCAGAGAGGTGGCCAACATCCTGTCGATCGATTCGACTACGGTTACGGTGGACGCCCCCCTCCACTCGCTCGGGATGAGCTCCATGGCATTTGTCGAACTCCTGGTAGTCATTGAAACGACCTTCGATCTGAAGCTGATGGAAACCGACTTGACCAAGGAGGATTTTCAGGCGATTGGTTCTCTCGCATCACGTATCAGCAGGATGATGTAGCCCGTCCAGTGGTGAGCATTCCCTTCTCGAAGAAGAAGCATTACCTGACCGGGATCGATTGGATTCTTCACGGCTTCGACTACATGAACAAGAGGGCCACGGGCGCGGGGAATGCGCTTCAGATCGTCATGGAGCTCGAGGGCGTGCCCGCGGAGAGAGAGGTTCGCGATTCGCTCGACGGCTTCGTCAGGAAATTTCCCCTGCTCAGCGGGAGGGCCAGGCGCGACTACAATCTTGCCCCCTACTGGCAGATACCTTCGTGGGCTCATGAGCCGGCGTTGGCGCTCGATGTTCATCATCTCGAGGACGGCGAGGATGCTGTCCCCGTCTTGGAGCGGCTGGCCAATACACCCTTTAGTGGCGAACGGGAGCACCTTGTCTTCTACCTCCTTCGTACAGGAGAGAACAGTCATGTCGCCGTGAAGTTCGATCACCGCCTCTTCGATGCCCACGGTGCAGAGGAGTTTCTGAGCATGTTCCAGCAGGATTGGGAGAAGGGGGGAGCACTAACCTGGGAATTGCCCCTTCCCGAGCCAGCCCATCTGAGCCAGTGGCGAAGGAAATTCGAAGCGGGCAGGCAAGTGAACCGGGCCCTATTGCGATTGACGGGGGACGCACCACCACGTGTCCTCCCATTGGATCCTGCAGCGAGCAGGCTGGGTTGCAGGTTCAGCGTCATCTCTTTCGATGAGCGGCAGAGTGAAGAGATCATCGACAGAGCAGAAGATGAGGCCGGATACCTCATGGCCATGCCCTACACCATGGCGCTCACCGTGCAGATTCTTCACGAGGTTTTCGCTAGCAGGGGCATCGATACCGGCGATTACATCATTCCCGTCACCATGGATACCCGTTCGCCAGGCAAGCTCGCCCAACAGGCGTTCTTCAATCACGTGTCGCTGCTGTATTTTCGGATTCGGGCCCGCGAAGTGAACGACTTCTCGGTTCTCCTCAATTCCATCAAACAGCAGATGTATGAGCAGGTTCGAGCGAGACTCGCTCGAGACATCTGGGATGCAAGCTTCCTCATGAGAATAGCCCCACTCCCGACTGTGGGTTACCTGATCAAGCGCTACTTCAGGGGAGAAATCGCTTCCTTCTGCTTTTCGTTCCTGCCGGATACCGGGCACATGCCGGCCCGTTTCATGGGGAGGAAGGTTCGCCGCTGTTATCACATGCCCCGCGTCCCCATACCGCCCGGGCTGGGGGTCTTCTTTCACCACTCCCAAGGAAGGCTCAATGCCTATCTTTCATACGCACAGGGTTTGCTCAGCGAAGGCGAGGTGAATACGGTCTTGGACGCGTTGAAGTCGAGGCTGTTAGGTTGATGGCGCGGGCAAGAATGGCATGTGACGTGGTTATTGTGGGCGCAGGTATTGCCGGCATCGGCGCTGCGGTCCGGGCTGCCCGGGAGGGAGTCCATACGATTCTCATAGAAAGGAACGATTTTCCCGGCGGGGTTGCCGTCGCGGGCATGCATCGGTTCATCTGTGGGTTGTATGCCAACGGAGACGACATGCCTGATACCACCCTTAACGGAGGCATCGCCGGAGAGATTTGCGACGGACTGAAGGCATTGGCGCCGAAGAAGGCGATTCAGCGTATGGGGAAGGTCTATGTCCTGCCTCTTACCACCCGGGATCTACTTTCAACTTGTTGGTCCCTGAGCGAGAAGGAGGAAGCACTGGAAGTCTTCTACAATACACGAGTGGTGTCAGTGGCAATGGAGAGGAATTCCATCGCCTCGATCACTGTCCAGGACCCGATCACGGAATTTGATATCGTCCCCAGGGTCGTCATCGACTGCAGCGGTGACGGAATCATCGTCCAGATGAGCGGGGCGCGGTATCAAACGACCCCGCCCAGACAACTTCAGCTCGCCGGGTATAGCTTCCGCGTGAAAGGGCTACAGGATCTTGACGAGCTGCTTCCCCTGCGAGTTCCCTACCATCTCACCAAGGCGGTGAACGAGCACAGGATGCCGGCCTATCTCAGGTTCACCACGTATTCAACCGGTGATGCTCCCGATGAAGGATACTGCAGACTCAGCGTTCCTCCTCTGGGAGAGAACAGGAACGAGCAGGCGCGACACGACGCGCTATTGGTACACCGCTATCTCTCCCGGGTGCTCACCGCATTCAAGGGATCCTATATTGCGGAGATGTCTCCTCGGGCGGTCGACCGGGAAGGCCCTCGGGTGTGGGGCGAGTATACGCTGACCGCCGATGACGTGTTGAGTGCAAGAAAGTTCCCCGACGGCGTGGTCAAGAATGCCTGGCCCATCGAGCTCTGGGACCAGCAAGGAGGACCGTCCTACCAGTATCTCGAGCCAGGCGATTATCACGAAATACCCCTGCGCTGTCTCAAAGTAGAGGGCATCTCCAATTGCTGGTGTGCGGGGCGCTGCATATCGGCGACCCATGCAGCGCTGGCGTCGACCAGAGTCATGGGCACGTGCGTTTCGCTTGGCGAAGAGGCGGGGCGTCGAGCCGCACAGAGCATTTGAAGAAAGCTCGAATGGGACACTCCAGCTCCGAATCTGAGGTCGATCCATGCAGATCCTGCTGATACGACCCCACCCGGAGCTACGCATTGCGCGGCGTCTCGAGGAGTTCCTGCGCCTGGAGCCACTGAACCTGGAGATCGTCGCGGGCGGGGTCCCCGAAGATGACGACGTGGCGATTCTCGACCTGAGTATTGAAAAGGATCCATTCGACGCCTTTCAGAAACAACTAACTCGCATAGCTCCCGATCTGGTCGGATTTACCAGCTACAGCACCAATGTCTCCGTAGTGAACGCGCTTGCGGCGATGGTCAAGAGGCATGACCGCGCGATCACGACCGTCGTGGGTGGAATACACGCAACCCTCGTGCCGAAGGACTATGCCACCGAAGATATCGATCTCGTTGCCCGAGGCGAAGGAGGGACGCTCTTCCGCGAGCTGGTTCCCCGGCTCAAACGGGGAGACGATTCATCCCTCGATGAACGCGTCCTTTCTACGCGAGACCCCGAATTCGACCAGAAGGCCGAGCTTCCGCCGCCGCAATATCCCCGCATCGACGAGATCCCTCGACCTCGAAGAGACCTGGTCCAGCGTTCGAAGTACTTTACCACCTGGACGTCCAGCCCGACCGCAAGACTGAACACCATCTTCCCACAGGTGGCCAGCCTCCGGACGTCCATTGGATGTGCGTTCTCCTGCTCCTTCTGCGTCGTTCACTTCCTGCTCCGCGGGAAATACCTCCAGCGGGATCCGGAAGATGTGGTCGATGAGATAGAGGCGCTCTCCGAGAAGCACATCTACTTTCTCGATGACGAAATGTTCCTGAACGCGGCGAGAGCCAGGCGGATTGCAGAACTGCTTCTCGATCGCGGAATCAAGAAGGAATACATCAGCTGGTCCAGAGGCGACACCATCGTGAGACATCCAGAGGTGTTCAAGCTCTGGAGAGAAGCCGGGCTGAGAATCGTGTTCGTCGGGCTCGAGTCCGTGGATTCGCCCCGCCTCAGCGGCTATGAGAAGCAAACAGACGTTGAAACCAACCGGAAGGCGGTAGCGATCCTTCGAGAGCTGCAGATCATGCTTCACGCCTCCTTCATGGTCCATCCGGACTTTGCGGTCGAGGATTTTCGTCGGCTGGAAGGGGAAGTCATGGCGGTCGGTCCGGCGGAGGTCTCGTTTACGGTCTTTTCCCCCTCACCCGGCACTCCGCTCTGGAGCATGCATAAAGACGAATTTATCTGTGATCCTTATCGATTCTACGACTGCATGCATACCATCCTTCCTACCCGCCTTCCGCTCAAACAATTCTACCGGCACTTCGGACGCCTCACCATTGTCGCCTTACGGGTGAACCCCCTGCGGGTGAACAGGGTTCGGATCCGGATTCGGGAGTTCGTCCGAATATTCATCATGGCAACGAGATACGTGTTTTCGCTACACCGGATCTACCGGGATTACCTCCCGGAGAAGTGAGCACTCCCACTCCATGAATCTTCGCTCTCGAGGACGGCTCCGCGCGGACCGGGAGACCTGAATGAATATCCTGGATATCATAAGGGAGGAGACCGCCGGTCACCTGGGAGCCGCCGCACTCGTCGATGGTGATCATGAAGTCTCCTACGGAGAGCTCTTTGCCGCGGTGGACGGGACGGCTCGCGAATTGAGAGCATGCGGTGTCGCCCAGAGTCAGCGAGTAGCGCTGTCGTGCGCCGACAGCATCGAATACATTGCCGTCAGCCTCGCCGTCCTGTCTCTGGGGGCCGCCATCGTCCCTGTCTCTCCATCCCATTCTCGGGATGAAGTGAACGCGGTTCTGGCAGAAATCGACGTATCTCTCCTGATCTCTGACAGAGAGCTGTTTCCCCTGGACCTTGCGCATCCGGTGCTTTCGGTGAGTGCTTTCGAGAAGACCCTGTTTCTGCACAGCCGTCATGCCCAGGAGAGCCTTCCTCGAGAATACTACGAGCTGAATTCCGCATTCATCCGCTTCTCCTCGGGCACCACCGGTGCGAGCAAAGGCGTGGTGCTTTCCCATGAGACCATCCTGGAGAGGACGGATGCAGCCGACAAGGCATTGAACGTGACCGAGAATGACAGGGTGATCTGGGTTCTTTCCATGAGCTATCATTTCGTGGCCACCATCCTTCTCTTTCTTCGTCGAGCGGCAACCATCGTCCTCTGCGGCGAGCCGTTTCCATCGTCTCTCATCGATGGACTCGCACGCCACCGAGGAACGTTCATCTACGCCTCTCCGTTCCACTATCAGGTCATCGCGAATTCGACCATGTTCTCCGAGGAGGCATTCGCGAACGTCAGGCTTGCAGTCTCCACCGCAATGCGACTGCCCGAGACCGAGGCTGGGAGATTTCACGAAAAGTTCGGATTCCAGCTGGCGGAGGCGTACGGGATCATCGAAGTAGGACTTCCGTTCGTCAACTGCTCGAGAGACCCTGCCAAACGGAGTTCGGTGGGATGCATCCTTCCGGATTATGAGGCACAGATCGTGAATCCGGACGCCGATGGAATCGGAGAAGTGTATTTGAGGGGAAAGGGGGTGTTCGATGCCTACTTGTCTCCTTGGCGGACTCGAGACCAGGCACTGGTGGATGGATGGTTTCCGACCGGGGACGTCGGCAGAATCGATGCAGACGGTTTTCTCTTTCTCTCGGGTAGGCAAACGAACGTCATCAACTTCGCGGGGATGAAGATCTTCCCGGACGAGGTGGAGTCCGTAGTCAATCAGCACCCCGCCGTCATGGAATCCCTGGTCTACGGAACACCCCACGCCCAGTACGGCGAGCTCCCCTGTGCGGATATCGTTCTCCGGGATCAGACGAAGGTGCCTGATATCGACAGCAGTGAGATCCGTCGCTTCTGCTATCAACGCCTGGCATCATTCAAGGTTCCCAAGGAATTGCGGTATGTTCCTCGCTTGGAGAGAACGGCAAGTGGCAAGCTCAGGAGATGGCAGGGTTGATGTCTGAACTCCAAGCCCAGGGATGTGGAGAAACATGCCTGTATCATTCCGGATACACCTGAGGCGACTCTGCGCTCTATGCTCCCTGGCGTGTATCGGGCTTGCCTGCGCGCCCTTCATGATCGAATACGAGGGCCACAAGGTCTTTAATCCCTACTATCTGTTCTACCTGGAGTCTCACAAGAGGGACGCGTGGCAGAAGCCCGAAGAGGTGGTCAGAGCCCTGGAGATCCCCCCAGCGGCCGTCGTCGCCGACATAGGCGCGGGAGGTGGCTACTTCACCGAACGGTTCTCCAGGCACCTTGGTTCCACCGGGCACGTTTACGCCACAGATGTTCAGGAAGTAATGATTCAGAAGCTGAAAGACCGGGTCGAGAGTCGAGGGCTGAAGAACGTTGAAGTGATTCACGCCGCATTCGATGAACCGATGCTTCCCGAGTCCAGTTGCGACCTGGTGTTCTTCTCGAGCGTTTACAAGGAAATCTCCGACCGCGTCAATTACATGAAGAAGATTGCCGAGACGTTGAGACCCGGTGGACGCGTAGCCATAATCGAATATCGCCCTTACGCCTTGGCGCTCGGTCCTCCCTTGAACTTTCGAATGCGGCGTCAACAAGTCGTCGAAGAGCTTTCCGCGGCGGGTTTCGTGCTCATCGAAGAGCATGATTTCTTGCGGAGAGAGTATTTCCTGGTGTTTTCCCTATCCTCGATTTCCACAGTAGAGAATTGAGCTAACACGCGCGTCAAGCGAACTCGATGACGAGCTTCTACCGCCGAGCCAGCGCATGGAGGTCGGCTCCTCCGCGAGCGCGGAGTCGACGAGGAAGGGATTGTGGGTGCGCCTGTCCGGGGTGACGAGGACCTGGCTGGGCTCGATCACTACGGTTCGCCGACATCGAGGAGGTCGGTGAAGATCTTCTTGGCCATGGCCCGTCTGTAAGGCTCGGCCAAGCGATCGGCCCAGTGCCGGTAGAGCGAGCTGGCCATGAGGGTGATCTGGAGATCGAAGTCGACTTTGAGGCCCACCATGGACGAGAGCGCGTCGAGGTGGAAGAAGTGGATCGCCTCGGCGATCCCGTTCTCAATGAGCATTCTGCGGGCGTAGCGGGTGATGAGCCGGGCTGGCGAGGTGCGGAGGTCGTTGGTGAGGAGGAGGGTCGGTTCTTCGTGGCCGAGGTCGATCACACTGAGCTGGCGGAGCGGTTTGTCCCCGTATTGCTTGAGGTGGATGCGCTCGTCGAGGACGCGGGGCGTGCGGTAGATGCGGGTGAGGCTCTCGAGGGTGATGCGGCGCCAGGCGGAGGATCTCATTGGCCTGCTGGGCCCTGGCCACGGTGGCGTTGCTGTAGCAGAGCAGCCGCTCCTCCGCGTCGCGTGCGAGGAAGACGAGGACTCCCTTCTCGCGGCGACTGTGGCGTGAGACGTAGTGCTTCTCGAAGGGCTCGAGGTCCGCGTTGGCGGGTACGGTGTGGTAGTCGAGATCCAGCGATCCGCTGCGCGCCAGCCCGGGTTCCGGGAAGTCCGGCCCTCTCGGAGGCCTTCCGCAGGTCGAGGTGACCCATCAAGAGGACGAAGAGCGGCAGGCCTTGAGAGGCCGGCTACTGGAGCCCGCCTCCGCGACCGCCGAACGGGATCCGGCAGGACACGCGCCCCACAGGCCCCCTGCCTGTGGCTAGAAGTAGCGGGGCCGCCAAGCAGCGATCATTCGCGAATCCGCACGACCTTGCCGTTCCCGAACTCGACGAAGAAGGTGCGGAACCGGTCTTGCCAGTACCTCCACTCCTTGTCCTGGAGTGAGGGTGTTTTGTGGCTGGGCGGGTACCCGAGTGCCATGATGACGGCTTTCCTGCGCATGCCGACGCCGGCCTTGCCGGCCAGGATGAGATCGCGCTCTCCATCGGAGAGCCGGCTCAGGTCGATGGGAGCCGGAGAGAACATCCGATCGAAGATGCCATGGATGTCTTCGCCACTGTAGTTGGCGACGTTGACGATCTCGATGACCTGGCCGCCCTCGGCGCGCTCGATTCTGATGCTCTTTCGGCTGCTCGAGATGATTCTGACCTTCGTGTTGACCGGTACCAAGGTTCCAGTGCGGTAGTTTGTGGTGAGGTGCCGGCCCTTCTGGTGGAAGAAGCTGTGTGCCGCGTAGACCGTCTTGTCGGCGGCGGCGGTCAGATCCGGGTCGGGTTGCCCTGCGCAGCCGAACAGATAGGCGGCAACGCTGGAGATCAGCAATGACGTCAGTGCCCTCCCCATTATCTACCCCCTCTTGCCTCGCGCCGACGATACAGACGGCGCCGGCCACTGGTCGCTGACGGGATCATAGGCTTCCCATCGGCGTGCCTGCAACGCGGACGGAATCTTGCCAACAGGACCCCGAGGCTCAGCCAAACCCCTGATCCCCGCGGGATTTGGACGAATCCCGCTACTAGACAAAGAAGACACGCTAGAAATCTCGATCCGCCGCAGCGATGAACGTCCTTGCCGGCGAGGTGGAGTCTATACTCAGCCTGCATCCCCACCCTCAAGGGATAAGGGACGACTGGAAAGTCCCAGGACATAGGATCTCGCCCATGCGCGTCGTGCTCGTTCACCCAGCCGGATCGAATTGGATCCCCGACAAGAGAGATGTGACCGTCGCCGCGAATAGGATGGTGCCCATCGGTCTGCTCTCCATCGCCTCTTATCTCGAAGCGAACGGCTTGGAGGTTTTCGTCCACGATTGTCTCGGACCAGGAGCGCCCGGCAGCATCGACGCAAACGTCCGAAAGATCCTGAGTCTCGAGCCACGCTTGGTCGGCTTCTCGACCACGACCTCCGCATTCCTGGACGCCTACGAGATGGCCAAGAAGCTCAGGGAAGCGCGGCCCAGCGTCAAGAACGTATTCGGAGGGATTCACGTCTCGGGCGTCGGGCCGCAGTTGATGGGACGGTTCCCAGAGATCGACTACCTCGTCTTCGGGGAGGGAGAGGTTACGCTCCTCGAATTGGCCGCAGGGGAGAGTCCTCGACGCATAGAAGGCCTGGTGTGGCGTGATGGAGAAGAGGTGGTAACCAACTCGCCGCGAGAGCTGGTCCGGGATCTGGATTCGTTACCGCTTCCGGCCTACGAGAAGCTGGCGGGGTTTCCCCGAGAATATCATCTGCCCCTGTTCAGCTATATACGCACTCCGGGCACGGCAATCAGCACGAGTCGCGGGTGCATCTACCAGTGCTCTTACTGCGATCGCTCCGTGTTCAAGAAGGGCTTCCGCTCCAACTCATCCGAGTACACCTATGAACATCTGCGGTACTTGAGGAAGCGCTTCGGAATAAGGCACGTCAATATCTACGACGACTTGTTTACGGTGCACCGCAAGCGGATCCTTGCGCTCTGCCATAAGCTCAGCGCCGAGCCGCTCGGAGTTCAGTTCAATTGCGCGGTTCGCATAGGGCACACGGATGACGAACTGCTGAGGGCGCTCAAGGAGGCCGGATGCTTGATGGTTTCGGTGGGGGTCGAGTCGGGAGATCCCAGGCAGTTGGAGCGTCTGAAGGCGGGCGTCACGCTCGACATGGTCAAGGAAACCATCGTGCGCATCAAGGCCAATGGGCTGAGGGCCAAGGGACTCTTCATGATGGGGGTCGTGGGTGATACCGAGGAATCGATCCGCAGAACGAGCGACTTCATCATCGAGCTCGGGCTGGACGACATGAACATGTCGAAGTTCACCCCGTTCCCCGGGGCACCGTGTTGGTCTACGATTCACGCGGAGGGCACGTTCGAGGAGAACTGGAATCTGATGAACTGCGTGAACTTCGTGTTCGTGCCCAAGGGGATCGAATCCAGAGAGCGACTCGACCAGCTCTATGGCGAGCACGTAAGGCGCTTCTACACTGATCCGACCTGGCGCAAGACATTCATGAAACGCATCTGGCAGCACCGCCGCTCACTGCGGCATATGCTCTTCAACCTGCCGTCCTTCCTCGCCGCCAGGCGCCACTTCGAGCCGCGCCTCGACGGATGAGGATAGGGCCCTTACGGGCCCGGCGTTTACATGCCCGCGGTCTCGTTTGGATTGTAGTCGATCCGGATCACCTTGAGCCCGCCGGAATACTGGTTTCGTGAGAAGACCACGCGTCCCATGCCCTTGTACATATAGTCGCTGCGCGCGGTATCGCTACCGAAGTAGAAGGGGATCCAGGCCTTCCCCGTCATGTACGAACTGGCGTTATCGGGTTCGCCGAGGATCTTGCGCACCTGGACATCGTTCATCCCGAGCTCCACCTTCGAAAAAGGGCTCCCGGCGGGCGGCGCCACGCCCTTCGCCGCCTCGACCTGGGCCCTCGGGCTGTCCCCGGCCTGTTGTCCGCCTGAACCCGACGCGCATGCACAGAGCGCAGCGACCACGAAGGCGAGAAGTACGAGCGAGACTCGAAGCGCCATTTACGGAATCCCCCA
>Ga0255055_10001246_pt1 | contig 19003 bp, 16 predicted proteins | sample JV7_2_27_MG_FD_188633 | JGI IMG/M metagenome (GOLD analysis project Ga0255055, IMG submission 188633) | Seawater microbial communities from Jervis Inlet, British Columbia, Canada - JV7_2_27 | ecosystem: Environmental > Aquatic > Marine > Inlet | place: Canada: British Columbia | collected...
GCGAATGCTCAGATTGGAACCGAGTTTCCTGATCCTGCTCGGCACGCTCGCGCTGGTCATGGCCTGCGCGAATGCGTCGTCCGACGTCGAGGGTCAGCAGAGCGACCGCGGCGGCGGCGGCGGCGGCGACGACGACGTCGTCGTGCGAATCGGCGAACAGGTCATCACCTTGGAAGAGATCGACGCCAAAGCGAAGGAGACCAGCCTCCAGCCGTACCAGGCGCTGTACGACGCGCGGCGCCAGGCCGTCGAGCAGATCATCTCCGACCGCCTGCTCGATCAGGAAGCCGAGGCAAAAGGCATCACCCGGACCGAACTGCTCGACCAGGAAGTGAACCAGAAGGCCGTGCCGGTTACGGACGCCGAGGTCCAGGCCTTCTTCGATCAGAACCAGAACCGAATGGGTGGTCGCACGGTGGAGCAGATGGACGCGCAGATCCGCGGCTACCTGTCGTCACAGAATCTCGGCCAGGCGCAGTTCGACTTGCTGGAACGGCTCAAGACGAAGGCCAATGTCAAAATCACGCTCGAGCCGCCCCGCGCCGACGTGATCGTCGCGGCCAACGATCCGGTCCTCGGTCCGGCCGGAGCCGCAGTCACGATCGTCGAGTACTCCGACTTCCAGTGACCGTACTGTGCGAGGGTCGGTCCGACCCTCACGCAGATCGTCGAGACCTACGGAGACAAGGTGCGGATCGTCTTCCGTGACTACCCGTTGCCCAACCATCCCCAGGCGCAGCCCGCCGCCGAGGCCGCGCAGTGCGCGAACGACCAGGGGAAGTTCTGGGAGTATCACGACAAGCTGTTCCAGAATCAGCGGGCGATGGAACCCGACAACCTGAAGCAATACGCAACCGACCTCGATCTGAACCTCGAGGCGTTCAACGAGTGCGTCGACTCGCGCAAGTACCGCGCCGACGTCCAGCGCGACCTTCAGGAAGGCAAGAAGATCGGTGTGACCGGCACCCCGGCCTTCTTCATCAACGGTCGGTTCCTGTCCGGCGCGCAGCCGTTCGAGAACTTCAAGGCCGTGATCGACCAAGAACTGGGCAACTGACGGACGTAAGGGGTCAAGTCCTCCTGCCATACGAGGACTTGGCCCTTCTAGAAAGCGGCTTTAAAGCCCAGTTGCCAGCTCCGGCCCTGCCGGAAAAACGCTTCGTTCCCCCCGTTCAACTGCCGCCCCAGACCCAGCGCCGGGTTGTAGATCGTGTAGGTCTGGTCATTGAACACGTTGAACACCTCGACGCTCAGCTGGAACTGAGCGTCACGCGAGATCCTGAATTCGCGGGCCAGCCTGACATCGAGGTTCCAGTACGAATCGTTCCGCTGATCGTTCCTCGCGCCGGTGACGTATTTCTGCCGCGGTCGCGCCGGGACACCTGCGCCCAGGGTCTGATACGGTGGCGGCACGGCGTCGAACGACAGCTCCTCGCTCAGGATCGAGAAGGGCAATCCCGAGCGCCAGCTCAACGCGCCACCCAGCCGTAGACCCCAGGGAGTCATCGTCGTCGCGTTCCACTTGACGACGTGTCGCCGGTCGTCCGACTGGTAGCCCCGTTCGTCGTCCAGCAGCGCGTTGTCGTTGCCGAACTCCTGGAGGAAATCCTCACCGTCGCCCTGGGACTCGGACCACGTGTAGGAGAACTGCATCTCCCAGCCGCGAAACTGGCGTCGTACCAGCTCCAGCACCACGGCGTCGTAGTCGGCGCTGTTGAAGTTTCCGAGCAGCAGCACGTCGACCCAGCCGGGGTTGGCGACGTAGAGGTCCTTGACGCCGTCGGGGCGTTGCAGAAAGACGGTCTGCCGGAACGAATCGTTGCCGGGCACCGCTTCCGTGTTTCCGACGCAATCGTCCACGATTCCGTCGCCCGGGAGCAGCTCGGGGTCGACCCCATCCTGAGGAAGCAGCGGCTTGATCGGGCTGGGGCTCGCGACGGTGGCCCAGACGCAGGCGCCGAAGTCCCCCGTGAATCGATTGATGTCGAAGTCCTGCAGCTGGTCGCGGTACTCGCGCTTGATGTAGGAGAGCTTGAGCGACGTCTCCTGCCACAGCTCGCGCTCGAAGCTCAGGTAGAGCTCGTCTTGAAAGGGCGTCTTCAAATCGCGATCGACGGTCTTCGTGCTCAGACCGAGGTTGACGCCGCTGAACGGCCTACTGACGAACCGCGTCTTCGGATCGACCCGGAAAGTGAGATCGGTGATCACGGGCTCGAGCTCGATCAGCGGCACGCCGAGCGGGATGTTGTTGTAGTGCCGGCTGGCCACGATCGCGAACTTGGTCTTGCCGTTGGCCCAGGGATCCCACGCGAGGCCGAGGTAGGGTGCCGGATTGTTGTTGGTCAGCCGGATGTCACCCACCCTGCGTGTGTTGTGCCAGAAGGAGCTTTCCACCGACAGTGGTGACAGCTGCCTGAGGATCTCGCTGTCCAGCACGCCGAGAATCGTGGCCAGCTGACTCACCAGGTCGGCCGTACCCTCGAAAGCGGTGAAGCTGCTCTGAGTGGCGATCTGCGCGGGGACGTTTTGGTCCAGCGAACTGAAGAATTTGGCCTGCTCCTCGCGCGGGTCGAACGGCTCGTGGCCCTGGGCGGAGATCTCCTCGCGGTCGAAACGAAGGCCGAGTGTGACCACCATGTTGTCCATCGGCTTGAGCTGGTCCTCGACGTACAGTCCCCAGCTGACTCCCGTGGCGTGAACCTCGGCGCTCTTCGGTACGGCGACCTCGGCCGCGAGAAAGGTGCCGGGCTCGAGCACCATCCCGTCCTCGAGCGTGAACGGGGGTATGACGTAGAGCCGTGTCTTGGCACGTTGCTCCAGCGAACGAAAGTACCGTTCGTTCTCGACGATGAAGCCGGCCTTGATCTGGTGCGAGGCGCCGAGGAATCGACCGACATAGGCCGTCACGTCACTGCGCACCGTGAAGCGTTGCCGGTGGTCGTCCAGCGTGCGTGCGCCGGAACCGCTCGTGCGAGCGAGAGAAGAGTCGAGGCACGGGGCTTCCTCCAGTGCCGCGTTGCCGATGACGCAGTCGTTGGGGATCCCGGTCGTGGAAGGGAAGATCCCGACGTTGAGATCCTGCCAGGCGACCTGGCTCTCGATGAAGATCTTCGCCGAGTAGGGCGAGGACCAGGTCACGCTGTAGGTATCGCCGTCCCACTCGCGTCGCTGGCTCGACTCGGGAGGTATCACCGAGCTGACGCCGAAATTGTCGATCTCGAGCGGGTCGGACTGGAACGAGAAGGCCATCTTGTTGCGCGGGCTGACCTGCCAGGTGATCTGGTCGGAGTGCGTCGCCGAGCTCGTCTCGACGATCTCGGTGCCGGTGATCGTGTCGACGGGATCCTCCCGTTCGATCCACTCGTGCGACAGTCGGTACCACAGCTTGTCCTTGACGATCGGACCCGAAACCTGAAAGCCGGTCTGGTACGAATCGAATGCGGGTTCCGTGACGTTGGAATGGTCGGTGATTTTATCCAGCTCGCTCGAGCGCCAGAGAAAGTCGAACACCCCCTCGAATTCGTTGCTGCCCTGCTTTTGAATGATGCGCGCGTAGCCACCCTGCGCGCGGCCGAACTCGACGCCGGCGCCGGCGGTGATGATCTCCATTTCCTCGATCGAGTTCGGGTTGACCCGGCTCATCCACTGGCCGGTCAACGGGTCGACGTTGCTGACGCCGCCGACGACGGCCTTGAAGTCGCGTGAGCGCGAGCCGTGCACCGTCGGGTTGCCGTCTCCGTCGGCATCTTCTACACCGGGCGCGAGGGTGAGGATATTCTGATAGAAGCGGTTGGCCACGGGGAGGTCCCGGATGAACTCGTCCGTGAAGCGCGTTGAGGCTTGGGTCTGATTCAGATCGACGACGTCGGCCGAGGCCGTGACCTCGACTCGCTCCTGAGTCTCACGGCTCAACCGGACCGGGATCTGAGTGTTCTGGTTGATCCGCACGCGAAGGTCGACCAGGCGCAGCGTGCCGTAGTCCGGATGCACGATTTCGATCTTGTAGCCCCCACCCGACCGCAGTACGGGAAACGCTGCCAGGCCCCGCTCGTCGGTCGCCAGCGCGGTGGTTTTGACGTGCCCCGACTCGTTGCTGAGGACGACCGTCGCGTCGGTGAGCGGTCGTCCGTCGGGGCTTTCGACCTTGACGGTCAGCCCGCCCGTCTGCGCGAGGACCGGTACGGCCGTCAGGGCGCAGATAGCCACCAAAAAAGAGAAGAATCGTCGAGCTGTACCGAACACGATGGCGCGGATAATACAACAGCCTCTGGGGTTTGTTCGAAAAGGCGTCGGCAATCCGGATCAAGGGACCTTTCTTGTCGACTAAAGGGCTCAAAGTAATCCACTGGAGGATTTGACAATCGATGGGTGCTGGAGTCTAGTTTCTACGTGGGGACTCCCCGCGGGAGTCGCCGACAGGGCTGAGCTCACTGACCACCTACATCTTGGACGAAGCCACCGAGCTCAGCCCCTTTTATTGCCCGCCGGACGGCTCTTCTTCTTCTCTTCCCACGCCTGTCCTGATTTCGATCCTTCTCGTCCTCGGCTCTCGTCGATGATTGTCTTTCTCGAGCCGCGAACACCTCGAGCGATCCACGCATCTCTACCGGGTGAAAGGGGACGATCGTGGGGCTGAGCGAGCGCTATCTGGTCCGGCGACTTCGACGCGGAGACCGCGAGGCGTGCCGCGAGCTGGTCCGGCGCTACCACCACGGGGTCTACGGCTTCCTGAGGCGCCTCGGCGCAGATCGTTCGCTGGCCGAGGATTTGACCCAGGAGACGTACGCCAAGGCGTGGCGGCGCATCGAAACGCTGAGACGGTCGGCATCGCTTCGCTCCTGGCTGCTGACGATCGCCCGTAACGAGTATCTCCAGTGGGCACGCGTGGAACGCCCGGAGGTCGCGGCCATCGACGAGGGGCGAGAAGAAGAGGACGACGGCACCGCCGGTGCGGAGAGCGACCTACTGCTCTCGGAGCGCGACCGCGCGGTACGCAGCGCCGTCTCGCTTCTCGACCCGGTATTGCGAGAGACGGTGGCGCTGCACTACTTCCAGGACCTGAGCCTCCGCGAGGTCGGAGAGGTTCAGGGCATCCCCGCCGGCACGGTCAAGTCCCGGGTCAACCGCGCGCTGGGCCGTCTGCGCGAGCTGCTGGAACCAAAGGAGGCGGAGCATGAAAAGGAGAGAGCTGGAGAGGCGCTTGCGGGCGATTCGTGAGCCCGCTCCACCCCCCGAACTTCAGAACCGTCTCGAACAGGGTATCCCAGACTCCTCGCGGCGGCCGGAGTCACGGTGGATTCCCGGGAGGGTACCGACAATGGCCAAGTTCGCAGCCGGTGCCGCGATGCTTGCGGGCATCGTGTGGGTCTCGATCTTTCTGATCTTCGGTCCGGCCACGCCGCCGACCTACGCCGCGATGCTCGAGCCGGTGGCGCGGGCGACGGATCAGGTCGACGCGGTGCACGTCGTCCTGCGCATGCTGACCCGCGAAGGCGAGGATTTCTCCTACGTCAATCTCGAGGGCGAGCTGTCCGAGGTCGAAGCCTGGATCGAGTGGCCGCGCTTACCGGGCGATCCAGGCAAGGCGCGCATCGACAAGCCGGATCGGATTTACTGCTTCGACGGAGCGGAGACGGTTTCCTACCATCCGGGGCGCAACGAGGCGTACCGCGGAAGCGGAGGCGGTATCGATCTCGATCTGTTCTGGCCGGCGGCCTGGGTGCGCCACATGCGAAACATCCCGTCGCCGCAAGTCGAGATCTTGATGCAGGAGCAGACCGGCGGTCGTGGACGACTGCTCCTGCGCCAGCACGGATCCCCGACCGCTTCGCGAGAGCCGGCCTTTCTCGGCGAGTTCGACCGCGAGACGGAGATCGAATGGGATCTGAAGAGCCACCTACTCCTCGGTTTGCGACGGTGGATCTACGATGGCGGCGAGCGCCGGCTTTTTTCCGAGCTGGTCTCGATCGACTATCTGCCCTCGATCGAAGAGGGAATCTTCGAGATCGACCTGCCGGAAGACGTGCGCTGGGGCGGCGTCAAGGAAGCCCCGCTAGAGCTGCTCGATCTCGGGCCGCGGGAGATGGCCCGGGAGCTGTTCGATGCCGCACAGAGAGGGGACCGCGACACGGTCGGGCTGCTCTGTCCATCGCCGGCCGTCGTGGAGTGGCTGCTGGAGAAGCAGAACCGACCGACCAAGGTACTTTTCGTCGGCGAGCCGTTCCGTTCCGGCGAGTACCCGGGGGTCTACGTGCCCTACAAGGTTCGGTTCGGAGCCGAGATCAAGGAGTACAACCTCGCCGTGCGCAACGACAACCCGCAGAATCGCTGGGTCTTCGACGGCGGAATCTGAGCAATCCGGACGATCCCCACCCCTTCCCCCGACGTGGAGGCCTCGCCGAGACGGGGCCTCCACCCGCCTCTTCCGGGTCCGTCACTCCGGAGCGGCATTTCCCCCGGCAGCACACCCTGCGCCACCTGAAACAAATCTCCGGTTAAGATCGTTCTTTCAGCAGCCCCGGTGCGGGCCGGGGCTAGAACGGTGGGGTGTCCATGAGACCTCGAAACATCATTGCTCTGGTGTTGGTTCTGCTCTCCTTCGTCTTCCTGATTCCGGGCTTGACCCTGCCGTTGATCACGATCAACGCCTCGTTTACTTTCATGGGGAACACGGTCGAGGTTTTCAACCAGACACGAAGCATCCTGCAGTCGATCCGCGATCTCCACGATACCGGCGACGATTTCGTGGCCGGTTTGATCCTGTTGTTCAGCGTCGTCGTACCGTTCGTCAAGGGCGCGTTGCTGGGTGTCGCCGCGCTCTCCCCGAGTGCGGCGTGGCGATACCGACTCTACATATTCGTGCGCTCGATCAGCAAGTGGGCCATGGCCGACGTCTTCGCCATGGGAGTCTACGTGGCTTTCCTGGCGGGTAAGGCCGCCGAGAATCTCGATGCCGAGATCAAGAGCGGTTTCTACTACTTCGTTGCCTACTGTCTCGTCTCGTTGCTCGCCCTGCAGTTCATGACCGTGCCGGCGTCCCGGGCCGGGGTCGGCGTCGCGGTGGGATCATGAGGCGATCTTCTGGTTTCTCGGTCCCGCGAGTCCTGCTCGTTCTGAGCGCGATCTCGGTCCTGCCGATCGCTGAGCCCTCACCGAGCACGGCGTCGGCCGGAGAGGCGTCGGTACTCGGCGGTGCTCGAGTGCTCGACGCCGAAGGCGCCGGCTGGCTCGAGGGCCACGCGGTCCTGGTCGTCGACGGGAGAATCGAGCAGGTCGCTCCCGCGACCGAGATCCAGGCGCCGGAGGGGGCAACGCACAAGGACCTGAGCGGGCTCTACCTTCTTCCGGGGCTGATCGATCTGCACTCGCATCTGCTGCTGCACCCCTACGACGAGACACCCTGGGACGACCAGGTGCTGCGCGAGTCGCTCGAGCTGCGCACCGTACGCGGCGTCGCAGCGGCGCGGGCCACGCTGGCCGCGGGATTCACGACGCTGCGCGATCTCGGTACCGAGGGCGCGGCGTTCGCCGACGTCGCCCTGCGGGACGCCATAGAGCAGGGGATCATCGCAGGTCCCCGCGTCCTTGCCTCGACGCGGGCCATCGTTGCCGTGGCCTCGTACGGCCCCTCCGGGTTCGATCCGCGCTGGATGCTGCCCAAAGGCGCACAGGAGGCCAACGGTGTGGCCGGCGTTCGGCGCGCCGTGCGCGAGCAGGTCGCGGCAGGCGCCGACTGGATCAAGGTCTACGCGGACTATCGACGAAGACGCGGGGCGCCGTCGACACCGACCTTTTCTCAGGACGAGTTGAACGCGCTGGTCGACGAGTCCCACGCGGCCGGCCTGCCCGTGGCCGCGCACGCCGGAACCGATGAAGGCATCCGCAGGGCCGTCCTCGCCGGTGTCGACACGATCGAGCATGGATCCGGGGCGTCGCTGGAGGTGCTCGAGCTGATGGCCGAGCGTGGGGTCGTGCTCTGCCCGACCCTGGCGGCCTCGGAAGCGATCGCGCGCTACGGCGGTTGGGAGCCCGGCTCGCCCGAGCCGGAGCGGGTGCGCTCATCGCGCGAGATGTTCCGCCGCGCGCTACGGTCGAGCGTGACGATCGCTACCGGCAGCGACGTCGGAGTATTCGCCCACGGCGACAACGCGAGAGAGATCGAGCTGATGGTGGACTACGGCATGTCTCCCGCCGACGCTCTGCGCGCGACGACGTCGACGGCGGCCGAGGTCCTCGGGCGCGAGAAGGACCTCGGCCGAGTGGCCGCCGGTTTCGTGGCCGACCTGATCGCCGTCCGCGAGGATCCGCTTCTAGACCCGGCGGCGCTCAGACGACCCGCTCTGGTGATGAAGGACGGAGAGATCTTCCCGACTCCGAAGGACGCGACGGACTGAGCCCGGCCGCTATTCGAAGGCGACGAAGATGTTGACGAGCGCGTCGACCGGTTGACCGTCGAGCTTCGCCGGCTTGTAGCGCCACTTCTTGACCGCCTGGATTGCGGCCTGCTCCAGCCCCAACCCGGGAGCGCTCACGTGCAGAAGATCGACGTCCCCCACGGTGCCGTCCTTCAGCACAAGCGCCTGCAGGACGACTTGCCCGCTGACGTCCTGCAGTTTCGCCGCCGCGGGCAGCCGAGGCTGAAAGGCATACCTGGGCAGTCGCTCAGGCGCGGTCACGCCTCCGATGCCCGCCACGTGGGGCGTTGTTTCCGGTACAGGGTCGACTTCATTGATTTTCGTTTCCGCGTCGGACTCGGAGCCGGTCGGTTCGGCGGGTGGCAGGCCGTTCGAGATGTCGCTCGCCTGCTGTCCCACGGGACCCAGGGACAGACTTGCCAGTCGCGGCTGCGTCGAGGTCGGCTCTTCCGTGGTCCTCAGGTCGGACGGGTCGGCCAGCGACGCGTCGGCTGCCAGGGTCGCGTCGACCTCTCCCGGGAACGCACCGGTGCGGACGAAGGTCAGCGACTGGACCACCACGTGAATCTCCGCGTGCTTCGACGGCTGCCACCATTCCGGGAGGCGGCGGGAGGCGGTCACCTGAATGTCGCAAGCCTCGTCGATCCACTGGGCGGGTCCCTGGCGCAGACCGCTCTCCAGATTCTCGCTACCCGTCGTCGGTGGACCGAGTGATTCGACCAGAGTCAGCTTGAAGTCGGCGAGGTCGAGGGAATCTTCCGGCAAACTCGTCTCGATCGATACGACCCTGGCGTCGGACCTCCTGCTTATCGCACCGTCGTATTCGATGTACACGGTGCCCGGGTTCCTGTCGTACCGGGCGGTGCTGTGCTGCCCGAACGACCCGCGGACAAAGCTCTGATCGTCTCCTTTTCCGTCCATCGCAAGCCAGACCAGCCGGTTGGTTATTCCAGGAGAAAGGCCTTGAACGGCGTACCTGCCGCAACCTGGCCCCTCGTCGGCGACCACGAAAGACGCGAACGCGATCAGGCCGATCCACGCGACCAGACGCACGCTGAGCGAGCTACTACGACTCATAATCGAACTTCGTCCCGAACCTTCGATGCCGTTGCCTAAGATTCTACCGCCAAAGCAGTTGGCCGGGCCACCCAAATCTGAGAGCTCGGATCGGGAGACAAAACTCTAAAACCACGACAACGACGAGTAGGCCGACGTGTTGCTGTCACCCGTGCGCCGCGGGTGCATCCCCGACCTCGCGGACTTGCCCCTCCGGTGGGGAAGGTACGCCGAGATCCGGTACTCCGGAAACGGTCTTTGTTCGATCGATCAGAACGTCGTTCGATCGGGCCTCCGGGCTATCGCACGGTCATGCCGACCGGTACGATGACGGGCCGCAAGATGTACTGCTTGTTTCCCTGGGTCTCGTTCACCTGCACGGAGAGCGCGGCGTCGAAGTCCAGGACGACATCCATGTTTTCTCCCGCGCTTACGCTGAACGTCACGGGAATGTCGACCTTGCTCGAGGGTACCGAGATCGGCTCGGTGATCTCCGCCGCCGGGGCATCCGGGTCGTTCGGATCGCCCGGATCGTTCGGGTCGTCCATCACCAATTCGGCCGCCGCGACGTACATCCGGAGCTTCTGGTAGCGGCCCGGCGGGACGTCCAACGTCGCGATCAGCACGGTCTCGCCGTCCTGGAAATCGAGCAGGTTGAGCATCAAGCCCGCGCCGTCGGAGACGGCCGGCCGATCCATATCCATGCCCTCGTCGTCGAGCATGGAGTCGTCATGGCCGAAGAGGATGATCTGATTGAGCGTCACGTTGACCGCGTTGACCGTCGACAGGTCGATCGGCGCGTCGGTGAGAAAGACGTTGACCCTGCTCGTCGAGGGTGACGTCGGATCCGACGAGCAACCCGCCGCCACGACGATCACGGCAGCGAGCAATACGAGCGTCAGTTTGTTGGACATGAACTCTTCCTCCTTGCCTGCCGCGGGCTTCCGCGGGAGGCTGTTTCGATGGAGAGAGTACGAGCAACTCGCGCGCCATGCCGCTCGTAGCGCCAAACGCACGTTTCTTGGCTGAAAAAGCGCGGATCTCGGTCGCGCCGGCAACCAGATCGGCACCCGGGAGACACACCGGGTGTGGGCGAGCGCGGGTAGGGAGCTTACGAGGCGAACGAGCCGAGGGCATCCTCGACTTTTTCGTGCAGCTCGCAGACCTTGTGCAGTTCGTAGAACGTGAACAGGTCGTGCGATTTGCCCTTCAACACGACTTTCAACTCTCCCTTGGCATCGCGCGCCCGCTTGTAGCAAGCGATGACCTCGCCGATACCGGAGCTGTCCATCCACGGCACCTTTAGCATGTTGAACACGAAGAAACGATCGCCGCCGTCGACGCACGCCTTGAACTTGTCCCCCAGCTCCGTGATCGCGTCACCGAGCTTCAGCTCGCCCGAGATATCCAGGACACACACCTTACCGATCTTGCGTATCGCAACCGCCATGTTCTCTCCCCAACAACGCGGGAACCGACCCCGGAGAAATTCCCATGCCTGGATCGAGCATACCACGCAGCGCGGAGATTGGGGACGTTTCCCAAACCCCGGTTTCGGGGACAGGTCGAGCCTCATCTGTCGAAGGGCGATCGGGTCAAGCATCTTGACCTGTCCCCGAAACCGGGGTTTGGGAAACGTCCCCAATCTCCGGGGGCTGTTGCATGGGTCGACGGCGAATGCTCGGTAGGCCGTAGGAGTTGGCATTACCGGTCATTCTTCCGACCCTCCCACTCGCTCCGGTGCAGCGGTCGCGACCTCCAGCTCCGAGCCGATGAACCGATCGGGGTCCAACTCGCCGATCGGGTCCCACCCGTTGCCGGAGGTTTTCACGAAGTCGCGCACGAGGCTCGCCGACAGACGGGGTCTTTCCTGTTGCAGCGAGTGCATGCTCTTTTCGATGATCCGCAGCCGTGCGTTCGGCAGCTGCGCCTTCAGCTTGTAGCCCATCGCGACCGGCAGCGTCTCGTCTCGCTCGCCCCAGAGGATCAGACAGGGCACCTGGACGTTGTCGTAATCGGCGACCAGCCGCTCGATCGCCTCCCAATCCGGACGCTTCGTCTTGGAGTTGTACGGAATGGCGTTCTTGATGCCTGCCTTGTTCGGACGTCGCGACTTCTTGTGCCGAAGCGTCTCGAGCAATCGCTGGGCGTCTTCGCGGGTGGCGAAGGACGGGTCGTAGTAACTCTCGAGGGTGGTCCGGGCGACTTTCTTACGCAGGACGCCCAGCACCGCGCCGAGGTCGACCTCGAACTGTCCCAACTTGGCGACCTGGAGAAACTTGGGGTGGATCTTCTCGATCGCGAAGTCCATCGGCGCCAGGAGTACCGCGCGATCGACGCGGTCTACGACGTCGGCGTAATCGGTTACCAGCTCCTCGTCGCCCAGCATTCGCAGGACCACCGCACCACCCAGGGAGTGACCCACGAGAACGATTCGAGCCGGTCCATCCGGCCTCGAGACGAAGGTTCGCAGAGCGCGGAGCACCCGGCGCGCATGCTCTGTCGGACCGTAGGCGTCCGCGTCGAGCTTCTTGGGCTTGGGCTTGTCGCTATCGCCCGATCCCAGGAGATCGACCAGCATCACCAGGTGGTCGGTTCCCAGGTCCGCCGCCATGAACCGCCACGTCCGGCGATCGGACAAGATGCCGTGGATCATGACGATGACCTCATCCGAGGCGGCGTCGCCCTCGCCCACCACTTCGATCACGATTCGCTGGGACGGCTCGCCCTCGGCCGCCGTCTCGATCGCGTGATACTGCCGGGGCAGCGACTCGCCGATCAGAATCAGATCGTGGAAGGCCGGGACTTCGTCCGCGGGCCTCAATTTCTTGAACCCTCCCGCGTAGGTCACCGACACCGTGAGCATCAGAACGACGACCAGCGTGCTCTTTTTGCTGACCATTCTGTGAGCGCTGTTCATTCTGTTTGATCTGTTCGTGCTGTTCATGGGCTTGCCCTCCGTGGGGGACCGTCTTCACCCTCTACTGAAGCGTTCGTCGCGGTCGGTTACGGGGGGATGCGCGTTCCCCGACGAGGGATTGCGACGGCGACGCCGGCGTAACTTCCGGGCGGCGACGCTTAAGTAATCGATGGAGGCGGTCGACGTGGACTCCGGTGAATTCCCCTGGTTCCCCTGGCCCGAACGTATTAAGCTGTGGACAAGTCGACGTCTACGGGACCGGTTCTTCGAGCCACAGCGAGAGGGTGGCCGGGTGTCGGAAAAACGGTGGTTCGCCACGACCCATTGGAGCCTGGTCGTGGCTGCCGGAAACAGTCGCAACTCCGGGAGTCAGGATGCCCTGGCGACTCTGTGCCGCGTCTACTGGCCGCCCGTCTACTCCTACATTCGCTGCCGGGGGCACGATCCCGAGACGGCGCAAGACCTCGCACAAGGTTTCTTCGCGCTGCTCCTGGAAAAGAGCTACCTCAAGGACGTCGATCGCGAGCGCGGAAAGTTCCGGTCGTTCCTGCTGGCCTCGGTCAAGCACTACCTGGCCAACGAGTGGGACCGTGCCCATGCCCTCAAGCGCGGGGGAGGACAGGTGCTCGTCCCACTGGACGCCCAGGACGCCGAGTCGCGCTACGGTCCCGAACCGGCGGACCGGGAGACGCCCGAAAAGATTTACGAGAAGCGGTGGGCGCTGACCTTGCTGGACAACGTTCTAGACCGGCTGGAGGGTGAGATGCGCGCCTCCGGTCGAATCGAGCGGTTCAACAAGTTTCGGCCTTACCTGACGTCGGAAGGCGGCGACGAGAGTTACAAAGATCTGGCAGACGAGCTGGGGATGAGCGAGTCGGCGATCAAGGTGTCGATCCACCGCATGCGCCGGCGTTTCGGCGCGCTCTTGCGCGAGGAAGTCGCCCAGACGGTGACCGATCCGGCCAAGGTCGACGACGAGATCCGCCATCTGTTCGCCGTGATGGACGCCTGAGGGCGTCGCCGTGGATCAGATCGGAATCTTCATCGTGAACAAGAACATCTCGCCACCGATGTCGATCTTGCCGTTCGACAATCCCCCGAAGCTGGCATCCGCCTCGAGTCTGCGGTACTCGAGGCCCATTCGAGTACGGCGGCTGTAGACGTAGTCCACGCCGATCAACAGTTGCGCCCCGAGGCCGAGGTCGTCTTTCGTCACGGTGCTGGCGAGGGGCACCAGCGTGGACGGGACATCGAGCTCGGAGATGACCAGTCCAAAACCGACGCCCACGTAGGGCTCGAGCTGCCAGAACGGCAGGATCGCCCTCGCGTTGGCGAACATCAGGGCGTTGGTGAGAGTCATTTCGTCGCTGCTGAACAGGAGCCCTTCGGGCGTGTCGTATTCGCGGAAGGCGTACAGCATTTCGAATTCGAAAGCCAGATTCCGGCTGAACCGTGCTCCCATCCCGAGGCCCATGGCGAAGCCCCCGTTGCCTCCGCTCACCTTCTCGGGGTCGACCTGACCACCGAAGTAACCCAGGCTGCCGGTCAGGTAGCTCTGGAGCTTCTGCTGGGCGATTCCCTCCTCGGGTACGGATTGCTCGTCTTCTCCTTCCTGCGCCGCGACCTGCGTGATCGGCAGCAGGAGTAAGAGTGCGAACAAGACTGGTGACCGTTTCGGCATGTCGTAATCCGGATCCCGGTCCCGGCTTCCCGAGGCCGGCCCCGTGCTCGTTGCGGCTCCGTTCCACGTTTCCCGTCTAGGCCCAGCTGAAGCAAAACTCGGAAAAGGTTACGCCGTAGACAACCAGCGGGGACCGAATCCGACCGGTTCAGTGTAGTCTTGCCGGCTCTCGGCGGCATCTTGGTCCGGTCGTGGGCTCGACCCCAACGCGAATCATGGACGCAGGCAAGTGTGAAAGACTGCTCGTCGTGCTCTTGCGCGTGGCCGGCGTGATGCTGCTGACCGCGTTCGGTGCCGTCTTCCTGCCGACCGGCTGGATGGCGGCGACCCACCGCTGGCTTGGCCTGGGCGACTTTCCCGCTTCGTCTCTCGTGGAATACCTCACACGGTCGATATCGGCGCTGTACGCGATCAAGGGCGGGCTCTACCTCTTACTGTCCACGGACGTACGCCGGTACGTCACGATCATCGGCTACGTGGCCTGGTCGGCGATCGCATTCGGCCTGGCGCTGATCGCCATCGACGTTCACGCCGGACTTCCCTGGAGGTGGACACTGGGCGAGGGCCCTCTGATTCTGGTCATCGGAATCGTCTTTCTCGGTCTGTCGCGTCGGGTTGCGACGGCTTCCCTCGGCACAAAAAAACCCGGGCCGCCGTGATCCTCGGTCTCTCTCCGCTGATCCGACGGCCCGGGCCGGTCGATTTGTCAGTCCCCTCTCGGTGTCACTTCGCCGCAACCAGAACCATGTCGCTGTCCTCGGCCTTGAACTCCTTGGCCAGAGACCACCTGGTCGTCACGCGCTCGAGATCCATCTGGTATGTCGTCAAACGCCCATCACGCTTGGCGGTTGCGAAACCCTGAAGCTCCAGGGCACCGTCATTGCGCTTGGTGAAGACGAAGACCGAGGATTCCTGCCCCCCGAGCCCCTCGCTCTCACCGAGCCGGCTGCGAAACATTCCGATCGGGCGACCGTCCACCGACGTGTGATGCATGCCCTCCACCGGGGAGTACTTGCTGGTCAGGCAGACTCTCAGTGTCCCCGGTTCGTGGAGGGACCCGTCCGGTAGGGCGATGAAGGCCGCGATCTCTGCCGAGTAGCACCGTCCATTCCCCCCCGCCATGGCGACTCCACCCGCCAGGAAGATCGCGCCAGCCATCGCGGCCACCAGGAGCAGCCTCTTCGATGTTTTCCGTCCGGCATCGTTGGTCCTCATGGCGACCCTCCTTCTTCAGCACCGTTGGCTGTTTGTGCCAGGTATGCCGGTCATCTGCTTCGAATTCCGTGCCAACATTGTTCGCCGCCGGAGGGGCCGGAAATCCTTTGTTTCCCACTCATCGTAGCGGCGAGGAACCGGCGAGGTTCTCTCCGCGTAGAGCCGGGTCTATGAGTCGAGAGCCGCGGCCGCGGTCCGGGTCCGGTCTAGCCTTATAATGCGGTGCGCACCGCAACCCCTATATGGCGACTTAAACGGACAGCATGGATCCTCAACACGAACAAAACGCCTCGCGCCTCGTCGAGGCCCTGAACGCCGTGCTCAACCAGGTCGCCAAGCCCTCGGCCGTCCTCAAGACGATCCTCCACCAGGCCGTCTCCCAAACCGGTGCCGAGCGAGGGGTCTTCGTCGAGATCAGCAAGTCGGGGACGTTGTCCTATCGCGTGCTTTACCGGTTTCAGCACGAAGACCTGACGGGTGCCGCAGGGCGCTATAGCTCGACGATCTTCGCCAAGGTCCTCAAAAGCGGGCAACCGGTCATTCTGGGCAACGCCGTCGGCGACCCGCGCTTTGCCGGGTCCGGTTCGATTCACGATTTCAACCTCGTTTCCGTTCTGTGTATGCCGATCCGTGTCGGAACCACGGTTTCCGCGCTGGTTCATCTGGAGAGCAACCAACCGAACCACTTCTCCGAGCGGCACCTGGAGCTCGTGGAATCCCTACTCGAGCTCTCCGGCCCCGTCCTCGGGGCGCTTCAGGCCGGCGAAGGGGTGATCCGCCAGTACGACGAGCTACGTGAATCGGAGACGCGCGTTCGGGCAGAGCTCGAGAAGGATCGTGATCTTCTGACGCAAGACTGGTCCTTCGGCCGCTTCGTCGGACGCTCTGCCGCCGTCCGCGCCCTCGGCCATTCGGTGCGCCGGGCCGCCGAGTCGGATTTCCCGGTGCTGCTCATCGGCGAGACGGGGACCGGCAAGAGCATCCTCGCCCGGGTGCTTCATCACCAGAGTCCACGATCCAAACGGGGCCTCGCGACGGTCTTCTGTCCGTCGCTGGAGAAGGGAATGGTCGAGGCCGAGCTGTTCGGCCACAAGCGGGGAGCATTCACGGGCGCCGTGGCCGATCGCGTCGGAAAGGTCCAGGCCGCGGAAAACGGTACGTTGTTCCTGGACGAGATCGGTGAGTTGCCGCTCGAGATCCAGCCCAAGCTCCTGCGTCTGCTGCAGGAGAAGACCTACGAGCGCGTCGGAGACCCTACCGAACGGACGGCCAACGTCCGTGTCATCGCCGCGACCAACCGCGACCTGCGCCGCGAAGCCCAGCAGGGGCGTTTTCGCCGGGATCTCTATGAGCGTTTGAACTACGTGCCCATCCGCGTCCCGCCGCTACGGGAGCGCAAGTACGACATCCCGGTATTGCTGCGTCATTGCCTGGACCTCCACGAGCCGGGTCGATGGGTCGAGCTGTCGCCCGAGGCCGAGCAGTTCTTGATGACGCTCGACTTCGCCTGGCCCGGCAACGTGCGTCACCTGGAACAACTGGCTGCTCGGTTGGCGCTCGAGAGACCCGAGGAGCCCGTGACACCGGCGGACCTGGAGCGACTGCTGGAAACGTCGGAAGACGACGATGCAGAGAACGGTCCAACGCCGCCGAGCGAGAGCGAAATCGAGAAAGGTCTGCCCGCTTTCCTGGCACTCGCCGAGAAGCAGTGGCTCGAGGAGGCGATGCGGCGCTACGCCGATCTTTCGAAGAAGGACCTCGCGAGGAAGCTGAATATCGGCGAGAGCACCCTCCACAAGAAGATCAAGCTCTACGGGATCGACGGCTGAGCGGTTTCGCGCCCCGGTTACAAATCTGTCACCGTGCTCTTGCCCCCGGCTTCGGTTTCCGTTTGCCTTCTGCGTCGACCCATCCAATGTTGACCTAGATGGATCCGGGGTCATCCCCGTCTTTGCTCTGCGACTAAGTGAACGACTATGTCCACGCTCGCCATCCCCCGACGGCTCGCCACCGGCTGGATTCTGCCGGTTGCCGTCGTTCTGTGTGTCGTCGGTTGCTCCGAGGAGGAACCGCGGCCACCGTCCACCGTCTCCGACGATCTCGCCCCGCTGTACGAGATGGTTCACGAGTACCGCCAGGACTACGAGCGGGGCATCGAGCGCATCGTCGCAGGTGACGCGGTCGAGGGAAAGAACCTTCTCGTAGCCGCGACGGACCGGCTGGCCGTGGCCGCACGACTGTGCGCCCGTACACCGGGCTGCGACACAGGCGTGTTCACCGAGGCGATGAGTCGCGTGGCCGCGGAACGCAGGAGCCTGTCGGCGATCGAGACCGCACCCGACGAATTGGCGGGCGGCGGCGAATCGCCGTCGTCGGGGACGAATGCCCCCGGGCCCGCTCGGGTGCCTTCCGTCTTCGTCGACGGCGGGCTTCGCCACGCGATACCGCTCAACGATGCCGTCAGAGCCGCGCTGAACGACTGGCTGACCTGGAATCGTCCGGCACTCATGCAGACCTACCGCAACTACCAGTTCCTGCGCCCGTTGATGGCCCCCGTCTACGAGGAGGCCGGCCTCCCCGAGGCGCTCCTGTTCGCCATGCTGGCCAAGGAGACCGGGGCCAAGGTCCACGCCTACTCACGCGCCGGCGCGGTCGGACCGCTGCAGTTCATGCGCCTCACGGCGCGGCGCTACGGTCTCCGCGCGGCGAACGGCTTCGATATGCGGCTCGATCCGGTCGCCGCGGCGCGAGCCAATGCCGCATTCATGATCGACCAGCTCGATGCCTTCGACGACGATCTCGCGCTGGCGTTGGCAGCCTACAACGGCGGAGAGAGCCGCTTACGGCGCCTGCACCGCAAACTGCCGGAAGCCGATTTCTGGGAGCCACGATTGCACTACGCCCTTCCATCCGAGACTCGTGATTACGTTCCGCAGATCCTCGCCGCGGCGCTGCTGTTCCTGCACTCGGAGGAATTCGGTCTCGAGTTCCCCGAACACGAAACCACCTCGACCGCGATCGTCCTCGTCGAAGAGATATCGATCGGCGAGCTAACGATTTGCCTCGGCGAGACCCACAACACCGAAGGCTGGTTCCGGACGCTACGCAACTTGAATCCGCGCCTTCGCCCCAGCGTTCGCTTGAACGCCGGCGACAAGATCGAGATCCCCTCGGTGCTGGTATCGGCCTACGCCGACCGCTGTGTCGGAGGCTCGCGATTGCTGACACTAGCCCGCGAGCTTCACGACGCCGATTTCCCCGAGCAGCCCGCAGTCGTCCGGTATACCGTTCGCCGTGGAGATACCCTGGCCAAAATCGCCACACGTCACGGCTGCAAGTCCGTTCGCGAGCTAGCGGCCATTAACGGCATCGAAGCGCCAGACTACGTCATCCACGTCGGCCAGCACCTTTCCGTCCCGTCCTGCGGCTGACGCTTGCCGCACATGGTGCGGCTCACCTCCGGATTAGCGTCTTCGCGACGCCACCAATCGCGGACTGGCTGCGATTCAGTTCTTCATCGTTGTGACTAGACTGTCTCACCTCCTTCGAAGATCATGCGTTCATCATTGACGAAAACCTCCGACACCGTCCCGTCCGGCCGGATCCCCATCTCGAACACCAACTGATCGGGCGCGCGCCCCGACACACGGATGTATCCCCGATGGATGATCTCGAGGTGATGGACCGGACAAGGAAAGGTCAGGTTCGACGGATCGT
>Ga0255055_10001247_pt1 | contig 18985 bp, 18 predicted proteins | sample JV7_2_27_MG_FD_188633 | JGI IMG/M metagenome (GOLD analysis project Ga0255055, IMG submission 188633) | Seawater microbial communities from Jervis Inlet, British Columbia, Canada - JV7_2_27 | ecosystem: Environmental > Aquatic > Marine > Inlet | place: Canada: British Columbia | collected...
GAAGACATTAAATCAGTCAAGGATTCGGATGATATTACAGAATCGCATTTTGAACACGAGTGAACTACTAGAGGTATGGCTCCAATTCGATCTAAATATCGGTCAACAAATTTTAGAGTAAATTTTGCCATTCTTTTTATCATTTTTCCCCCAAACGGGACAACCTCAGCTTGAATTTCTATGAAACTCTCGTAAGAATTTAATATGTCATCTCTAAACTTATCATCGATAGGTGCTGGGATAATTTCGAGTTTTATTTCGAGCTCTTCTTTACAATACGGACATTTTGGCAACTAAAATCACATTTTTACTATTTTAATTATTGAATTTCTATAATATAGTTAAACATTCTATTTAAAAGGTAGAGCAATCTCATTAATAAGGTAATTAAAGCTCCGAAAAATGCTGGAGATAATCTGTAATTAAATATTCCTAATTCATTAGAATCCATGAGAAAAACAAGGTTATTATTGCTAAGAATGCAATGCAACCTAACCCCATCCATGAAAATAGAGCATTTCTTACATAGTTAATGTTAAATTTTACCGCTTCGTGAGGACATAATTCAACACAACAGAAACAAGTTATACACTTCTTACTATCCCATTTTGGAATATTTCCTTTTTTTATCTCATTTGGTGGAGTGATCGCATTAACCGGGCAGTTAGTCCAGCAAGTAGAACATAATTTGCACTTTTCTTTGTTGAACTTAACATTAGCTCTAAAAACTGTCTTTCCAAGATAATCTGCTAACCACTTTGGTAAAGGCATTGATATAGGTCGAAGTTTTGGGCGTTCAAACTTTCGAAAAACAGATTCAATCGTCTCACCGAAAAACTCTACATTATCTAAGTCTGTGGTTCCTAACTTCTTTTTTTCTGCCTTTTCTAGATACAATATTTCCGATGGATCAAATCCAATTATTTTACATACAGTAGAATCTAGAGCAACGCCATCGTACCCTGCTAAAATTATATCTAGCTTAACCACGTCGCCGCTAGAAGGCCCTTTACCTTCTTGACAATAGTAACCATCTATGACAGTTAATTGCGGTTTAGATATTGAATAAATGTCTGCTAAAGCAGAACAAAATCGCTCCAATTTTGCTGCTTGAGCATGAGTTTTAGATTTATTTGCAAGAAGCACGGTCCCAAACATATTTTTAATGCAGCATGTTAAGGTACATTGCCAATGGGTTTTAATTTTAGGAATATTAATGATCAAATCTGCTTCTTTAATCAGACGAGAACTTGATATCTCTTTCAATTCAAGAGCATCTTTGACTTTATAAATCTCTCTCTCTGTTTTTTCAAAAGGTACACAAATTGCTCCTTCCTCTTCGCAAATGCGTTGTATACCACTTTCCTTCATAGCTATCTCTGTAGTCCCGGGTTTTTGACCTCCAGCAGAATCACAAACAAATATTTTTGAGGGGTTGAATTTTTTTACCCATTGAATCACAGCTCGGATCACTTCTGGATGAGTATTGACTGCTCTCTCAGCTGGTTTACCCATTAAGATATTAGGTTTTAATAACACTATCATATTATCTTTTTGCATTAAATGTTCAGCATTAATAAGTTCAAGCGCTGAAAAAACAGATGTTTTCACATCCTCATTTTTAATTTTCTGAATAGCTATTTTGGTTATAGGACCCATAATTAGTATTCATTTGTAAAAAGTTAAAAGATTTAGTAAAATAAAATAAAAAGAGAAAAAATAAGAAAAATATTTATTATCCGCCAGCTTGCGTAGCCATTACAGTAATAACATCCTTTTTTGGATGAATTCCTATTTTAGCGAATTTTAACTGGTCAGGAAGTACTTTTCCTTTAAAGATAAATTGAATAGCAAGAATAGGATTAAGTTTATATTCCCGTTGAACTGTTTTTTTTATTTCTGCTATGGATTGGTTTGGATCTACTTCAATTAATTTAATTGCCTGATCGGGCGGTACACCCGTGAGCCTAAACCTATATTGGGTCATTTTATCATCATTTCATATATTTTTTTTTAATTCTAATTATTACTATTGTAATGTGAAAATTTTTAATTAAAAACGAAGGTATTTTTAATTAAATTGAAGTTTACTTAGCTAAGACATGTATTATTAGATAAAGCAAGGTCCAGATTCTTAACTCCTTAAAGTCAACCGTGCTAAAACTAAAGTATAAGTATAGGCAAAAGTATAAATTCCTTAATTTCCTTTTTATATTTATGTCTAAATTCGTAGTATCTGCTAAAGTAAAGGAAAAAGTTTTATCAGAAATAAAAAAAATTGATCAAAACGAATTGCGTATTCTTTATTTATTAAGGAATTTAGGGCCTTTACGATTTACTAATATGATAGAATACTCTGCTTTGAGTAGATCTACGGTATCTAAATATATTAAATTCCATATTTCTAAAAACAATGTTGAAAAAAAGATTTATCGAAATCCCTCAAAAAATATCCAAGAACAGCGTTATTTTATTACAGATTTAGGTACTGAAAAACTCGGTGAAGATTATGTCGGCCCTGATGAAATAATTTATTTTAGTGAAATTAATGACCTTTTATCGGACCTCTCCGAATTAAAAACCTTTTACAAAGAAATTAGTGTTGCAGATTCTATAATAACAGATATCACTCGAAACATAATTAATATGGGTGAAAATTATTTTCTAATAGAACAAAATCGCGATCTCTATCTTACACTTTTTTACATTTACAACAATTCTGTTTTAACAAGAGATTTTAAATTTGAAATTACCGAATTTTGTAAGCATTATAATGTAAAAAAATTGAGAATTGATTTTTACGTAGATCGTCTTTTATCCAGCGATTTAGGTATATATATGTTTAGTCGGGGCGAGGATAAATTCTTTTTTCATAGAGAAGATGTGCTTGGCGTTAGTACCATTCGATTAATTAAAGATAATTTGATAAACGAGATAGTCGAGTTAAGTATAGCTAAAGTAAAAATGATTTCTGATCTAGATTTAGATAGATTAGCTGAAGACATAACGAAAAAATTACTAGAAATGGAATTGATATGGGATATTAATGAATCTAAAGAGATCAGTGGGATAAGAGAACCATTTGAAATGTTGGTTGAGAAGATGATAATAAAATCCGCACAAGAGATGGGCATTCCAAAAACATCTTTGATGGATATTGCTTTGCAATCTAAAAAATTGCTAAAAGCAGAGGGGGGAAAAAACTCTCTCTATAATATTATAAACGATTCTGAACGGTTCGAGGATTTGAATTTGGTTTCAATATCAGAATCAAATGAAACCGAATTATTTCAAAGTTTAAAGCTATTACGGGGTTTTTGCCCTAAATGTGGAAAAACTGTGTTAAAAAATGATTTATCTAATGTTTGTGTTAGGTGCGGATTAAATTTCGAAAAAAAAGAATTAATAACCGATATTGAGGCCGCAAGTGATTTAAGCGTTGCGTATAAAATTACATCTATTGAAGAAGAAAAAGAAATAGAATGTCCTAATCCAAAATGCAACTACTATGTAAAAACAAGTTGGGTTGAGTGCCCAGAGTGCCTTACTCCTTTGAAAAAGAAAACGTAAGAGTTATTATTTATTGAACAACAATCTATGAAAATTCCAGCATCCTTTCGATTGGTATTAATGCCTTTTTAGCAATATCAGAGGGGACTTTAACCTCAAACATTTTCTCATCTAAATGTTCAAGTACATACTTCACCAATTCTATTGTATTTTTCTTCATATTATAACATACCAGCTTGTTCATAACTAAGTAAAATCTTTTATCTGGGAAGTCTTGTGCCATCCTTTCCATCAAACCCGATTCGGTTCCGATAATAAATTCTTTCTCTGTGGAAGAACTGTTTTTTACAGTGTTATACATATAAGAAGTTGATCCAACTACATCCGATAAATTCCTAACTTCCCTAATACATTCCGGATGAACTAATACTTTAGCATTTGGATGGTCCTTTTTCGATTGTATTACATGTTCAGGTTTAATCTGAGAGTGAACGTAACAATGACCTTCTTCTGGCATTTTAATAGTCTTTATTTTAGAAATTTGCTCTGCATAATCAGCTAAGTTTGCATCAGGACCAAATAACACTGCGTCAGAATTAAATTCTGAACTGATTTTCTTTACAACTTTAACTGCATTAGAAGAAGTGCAACACACATCAGATTCTGCTTTAACTGCTGCCGTAGAATTAACATATACCACTGTAGGCAAGTCAAGATATTCTTTTTTATAATTTTTCATCTTTTCAGGAGTAAGAAAAGCTGCCATTGGACAGCAAGACTCGGGATTAGGTAGTAAAACGTGTTTATCTTGATTTAAGATAGACGCAGTCTCAGCCATAAAATCTACGCCCGCAAAAATAATATATTCCGAATTTGCTTCTTTCGCAAGCCTAGACAAACCTAAAGAATCTCCTAAATGATCCGCTACTTCCTGAACTTCGATAGGTTGGTAGTAGTGAGCTAAAATTGTAGTTTCTGTTTCTTTTTTCAGTTTAATGACTTCTTCTTGAATCTGTTTAACTGACATTTTTTTTTTTGAATTTATAATATTTAAGGTAAATATTTAATTGAATTTATAATAATTTTAAGGTAATTATTTAATTGAATTTATATTAATTTTAAGGTAAAAATCGATGAGTGAACTTTTACATTTTGTTTACAAAGAAGAGTTTTGGTATATAAGCGCGTTTCTAAATAGTAAAGAAGTAAGTGGAATAGAGACTGCGAAGAAGATTGAAGATTTTATTAATTATAAATTTAAACATTTAACACCAAACGACTTCTATCGTCAAGATCTTAAAGAAAGCATAATTGACATGGTTCAAAATGTCTCAATTGAATGTAGTTGGGTTTCATATCTCGAATTTTTTCCTTACAAGGATGAAAATACCAATAGGGCGTTTAACACTTTAGGGTTTTTCCAATTTAAAGTCGAACACTATCCTGATCAACCTTCGAAGAGAGAAAAATTAAAACCCCTCCTGATTCAGCAAATACCTTATCTTCTTTTAGATGATTTAAAAGAATTTTTTAAAGATACTTTTTATAACAGAATTCTCATAGATGTTGAAAGTCCCGTCTATGTATTCCTAACTTCTAATAACACAAAACCTAGTACTATTGAATGGACGCAAGAAAATATTGAGAAATATAAAAAATTAATAGGTGATTGGACAGAAATTTATTCTGGGCAATGGGAAGATTATTCTGAAACTTTATATACTAAGCGTATTGAAAATAATTTATCTAATCGGCTATCTGAGCTACATTTTATCCGCAGAAACTCGGGTTTTGTATATATGATAGAAGAAAGCTATGACAAATATTTCGAATCTTACATGATAAAGTATGTACTTGATCCTACGCCTAAAATGCGCGCAGTATTATTTGCTCTACGATCTATTAACGCGTCGTTAGATCTTCTCTTTTTAAAAACGCAATCTGAAATGTTTCAAGACTTAAATTCAATTGAAAAGAAAATTCAAAATTTAAGACTACTAAGAGGCTTAATTCAAACAAACCTGAGCAAAGTTTACAACGAACTTGATAATAATAGAAGGCAACACTATACTAGTGTTTTAAAACATCTTTTAAAAGAATTTGAGATAGAAAGTGTAGTAAAACGGGTAAATGAAAAATTTACAACGATTTATGATGCGATGCAGGATTTATACCGTAAGAAAAGCCAAGAAGATCAGCAAAAAGCAGGTAGACATTTGAACATACTAAACTTACTCGTTGGATCGGACGTGTTAGTAGGTTTTACGGGTATCATTATTCAGGGATTTAACTTACAAGAAGGAACACTCTTTGCATCTCTATTAAACGGTATAGTTGGAATTATTATAAGTATAGTATTATCTCTTACGATCTTTTATTATGTTTATATACGAATTCAACTTAAAAAGTCAGATGTTAGTCTCACCGTTGATGCCATAATTGAAGATCAGAAAGGAAATGTAGTATTAATTAAACGAAAATATCCTCCCTTCCGAAATTATTTTGCTTTACCTGGAGGCTTTATTAAAAAGGGAGAAAAACCTACTGAAGCGCTAATCAGAGAAGTTAAGGAGGAGACTAACTTAGATGTAAAAGTTGAATCGAAGATAGGTGTTTACAAAAAAGAAGGACGTGATCCAAGAGGAAATGTTCATACAACAGCTTACAAATGTCGGGTAATTGGAAATTTTACTGAAATGAGGGGTGGCGACGATTCTAAAAAAGCAGAATTAATACCCATAGACCAGCTTAAAACTATTGAATTAGCATTTGATCATAAAGAAATTCTAAGAGATGCAAAACTCGGCTAGTAACCATTTCTTTTTTTTTTTTATACAATAAGCTTATTATTATTTCTTTAATTTTTCATTTTCAAAATACAAATTGTTTGTGAAAAGATCATGCCACTAATCATGCCTAGCCCTATAACAGGCAAAGTACCCCAAATTCACGAATCCACATTTATAGCGCCAACCGCAGTTATTATTGGAGATGTTATTATTGGAGAAGGAAGTAATATATGGTTTGGAGCTGTGTTAAGAGGAGATTGGGGATCGATAATTGTAGGAAGGAATACTAGTATTCAAGAGAATGTTACCATTCACAACAAAGTAGGATCTACAGTGGATATAGGTGATGATTGCATTATAGGACATCACGCGATGATACACGGGCCATGTACCATTGGAAATGGGTGTTTGGTTGGAATCGGTGCTAATGTGTTACATAGGTCTAAAATGGGGGAAGGTGCAATTATAGGTGCTGGTGGTGTTTTAATCGGAAAAGAAATACCCCCAAGAACTTTAGCCGTTGGTGTTCCAGCCACAATTAAAAAGCAACTACCTCAAAAAGGTAAAATGGAAGGAGCAAAAACGTCTAAAGAATATGCTAAGAATGGTAATAAGTTTAAAGAATTTTTTGAAAAGAACCCTGAATATTCAAATCTTTAACCTTATTCTTTTTTTTAGTTTATAATAATCAATTCTAGATAATCATCAATCCTACCGCAATTATCTTCTGATTCAATATTCTTTCTTCTGAAATGATGAATAACTTCTAAAATGTTTAAATATCAAAAAAATCTAACAGATATTAACTAAATTGAATATTTAAAATACAAAATAATTGGGTGTGATTTAAACGAATTTTATAAAAACTTTTTTAATAACATTTGCTATATACATAGGATTAAACGCTGTTTTCCTTGTCATCGCTATTTTCATAACTCCCGCTCCTGGATTTCCACTAGATGATATCCTATTTGTTGTATCTACTCTATTCTCACCAATTTCAAACGCTCCGCAAACAGCCCTTGTAGGTTTAGGGACGCTGCATCTCGCGCCAGATTTAATGACGGCACTTACAGCACTTTTATCAATACTTGCAATTCTTGTCCCTCCATTAGTAGCAGTAATTGTTGGTGCAAGGTTGGGAGATAGTGGCAAAATATCTTTTTTGTCTTGGTTTTTAACTGCCGTAATTTCTACTGTTGTTTATCTGTTGTTTATCATCATCGGTCAAGGTTTATTTTGGAGTCCATGGGCTTTTTATGTATCATGGTTTGGATTATTCGCTGCGATACTATATTTTATAATACCTGGAGTCGTTAATGGGTTTTTCTATGGATGCTTTTCGTTTCTATTTAGTAAAGACTGACACAATATAGAATAATTTAATTTATTCATTCATTTTTCTTTTTTTATCTTGCTTAAACATCACTTTGAGCAAAAACAGTTTTCACTCCTTACAAGATCAATAGTATCGAAAGATAAGTTTAATAGATTTACCATTAAAAGTTTATTTTCTAAATTTGGTAGGTCTAATGTCGTTTTAATTACCTCCAATGCCTCTAAAGTGCCTAAAATCCCAGGTGTGACGCCAATTACGGGTAAAGGACCCTCTGAAGAATCGAATGTATTTGGTTGATTGAAAACGCATTCATAGCAAGCAGATACTTTTGGATTGATTGTTATAATTTGACCGAAGAAGTCCTTAATTCCTGCAATAATAGATTTAACCCCAAAATCTACCGCAACTCGGTTAACTAAAAACTTAGTTTTAAAATTATCGCTACAGTCAACAATGAAATCTTTATTTTTAATATGCTTCTCTATTGAGTCCTCATCAACATATTCCTTATGGATTTTAATATCTACTTCGGAGTTAAGAGCAGATAACCTCTCGTTCGCAGCAAGCACTTTTTGCATTCCAATTTGAGATTCGCTGTAAAGTATCTGCCTTTGGAGATTGGAAAGAGATAATGTGTCATTATCGACGATCGTTAATTCTTTTATTCCTGCTGCAACGAGATATAGCGCAAATGGAGATCCTAAACCTCCCGCACCTATTTGTAATACTCTAACCTTAGATAATTTCTCATGTCCATCTTCTCCAATAGAAGGAGATATTATCTGTCTTGAATATCTTTTCTTTTGAGCTTCGGTAAGAATTTTCTTACACCTCTAAAAATTTATGGATGATTTTTGTGCATTCTTCAATCTCAATAAGAACAAGCCCTAAATCAATATTTAACTCTAAAAGAGACACGAAAATAACTTCAGCGTTTAAAACATAAACGATTAATTGATAATCATCAAATTCTACAGTTAAATTTAACACAATATCTTTTAATGTGTTTGTCGCCGTTTCCATTGCTTCAAACATGGTCGCTGCCATCGCACCAAATTTACGATTATCAATATCTCTAGGTAATCTAGAAATAATAGTTAAACCGTTTCGATTTACTATAGCAGTCCCAATTATCCCGTTCACTAATTCTAACTTATCCAATTCCCTTGTAATGTCGTCTATTTTTGGTGATTCAGTCATTTTATTGAGATTTTCAAATTTATAAAAATATGAATAGATATAACAAATAAAGAGAGTTTAATTTAAAAAATATATGATACCTACTAGTTTTAGATGGAAATGAATATTTTTAAAGCAAATTTCAAATTGTTTTAAAAAATAGTATGTTCATCAAGTTGTGATTAGCTCTAAGCATGAAAACCTTTCGTTTTGTTGAAAGCTCTATGTCTAGTCCTCCAACTTGGTTGACGCATTTTAGCAGTTCTTCCAAATCCGCATTGCGCGCAAAACCTTTTACTTCTATGGTAACTATGCCTTCCACATCTCCTGCATGTCTTATGACTTGCAGCTTTATTTTTTTTTCCCTTACTCGGAGTTCCTTTACCCATTTATTTAACCTCTTTTCTTTTTAACTACCTTCTGCTTCTTTCCGATGCATTAATTGATCATGCGGGTCATCTTCCTTTTCAGCTTCAGTAAAAATTAGTTTCTTTCTATCTTGCCCAATGAAAATGATAGAAGCACCTCTTATCATAACAGTCCCAAGATCTTTGCTTCTTTTTCCACCGCGGCCAAAATAAATTTCCTTAGCGTTTTCAACAATTAGATTCATGTAATTGTCGAACTCAATTAGCCTTCCTGTTAAGTAGGTATTCCAAATCTTTAATTTGATTCGCACTTTCGATTTTAATACTGCTTTACTTAAGGTCCTTGAGATTGTTTGCTGTGACATTTAAAAAACTCTGTAAACCATATAGAATATTGTATAAAATGTAGGTAAAATATAAATATTTTTTTATTCTTAACGATTTAATTTCACATTAATATTTTAATTAAACAATCTATTAAATTTGGAAACAAATTATGAAAAAGATTGGGAAAAAGATAGGAATTGTGGACAGTTGCGTTGACACACCCGAAGAAATTATTATTGCTGCAGGATTCACTCCTTATAGATTGTTTGGAGACCCCACAATCGAACCTGACAAAGTTAATGAACACATTCCTCCAACTCACTGCGTTTGGACTAGAAACCTTTTAGAACTAGCAATAAATAAGCTTGATAAAGATATTGTTGGTATAGTTACAACTCACGGCTGTGATCGCACTAATCGTGAATTTGATATATGGCGAGAGTGTGTAGATATTGATTTTATGTATTTTCTTAATTCTCCAAGAAAAAGAGATGAAATTGCTTTAAAATTTTTTATTAACGATATGAATGAGTTTATAACTCAACTAGAGGATCACTTTAAGGTGAAGATAACAGAAGATAAATTAAATGAAGCTATCAAAAAGATGAACGAGATTCGTAAATTACTAAGAGAAATTTCTAATTATCGCCGCAAAGCGATTATCACGGGCTCAGAATTCCATGGATTAGTGAAAAATGTTCAACAACTAAACAAAGATAAAGCTTTAGATCTTCTTAAATCTAAGCAAGAAAACCTAAAAAATAGGCAACCATTCTCTAAAAAGGATTTTAAGAAGATACTCTTAACAGGCTCAGATCTCGACGATACAGAGCTTATTAGATATATTGAAAGTTTAGGTTTCCAAATTGTAATTGATGATTTAGGTATAGGTAATAAATATTTTGTAAACGACGTCGAAGAAAACGGGAATCCAATTGAAAACATCGTTAAGTACCACTTAAATAAACCAATTCATTCAACTAAATTTCCTTCCTATCTAAGATTTGAAGTGCTTAAGAAATTAGCTGCTGAATATAATGTTGATGGTGTTATAAATATTGCTCATAAATTTTGCGAGCCAGTTTTATACGATCATCCATACTTAAAAAAAAGATTTAAAGAACTCGAAATTCCGTATTTATTTGTTGAAGTAATATATAACAGAGAATCATATAAACAGTTATCAACGAGATTTTCAGCTTTTGCTGAAATAATCTAAAGGTGATCAAATGTCAAAAGTTGAAAAAACGCACAATAAAATGTTGAATGCCACCCAAGGGTTAAAAAATATAATGGGTAGACATTTTTTAGCAATTGAGCAAGCTTATAGAGATGGCAAACCAACTGCGTGGGCTACATCTGGTAGTCCCGTCGAAATGTTATATTCTATGGACGTACAACCAATGCTCCCAGAAAATAGCGCTACGGTAAGTGCTGCTCAGAAATTTTCTCAAAATTTTATAGAAATTGCTGAAACACAAGGATTTTCATACGATTTATGCTCTTATTTTAAGACTAACATCGGGGCTGTGGCAAGTAATGCGGGAATGACAGAAGGTGGTACCCGAAAGCCCACATTTATGCTTTCAACTGATGTTATCTGTGACACACATGTGAACTGGTTTCAAGTTCAGGCTGAAAGAATGAATGTCCCTCACTTTACTATTGATGTTCCGCATGTCGTAAGCAATACAAACAATAGGCAATTAAATTACTTTAAAAAATACATTTCAGAGCAATTGTACGAATTTGTAGATTTCATGCAGGAGATTACAGGACGTGAATATAATAAGGAAAGAGCAAGAGAAGTAACTGAAAATTCATGGAATCTAAGTATGGTATGGCAGGACATCTATAATTTGAGGAAAAATGTTCCGTGCCCAATTTCCACAAGAGATACATTCGGGGGGCTGTTTCCACTATTTTGCATGCCTGGATTAAAAGCCCCAATAAAATTATACAAGAGAATGTTTAGAGAAGCAAAGGAACGCGTTAATAATGGCATTGGTGCTTTGGAAAATGAAAACTATAGGTTGCTTTTTGAAGGGATACCTTTTTGGTATAATTTAAAATACTTCAGTAAATTGGAGAAGTATGGAGCTATTATTGTTTACGAACCCTACACATACGCATTTAGCAAATATATGAATCCTAATGTTACTAAAGAAATGGTTCTTAATAAGCCAATAGAAGCAATGTCAGAATTAATGATGAGTTTTTGGTATGTCTATGATCTTGAAACTAGAATAAAAAAATTCGCCGAAACCGTACAAGAATGGAAGATTGATGGAGTAATTATGCACGAGAATTTATCTTGTCGTCCAAACACGTGTGGGATGTACGATCTGAAGAAACATTTAATGGACGATTACGATATTCCTTGCTTAATTATAACCGCTGATCAAAACGATGCTAGAAAATTTAACGAAGTCCAAATATCTAACCAAATAGAAAGCTTTATTGAGATATTAAAGAAAAGAAAGAAGATATAGAAGTAAACTATCCTTAAATTCACTTTTTTATAACATTACTACTCAAAAATAATAGTTTTATTATTACTAATAAATACTCTATCTTCAAACACGAGTTTTAATGCTTTTGAAAGAGATATAATTTCTACTTCTCTTCCAGCCCGTTGCATATCTTTCACAGAATATTTATGATCCACTTGAATAACTTCTTGGACAATTATCGGTCCTTCGTCCAATTCCTCATTGATAAAGTGAGATGTGGCTCCAATAATTTTTACTCCTCGTTTGAAAGCTTGAACATAAGGTTCTGCGCCAATAAAAGCTGGTAAAAATGAATGATGTATGTTAATGATTCGATTTTTGAATTTTGATACAAACTTTGGAGTTAGAATTCTCATATATTTGGCTAATACAATGTAATCATAGTCAAATTTTTCGAGTATTTTAAAAATTTCTTCTTCATGATCTTCTCTGGTTTTATTTTGATTGCTAAAATAATAAAAAGGAATCTTAAACTTGCTTACTAACGATTCTAAATCAGGATAATTGCTGATAACGGCGACAATTTCTGCATTTATTTCTTTATATTCATTTTTAATTAACAAATCTCCTAGACAATGATGTTCCTTAGTAACAAATACAATAATTTTCTTTTTTCTGTATTTAACGAGATCAATATTGGCATTATCCGGTAAAACATCTCTCAACTGAGTAATTATAGTGTGTTCATTAACTTCTCCAGTGAATTCTGACCGCATAAAAAAATGTTCGCTTTCTTCTTCAACAAATTCGTTATTACTAATGATATTTAGCCCGTTTTCATAAAGTACACCTGTAATTTTATGGATAAGACCTTTCTCATCGCTACAGTCTACTAAAAGAATATAATTTTGCATTTGTATTTTTTACCAATTCTTATAGAATATATTTCTAAAGGAAAACTATTAATTTTTTCTCTTTCAGTATCATTGATTGATAAAAATGTAAACTATTATAAATTTCAAAAACTCATTATTAATTAGTCTTAAGTTGCGAATTTTATATGTAGTGTTATTTCTATAATTATAGTTTTTCAATTTGATCCACAATGTTTGAAAAAGCTGAGATTGACCTACTGGATAGGGCAGAGAGTGAGGAAAAGAATTATAAATGGGAGAAAGCTGCCGAATTATATGAAAAAGTTGCCGAAATATTAAAAAAAGAAAAAAATTTAGAGAATGCCGCAAAAATTTACACTAAGCTTGGAAATATATATAATAGAGCTATTTGGGCATCAGACACTAAAGAAGACTATATAAATTGGGATGAACAAGCTGTTAAAGCTTTTCATAATGCAGAGAGTCTTTTTAACCAAACCAATAATAAACTCTTAAGTATGGAATGTAAAGCTAAAGCACTTAGTGTTATGAGTTTAGTAATTACATCAACTGAAGAGGCGAGAAAAAATTTAAAAAAATCAATCGATATTTTTTTAAAACTTATTGAAGAATATTCAAAAGCAAACGATACGAAAAATTGGATAAGATTGTCAACTCTAGCAGTAGACCCAATGAATTCTTACATAATGTTATGTTCTAATCCTTCTGAATTAGACTTTTATGCCCAGATGGCTCGTAATTTAATAGAAAAAGTATGGAAAGGTCTAAAAGAAGATAATACAATCGAAATTAGAGAAAGGTTATTGTACAGCGAAATAATATTAATGAATATTAATAGGTGGACGGAACTTATCTATGGAGATGAAAAGCAAGAAGAAATCTATAAAAGGATTTTAAATAGATGTGAAGAATCATTAAAATTAGCTGAAAATTGCAGTGATTATTATATTCTTGGAGGTATTTATGGTATAACCGGTTTCGTCTATTGTATATTTGGGAGTTTATTTGTTGGTGAACAAAAGGAGAGAGTAAAATTTGCTGAAAAAGGGTTTGAGCTAATGGAAAAATCCGTTCTATTTTATAGAAGATCAAGATGTTATCTTGGAGCTATATCTTATATATATGGTTTAGATTATCAAGCTGGTATTTTTAGCAGATTTGAATTTCTACAGAAGAGAATTCTAAATGATGTGCGTGAAGTTCAGAAATTAGATAAAGTCTTCGATAATTTATATACTGGACTTTATTGTTTTATGGATTTCATACCTCTAAGTTATTATAACGAATTCGCCAGCAGAAGCTTTTTAAAAGCTGATACTCGGAAGTCCTATGCTAAATTAGGAATTGAATATGCGGATAAAACATTAAAAAGACTAGCATTTGGACCTTATATTGTATTTGTTTATCAATATATAACTTTTTTTTATTCACAATTAACTATTCTTGCTACAGAAGATGATCCTCAAGAAGTATATATTCAAAAAATGTTGACCTATGCTAAGAAGACTGAAAAACTCTCAAAAGATTATAAAGGAGGAAATGCAAGATCAGCAGGTTTTACATCACTTTACAGAGCGTATAGGACTGTTGCTGATATTACTAAAGATAAGGAAGAAAAAATTAAAAATTTAAAAATTGCTATAGACGCCGCTAAGAATAATATTAAATATTCAATTGAATCTTATAGGATTTATTTAGCCATACAAATACGTTTAGCTTTACTTTATGAGGAATTAGGAATACTAGCAAATGAAGAAAAATCCTTGAAGGAAGCGAGGGAAATATTTCTCCGCGTTATTAAAGAAACATCGGAAAAGGGATATTATTATTATACTGCTGCTTGTTATGAATATATTGCTCGATTAGAAGATCGCTTAGGAAATCACATGATTTCTGCAGAATATTATGAAAAGGCTCAAAACGCTCATGAGGATTCACTGTCATCAATTGAATATAAACCCTTGAAAAATAGAGTTAATATTAAAATTAAGTATGCGAATGCTTGGAGTTTAATCGAAAATGCAAAAGCAAACCATAAAAGAGAAAACCATCTAATTGCAAAAATAGAGTACGAAAAGGCTAGTAATATTCTTAGAGAATTACCTGAACATAATTATGAAGCTGCTCATTTCTATTCTTGGGCAATTCTGGAAAATGCGGAGCAATACAGTAAACTTGAGAATTTTCAAGAAGCTATAAAATGCTTTCAGAAAGCAAAAGATAATTTTATGATTGCTAAGATGGCTATAAGATATAAAAGAAAGATGGAAAAACCGTCAAAAGAATTAGAAAAACTCGAGAAAGTAGCGAATATAAGAATGGATTACTGCTCAGCTCGAACAAATCTTGAAAAAGCAAGAATGTTAGCAAAAGAGGGCAACCATCTCAACGCTGCCGAGCGATTTGCCCTTGCTGCAACCCAACTTAGTAATATCTGCTCTTTATTTAAGATTAAGCGTGGACGCGGAGATATAGAAGCTGTATATTACCTTTGTAAAGCTTGGGAGAATATGGAAATTGCCGAACTCTATGATGACCCAAAAAAATATGCAATGTCGGCAGAATTATTTTCAAGAGCTAGTGAATTATTCAGAGAAAGCAAATTAAAATTATTAGCAATAGGAAATTCAAATTTTTGTTTAGCGTTAGAGCAGGGATGTAATTTTGATAAATCTCATGATGTTGATGTAAAAAAAAATCTATTTCTAAAGGTTAAATCTATTCTGAGGAATGCTGCTGATTCCTATGAAAAGGGTGGATTTGAAAATGCTGCTGATTGGGCTTTGGCAATATCCACTTATTTTGACGCTGCTTGGCATTTAATCCAAGCAGATTATGAATTAAAAATTGATAAAAGAAAAGAATTTTTAAATATTGGAGTTGAATACTTGAAAGCATCAGCAAAATTGTTTAGTAAAGCGGGATATAAAAATAAAGAGAAAGAAGTTTTAGAAAGAGTAAAAAGAGTAAATAAAGAAGAAAAAATCCTAATTTCAGCTTTAAATACTATTAAAAAACCATCAATTTCGAGCAGTACTGAAGGTATAGTAGCACCTTCCTGTCCAATAGAAACCAGCCAATCTCCTAGAATTGGTGAGATTCAGCAATACACTGAAGAAGTAAGTACATTTTTAGAGAAAGATAGTAGGAAAGCGACACTAACTAATAACATTAAAGTTTTTATAAGTTATGCTACTGTCGATTCGAACTACTTTCAAGTTTCCAAAATTGCTAACCTGCTTGCAGAAAATCATGATATTGAAAAAGCATTTTATTGGGAAGAAGATCTTCAAGACGATATTTATGAATATATGAATAAAAATCTAGCAAAATGTGATATTTTTCTTATATTTTGCTCTGCAAACGCAAATCAATCAGAACCAGTTCAAATGGAGTGGCAAGCAGCTCTTAAAATTAAGAAGAAAATTATTCCCGTATTTGTCAATGAATCAGATATTCCCCCATTACTTTCTACTAAATTAGGTGTTCTATTTATTAAAAACGATATAAAGAAAACAGCAGACCAAATCTTCCAATTAATTTTAAAAAAGTTGAACCTCTAAATTTGTAAAGTTACTTCGGAAATAGTGGTTGAAATTCATTTTGTCTTGCCATTTTAACAGCATTTTTTTGTTCTTCATCGCTAAGTTTTTCATATCGTGTAGCGGCATCCAACACTAACGGCCATAACCTCACATCACATGGTAATGAGTATGTTGTAACTCCTTCTTGGGACAAAGTAAACCATACGGCTTGATCTATTAGTTCTTGGTTATCAAGAGGTTCATACCAGGTATTATAATTAGCATCTCCCTGCCATCGACCCCTAGAAATAGCTTTAATAGCAGTAACACCAATGTTTTTCTCGCGTGTAATTTCTAGAATCCTCTTAAAGTCATTGACAGGGTTAGGATTCACTAACGCTGAGATGTAAATAGGTAGTAAGACTGTATCGATATCATCAGATAACTCGATAGCTTTCTGGAGCACTCTTACATTGTCATGTGCCGTAATTCCAATGTGTTTAATTAAACCCGTCTCTTTAGCTTCTTTAAAAGCCTCCATAGCTCCATTTTCCCCTAAGATTTGATCTAATTCCTCCATAGATGAAACTGCGTGAAACTGGTATAAATCAAAATACGAAGTATTAAGTCGTTCTAAAGATCTATTGAGTTGTCTCCAAGCCCCATTCTTTTTCCTCTTTAAAGTTTTTTCCGATAGAAAGAATTTGTTTCTATACTTTTCTATCCAAGGATTAAGGCGTATTTCTGCGTTACCGTAGGTTGGAGCAACATCTATCATGTTTATTCCATGAGCCATTGCAAGTTTCACAGCCTGATCCGCCTCATTTTGGTCAACATATCCTAACCCACATCCCCCCATTGTAATAAATGTAATATTAGCTCCAGTTTTTCCAAAAATTCGAGTTTCCATTTGACCACCATACTTATCTATTTTTATAATGAAATAGTTAGCTTTCTTTGTTATAAATAATTATCTTTAGTTTATTATTTGTCTAAAACTCCAATCAAAGTTTATTCATGCTAACTATATTTAGATTCGTGTTATAATATTACTTAAGAATAAAATTGGAGGGTGAAATAATGATTCAAATTGAACATGAGTTCCAGAACGAGAAAAAAATTATACAAGTTATGGCTAATTTTACCAATATAAAACCTGAAATTAAGCGTCATAATGAAAATGTCACATCATTGTTTGAGAATCAATTAAATAATGCTATCTGGCAAGCGCGTGTGAGAGGAAAACTTCTCTCTAACAATGAATATTATAGTTTAGTCAAAGATTTCTGGAAAAAGTATTACATTTATGAAGTTTAGTTTATTTTCTCTAATTTACTAGTTGGAAATTTTAACCCAAGAGTTTGGAGTCAAGATCAAATAATCATCTCCGAGACGAGCCATAGAACCACCGTTTTCTCTTAAAAATGATTTTAAATCTTCAATTCCCCTTTTAAGTTTAGTAATATCGATATTTTTTAATACATCTTTAGCATTAAGTATTAGAATTCTTTTTCCTAAGAGTTCCTTTTTGATATCTTCAACTTGCTCTAGACTAGAGAAGTCGTACTTTTTAATTGTAAAACTTTGTTTTAACGACGATAACTCTCGGGAAAAACCCATTGTTTCTTCTGGCGTACTTAAAAGATCCGCTTCTACTTTTTTCCAAAACCTACCCAATTTTACACCACGACCAATTTTATTTAGTTAAATTAGTTTTTTGTTTTACATTAAAACTCTATTTGTAAGTGTATTTAAATGGAAGAAATATCTAGGTGTATCATTCTAGGATACATCTATATCTTTCAAGAAATCTCTGAAATTTTGAGGTTCTTATCCTATTTACATTATTTTGATAAATTGTAACTTGGATAAATAATGTCTATCGAGACACTTTAATCATCATAATATACTGATATTATAATTATAAGAAATTCAATGATTTAAGAAATGTAAAAAACTAAAATCTAGTGATAGAAATAAGTAGATATATGTGAAAAAAAATTATATAAAAAATTAAGATTTTTAAAAAAAAGATTACAATTCTAGTGCTTGTTCTATATAAGATGGTTTTATAGAATAAAAAGCATTTCTTAAACTCTTTTCTGCGTCATATATGATTGTATCAATTATCTCCTTAACAGTTTCCACGCGATCAATTAGTCCGATACTTTGTCCTAAATAAACAGTCCCATCCTGAACATTTCCTTGATAGGTCATTTCTAGTTCAGCTAGTTCCCTTGCAACTTTTGACATTGAAAATTCTCCAGCTTGTTTTTCCTCTTTATTTTCAACTAAACCATGCGTTTCAGCAAGTTTATTCTTCCATACTCTTGCAGGACCAAAAATCCCCGTTTTTAGTTCCGTATCCGATGTACTTGAATCAACAACAATTTGTTTGTAATTATCATGGAACTCACATTCTTTTGACGAGATAAATCTTGAACCCATTGCAATAGCACCAGCCCCCATGGATAAAGCGGAAGCTAAACCTTCACCCGTAGCATAACCTCCCGAAGCAATTACAGGAACATCTGGTAATTTTTTTCTTATTTCCTGTAAAAGGACTAATGTGCTTATATTCTCGTAAGATTGATGCCCTC
>Ga0255055_10001248_pt1 | contig 18971 bp, 16 predicted proteins | sample JV7_2_27_MG_FD_188633 | JGI IMG/M metagenome (GOLD analysis project Ga0255055, IMG submission 188633) | Seawater microbial communities from Jervis Inlet, British Columbia, Canada - JV7_2_27 | ecosystem: Environmental > Aquatic > Marine > Inlet | place: Canada: British Columbia | collected...
GAGGAGATGCCGGAAGCCCCGGACTCGGCAATCCTGTTTGCCCCGGTGGGGGAACTGGTTCCCCGGGCGCTGAAACGCCTGAAAAAAGGAGGGACCCTGTCGCTCGCGGGCATCCACATGAGCGACGTCCCCCGGATGGAGTACGGGGAGTGCCTGTTCTACGAGAAGAACATCCGCAGTGTCACGGCCAACACGCGCCAGGACGGGGAGGACCTGCTCCGGGAAGCGTCGGAGATCCCTCTCCGGCCGAAGGTCACCCTCTTCCCCCTCGAGGAGGCCAATCGGGCCCTGAAGCTGCTCAAGGCGGACAAACTTGAGGGAACGGGCGTCCTGACCGTAGGGGGATGACCCCCCCCTTCGCGCGGAAGGGCTATTCCTTCCCCTCCTTCCGTAAAATCCCCTCCACGGCGAGGATGCCGTTGAGCGCGGCGCCGACGATCCCCCGAGATTTCCCCACGCCATCCCCGGCTACAAAGAGGTTCGGGACATTGGTCTCGAGGTATCGGTCGGTGGGGTATTTCGTGTCGTAGAACTTGATCTCGGGAACGTATACCGCCGTGGAAGGGTGGGCCACCCCCGGGATGACGCGCGACAGAAGAAGCAGGCTCTCCCTCAGATTGTCGACGATACGCCCGGGATAGGCGTAGGAGATGTCTCCCGGCGTCACTCCCGGCCCGGGGGGAAGGGTCGGAGTCATCTTGTCGTACCCGAGAGCTGCCGAGTGGAACGTCTCGGCCTTGGAACGCCTTCCTTCCGTCAGGTCCCCCCACCGCTGGACGACCAGGCTGTCCCCGCCGCCCCAGAAGTTGGCGAACTCCATCACCTTGCGGCCCATCTCCGTCGTGTCCTGGATCGGTTCGGTCATCGAGACGGTGTTCAGGATCGCGAAATTGCTGTTGGGCGTTTTCCTTTTCTTCAGCGCGTCCCCGTTTACAAGCCGGTAACCGTTCCGCATTTCCATCCGGACCCTCCCGCCCGGATTGGTGCAGAAGGTCCGGGTGCGGTCGCCGTGGGTGGATGTGACGAACAGGAACTTGGGGTCGTACAGGACCTGCGTGATCTCGTCGTACACTGCACGGGCCACCTCGACGCGGCACCCGATGTCGATGGCCCCGTACCGGATTTTTGCGCCGATCCCGCGGGCGACCTCCCGGAACCAGTAGGCACCCTCCCTGCCCGGAGCCGCCAGCACGTACCGGGCGAGGAACTCCCCCTTAGCACTCCGCACGAGAAACCGCCCGTCGTCGCATCGCCGGATGTCCGTAACCCGCGTGCGGAGCGAGAACGCGATCCCCTTCCCCCGTAATGCGTCGGTCATCCGGGCGACGACGCGGTGGGCGAGGTCGGTTCCCATGTGCCTCTGCCTCGCGGGAAGGAGCGTGATGTCCCAGGATCCCTTGGAGGTCCTGTGCCGCACCCAGGAGACCCGGTCCAGCCACCATCCGATCCGCAAGGCGTCCACCCCGTAGAGGGTACGGTCGGCCCCGTACTCCAAAAACACCTTGTCGATCCTGTCGATCCGCTCTTCGGCCTCGTTTTCCGATATGCCCAGCTCCGAGAGGTCGAGACCGATGTGCGGAGAGAGGTTCAGCTTGCCGTCTGTCATCGCCCCGGCTCCGCCGGTGCGTCCTTTCTCCTCCAGGACGAGAACGTCAAGCTTCCCTGCCAGCGCCCGGGCGGCGAATAGCCCGGCGGGGCCCGCTCCGACGATGACGACATCCCAGACGGCCGGACGTTCAGCGGACACCGGTGCCTCCCGCGCGTGAAATCCGCGGGCCTGCGGAGATCCGGAACGGGAAGGGGGAGAATCCCCGTCGCCTGAGGACTTCCTCCACCGCTTCCCGGTCCCCGGGATCGCGGAGCAGACCGAACACCATCCCTCCACCGCCGGCACCGCAAAGCTTGGCCCCGGACACCATCTTTCGGAATTCGGGGGAGGAGAACAGACCGTCCACCGCCTGCGTGGAAATGCCACGGGCGATCGTCCTGCGTATTGCCCACTCCCGCGCAACGGCCCGCCCGAGCCGGTCGATCTCGCCCGCGGACACGGCCTCCCACGCATCCCTCGCTGCGTCCGCGATCCCGCGGAATCTCCTAAGCGCCACGGGATTCCCGTCGATCGCCCCTCGAATCATCCGCCAGTTCAACCCCGCGGAGAAGTGTCCCTTTCCTGTGCCCGCCAGGAATCCGTGCACCGCCAGCTTCCGTCCGACGGGGCTTCCCGGCGGAAATCTCTCCGCCTCTGTCCGGCCCGGAAGATACCGGATCCCCTGGACTCCGCCGCGCAGCGCCGCGATGTGGTCCTGGGATCCGGTGAGGTTCCTCAGGTGGGCGGCCTCGATCTCCACCGCTTCCCGCGCCGTCTCCCTCCAGCTTTTCTGCCTCCCGAGGAGGCAGCCCATCGCAAGCATCGTGGCAATCAGAAGGGCAGACGACGCCCCGATCCCGGATCCGACGGGCGAGTCGTTTCCAAACCGGAGCTCGATGCCGGTCCGGGGCGGGAAGTGCCTCAGGGCCGCGGCGACCAGACCGAAGACCCCTCCGGTCGGAAAACCGTGCGTGTCGCCGGCTTCTGACCGGCGGGAGAAGTTATCGGAAATGAGACGGGCAGTGCCCCGGACGGGGCGGATCGAGACGACGCTTGCCACGCGGATCGCCGCGTTGACGGTCATCGAGGCCGGAACGAGAAGATAGAGGGGAAAGATGTCGAGGGTTCCCCCCGCGAGATCGACCCGGTTGGGCACCACGACCTTGACCAGAGGGTCTTCCCCCCGGTGTTTCGGCTTCGCCAACTTGCCCCTTCCCGCGCGATGCGTCGTTCTGTTTTTATCTTACACGGAGGCGTCGGAAGAAAAAGACGTCATTTCTCCCTTTACGGCACGCAGGGTCGCCCTGTATAAAATTTAAGGGTAGGACGCCCGATCCGTACACCTTCGGACAGGAGGTTCCCGATGCCGCCCGTCAAGATCCGCTGGTTCGGCCATTCCGGCTTTTCCCTCCAGGACCCCTCCGGCAAGACCGTGCTGATCGACCCGTGGTTCCAGGGGAACCCGACCGCACCCTTCGGGTCGGAGGAGATAAAAAGCGCGGAGTTTCTGCTTCTCACGCACGACCACTTCGACCACACAGCCGACGCCGCAGCGTTGGTCCACCAGACAGGGGCTCTCGTGGTCGGGATCTTCGAACTGGTCGGCGACCTGAAGGCGAAGGGCGTTCCCGAGTCCCAGCTCCTGCACGGCGGGATCGGGATGAACGTGGGAGGCACCGTGGTGCTCGACGGATTTTCCTTTACCATGACGGAGGCGCATCACTCCTGCACGCTCGGCGCGCCCGTCGGATACGTCATCCAGACCCCCTCCGGCCTGACCGTCTACCATTCGGGGGACACGGGCGTCTTCGCCAACATGGCGATCATCGGCGATCTCTACCCCATCGATGTGGCGCTGCTGCCGATCGGCTCGGTGTTCACGATGGATTACCGCCAGGCGACGAAGGCAGCCGACCTGCTCAAGGCGAAGACGGTCATTCCGATGCACTTCGGAACGTTCCCGATCCTGGAACCGAACGCGGATCGTTTCGTTGCGGAAATGAAGAAAAACGCTCCGGGGACGAAAGTGGTCGTCCTAAGCCCGGGAGAAGAGACTTCCCTCTGACCCTGCGGGGCGAAAGGGTCACCCGATCCTTTCCGCCACGGCGGCCATGAGGAGAGGGAAGAGAATCTCGTGCGGCCCGATCAGGTGAACCCCCTTCCCCCCGCCGCTTGTGGGACGCGATACGACGTTTACATCCGGGCGGTACAGCTTCTGGAAATCCATGTTCACGGTAGTGATCCTCGAAAGGGGCTTCCCGAGGTTCCGGGCAACCGACACGGCCTTGAGGAAAACCTCGGGAAGGACCACGGCGGATCCGACGTTTAGATAGACCCCCCCCTGCAAGCGGGCGACCAGTCCGCAGAAGGATCGGAAATCCCGAAGCGAGGTCTCCCCCATCGCGGCGCCGTCCGTTTCGGGATGCATGTGCGTGACGTCTGCGCCGACGCAGACGTGGACGGTCACCGGAATCCCCTGCTTCCATGCACCGGCGAGAAGAGAACGGCCGCGGTGGGGAGCGCGGGACCCGGCGATTGCCTTCCCGACAGCCGCCCCGAAGCCGAGCCCCTCTCCGACCCCGGCCGCCAGCGCCCCCTGAATGAATTGGGCCGTCTCGCGGGCCATCCCGAAAGATCCGTCCGCCAGTTGCGAAGCCACGTCCTCCGAAGTCTTCCCCGCCAGCGCGAGCTCCACGTCGTGGATCACCCCCGCCCCGTTCATGGCGACTCCGTCGAAGATCCGTTCCGACAGTCCCTGCAGCAGGAGAGGGGAAAGTCCCACCTTGATGAAATGGGCCCCGATCCCGAGCAGGACGGGTGCCCCCCGACGCTTGGCCCGGACCACCGCGTCCACCACCGCGCGGAAATCCTTCGCCGCCAGGTAATCGGGGAGCCCGGAGAGGAACGCGCCGAAGGACATCCCTTTCCGGACGGGAGCCGCACATCCCCGGAAGGAGACCTTGCTTTTTCTGGAACGAAGGGAGGTGCGCCGGAGCCGGGAGAAGTCGAGTTCCCTCATCGCTTCCCGACCTCGCGGAAGAGCAAGGTGTCCGTGAGATCGCACAGGATGTGTCCCACCGCGACGTGCGCCTCCTGGATCTTCGGGGTACTCTTGGAAGGAACGCAAAGGGCGATGTCCGCCAGAGAGGCCGCCTTCCCCCCATCCCCCACGAGCGCGATCGTGACCATCCCCTGTTTTTTCGCCACCCGGAATGCCTTGAGCACGTTCTGGGAGTTCCCGCTCGTGCTGATTCCAAGCGCGATGTCCCCTTTTTTGCCGAGAGCCTTGATCTGCTTGCTGAAGACATCGTCGAAGGAGTAATCGTTGGAGATGCTGGTAAGAATGGACGTGTCCGTGGTCAGGGCGATGGCGGGCAGGGGCGGCCGCTCGATCAGGAACCGGTTCATGAACTCGGCCGCAATATGCTGGGCGTCGGCGGCGCTTCCCCCGTTGCCGAAGAGAAGAACCTTCCTCCCTGCCTTGAAGGCCTCCGCGATTGTCTTCGCAGCCTCCAGGATGTCGCCGGGCATTGTCTCGACCATCCGAAGGCGGAGGTCCACCCCCTCTTTCAGCATCTTTGCGATCGCTGCCTTCACTTGGAATCCCCCCCGGAATGGTAGAGAAAATCTAATCCCTTTTCCTCGGGAGTGTCAAGGAACCAGAAACGTGTAATCTTTCTTTTCGGAAAAAACCAAGGTAGCATGAATCGCATCTAAATTTTCCTGAAGGGGATCTCCCCTGGAAGACGTGGTCGACCGGATCCTGGACGGGGCAAAAACCGTCGCCGTCGTGGGGCTTTCGGACATCCCCGATCGCCCGAGCCATTACGTGGCACTCTACCTCCGGGAGAGGGGGTACCGGATCATTCCGGTAAACCCCGTGCTGCGGGAAGTGCTGGGAGAAAAATCGTACGGATCCCTGACGGAGGTTCCGGGCGGGGCAGACCTGGTCGGCGTGTTCCGGAAGTCGGATGCCGTGCCCGGGATCGCCGAGGAGGCGATCCGGATCGGCGCAAAGTACTTCTGGATGCAGGAGGGCGTCGTGAACGAGCAGGCCAGGGAGATTCTCGCGGCGGCAAGGATCCCCGTGGTGATGGACCGCTGCATGAAGAAGGAGCTCGAAATCAGGGGAAGGTAGAAAACCCAAGGCGGCCCGGCCCTTATGGGAAGAGGAGCCCCTCTTGACGACCGGCGTTCGTTAAGGCGAGGCGGCGAAGAAGGGGGCGGGCATGGAGGAAACGATGGCCGGAAGCATAGTGGAACTCAACAGCGGAAATTTCAAGACGACGGTCGAAACCGGCCCCACCCCGGTGCTGGTCGATTTCTGGGCTCCCTGGTGCGGTCCGTGCCGGGTCATCGCGCCCATTCTCGAAGAGGTGGCAAAGGAATTCGACGGGAAGGTGCGGGTGGCCAAGTTGAACGTGGACGACAGCCCGGACATCGCCTCGCAGTTCGGGGTACGCGGAATCCCAACCCTCATCCTGTTCAAGGAAGGGCAGATCAAGGGGCAGATGGTGGGGGTCAATCCCAAGAACAACATCGTCCAGCTGATACAGAAAAACCTTTGATGTGACCGGAAGTCCGTACCGAAGGGGGGGCAGGACGCAACTGGCGAACGCTCTCGTCCTCCTGGCTTCCCTCTCGCTTTTCGCCGGATGCGGAGCGAAGAGCATTTCCGTCGGCTCCATTCCCTTTCCCGCGGAAAAACCTGTTCTCCTCACCGGAGACGGGAAGAAGACAGCGGGACTTCCGCGGTCGTCCGAGCCCATCCGTCTGGTCTTTCTCGATTCCCCGTGGTGTCCGCAGTGCGTCGAGGCCTGGGACGCCCTCGGGTCGGCTGCTTCGACTTTCCCGCCGGGCTCCGTTCACATCTACCGGATCCTGTTCGACCGTGAAAAGATCTACGCGCGGGGAGGGAATCGGGAGGCCGCCCCCCTCGATCCATCCGCCACGCGAGGCACGACGGACTTCCCTTCCCCTGCGGCGTTGCCCGCAGTGACAACCCTCACGGCGCTCCCCGAACCGTTCCGGGATCAGTTCCGGGTCGGCCAGGTACCCCTCATCCTCCTTTTGGACAATACCGGCTTGGTCGAAAAGCGCTGGACCGGGTACTCCCCCTCCATGCGCGACCAGCTGGTGGAAGCGGTCAGACGGAGAACGGGATCTCCTCCCCCGACTGAAAAGTGAACCTGGTCCGGGAGAGGTTGGCGAGAATCCCCAGAGACATCATGTTCGTGAGCATCGAGGACCCGCCGTAACTGACGAAGGGAAGCGGTATCCCGACCACCGGAAAGAGCCCGCACACCATCGCGACATTGATGACGATATGGGCGAGGAAATAGGAGGCAAGCCCACCGCACGCAAAGGAAGCGAACCTGTCCTGGGACTGGGAGGCAAGGTAGAACATCCGGTAGACCAGCGCGAGAAACAGGAGGAGCAGGACCAACGAACCGGCGAAGCCCCATTCCTCGGAGAAAATGGCGAAGGCGAAATCCGTGTGCTGCTCGGGGAGAAACCGGAGCGATCCCTGTGTCCCCTGGAGATATCCCTTCCCGAGCACCCCTCCCGATCCCACGGCGATCTTGGACTGGATGACGTGGTACCCGGCGCCCAGGGGGTCCCTGCCGGGGTCAAGAAAGGTCAGTACCCGCTGCTTCTGGTAGTCCCTCATCACGAACCAGAGACCGGGAATCGCCGCCACCCCTGCAGCGCCCACCAGGGAAAAGACCTTTCCCCGGACGCAGGCGATCACCATCATCGCAGCCAGGATGATCAGGAATACTCCCGCTGTCCCCAGGTCGGGCTGCAGCGCCACGAGCAGGAACGGCGCCAGGGTGATCCCTCCCGCCGGCAGCAGGTCGCGAAACCCGATCCCTTCGTAGGTGTACCGCCCGGAGAAATAGCTCGCGAGAGCGAGGATGAGGGCGATCTTGGCAAACTCCGAAGGCTGGAAGTTGATTCCGCCGAGGGAGAGCCACCGTTGAGCGCCGCCCCGTACCTTGCCGATGAGGAGGACTACCAGGAGAAGAACGACGGCTGCGAGAAAGATGTGCCAGGCCCTCTCCTCGATCACTCCGCTCCCGATGAAGCAAAAGAAGAAAAAGACGCCCACCCCGAGCAGGATCCAGATCATCTGCTTGTAAAAAAGGGAAATTCCGGAAGACGGAAAGACCCTCGTCCCGCTGTATATATTCAGGAGCCCCGCCCCGCACAGGACGAGGACCAGGAAGAACACGGGCCAGTCTATCCTGGCGAACTTTTTCCGCATGGTTTAAACCTCCCCGCCCTTCCCGACGACCTGCTTCAACCGGAAGAACTCCTGCATCACGGCCTTGACCACGGGAGCCGCCGCCGATCCTCCGTGCCCCCCGTGCTCCACCACCACAACGACGCAGATCTCGGGATCCCGGACGGGCGCAAAACCGACGAACCAGGCGTGGTCCCGTATTTCATAGGGAAGATCCTCGGATTTGATCATCTTTCCTTTCACGGTTACGATCTGCGCCGTCCCGGTCTTCCCCCCGACCTCGATCCCGGGGAGCTTGGCCACCCCGCCCGTCCCGTGATCGTTGACCACACCCGCCAGGGCCCGCCGAATGAAGGCCACGTTCTCGGATTTCCAGGGCAGCACCCTTTCCCGGTGGGGGGGGAATTCCTCCGCCGAACCGTCCATCCGGGCGACCCGGCTCACCAGGCGGGGGCGCATCACCTCCCCCCCCGTCGCGATCGCTGCGTAGGCCGAAAGCATCCCCAGCGGCGTGATGTGGATCGCACCCTGTCCGATGCCGAGCAGGACACTTTCGTAAATGCGCCACCGGTCTTTCCTCACTTCGCGTTTCCAAGAAGTATCCGGAACCAGGCCGGATTTTTCGCCAGGCAATTCCACGCCGGTCAGGACACCGAGGCCGACACCCCGTTCCAGGGATGCGACCCGGTCCGGGTCGAGTTTCATGCCCAGGGTGTAGAAATACACGTCACAGGAGTGCACGATGGCCTTGTACATGTCCACCATCCCGTGCCCTTGCTTCTTCCAGCACCGGAACGTGCGGTTCCCCAGCCGGAAGGATCCATCGCAGCGGACTTTCGCTTTCGGGTCCTGGACCCCTTCCTCCAGCGCCGTAAGCGCCAGAAACGGCTTTACCGTAGATCCGGGCGCGTATGTCCCCTGGAGCCCCTTGTTCTGCATCGGGGTTCTCGGGTCCGTAACCAGGCTCTCCCATTCCTCCTTCCGGATCCCCCGGGAGAAGACGTTCGTATCGAACGCGGGCGCGGAGACAAAGGCGAGGATGTCACCGGTCTTCGGATCCATCGCGATCACGGCGCCCGCCCGATTCTTCATCGCCTCGTACGCCACCTTCTGAATGTCCGCATCTATCGTGGTCTGGACGGTTCCCCCCGTCCGGGGGGGCACATCGTTCACCAGCCGCTTGTCCCTGCCGGCTGCGTCCACTTCCACCTGCCGCCCCCCGTTCTCCCCGCGAAGTACGCCCTCCCTGGCCTTCTCGAGCCCGTACTTGCCCACAACGTCCCCCAGCGAGGGCCGCCCCCCCCTGGCCGCCGCAAGTTCCTGCTCGTTCGCTTCCCCCACGTACCCGAGGACATGGGCGAATTCCGGCCCGAAGGGGTAGCTTCGCTTCGCCTCGACCAGGATGGAAAACCCGGGGAGGGCTTCCCGGTTGAACTCGATCACCGATACCTGTTCGAACCGCAAGTCGCGTGACACCGTGATGCTCCGGAAGGGGTTCGCCTCCTTCGCTTTGAGGATCTTCTCGCGGATCTCCCCGGAATCGAACTCCACCACCTCCGAAAGGAGCCTTAGTTCCCCCTCGAGATCCGTTACGTCCACCGGCGTGCTGATGAGATCGAAGGACCCCTCGGATTCTCCGATCGACCTTCCTTTCCTGTCGAGGATAACCCCGCGAGGTGCCCGGACGACCCGGATCCGTATCCTGTTGTTTTCGGAAAGGGTCCGGAACTGCTCGTACCTCACCACCTGGAGCCAGTAGAGGCGCCCCAGGAGAAGGAGGAACAGGGCTATCCCGATCCCCTGGAGAATGCGGACCCTCGATGCGATCCAGGGGTCCTGCTCCCGCTTCCGGATGCGACCGTTCATTCCCGGATCCGCTGCCACCGGCCGTAGAGGTCCATGAAGAGAAAGACGGCAAGTAGCGACGTCCAGGCGATCCGGACCGCCTCCTCCGCCCCCCAAAGAAGAGAGAACGGGTTGCCACCCTCCAGGACCAGCAGGAGGACGACGGAGGCGGACTCGGCCGCGAGAAGCCCCGCAACGATCAGAAGGACAAAGATCTCCCCGCGGAGGAAGATACGGCGGCCGATTTCGCTCGCGGCGAAATAGACCCCCAAAGAGGCGAGAAAAAACACCCCGGGCGGGCCGGAAATCGTCACCTCGCGGAATAGCGCGGGGGGAAGAGCGGCGAGGAATCCGAGCGGGCCGGGCAGAAACAGACCGGAGTAGACGATCGCCAGGAACGAGAAATCCGGCAGGAGAAACCAGGGGAGGAACCCGGAGAGCAGCCACACGTTCATCGCCGTCCCGGCAAACGACAGCGCGAGAAGCACGAGGAGGGGTCTCACGGCGTCCCTCCCCGAAACGGGACCACGGGACGGGACAGGACGACCAGGACCTCCTCCACGGACAGGAAGCTCACGGCGCTTACCACCCGGATGTTCAGAAAGAGCCCCTCGCGGGGACGGTCCGCGCTCACGACGGTGCCCAGAAGGGTTCCCTTCGGCATGCTCCCGTCGAACCCGGAGAAAAGGATCCGGTCGCCCGCCACCACGTCCTGGGTCTTGGAGACGTACTTCAGCCGGCAGAGGTTTCCCCCCATTCCCTCGGCGATCGCCCGGACGCGGGTGCGCTCGACGATCACGTCCGCGGCGAAGCGGCTGTCGGTCAGGAGGATGACCTCCGAAAGATCCGGGTAGGTCCTGTGCACGCGTCCAACGGCCCCCGCCGGGGCGACAACCGCCATCCCTGCCTCGATCCCCGCTCCACTCCCCCCTTCGATGAAGATTCCCTGGAACCAGGGAGAGACGTCGTGCCCCACGACGCGGGCTCCGACCGTCTTCTTCCCCAGGGTCTTCGAGAACCGCAGCAGCTCCCTGAGCCTCTGGTTCTCCAGCACCGCGTCCCGGCTTTCCTTCAGGTTCTCTTTCAGCACCGCCGCTTCCTTCCGGAGTTCCGCATTTTCCCGGGATACGGTCACCAGTTCAATGTACCCCGACCAAACGGAGGAGGCCCCCTGCCGGAGGAAACCGACAGACTCGTAGACGGGTCGAAACACGTACGTCCCGATCCCCCCGACGAACCGGTCCAGGGAAAACCCGGGGGGGCGGACGAAGAACTGGATCGCCGCCACCAGAAGGACGATCATGAGGAGGAGACGCCACCACTTTCGAAGGAAATTCAACACCGTCAGCCGATCTTTCCGGCGCGGCTTACGCACGAACCCGACTTCCCGACTTATCGAAGGGCAACCTGACGAAGCAGATCCAGCTCATCGAGGGCTTTCCCCGATCCGAGGACGACACTGGACAGAGGGTCTTCGGCTACGGTCACCGGGAGGCCCGTCTCTTCCCGCAGCAGGACGTCCAGGTTCCGGAGGAGCGAGCCGCCACCTGCCAGTACGATCCCCCGCTCGTAAATGTCACCGGCGAGTTCCGGGGGGGTCCCCTCGAAAACTCCCTTCACCGCATCGACGATCACCCGCACGGTTTCGGAAAGGGCCTCCCGCACCTCATCGGAGTTGAGAAACAGCGCCTTCGGGACGCCGGACACCATGTCAAGCCCCTTCACTTCGACGGTTTCCTCGAACCCGGGAAAGGCGTTTCCGATCGTCACCTTGATGTATTCCGCGGTGGGATCGCCGATCAGAAGGTTGTATTTACGTTTCACGTACTGCAGGATCGCCTCGTCCATCTTGTCCCCCGCGACGCGCACGGAGTAGCTCTGGACGATTCCTCCCAGGGAGATCACCGCGACTTCGGTGGTACCGCCCCCGATGTCGACGATCATGTTCCCGGAGGGCTCGGTGATCGGGAGGCCGGCGCCGATGGCAGCGGCCAGGGGTTCCTCGATCAGGTAGACCTCCCTGGCCCCCGCACTCTGCGCGGACTCCCGGACGGCTCGCCGCTCCACCTCGGTACATCCGTAGGGAACGCAGATGATGATCCGGGGGCGAACGAGTGTCCGATGCTTATGGGCCTTGCGAATGAAGTAGCGCAACATCGCCTCGGTCACCTCGAAGTCGGCGATGACCCCGTCCTTGATGGGGCGGATGGCGACGATGTTCCCCGGCGTCCGCCCGATCATCCGCTTCGCTTCGATCCCGACGGCGAGCACCTTCTTGGCGCCCCTGCGGTCCCGGTGCACGGCCACGGCCGAGGGCTCCGAACAGATGATTCCTTCCCCCTTGACGTATACCAGCGTCGTCGCCGTGCCGAGGTCGATCGCGAGGTCATTCGAGAACAGACCGAGAAATCTGTTGATGAACATCGGCCCCCCTCCGGAAATCCCGTTCCCTTCTTGGGACATACGGGTAACGCCGTATATTATCAAGGGCACCACGGCAATGCAAACATTTGGGCTCCTGCGGGGGAGCCGGTTGCAATTCCCGAAAGAAGAGGAGTATCATGTTTTTTTCGTTTGATTTATTCATCCCCACGGGAGAACTAGAGCCCCATGCTCGACGTGCTTCGCCGGAACGCCGGTTCCTGGGTCATCAAGGGCATCCTCACGTTCATCGCACTCACTTTCATCTGGTGGGGCGTGGGCTCGTACTCCGAGAGCAGCCGCGACGTTGCGGCCACGGTCGGTGAAGAGACGATTTCCATGACGGAGTTCGCCGAGGCGTACTCCGGGCTGGAGAAGACGTACCGGGAAGTGTACGGGAACGCGTTCACCCCGGACATGGCCAAGGCGCTCAACCTCCGCAGGCAGGCCCTGGAATCCCTCATCCGCCAGAAACTCATGCTTGCCGAGGCGGAAACGATGGGGATCGCCACCTCCAACGAGGAGGTCCAGGATGAAATCGCGGCGACTCCCGCGTTCCAGGTCGACGGGAAGTTCCGCGAGGACCGGTACCAGAGCATCCTCACTTACAACCGGGTTCTCCCGACGGAATATGAGGCCGCCAAGAGGGAGGAAATCACGATCCGAAAGGTGGAGGGGCTGTTTTCCGCCTCCGCCCGTGTCCCCGAAAGCGAAGCGCACGACCTCTTCAACATGACGTTCCGGGAGATCAAGCTGCTCGTGGTCACATCCGATCCCGCCAAGGTGAAGAAAATCCCTTCCCCGACGGAGGGCGATATCGCGGCGAAGTACGAGCAGACCAGGGAGAGCTACCGGATCCCCGCCCGGGTGAAACTCTCCGTGGCCCGGTTTTCCCCGGAGACGTTCGCCAGCAAGGTAGCGCCTTCCGAGCCGGAGATCCTGTCCTTTTACGAGGGAAATGCCGAAAGGTTCCAGAAGGAGGAGTCCCGGCTGGTGCATCCCGTAACCGTCTCCTACGCGGCAGGCGCAAAGAAGGCGGCCCGGGAAAAGGCGGAGGAGGCGCTCGCGGAGGCGAGGAAGGGGAAAGCCCGGTTCGAGGAGATCGCGAAAAAGCTGTCCCGGGGCAAGGAAGGGGCGACCTGGGTCACGCGGCGCGAGATGCGGCCCGAACTTGCCGACGCCGTCTTCTCCGCGCCGGTGGACGATGTGGTCGGCCCCATCGACACCGGGCGAGAGTTCACCATCGTCCGCGTCAATCAGATCAAGTTCCCCGAACCCCTTCCCCTGGAGCAGGTCCGGGAGCGCGTGATTGCTCTCCTCAAACTCGAGAGGGGGAAGGACACCGCGGTCATCCGGGCCTACGAGGCGCACGGGAAAGCGATGGAATCGCAGGACCTCGCGGGCGCGTGCGCGCCGTTCGGAGTCACCCCCCGGGAGACAGGATGGTCGGACGACGGCAAGGAAAACGATGTCCCCCCCGCAGTCGTCCAGGAGGCGCTGATGCTCCAGCCGGGCGATATCGGGCCGGTCAAGACGGTCGATGATACGCATTTTCTCTTCCGCGTCACCGCCAAGGAAAACTCCCGCATTCCGCCTCTTTCGGATGTGCGAAACCGGGTCGTCGCCGACGTCGAGCAAGAGAAGAGGATAGCCTCCGCGCGGGCGGAACTCGATAAAGCCTTGACCGAAGCGAAAACGTCGTCCGACCTGAAACGGAATGCAACGAGGGCCGGACTGGCCGTGACGACCACGCCCTACTTCCCGCCGCTTTCCGGATCGCTCCCCGGAATCCTTGCGGCGGCGGGAGATATCCGAAGGGACCTGCTCGATCTTTCCCCGAAGTCCCCCGTTTCCTCCAAAGTGTTCACGGCCGGAACGAGATTCCTCTCGGTCGCATTCGTCGGGGAACAGCCAGTGGACCAGAAGGAATGGGAAACCGGAAAGGATGCCTTCCTTCAGGAGCTGGTGGAGCGGAAACGGACCGGCGCCCTCGAGGCGTTCCTCACCGAGCGCATGAAACAGGCCAAGGTGGAGATCAACCCCGAAGCCCTCAAGTAATCGAAACGGAAAACGAACCGAACGGAGACATCCAACGGAAAAGGGGCCCCCGCGGGGGCCCCTTTCGATTGTCGCCGCGTTTTTCCCTCCTGCCCCGCCCGCGGGTGCCGCGAGCCGGTGCGCAAGCCGCTATCCGCGGGCCTTTTCGGGCTCGGCCGACAGCTTGTCGTCCGCCGCATCCTCGACCTTGATCCGCATCGCGTAGAAGGACCGCCAGACGAATACGACCGCCATGGCGAAAAACGCCGCAGCCGCGATCCGGCTGGTGGTCACGGGAAGCTCGATTGCCAGTTCCACCGCCAGCAGTCCGAACAGGGTCGTGAACTTGATGATCGGGTTCAAGGCGACCGAAGAGGTGTCCTTGAAGGGGTCGCCCACGGTGTCTCCGACGACGGTGGCGTCGTGCAGCTCGGTCCCCTTCATGTCGAGCTCGGTTTCGACGAGCTTCTTCGCGTTGTCCCAGGCGCCGCCGGCATTGGCCATGAAGATGGCCTGGAACAGGCCGAAAATGGCGATGGAGATCAGGTAGCCGATGAAGAAGTAATGGTTGACGCAGGCAAAGGCAAGCGTGGAGAAAAAGACGGCCAGGAAGATATTGAACATCCCCTTCTGGGCGTACTGGGTGCAGATCTCTACCACCCGTTTGCTGTCTTCCACGGAGGCCTTCTCCGCGCCTTCGTCCAGGTTGATGTTCGCCTTGATGAACTCCACGGCCCGGTAGGCGCCCGTGGAGACCGCCTGGATGGACGCGCCGGTAAACCAGTAGATCGTCGTGCCGCCGGTGACGAGCCCCAGCAGGAAGACCGGGTTGAGGATCGACAGCCCGGCCGAAACTTCCACCTCTCCGAACATCTTGGTGAGCACCTGGATGATGGAGAAGATGAGGGTCATGGCGCCGACGACGGCCGTGCCGATCAGCACCGGCTTCGCGGTGGCCTTGAAGGTGTTCCCGGCACCGTCGTTCTCCTCGAGGTAGAGCTTCGCATTTTCGAAGTTGGGCGTGAAACCGAACTCCTTCTGGACATCCTCGGAAATGTTCGGCAGGGTCTCGATCATGGAGAGCTCGTAGACCGACTGGGCGTTGTCTGTCACCGGCCCGTACGAGTCCACCGCGATGGTGACCGGTCCCATCCCGAGGAACCCGAAGGCGATCAGGCCGAAGGCGAAGATCGCCGGCGCCGCCATGATGCTCGCCAGGCCCATCGAGCTGACGCCGTACCCGATCGCCATCAGGGCGATGATGGCCAGCCCCATCCAGTAGGCGCTGAAGTTCCCCGCCACCAGGCCCGAAAGGATGTTGAGGGACGGGCCGCCCTCCCGCGAGGCGGTGAGGACTTCGCGCACGTGGCCCGAGTTCGTCGAGGTGAATATCTTGACCAGCTCCGGGATAACGGCCCCCGCAATGGTCCCGCAGGTGATGATCGCGGAGAGCTTCCACCAGAGCGTCCCGTCTCCCGCGAGTTCCGGCACCAGGAGGTACGAGAGCACGAACGTCATCCCGATGGAAATCAGCGAGGTCAGCCAGACCAGGGAGGTCAGCGGGTGCTCGAAATTGAACTTGGTCGCTTCCTCATACTTCGCCTTGGCGATCATCCCGTTGATATAGTACGAGCAAGCGCTCGTGATGATCATCCCGATGCGCATCACGAAGATCCATACGAGAAGCTGAACCTGGACGACCATGTCGGGAACCGCCAGGACGATGAAGGCGATGAGTGCGACCCCGGTGACGCCGTACGTCTCGAAGCCGTCGGCTGTCGGACCGACCGAGTCCCCCGCGTTGTCCCCCGTGCAGTCGGCGATGACGCCCGGGTTGCGCGCGTCGTCCTCCTTGATCTTGAAGACGATCTTCATGAGGTCGGAGCCGATGTCCGCGATCTTCGTGAAGATCCCCCCGGCGATCCGTAGCGCCGCCGCCCCCAGCGATTCGCCGATGGCGAAACCGATGAAACAGGGACCCGAATAATCGCCGGGAACATACAGCAGGATGAAGAGCATCATGATCAGCTCGACGCTGATCAGCATCATGCCGACGCTCATCCCCGATTTCAACGGGATCGCCATGGTCGGGTACGGCTTCCCCTTCAGGCCGGCAAAAGCGGTCCGGGAGTTGGCGTACGTGTTGATCCGGATGCCGAACCACGCCACGCCGTAACTGCCCAGAATGCCGACGATGCTGAAGACGACGATGATGACGACCTGGATGGTCGCGAAGTGGAGCAGGAACCCGAAATAGACCACCATGATCGCCGCGATGAAGGCCCACAGGATGGCGAGAAACTTCCCCTGGGTGATGAGATAGGTCTTGCAGGTCTCCCAGATGAGTTCCGAGATCTCGCGCATCGACTGGTGGACGGGGAGGTTCCGGATCTGCGTGTACTGGACGAACCCGAAGACCATTCCCAGGATGCAGATCAGAATGCCCCATACCAGGAGGCTGTGCCCGGTCGTCCCGAGGAACGACACGGTGGACAGGTCGGGGATCTTGAGTTCCGCTTCGCTCGCCAGGGCGCCGGAAGCAAGAAGCAAGGTGAACAGCAGGACCGCCGCGGACGCCAGTTTCGGCGCAATGCGGTTCCGCGGAACGGCACCGTCCCTGCCCGGTTCCCGCGATGTCCGGAACCAGGCAAGGACAATGCATGAGAATACGATCACGAGCAAAGGACTGACCATGACCCCTCCCTGTATGGAAGATATGAAATGTGACGAGATTCCGCCGGGAACCCTTATGGCTTCACGAACCCCTAAGGGTCCGTTCGCTTCCCTGGGCAATGAATAAAACGCATAGTAAATAGCACGGACTTCCGGGCAGGTCAAGGGGAAACCGGACCCGGGACCGGGGGAATCCCTTCTGCCTTCGCCTCTTCCGGAGTAACGAACCGGCGCTACGGAGGAACCTCGAGGTAGCCCGTGAGTTCCGAAATCACCTCGGAAATCCCGGGGGATTCGGCGGCTTGCCGTCCCAGAAGGTCCTCCAGGGTGGACAGTTCGCTCCGGATGGACTTCTTCGCCTGCCCGGCCAGACGGGCGATCTCCGAACCGGTGCTTTCCCTCCAGGCGGCGGAAAGGCGGAACAGGTTTTTCTCGGTCTCGAAGCCGACATGGTGCAGGAAGTGGCGCCGGATGAGCGGTCCGAACAACGCGGTGGGGATGAGGAACCATACGATGTCGAAGTGCGAGTCGAACACCCGGCCACACGACGTGTCGGGCATGGGGGGGGCACTCATATCCAGGGATACGCGGGACCTTTCGAACTCGATGCCCAGAACCGTGCGCACATTGTCCGCCAGGCGTCCCTGGAACCCCTCCACCAGTCGCTCCATCCGACCCCGGACGTCCTTAAGCATCTCCTGAAACCCCTCCGCCTCGGATGCGGAAAGGTCTGCCATTTCCCGCGTGTAGTGGTCCTGCGCCCACCGCTCGTACCGGCGGGTCAGACGCCAGAGATTCCCCCGCCAGGAAGACATCTCCCCCGCAAGCAACTCCCGGGTCTTCCGCAGAAGCGTTCCCTGGTGGCGAAGAATCCTCCCTTCGATTCTCACCCGGACGTCCTCCCGGCACTTTCCGGCGACCAGCGAGACCTCCTCGAGGACGTTTTCGAGCTGCACGCGTTCGTTCAGGATGCGCCCTCGGAGGCTCTCCCGGAGGGAATCGTGTGAACTCGCCGCCTTCCAGGCGATCCGGAGGTACTGGCGCTGCTCCCGGATCAGGGTGCGCATCTTGTGGGACAGGATGGCCTTCGTCTCCTCCTCCCGGCGGGATGCAAGCGGAGCGAGAAGGCGCTCCGCGATCTCCCCGCGCCAATGGTCTACCCCGGAACGGCAGGAAAAAGAGAACAACGGGAAAGCCGTCCCCAATTTCTTGCCGAGGGTGGCACGCACATGCCGGGTGACGGCGGCCAGGTCCGATTCGCTCAACAGATCCACCTTCGTCAGGAGAATCACGATCCGGGGAGTGTGCCGGGCCAGGTCTTCCAGAAGGTCGATGTCCTGCTCCGAAACCGGCTGGTCCACGCTGATGGCGACCAGGGCGGCCGCGGCCCGGGGGAGCCATTCCATCGTCACCTGCGTGTTGTGCCTGAAGGCGCTTCCCAGGCCCGGGGTGTCGAGAAAGCGGGTGTTGGGATACCTGCGAAGAGAGGGCAGATCCACGGTCACCAGGGTAACGCCCTTCCGGTTCTCCGGGTTTTCCTCTTCCGTGACGAAGTTCGGGAGCTCCGTGACCGGAACGATGCGCTCCCCGCCATCTTCGAACATGACGCGCGCCTGCTCCCGCTCCCCGAAGCTCAATACCGTGATGACGGAGGTCACGGGTACCGCCCCGACGGGCAGGACGTCCCGGCCTGCGAGACAATTCAGAAAGGAGCTTTTCCCCGCCTTGAACCGGCCCAGCACGGCGATGTCGATTACGCCGTCCTCGCGAAGCCCCTGCCGGCATGCCTGGATCTGGGGATCCAGGCTTTGGAGCCGGTAGTCGTCCCGGATCTCGACGAGCCGCTCCAGGAGCCGCTCCGGTTTATCCTCCCGCAACATCACGTTACCCGCCATGGTGCCCGGACACTCCTTTTCCCGCCCCGCAAGATCCCGAATACGACAACGCCCGTCGGGAGATCCCGGCGGGCATCGTTTCCTTGAACTCCCCCTCAAAGCCTAAGCCCCGCCGGGCATGCTTTCTCCACGGTCAGGGGTCATCAGCCCACACGGGCGGTTGAAGGCGAACCCCATCGCCTTTCCTTAAAAAACAATCAGGATACCGGCTCATGATATCACACTGCCTTGGACGATAGGCGTAGTGCGTCGTTTCACAAATACG
>Ga0255055_10001249_pt1 | contig 18963 bp, 15 predicted proteins | sample JV7_2_27_MG_FD_188633 | JGI IMG/M metagenome (GOLD analysis project Ga0255055, IMG submission 188633) | Seawater microbial communities from Jervis Inlet, British Columbia, Canada - JV7_2_27 | ecosystem: Environmental > Aquatic > Marine > Inlet | place: Canada: British Columbia | collected...
GAGGTTATTATGAAGCTAAGCAGTAAATCCACGCAGGAGGCCTTTGCCAGGTCGCCGCGGTTGAAACTGGGCTCTCTGGTTGGGGTGTGCTTGTTGCTTATCGCCGCCGCGTTCGGGGTGTGGAGGGCTTTTTCCCTGCCGGCAAGCACAGAACAGCCGACTGCCCTGGTGAACTACGAACATGGGGGACAGTTCGACTATTCGGTGTATCTCAAACCTAACAGCCTCTACGGCCCGCTACAGCCGCAGCAAGAAGTGACGGAGGAGGATACAGCCCCGGTTTTCTTTCGAAATATCATTGACGAGGCCTGGCTCGCCTTTAGCTACAATTTCAGTTACGGCCAGTCCCTATCCAGTATTACCAACGAGGTGGTGGTATCAGCAATTGCCGAAAACCCGGACATGTGGCAGAAGGAGATAGCCATCCTGGAGGAGACCAGTGGAGGCCAGCACGTCAGCGTGGAGTTTCCCCTGGACCTTGAGTCTCTGGAGAGTGTGGTGGATGAGATTGAGGACGAGATAGGAGTTCGCGGCTCCGGGAACCAGTTCGTTATCAGAGCTGCCGTTCATACTACGGCTGTGACTGCCCTGGGACAAATTATCGAAGATGACTTCAGTCATGAAATTACCGTCGCTGTCCAGGCATATACCTTTAAGGTGGAGGGTAGGCTAGAACGCAGCGACGCAGGCAGTGACGACGGCGTCAGCTATAGCCAGAAGGGTCGGTTCGATTACGAAGTCTATCTCACGCCCAACATGCTTTATGAAACAGATGTGCTCAGGTCATCCGCGCCCCCTGCGGCAGGGTCTCCTCCTGCGGCGGGGTCTCTTTCACTTACCCCTCTAGGACCCGGGCTGACGTACTTCCGCAATATCGTCGACAACGTTATGGCAAGTTTTTCTTATCAGTTTCTGAGCGATAAACCGGTGTCAAATCTGGTTGAAGAGGTAGAGGTAACGGCAGTATTAAGATATCCCGAGATGTGGAGCAAGAGTTTTACCCTGGTGCCCAAGACCAGCTATTCGGGCCCGTTTATGGTTGATTTCCCCGTGGATATCGAGGCATTCCAGACGTTCTCTGATAATCTGCGAACCGAACTAGGTTTGGGCGCAGCGAGCTACGACCTGGCTATTCAAGCCGTGGTTCATACTACGGGCGACACCGAATCCGGACCTATAGACGAGGTCTTTACCCACAGTCTGCAGGGGCAACTGGGGATGACTACTTTTACCTTAGCGGGTAGCCTGGCCAAGCAGCAGCCCGGAGCTATCGAGGAAAACAGAATGGTGCCTGTCGCCAACACGTGGGTATTCAGAGCACTGTCTCTGGTAGGACTGGTCCTGGTAGTGTTCGCTTTGTTGTTCGTTCTAAGGAACAGCCGTCAGGCGCAGGCAGTGGCAATATCCGGCACGGAAGAGGAAGCGTTGCGGGCGAAGAGGAAACACAAAGGTGTGATTGTGGATGTAAGTGAACTACCGCCGATCGGGGCCGGGGAGGCGGTTGTGCCTATTGGCTCGGTGGACGAACTGGTTGGCATTGCCGATGCCCTGCTCAAGCCAGTGCTGCATCACGCCGGGGCTGATAAACATACTTACTGCGTTATTGACGGCGGCGTTAGATACCTGTACGTCCTTAAGAATCAGGAATAGTGTTGACTCATCCTGTTAGTTAGAAACGACAGTACGCAGTTTCTACAGATCGGGAAAGCCCGTGATAGCCGGGAGATTGCGAGTTTCGATAAATCGGGGCTCGCAGTGACCCCTCCTTTTTGTCATTGCGAGGAACGAAGTGACGAAGCAATCTAATCGTAGTGAGAGCTTAGTACCTCTTCCAGCACTACTTTCCACCCATCTCCCAGGAGCCTGGTGTCCAACTTGATCTGTGTGGCGCCTATCTTAATCGCGGCATCAGGATATCTGCCCGTAACTCCCCTTCCCCCGCCTATCTTAAGAGGGGAATCAGCAGCCTGCAGCTTGACGACGATTTGCCTTCCCTGTGTGGAAACAGAGCTTACCTCAGCCCGCGCAGCCAGAACCTTGATTCTTACTATATAAAGAAGATTCTGCACAGGCTGGGGCAAAGGACCGAATCTATCCTCAAATTCCAGAGCCATATCCTCTACTTCCTCGCTATGGACCACCCTGGCCAGTTTGTGGTAAAGGCTCAATCGAGTATTTAGGTTGGGAACGTATTCCTCCGGTATGTGGGCATCTAAGGGCAGGACTATGCTGGGCAATTCCTTCGCTTCCCCGGCTATGGCACTCTTCCTGGCTTCGCCGGTTTGCTTTGCCTTCAACTCCTCCACCGCTTCAGCCAGCAACTGGCAATAAAGGTCGAAGCCCAGGGCAGCGATATGCCCGCTTTGCCTGACACCTAAGAGATTGCCCGCTCCCCGAATTTCCAGGTCCTTCATAGCGATACCGAATCCCGAGCCCAGTTCGGTAGCCTCGAAGATCGTCCTGAGCCTCTTATGAGCCTGGGGTGTCAGCTGCCTCCCTTTGTCAAAGAAGAAATAAGCATAAGCCTGGTTGATGCCGCGGCCCACCCTGCCCCTCAATTGATAAAGCTGGGCCAGGCCGAACCTGTCAGCCCGGTCGATAATCAGCGTATTAACATTGGGCATATCCAGGCCCAACTGGATAATGGTGGTGGTCACCAGGATGTCATACTTGCCATTGATAAAATCGGTCATCACTTGTTCCAGTTGCTCTTCGGGCATTCGCCCGTGAGCTATGGCTATTCGAGCTTCGGGCACAAAGTCCTGTAATTTGCTGGCAGCCCAGGCAATGCTCTGAACACGGTTATGGACAAAGAAGACCTGCCCGTTTCTTTCCAGTTCACGCAATACCACCTGCCTGACCAGGGTGTCATCATAAGCTCCAACATAAGTCCGGACGGATAGGCGCTCTTCAGGAGGCGTTTCCACGATGCTCATATCCCTGATTCCCGTCAAGGACATATGCAGGGTACGGGGAATAGGCGTAGCACTGAGAGCCAGGGTGTCCACTTCCCTCCTTATCTGCCTGAGCTTTTCCTTCTGCACCACGCCGAACTGTTGCTCCTCGTCGATGATCACCAGCCCTAGATCTTTGAATCTAATGTCTTTCTGCAGCAGGCGGTGAGTGCCAACGCATATATCCACAGTCCCGCTGGCCAGGCCTTCCAGAGTCTCCCTTTCCTTCTCCGGCGGGCAGAATCGGCTCAGCATTTCCACTCTTAACGGAAAGGTCTGCAACCTCTCAGTAAAGGTGATTAAATGCTGCTGAGCCAGCACCGTGGTCGGGACCAGAATAGCTACCTGCTTATTGTTCATAACCGCCTTAAAAGCAGCGCGCAGGGCTATCTCTGTCTTGCCATAGCCCACATCCCCACAGATCAGGCGGTCCATTGGCTTGGCTTTCTCCATGTCCTCTTTAACCGTCATGATTGCCTCAACCTGGTCCGGCGTTTCCATGTAGGGAAACGATGCCTCCAGTTCCTCTTGCCATAATGAATCTGCAGAAAAAGCGAAGCCCGGAGCCACTTCCCGGGCAGAATAAAGATCCAACAGCTCCCGGGCAATTTCAGCCACCGATTCTTCGACCCTTTTCTTGGTTCTCTGCCATTCCGGAGTCCTCAGACGGCTCAAGTGTGGCGCCTGGTCGCCGGCGCCGACATAGCGGCTGATGCGATCCATTCGCTCGGTAGGCACATAGAGCCTGTCCCCGGCGGTATACTCCAAAACAAGGTATTCTCTCTCCATTCCATCGGAGGACATCCTGGCCAGACCATGGAACCTGGCGATGCCATGGTCGACATGGACGACATAATCGCCAGGCGCCAACTGAGGAAGAAACCATCGGTGAGGTACCGGCCTCTTCCTGCCAGCACGCGGCTGCTTTACGAAGCCAAACAGCTCTACATCGGTAATAAGGGTCAGCCTGTCACCCAATAGCCAGCCTCCGTCCAGCGAGCCCTGGAGCAGGGTGATTGAGCCCGATGGAGGTATCTGCTCTACATGTGATAAGGGTGAAGTATGAATGTCCTCTTTCCGGAGGATTTCAGCCAGACGATTTGCCTGATGGCTGACTACAACCACGCGCTGTCTTTGTTCCACCATTTGCCTGGCTGTTTTGAGGAACCTCTCCAGCTGACTTCCGTAGCTCCGGGCTCTGGTGAAGGGCAAAGCCTGCCTGTGGCCCCCGGGGTCCCATGTTTCTAGCACCAGGCGCTGCCTTTCATGCATCTGCGACTCTAACTCCTCCCAGGTGAGGTAAGGAGAAGGACTGTCCTCGGGCAGCTCACCTTTTTCTATTTTCGCATCTCTTAATTCTTGAGTTTCCTCGTTTAGTCTGTTGATAGTAAGTTCAATTCCCTCAGGGTCATCGAGAACAAGCAGGGCGTCACCGCCGAGGTAATCAAATATGTTTCCGTCCGTAGCTTCGTAGTTATTGCCCTGCGATAAGAATTCTTTAACCGGTGTGATAATCACCGATGATACGGGTCTGGTTGAGCGCTGGCTTTCCGGGTCGAAGCACCTCATGGTCTCAATCTGGTTGCCGAAGAACTCTATGCGGACTGGCGACTGATTGCAGGGGGGGAAGAGATCAATAATGCCACCCCGCCTGCTCATCTGCCCGGGCACCTCGACAACATCTTCCATCTCATAGCCCAGGCTTTGCCACCGACGCATTAGCTCCAGGGGCTCAGCAGCCGCGCCCGGCTTCAAAATATGGCAGGCAGTGGCAAAATCCGTTTTCGGGATGGTTTTATTCATGATCGCCAGGGCTGATGTCACTACCAGGGGAGGTTTACCGCTCTTGTCATAAAGAGCTAAGGTTGCCAATGCCCTCAACCTCTCCATCATCTGGTAGCTGACAGCCGATAGCTGCGAACTACCATAGGGCAGGAAGTCTAGCTCGGGGAGACGATGCAACTCGGCCGAAGGGGAACACCAGGCTCGAAGCTGTTCATTAAGCTTCCTCGCACTCTCAGGTTGACTGGTCACCACCATTAAGGGCAAATTGAGCTCTTCATAAAGAGCGGCAATCAAGTAAGGTTTGGCAGTGTCAAGTACGGTTGCCTTATGCTCGCCTTCTACTGTGGAAAGCTCCCCTACCAGTTGCCTGTAGGCAGGCATCTCCTGGAGCAAAGAAAGCAAAGGAGCAAGATTTATATGTTGTCCTTCGCTAGCCATACAATTATAATTATAGAGGCCTCAATTGATCGGTGCGAATTTCCCGGGTGTCGCCAAGCTAGTTCACCCGAAAAACAGGAGGCTTCCCTTCACAACTCCCCTTGCCCCTCTTACCTTAAGAGGGGGAAATGTAGAGATAAACCTGGGGAAACTAAACTAATTCTATAGCTTCTTCTTGAGCGAATGCAGCTTCGCCTTCATGCTCTGGGCTTTGTCTCGCCGGTCGTCAATCTTAACCGTGGTCAACACCCTGGCGACTCCTTCCCCAAATATCTCCTCGTGCATTTTCTTTACCACCGCTAGAATCTCGTCCAGGTCGCCCTCTATAATCGTCCCCATTGCAGTCGTCTCGTACTTTATGTCCTTTTCTTGCTCCAGAACCTTGATCGCTCGTGCCACATACTGGCTGACTGAAGGAGTTTTCGTTCCTAACGGGACAACGCTTACTTCGGCTATTGCCATTCTCTCACCTCCTTGCACATTACAGTTTTTATGTCAACCAAACGGAAGTCCTTCCGCCCCAGTCATCGGAAAACCTCTGTGCTCGGCTCTATTTTACCAGCAATGAGAGAACCGGAAGAATTTACAGTTCTCTTTCGAAGACAAGGTCTTTCTTTTTTACCTTAAATCCAACTTTCTCGTAGAGTCTCATGGCTTTCGTTGGATTATAATCATCTACGCCCAGCGTAGCCTTGGTCATGCCTTTGCCCTCCAGGGTCTCAAGGGCATGTAGAATCAGCCTGGCTCCTATGCCTCTTCGTCTATACTTCTTCAAAACCCCTATCGTGAAGATGTCTCCGGCCTCTACATTCTTCTCCAAATTGTACTTCTCATCTATACCAACACCAACATAGCCCACGTTCTCACCATCGAGCATGGCTAAGAAGATCTCTTTCGCGTCCTTGAAGTAGAGATCGGAGAACAGGAAGTGATGTATCTCTTCTACTGTATCCGGACGGAAGTTGAAGTGCTCTTTGAACGTTTCATTCCAGAGCCAGGTCAATAGTCTTATCTCTTCTTCTTGCTCTTTCCGGACAGATCGGATGGCCACCTGCTTGTTCTCTCCAATGTTCTGTGAAGCATTTACCAGATCCATCTCCATGATGCTGCCCACCCGAACCTGCTTGAAATCTAACCCTTCGAGAAGCTCTACGTAGTCCCGTTTCCTGGAATCAACCACTGCCTGCGCGGTTGCCATGCCGCGGTCTTTGAGCTCTCTGAGGGCAATCTCCACAAGCCGGCGCTCGATTCCTTCGCCGCGAGATTCAGGGATAACGTCGAAACGAATGAATCCCTTTCTCTCCTTTCTGAACTTGTCCACGTTGGCGTGGACTACACCGACCGGCTTTCGATCAAGCTCCGCGATGAACCTCCCCTCTAGATCAAAGGTCGGATCTTCCTTCTCCTGCAGAAGCATCTCCTCCACCGTGACGGCTCTCCAGTTTTCACGATCTTTACGGGATGCATTGAGCACTTCGACCCAGACGGGCTCATCTACCCCCTGCACAAAACGTCGTATGTGTAACATGACTACTCACCTCTCAAATGTTCATATACCGAAAACTAGACCTCTCTCTCGAGGATGATATCTTTCTTCTTTACCTTAAATCCAGCTTTCTCGTAGAGTCCTATGGCTTTCGTTGGATTGCGATCGTCTACGCCCAGCGTAGCTTTGGTCATGCCTTTGGCCTTGAATGCCTCAAGGGCCTGTAGAATCAACCTGGCTCCTATGCCTCTTCGTCTGTACTTCTTCAGAACCCCTATGGTGAAGATGTCCCCGGCCCGTACATTCTTCTCCAGGTTGTATTTCTCGTCTATACCGGCACCAATGTAGCCAACGCTCCCCCCGTCGAGCTCCGCGAAGAAGATCTCTTTCGCCTCGTTGTAGTACAGATCGGAGAACAGGAAGTAACGTACCTCTTCTACTGTATCCGGACGGAAGTTGAAGTGCTCTTTGAACGTTTCGTTCAAGAGCCAGGTGAATAGCTTTACGTCCTCGTCCCGATCCTTCTGGAGAGGTCTGATTGCTACCTGCTTATTCTCTCCGATGTTTTGTGAGGCATCCGCCACGTCCATCTCCATCATGCTGAATTCTCGAACACGTTTGAACTCCAACTCTTCCAGGACCCGTATGCGATCTCGTTCCCTGTAATCAGCAAATGCCTGCGCGGTTGCCATGCCGCGAGCCCTAAGCTCCCTGAGGGCAGTCTCTACAAGCTGGTGCTCAATTCCCTTGCCACGAGATTCAGGGATAATGTAAAAACGAACGAATCCCTTTCTCTCTTCTCTCTGTTTCTCCACATTGGCATGCACCGCGCCCACCGGCCTTTGATCAAGCTCCGCGATGAACCTCCCCTCTGGATCAAAGCTCGGATTTTCCTTCTCATGCAGAAGCAGTTCTTCCGCTGTGACGGCTCTCAAGTCCTCACGATCTTTGCGGGTCGCATTCACTATTTCGACCCAGGCGGGCTCATCTACCCCCTGCACAAAACGTCGTATATGCAACATAGCTACTCACCTCTCAAACGTTTATATACTGAAAATTAGACCTCTCTCTCGAGGATGCTTTCTCTCTTCTTGACGCTGAATCCCAGTTTCTCGTAAAGCCTCATGGCTTGCGTTGTGTTGTCGTCCTCTACGCCCAGAATCGCTTTGGTCATCCCCTTGGCTCTCAGCCTTTCCAGGCCGTGCACCATGAGCCTAACCCCTATTCCTTTTCTTCTGTGCGCTTTCAACACACCGATAGCGAAGACCTCCCCGGCCTGCACCTTTTTCTCCAGGTTGTATTTTTCATCTATGCCAACACCGATGTAGCCGACGCTCTCGTCAATAAGCACGGCGAAGAAGACCTCCTTTTCTTTCAGGTACGGATCACAGAACAAGAAGTGGCGCGTCTCCTCCAACGTAATGGGACTGTAATCCAAGTCTTCCTTGTAGCTTTCGTTACCGAGCCAGTTAAGGAGCCTGATGTCGTCCTCCAGCTCTTTGCGGAGAGGCCTGACAGCCACCTGTTTATTCTCACCGAAGCTCTGAGGAAGCTCTGCTACCTCCATCTCCATTATGCTGAATACTCGAACATGCCTGAACTGCAGGTCTTTCAAGAGCTCTATACGCTCCCTCTCACTTAAGTCAGCCCACGTCTGGGCAATTGTCATACCGCGGGCTTTAAGCTCTCCGAGGGCCGTTTCTATGAGTGCTGGTTCAATTCCGCAGCTACGGAACTCCGGGACAACATCAAGGTGAATAAACCCTTTCTTTTCCTCGCTCGATTTGTCCACCTTGGCATGCACTACGCCAACGGCCTTTCCATCAAGCTCGCCAATGAACCTTCCTTCAAAGTCGAAGCTAGGCCGCTTTGCGTCCGCAAGCAGGTCTTCTACCGTGATGGCCCTCCAGTCTTCACGCTCTTTGCGCGCTGCATTCAATACGTCGACCCAGAGGGACTCATCCACCCCTTTCACAAAACGTCGTATGTTCAGCATAGTCAGTTGCCTCCCAAGCTATTATAACCAGGTGCACTGCGAACCAGAATGCTGCCCGCCTGATATGCGCAGATCCTGCAACTGGTTTCGGTCAACACGATGTCTGCTTAGGACTGGTTGATAGGTGCGTGCAAGGCGCAATTATAACAATGACGGCGGTATCTTTCTACTCACCGATTCAGATCACCTGCAATCTGACCGAAAATATTCAAGATGTAGCCTGGTTAACGCTATAGAGAAGGATGAATGCGGCCTCTCACAGACGACTTGGAGAAACTTTTTGTTTAGTTCGATTGCAGCAATGGTGCTAAAATAGATATGAATATGAAGGAAAAGGAATTAATCAAAAGCCTGGCCAAGAAGGCTGGGGACACCCTGATGAAGCATTTTCGCCAGGACTGGTCTTTGCTTAAAAAACGCAGCACGGCTAAGGAAGCAGTCACCAAGTATGACAAAGAAGTGGACAGGTTGATTGTTGAAGAAATCAAGAGACATTATCCTCACCACAGCCTGCTCACTGAGGAAAGCGGTTTTCTCCAAAATGATCCTGATTGGCTCTGGATTGTAGATTCTCTGGATGGCACCGGCGATTTCGCTGATTTCAACCCTTTCTTTTCTGTGTGCATAGCCCTGATGCACCGAAACGAACTCTTACTGGGAGCGATCTATGCTCCGGCTATTAATGAGTTCTATTTCGCCGAAAAGGGCAAAGGTGCTTACTCGAACGGCGTAAAGATTCAAGTATCGGATGTATCGGACCTGGGCCAGAGCTACATTTTCTACTGTGAAGGTGGAGATACAGACCGGGCAAGAACAGGTGAGCTTCTGCAGAAGGTCTATCCGCTGGTCACGGACATACGCAAGCTGGGCTCGGCCGGACTGGAGACAGCCTGGGTCGCCGCTGGTAAAGGAGAGGCTTACTTCACAACCAGGATTGAGCCCTGGGATGTTGCCCCTGGTGTTTTGCTAGTCCAGGAAGCCGGTGGAAAGGTAAGCGATTTCCAGGGCAATCCCTGGCAGCCCCAGACAGGCGACCTGTTATTCTCCAACAAGAAACTTCATGGAAGTATATTGAGCTTGCTTTCTTCTTGATGATGGAAAGGAGATGGAATGAGCGAGGCGAGAGCTTTTATCGTTGCCCGGTCCCAGGAAAAGGGCAATGCTAAGCTGGTATTCAAAGCAGGAATCACGCCTGATGAGCTTGAGTCAGAGGGGGCAAGGTTCGGACAGTGGCTATTAGATAACGGTTCGACTCCTTTCCTCAAAGGTCTGCACCATTTATTCGATGAAGCCGCGATAACCAAGAAGATAGGTCTGGGTTATTAGCGGACTCTTATTATGACCATAGAGAAAGCAATTATAAAGACATCGGAAGGGAAGGCAATTACCGAAACGGAACAGGCTCCGATCCTCTGTTTTCGCTGCGGCATCTGCTGCACCTGCTACCACGCTCCTCTTACCACCAAAGAGATGAACAAAATTGCCTCAACCCTGGGAATATCACGCTCCAAGTTCATCTCCCGATACGCTCGTAAGGTGCCGATAAAGGAAGGTTACCTGCTCAAGCACATTGGGAAAGGCTGCGTCTTCCTGGCCTGGGATGCGGACGGGAAAGCCTGCTGTACCATACACCCCTCGCGCCCTCTCGCCTGTCGGGAATGGACCCCTACCCTCGCCAAGCCTGAATGTCTGGAAGGACTGGCTAAACTGAAGTCCGAAGCGCAGATAATGCTGCTGGAGGAACTCTTCCCGTCCCAGAAAGAGAAAAGGGAGCTTTACCTATCTCTAGAGAAAGTCCCTCCTGAGTCCTAACCTCTCTGTCCAGTCCAGATAGATAGGTAATGCTTTGTTCAGATGCCGCCCATATTGAAGTTGTGCGCTCGCCAGTGATAAAGTTGGCTAATTAACATTACACTGCTAACCAAACAGGAGGCCAGAGATGAACGAGTTTAAGGGTAAAGTAGCACTGGTAACCGGTGGGAGTTCCGGCATCGGCCGTGCCACGGCAATCAAATTTGGGGAAAGGGGCGCCAGGGTAGTGGTGGCTAACCGCAGGGAAAAAGAGGGAATGGAAACCGTGGAGATGATAGAAAAGGCCGGCGGCGAAGCGATGTTTGTCCAAACCGACGTGCGGATTGCCCCGCAAGTTGAAGACATGGTGAACCAAACCGTAAAAAGATACGGCCGATTGGATATCGCCTTCAACAACGCCGGGGTAGGAGGCATAATGGCCCGGTTAATACGGACTACAGAGGAAGTCTTTGACGAAGTGGTGAATACCAACTTTAAAGGCGTCTGGTTATCTATGAAATACGAAATACCGTTGATGCTGAAACAAGGCGGCGGAGTCATTATAAACAATTCCTCAACTGCCGGCGTGTCCACCGCGGAAAGATTGTCCGTCTATTCCGGAAGCAAACATGCCGTCGTGGGCATTTCCAACGCAGCAGCGGCTGAGTATGGCAAGGATAACATCCGGGTAGTCACCGTCTGCCCCGGCTGGATCAAAACCCGCATGACTGAAGAACTGCGTGCCCGAAAGGACGCCGATGCTTTCCGGGCCGGCATACCTCTGAAGAGATGGGGCGAACCTGAAGAAGTGGCTGAAATGGTAATCTGGCTGGCCTCGGACGCTGCCTCCTTCGTTACCGGCGGCACCTTCATCATCAGTGGAGGTATGAACGCCTAGCACCCTGCCAAAATTATTCTGTTAGCCCTAAGATCTTAGCGGCGTTCCCGCCCATTATCCCTGCGATCTCCTCGTCCTTGAACTTGATTCCTTGCTCCTTCACCGAGTCGGGGATTTCGGTAAAGGCTTTGACCCACCTCTCCTGATTGACTAGCAACTTAAGAAAGGGGTAGTCACTGCCGAACAACACTCTCTGCCATGAGACCGAGTCTAACAATGTCCGTAGCGTCCTGTAGAATTCCAGAGGGCGCAGAAGACGTGACTGCCAGACGGATACATCGAGATAAACATTTGTTGTGCTGTTACAGATTGCCACTGCTTCCGAGTACCAGCATCCGCCGGCGTGCGCCAGAATGATGGGTAAATCGGGGAAATCCATGGCTACCTCCTGTACATAAATGGGCTGGCAGTATTTGAAATAAAGTGGTTTAAGCACTTCCCCTGTGTGGAGCAGAATAGGGACTCCGTATCTCAATGCCTTCTCATAAATGGGATAGCATGCCTTATCGTTGGGATAGAAACCGGCAGCCGTATGGAATTTGATCCCCTTCATACCCCATTCCCCGAGAAATTTTCCCACCATTTCGGGAGCATTCTTCCTTCTAGGATCTATACCGGCAAAAGCAATCAATCGCTGGGGATGCTTCTTCACTGCGTCGGCATATATCTTGTTTATCCCCTCTATACTCAGCTTGGGTTCACCCAGATAGCGAGCTAGGCCCCAATCAATCGCCAGCAGTACACTTTTATCAATTCCGGCAGCGTCCATATCTTTGACTATCATGTCTCCCGAAATATCCCACATCTCCGGCAATCGCCTTCTTACGTTTTCCGACGGCCTGTTGACCCTCAGTGCACTAACCTCTGCCCAGCCATCCCAAAAAGGTTTGGCAACACCATCATAATCACTAAGATGAGTATGAATATCGATTATCATATCGTCCTCCTCAAGGCACTTTGTGTTTTCCTGATTATCTCATCACCTGTCCGACAAAACCTAATTGGAAAGACGCTGTTACTCCGTTGCCTTAACTGCCCTTCCCGCCGGCTTCTCGGTATTCATCCAGGGCTTTCATCATGGCCAGGTAGTCCTGCTGTCCTGAGCCTTTCTTTCCTCCCAACCACTGCTCCAGCGCCTCGATAATGATTTCTCGAATTGGTTTGCCCTGCTCGACAGAGGCAAATTTCACCGCCCTGAGAAGCTCTTTACTGCCCAGATCTACAGTTATTCTGGTTCCTTTAGCCATGCTCACCTCCTCAACTTAAATTCTATATCATAAAATCACAAAAGCATATAACTTTATTGATATGGTTGATTTTGGAATATGACAAGAGATATACTCATCGTGCCGAATTTAAGACAATCAGGGATGTGGGGTAGCAAGTTGTCGTCGGCTGATATCTATGCGAGTATTGCTCCTGAGTACACCACACCCTCTGGAGGAAAGCCCACTTCCTCCCCTCTCCTTATCTTATTTAGCCAGTGTCCTAAAGCAGGAAGGTATTGAGGTCAGGATTCTGGATTTCCTGGTAACCCAGTACAATCCCAAGAAGCTGAGGCGGGAACTGGAGGAGTACGGGCCTCAGCTTGTTGGCGCCACCTGTGTTACTTTGAACTATCCGATTGCCAGGAGGATGCTCAAAGTATGCAAGGATTTCGACCCACACATCTTCACCGTTATCGGGGGGCCTCACGTTACCTTTGCTCTGGAAGAGACATTGCTCCGATCACCGTGCATCGATGCCATAGTTATCGGTGAGGGAGAGAGAACACTCGTCGAACTGGCCAGGCTCGTGGAACAAGGCAAAGACATCCGCCATGTGACCGGGATTGCCTTCGCAGATGGAGGCACCGTGGTGAAGACAACTCCCAAAGCCCGAGTTGATGACCTCGACCAGCTACCTCTACCAGCCCGCGAGTTGTTGCCCATGGCAAGGTACCGCGCCCTGGGCACCCCATGCACGGTAATAACTAGTCGTGGCTGCCCTTATAGTTGTATCTTCTGCTCAGGACGTCGGATGTTCGGTCCCAAAGTCCGTTTTCGCAGTCCCGGTCTTGTGGTTGATGAGATCGAGCAACTGCAACGTGATTTCGGGTTTGTGAAAATCAACATTGTTGACGACACTTTTACCCTCAGCCACCACCACACCCAAGCAGCGTGTGAGGAAATGCTCAGGCGTAACCTTAAGATAAAATGGAGCGTTTTTGCCCGTGTGGACAGGATTAGTGAGGAACTGGCTCAGCTAATGAACCGGGCCGGCTGCGAATGGATGCTATTTGGTGTAGAGTCGGCTGACGAAGGAATACTGAAGACCATAAAGAAAGGAATCACCCCAGAACAGGTAAGGCGCGGCGTAAAGATAGCCTCTGAGGCCGGGATCAATGTGTTCAATTCCTTTATTCTGGGACTTCCCGGGGAAACCCGGGATACGGCTCTCAAGTCTCTGGCCTTTGGCGACGAGTTATACCACAAATATGGCGCCAAGTACGGCTTCCATATGCTGTCACCCCTTCCTGGAACCGAAATATACGAGAGGGCTAAGGATTATGGCATTCGCATCCTGAGCCGAAACTGGGCCCGCTATAACGCCAACGAGCCCATCACCGAGACGGCGACCATGAGCCAAGAGATGGTCAAAGAAGCCATGGCTATCTATGACCAGGGGATACAGGCTGCCTGGGATGATATAAGTCGCCAGGCTAAAGACGGAGATCCCCAGTGCACTGACATAATCGAAGGAAAGGAAAGAAACGAATTCGTGTGGACTCTGCTTCAGGGAGACGTCATCGAAAAGCTTGGGGGGATAGCGTCAGCCGCCGCCCTGAACTCTAGTAGCGCCGAGTCCGAGCTGGGCCACCGAGTCTCCCAGAAGCTAGGCATTGACATAGAGGCAACCCAGCGATGGATGGGCGAATTGATAGCCAAGGGAGTTCTGCGGCTGGAGTCTAGGGGAAATGGCCTGCGCTGGCAGTGGAGCGATACTCAAAAGCTCAAGCTGGCCAGCGAGGTTACGCCTGCTACCTCGTGCTAGGCTTGAAGCTCACCTACACCAGATTCCCAAGAGTCTCACTCTATCCATGGTGAGCCGCGCGCGATAGATAGGTTGAAATCTGCAACAATTCAAGCCACAGGCGACCCTGCTATACGCGTAGCATGGTCCTGGTGGCGATGATATTGGCCCCTGTATGCAGAACATCGCCGACTACCACGTCCAGCATGCTGACTGGAGCCTGCAACTTGATGCGCCTGAGCTGCCTCATTATGCGGGGAAACAACCGTTTGGGAACCGCCTTATCGGTTCGCACGGGGATGACCGCCCACCTCGACTCCTGAATTCGTACGGTGGTGGTCAATATGCGCATTGGCTCAATCAGTTCCTGCCTTACGAACTCGTCGGACTTTTCACATCTATTGCCTTCCATGGAGATGATTTTAGCGCCATCGTGGATTACATCAATTTCGCACCCGATGGGACAGACTACACAGACAAAGTGTCTCTTCCGGACGGCCATATTACTTCTCTCTTATGCTGACCCTAATGGAGTCTCTGACCTCGGCGAGCTTCCCCTTGGGGATCTTCACTCTCAGCATCTCGTTGGGGCGAGCATACGGTCTGTTAATTCTTAAGCCGGGTGGTGTTACCTCTATTGTCACAGGTTTTTCCACTGGCTCTTTTGACCGAATAAACAGAACCAGGTCATCCTGAAAACTATATCTCTCGGGAAACAGCAATCTTACATTCTTTCCAGCTAGGATGTCCACAGATTGCCTATTTCTGTTCAGATTGCCCGATGCATATCGCGCGGCGGAAGTGCCAGCAGCGGCACCCGTTTGTGCAACATAGTCAACAAGGTCGAACACTGTGGAGACATTGCCGCAGGTGAATATGCCAGGCACTGAAGTCTCTATAGTTTCTGTGGTGACGGGACCTCCAGTAGTCGCGCTGAGTTCAATGCCAGCCTTCTTTGAGAGTTCGTTCTCGGGAATCAATCCCACTGACAGCAACAATGTGTCACATTCAATTGATTGCTCACTCCCCTCAACCGGGCGGAGATCACCGTCAACCTTCGAGATGATAACGCCCTCAACTCGCTCTCTACCCTTAATCTCCGTTACGGTGTGGGAGAGGTGGAGTGGTATATCGAAATCGTTGAGACACTGCACAATGTTTCTCTTCAAGCCACCTGGATAGTCCATTATCTCGTATACCCCAATTACCCTGGCCCCTTCCAGCGTAAGCCTTCTGGCCATGATGAGCCCGATGTCACCGGAGCCCAGGATGACTATCTTCTTGCCCGGAAGGTAGCCGTCGATATTGACGAACCTTTGCGCTACCCCTGCGGTAAATATGCCCGCAGGGCGTGTGCCCGGGATGCCAATATTACTTCTGGTGCGTTCACGGCACCCCATGGCAAGGACTATGCTTTTCGCCTTAATCTTCAGAGTACCATGCTCGGGGCTGAGCGCTGTTATGACTCTGTCTGACGAGACATCGGTCACCAGTGTATTCAGCAAGCATTCCACACGTGTCTGCTCCAACTCTGTGATGAGACGCTCGGCATACTCAGGCCCGGTGTAGTCCTGCTTGAACTGTTCCAGGCCAAAGCCGTTATGTATGCATTGCTTCAGAATGCCTCCCATTTCCTCCTCCCTTTCAAGAAGTACGACTTTCCCGGCGCCGTTTTTATAAGCATGTATGGCGGCGGTAAGCCCGGCAGGGCCGCTTCCTATGACTGCTACATCGACTTCCGTTGTCATATTGAAGACCAGAAGTGTGCTACCTTAGTTTCGGATAGTTTGTTATCTCGGCAATCCTGTTGTGAAGTGGAGAGAGCGCAGGATACATTTTGATATACACTTCTCTAAACAATCGGTCGTAGATTTTGACGTTCTCATCTACTGGCTGGAAAGTGCTTTTAACCCTGACCATCCGCTCCACGGCCTCCGGAAAGCTTCTGTGGATTCCCAATGCCACTGCAGCATCGATGGCGGCTCCCAATGCCGCAAGATTGCTGGTGTGCATCCTCATAGCTGGTAAACCGAAGACGTCAGCCGTAATCTGCATAATCTCATCACTTTGGGAACCTCCGCCACCGACCCTCAATTCAGTTATGGCGCTGCCTGAGTGCCTGACCATCAATTCACCCAGTCTGCGTAACTCATAGCCAATGCCCTCTATGATCGCCCTGTAAACGTGCTTTCTGGTATGTTCGCCAGAGAAGCCAATTATCGCCCCTTTGGATAGCGGGTCGTTCTCTCGCGGATGCCAGTAAGGCTGCACCAGCAGGCCCATAGAACCAGGCGGGACATCGGGCAATTGCTCATCGAGCACAATTTCCGGCGACACACCCAGTTTCAAAGCCTCATCCTCCTCGCGTTTCCCGAACTCGCCTTTGAACCAAGAAACCATCCAGTATCCCCTGCCCACAAAACCTTCCAGCGCCCAGTGTCCGGGAATAGCGGCTCCCCAGGTAAAGAAGTCCATCCTGGGGTGGGTTACATATTTGCTGGATAGCAGTTCAATCACCGCCGCAGTGCCATAACTGATCTCCGCGATACCACTGGCTGTCACCCCTGCTCCCAATAATTCCGACTGCTTGTCCCCGGCGCCTATGATTACGGGAAGACCCGGCGGGACACCAAACCTGCGGGCACCATCGTCGGAGACCGTGCCAGCAATCTCCACAGGGGAGACCAGTACAGGCAATCTATCGCGCTCCACACCGAAAATCTCATAGATGATCTTCCAGGGATGCCATTGGAGCCCCTTCAGGTCGATGGGGAACAGCCCAACAATCATCGAGGAACAGTCCTTAAATTCGCCGGTCAACGAGTGCAAGATGTATGATGAAACGGTGAGAAATTTAAACGTCCGTGCATAATTGTCGGGCTCATATCTCTTAAGCCAGTTGAATTTCGACCTCCTCTGATACTCCCTCAGCCTCTCTTCCATTCGCGCAGCTTTGAAAGCTAACGACATGACAGGGCCGCCGGGTAACTTTAATCCCTCGGTCTTGCGTTCGTCCAACCAGGTGATGGCAGAGCGAATAGGATTACCGTTCTGGTCAACTGGCACAATGGTGCTCCTATGCGTGGTTATGGCAACGCCGGCAAGAGTATCAGTTCGTATTCCCGAATTCTGCACCACATTCCTGGTTACCTTTTGCGCTATCCCCAGATAGGCTTCGGCATCCTGTTCGGCAAAATCAGGCTGTAGTGCGACATAAGGAGTTACGGGCGATGACTCGCCATGGATTTCGTTTCCTTTTTCATCAAAAACGAATGCCTTGATATTCTGCGTGCCGCCATCGATGACAATGAAGTGTTTCACCGCACCAGTCATTTAGTCCTCCTGCTAAGAATATAGGATTTGCCCTCGCTCTTAATCACATTTTCTTTCCCAGTGCCCATTTCCCGGCTGGCTATCTCCACAATCCTGGGCATACAGAACCCACCCTGGCATCTTCCCTGCCCAGCTCTCGTTCTCCTTTTTATCCCGTCAAGGCTTCTGACAGCTATTTCACCATTCAGTGCCTTTACAACTTCTTCTTCACTCACATTTTCGCAGCGGCATACGATGTGTCCATACCTGGGATTGACCCGGATAAGCTCGTCCTGTTCTTTCAGGCTCAGTTCCGAAAAACGCACATGTCCCTTTCTTACGGGGTTGAACTTATCATTGACGGATGGATGCCGCTCTTCTCGAATGATTTCCCTGACTCTTTTCGCGATAGCTGGTGTCGATGCCAGGCCGGGCGATTGAATCCCAGCAACATGCACCAGACCATGCACCCTTCTGGAGGGCTCGATAATGAAATCCTCTTTATAAGTGGCTGCCCGACACCCGGCAAATTGGGCGATTATCTTCCCTTTGTCCGGCTTTTCATAGTCGGGCTTCAAGCGCTCCAGCAGTGGCCCAAACCTGTCAAACAAATAATCACACCCATCCGCGGTCGTTGACACATCCTCCCTGTCGCACACTTCAATAGCGGTAGGACCAAACTGAAGATTGCCATCTATGGTAGGAATAATGCCGCCGCCCTTCGTGTACTTGCTCTCCTGTGATTCCGCGGCAATACTGACTGGAGTGAAGACAGTCCGCACAGGCTGATATGATTTGTCGAAGATGATAGTCTCGCCCTTCCTCGGGTGGATGGTAAAGAATCTGTCGCCGGCGTACCCCGCTATCTTATCTGCATGAAGCCCGGCAGCATTTATCAAGAGCCCGGCCTTCACAGTACCTCTGGTCGTGTTAATTGCTCTGATGGTGAAATCTTCAGTCTGAACTCCTGTGATGGCTGTGTCCAGAAAGATGCTGACGCCATTTGATAGCGCATTCTCTGCATAGGCGATGAGTAATTCGAACACAGCTACGATACCCGTGTTCCAGACCAGTACACCTTTTCTAACATTGGGAGCGAGCCCCGGCTCGACGCTATCCAGGCCTTCCCTGTCCAACAGCTTCGGCTCAGGGTCGTTGTGTCTCATGGCGGTATCGACCGCATAAGGAAGTAACGCTTCTTCCTCAGGGTTCTCTGCAACAACCAACGTGCCTATGCGCTTGAAATCTACATCCAATTGACGGGCAGTCTCATCCCACATAGGGTTGCCCT
>Ga0255055_10001250_pt1 | contig 18960 bp, 14 predicted proteins | sample JV7_2_27_MG_FD_188633 | JGI IMG/M metagenome (GOLD analysis project Ga0255055, IMG submission 188633) | Seawater microbial communities from Jervis Inlet, British Columbia, Canada - JV7_2_27 | ecosystem: Environmental > Aquatic > Marine > Inlet | place: Canada: British Columbia | collected...
TTCTCTCCTCGTCATCCCTTTATTTGTGAATAAAATACGATGGAAAAAACCATTATCATATTTCGGAACTAAGATAGGTAAAAAGAAGATAGGATTAATTGTTGTTTTGATATTTGTATTAATTACACCCATTTTCTACCTTATTTCAAGAGATCAGAATCTGATCAACACTTACCCATTGTCCAAAGATGTATTGGTATCTTGGTGGATTTTTGCACTATATGAGCTATGTTATATTTTGTTCTATTACATCGCATATGAATTTTTCTTCAGAGGAGTATTGCAACTTGGATTAAGCAAAACATGGAAAAGCTGGCAGAGCATTCTTTTGGTTACTCTACTTACAACTTTTCTTCATTTAACTAAACCTTGGACTGAAATTTTAGCTGCTCTGTTCGCAGGAGTGTTCTTTGGTTTTCTAGCTGAAAAAACTAAATCCTGGTTTTATGTCTTTATTCTTCATGCAACATCTGGAATACTAATAGATATATTCAGCGCATTAAGATTTTTAGGAGTAATTTAAATTATGGTTGATAAAAAAACATCTAAGAAAGTTAAAATTCTTATTACTGGAGCAAATGGATTTGTTGGGAGTAACTTAACAAAATATCTTAGTCAAGATCCAACCTTGGAGGTTTATGCTATGGTTCGTCCAAAAGCTCCTATCAATTTTTTGCGAGATTTTCAATTCAAAGATAATAGACAAGATAGATTGTTCGAATTTGTGGAAGCTAATTTATTGGATGAAGAATCTATCTACAATGCTGCTAAGGACAAAGATATAATCATTCATTTAGCAGGAATGGTAAGTGACTGGGGAATAAGAGAAAGATTTTGGAAATTAAATGTAGAAGGAACTCAAAGTGTTCTTCGTGCTGCTAGCAAAGCTAAAGTATCTAGAGTACTATTCCTGAGTTCCTTAACTGTTCATGGTTTGAATGGACATAAATATGATGATGAAGAAGCGCCTCGAGAAGTAAGGAATTCTGCATATGCTGAAACAAAAAAAATAGGAGAAGATCTAGTTTTAGAATGGGGTTCTAAAGATTATAATATCGATAGTTCAATCATTCGTCCAGGTTTTATAATCTATGGTCCTTATGATAAAAGTTCTTTCATCCTAACTCTAGATGCAATGACATCAGGGGTATTTGGATTGATAAATGGAGGTAGAAGTTTGATATCTTATGTATATGTAGAAAATCTTTGTTATGGCATTAAACAATTGATTAAAGCTCCAAAGATAAGTGGTGCTTACAATATACTGGATGGTAATCTAACTTGGAAAGAGTGGATATCTATCTGGGCAAATGCTCTTAAAATAAAACCTCCCAAATTAAGTGTGCGTTATGCTTTCATAGCTCCAATTGTAGCTGTGCTGGTTGGATTTTATAAGCTCTTCAGAATCCAGAAATCTCCTCCTTTGAATTTCTATCGAATCAAAGTTATGCGAAAAGATTTAGCATTTGTAAATACTCGAATTTCAAATGAAGTTGGTTATGAACCTCCAATAGGTTTGGAAGAAGGAGTTCAACGCACAGTTGAGTTTTACTTGGATTCAAAGAAAAAATAAGCAAAACTCATACCTCAACCATAAGATATGAACTTTTTTCACAAAAGCTTCAAAAACAAGCTATTTTTTTATCATTGAAGCGTGACGTTGATAGGTATGACTAAGCAAAAAATACTCTCTTTTCTGAAAAGATTTCTAATTTTTAATTTATTCTTCTGGGGCTTGATAGGAGTTTCAATACCATTAATGGTCGGTGGACCTGCAGAATACCGTTACTTTGATAGTGATTGGGATGATTTTAATTATGTACCTGAGTATAACTCTTCAAGATGGAACATACTATATGATGGTCATTCTCATACAAAATATTCAGACGGTCATCTAACACCTAGACAAAACCTACTTTGGCATATTGCTATGGGTTTCAATGCGATGGCATTAACTGATCACAATACATTTGTTGGTGTTGAGGAAATCAGACAGCTTGCTAGAACTGAATTTAATGATTCAATTAAAGTTTTAATCGGTGTAGAATGGACTACAGATCGATGTCATCTTAACCTTATTTTTCCTCCTAATGCGACGATTGCTGTGTGCGAAGCAATAATACCTTCGAAAAGCTACATCTTTACTCCAACGGACGTTGAAATACAACAAGTAATAGATTCAACTCATGTTTTAGGAGGGATTGTAATTGTTAATCATTATCTTTCAACAGAAAGGATTACAGACAATCATCCTACTAGACAACAGTATTTGCAATGGGAAGTAGATTATATTGAATCAGTTAATACAGATGAATATGATGGTGTTTCCTATCAATTCTGTATAGATAATGGGCTAGGTGTGATTGCTACAACAGATATGCACGAACCAGAACCTGTATATGGTTGGACAACTTTAAATGCTTTCGAATTTACAGAAGAAGCTATCTTTAATGAATTAAAAGCTAGAAGAACAGATTTCATTTATGATCCAGCAGGCTCTCCCTATGATGTTGAACACAAGAGAAATAAGGCTTATACAATCTCTTTTCCATTGATTAAGTTTGGACAAATATTCAAAGGAATATATTCAAGTGGTTACTTTGCAACACAATTGGCAGTTTTTCTGATGTATTTTTATGGAGCTTTTATACTAGTAGAAGTTTTCAGATTTATTCTACCAAAAATCAGAAACAAAACAAAAAGAATCAAAACAGAAAAATCTCAGTAACAAAAATTATAGGACTTCAATTTCAATTTCTCGATATTATAATATTGAATCTTGTTTTACCAATATCAGATTTCACATTTATTCGCCAACCATGAGCTTCAATTATCTTTCTTACTATAGTTAAGCCAATTCCTCTTCCATCTTTTAAGGTTGTAAACCCTCTTTCAAATGCCTTCTCTATAGTTTCTTGAGATATTATTTTTCCATCATTTATCACTGAGATTACTAATTCATTCGCTGATTCTTCCTGTTGAACTATAATCTCTTTTGGGTCACCATGAATCACCGCATTCTCAAAGAGATTCTTGAAAACTTGTGAGAGTCTTTCTTTATCACCTTGAATTTCGGATAAAGTCTCTTTCTTGAACTTGATTTGCTCAGGTATAACAACATCAGCAACTGTATTAACGAGGTGGTTTAAATCTACAGTATTTTTTTCCTCTATTGCAAGTCCAGCTTCTGCTAACTCAACAGAATGTTCTAATAAATCCCCAATGTATTTAGTTCTTCTGAGAATTTTATCAATATAGGTTTGGTCTTCATCTACCTTGAATACATCAATATATCCTTCAATTGCACTTAGACTATTTCTAATGTCGTGACTCATATAATGAGCAAAATCACTAAGTTCTTCTCTTTGTTTATCCAGCTTTTCCAAAGTTTTCTTGCTTTCAGTTATGTCCATTAAAGCAACAATAAAATTACCTGTAGTTGGAATGAAGTTGACATTAAGCAGGATATGTTTAACATTACCGTATTTGTCGATAAATCTAGTCTCATATTGAGAAGGAACTGTAGTAGGATCAGTTACTCTTTTCTTATTATATTCGATCATCATTGTTAATTCAGGTTCAGGAATAAATTCTATCCACTTCTTTTTACCCTCTATCTCTTCTTTACTATATCCTGACAGCCTTTCCATTTCAGAATTTATCATAACGATAGTTGCTTCTTTATCAAAAATAACATATGAACTCCCAGTGGTTTCAAAGATAGTTTTGTACAAATCTTCAGAATGTTCAAGTTCATCTTGAATCCTTTTCATATCGGTTATGTCCATCATAGAAATTACGATGTCCTTTGTTCCAGGTATAACACTAACATGAATTAAATTATCTCGAACTTCGCCATCTTTTTTAAGTAATTTCGTTTCATAACTAGAAGGAGCAGTATCTGGATTTTTGATTCTCATTTCATTAAACTGTCTTAATCTCTCCAATTCATCCTCATGAACAAAAGTTAACCAGCTCATTTTACCTTCTACTTCTTCTTTAGTATATCCAGACATTTCCTCAAGTCTTGTATTGATTAGTTTTACATTTGTATCCTCATCAAGAATTGCTTTACCTGCCCCTGTTGTTTCGAAAATTGTACGGTAAAGGTTTTCAGAGATTTTTAATTCTTCTTCTTCTCTCTTTATCTCGGAGATGTCAACAACTACAACAATTGCATCAGTTGTTCCAGGAATCTCTCTAACATTTACTAAAATATCGATTATCTTTCCTTGTTTGTCTTTGAATCTCGTTTCATATTGTGGAATTGCCTTCATAGGTTCTTCAATTCTTAACCTCTGAAATTCCTTTAATCTCGGTAAATCTTCCTCTAAAATGAATTCTGCCCATCTCTGTCCTTCTAATTCTTCTTTCGAATAGCTTGATAGTTCTATTATTTCTTCATTAACATGTAAGATAGTAGAATCAGCTGAGATAATTACATTAGCTGTCCCTGTTGATTTGAAAATTGTTCGGTATAATGTTTCAGATTTCTTTAGCTCTTGCTCTGTTTTTATTCTTTCACTAATGTCAAGCAATGTAACAATAAAATCTGTGGAACCAGGTATGGCTTTTACAGTTAAAACTCCCTGTTTTTCTTGATTGTCCTTTGTTAGATATTCAATTTCATACTGATCAGGAGCTAATTTTGAATCTTGAAAATGAAGCTCTTGATATTTCTCTAGTCTTTTCCATTCTTTTTCTTTAAGGAAATTTGACCATTTCATCTTATCAATCATCTCATCTTTCTTATAACCAGTTAATTCCTCAAGCTTAGAATTTACCAATACTATGGTTTTATCTTTTCTTACGATGAGATTTCCTGTTCCTGTTGATTCAAATGTTGTCCTGTAAAGATTTTCAGATTGCTTAAGAATCTCCTCTGCTTCCTTCCTTTCAGCAACATTCCTTACTACAGAAAGCATGACTTGTTTTCCTCTAAAATTAAAAATATGAGCACTAATCTCTACAGGTATTTCGATACCTTCTTTTGTTTTATGAGTTGCTTCGAATGTTAGTTTTTTCTTATTCATAACTTCTTTGATAATTTCAGAAATTCTTTCTAAGGTTCCAGCTGCAGCTATATCCTTAGGTGACATGTTCATGAAATCTTCTTTTGAATATCCTAACATTTGACTAGCAATATCATTCACTTCTAAGAAGTTTGAAGCAACACCTTCTTCTGATATTTCGTATAGATAGATTGCATCATTGGTGCTGTTAAATAAAAGTCTGAATCTTTCTTCACTCTCTTTTATAACAATTTGTGTTAGTTTATTTTCAGTTATGTCATAGAGAGTGCCTTGTACCAGCCAAGGACTCTCCATTTCTTCACTTAGGTTTTGAACAAACTGTCTTATCCATCTTATCCCCTCATCTTTTCTTATAATCCGATATTCGATGGAAGATTTGTAATTAGGTATGTTAGTTAGATTATCTCGAATTGAGAGTGGAATGCTAATATCGTCAGGATGTATTATTTCGTCCCATTTCATCCCCTTTTCTGTAAAATCCTCTTCTGTGTATCCAGTGATTTCTTCAATAGCTCCATGGAAATATACTGCTTGAAAATCTATTGTTCCTCTAAACGCAATACCATGAAAATTCTCTATGAATCCTCTATATTTAGCTTCACTCTCTTTCAGAGTTCTTTCTGCTTGTTTTCTTTCAGTTATATCTCTTCCTACTCCCATAATGGCGAATGGTATTCCTTGTTGATCTTTTAATATTGAAGCATTAAGCTCCACAGGAAAATGTGAACCATCTTTCCTTAACATTGTATACTCATAACTGGATTGTTCTAGATTACGCATCCCACGCATGTTTGCTAATATTCTCTGATGATCTTCTTGAGCTGTAAAATCCAGCAAAGTTGTTCCTATTAATTCTTCTGTAGATTCCACACCATACATTGTTGCAGCATATTCATTTGCAAAAATGATGTTTCCCCTCATATCGGATAGTACAATTGAATTGGGTGACGTTTCAACAAGTCCTCTATATCTCTCTTCACTTTCTTGTAACTGCTGTTCTATCCGCTTTCTTTCAGTTATGTCTGTTCCTGAACCAAGCAATTTTGATGTTTTTCCATTCTTATCTTTTATTGATGTATTTCGCCAAGCTATAACTTTCTTTTCACCCCTTTTTGTAGTCATTTCAATTTCTACATACTCTGAAGGTTCAGTGTTTCCAACAATAACTCTTTGAAAATGTAGTTTGAATTCATTTCTATATCTCTCTTCATATACTGTATCAAACCAGTTTTTTCCAATAATGTCATCTTCAGTAAACCCGAGAATTTCTGTAAGTTTTTTATTGATTAATTCTGTTTTCTCATCCTCATCAATAATGCAAAACATAACTCCTGCTTCAGCTAAATACAATTTTGTTAAATCTCGATCTTGTCTAATTTTTTCTTCGAGATTTTTACGTTCTGTGATGTCATGAGTAATAAACTGAAGAGATGGATTTCCAAAAAAGTCAATTTTAGTTACTACTGAAGAATACCAATGTGTGATGCCTATTTTATCGATAAATCGATTCTCAATCACATCAGATTTCTTCTTATCACTTTTGACAAAATCAGTAAGAAATAAGCCTACTCTTTCAGCATCATCAGGATGAATAAATGGATTTTCTTCTTGTGAGAATTGAAAATCTGATAGGGTGAAACCAGTTTGCTCTTTTAACGCTGGATTTGCATATATCATTCGAGATTCCAGATCTGTGATATAGATAATATCTGAAAAAGCTTCTACTAAATTCCTATATCGCATCTCAGATTCCTTCAATGCTTTCTCCGCACCTTTGTGTCTAAGAGCTGTTTTGATTTGATGAACAAGTTCAGTATATTGACTGCGAGCATCAGAACCTTTTCGGAGATAGTAATCTGCTCCTAGATTTAGTGCCTCTATAACAACTTCTTCTCTACCTCTACCTGTGAATATAATGAAAGGTATATTATATTCCTCTTGTTTTATTTTTTCAAGAAGTGCTAAACCATTCAATTCTTCCATTAAATAATCACAAACAATAACATCTATACCACCACCTTTGATTCTTTCCAAAACTTTAGTAGAATCTTGAAGAGGTTCAACTATTATCTCTCCTTCACTCATTTTCTCTAAAAATTCTTTAGTTAAAAAGAGAAAATCCTCTTCATCATCTATATGTAAAACTTTGATTTTGTCTATATTTTCTATGCTTTTGGAAGAATCTGTTTGGTTAAAGTCAGGGTTGACCACTCGAACTACCTCAAATAACAATAAAGTTTCTCCCTTAAAATTGTTTTTTTAATAAAAAACATATTATATCTATTTGTTTTTTGTTTATGAGAACTAATAGGATGAAAAAATTTGTTTATTGAATTACAGAAGCTAGTTGGTAAAAAAATCGATATAATTGGTAAAATCTCTGAGATTCCTTGGCAGCATTTGATTGAATTTTCTGATTCTCACAAGATTATACAATACTTTGATTTAGAGTCAGGAGATCAGATTGTTGTGTACTCTCAAGATTCTATTGATTGCCAAAATACAGTTAAACTTTCAGGTGAAGTAATCAAAGTAATTGGAAAATCAAAGAGACCAGGTAATGTTTCAGATAGTGTTTTTATCGAATATCAACTATTGGTAGATGATTGGGAATGTTTTAATTAATCCGTTTCCTTGTTTTAGTTAGTAATTGGAAGTGTTAAAACTGCTTGATGAGGATGATATGAAATATCTGCTAGAAAGCTTAAAAGACAAAGATCCTCACATTAGAATATTCACTATCAATTCAATTGTTGATAACAAGGATAAACATGAAGCACTTCCAGCAATAATCAAACTGCTTTTTGATGATGAACCAGCAGTAAGAAGAAGAGCAGCATGGGCTTTAGGAAAAATTAAGGATTTAAGTTCTTTCGAAAGTCTGATACAAGCACTTAATGATATAGATACTGATGTTAGAAAAAACGCTATTAGATCACTAGGAGAGTTGCTAGCTTTTGACTCTATCCCCAATTTGATCTCCAAATTAGAAGATGAAAACTGGGAAGTAAGAGCTGAAGCAGCTGTTGTATTAGAGTATCTAGGCTGGAATCCCAAGAATAAAGAAGAAAATACTATACAATTAATCGCAAGAGGAAAATGGGACCAATTAGCAAAATTAAACGAATTGAATGCTGATCTATTATTAAAATTTCTTAACGATTCTGATAGGGAAACAAGAAGTAAAATATCTTGGATTTTAGGAGAGTTTAAAGAAGAAAAAGTTGTTCAATCTCTTTTTGATCTTTTTATGACAGATGGGTTCCAAGATGTGAAAGAAAGCGCATCAATTGCATTAGGTAGAATAGGTGGGAAAGCAGCTCTTGATTTGCTTTTAGTAGCACTTCACGATGAAGATTGGTTTATAAGAAAAAATGCAGCTACAGCTTTAGGATATGTGAAAGACAAGTCCTCAATGGCGGCACTTGAAGAATTATTAAAAGATGATAATACGTTTGTTAGTAGGAGTGCAAAAGAAGCACTTAAGCGGATAAAAGGATAGAAAAACTGTTTTTCTAGAAACAGAAATATCTCTTTAGGGATATATTTAAAATTGAATGCAGGATTTTCTAGAATAACATAAATACAAAACTCAACCAATTGGAGGAGTTATTTAATGGATGATATTAGAAAAAGATTATGTATAACACAAGAAAATCTAGATGCTGTTCAAAATTTCTTAATGGATGAAAACAATCCATTCATCAATGATTTACTTCAGTTAATAGAAAAATATGGTGGAGTAGAAGAAATAAATAAGAAGTTTGAAGAAGCAAAGAACATTGAAACAATATACAAGAAATTAGAATCTGTTAATCCCGACTATATTGATGATCTTGAGTGGTTAATTAAACAGAAAGAAAATGATTCTTTTATCAGTGTTAATAATTATAGGAGAAAAATCTTAGGAAATGCAGTTGATAGAATCAATTTTGATGATTCATTTGCTGTCACTCTGGAATTATCAGCATGTCAATATTTCCCATTTTTAATTAAAGGGGCAAAAACAGCTCTCTTTAAGCAAGATCTTATGCCAGGAAGGATTATCCGTGTTAGATATATGAAAGAACAAGAAAAAGATGGAGATCTCCTGGCAATGCAAGCTGCTGTTGATATAATAGGTGCTTCGATTGTCGAAACATTAGATACTAAAGGAACAGCTCCTGGTCCTGATGGTTTACCTGTCAATATTCATCTAGGTGGTCCTGATACAATTACTGGATACTTTGGAGGAGTTGGTCAACCTAATGAATTTGCATTGAAATGGATAGACGAATTACTATATTACTATACCAATTATGGTGTAAAACAGGTTCTGAATATTAATCCTGGAACTGTAATACTCGGATATCTGCTCTACAAACTTGGAATAAATAATGAATTTAAAATTTCAGTTTATATGGGAAATGATAACCCCTATTCTGTTCTTTGGACTTTAATGACTGCAAAATTATTCGCAAGAGATGATGGTACTACACCTCTGATTGGATTCAATCTATCTAATGCAGTGAATAATTGGACAATTGAAATGAGTTCTGATATAAGAAATAACTTTGGTTTTGAAAATGTTGTTAGATTAGAACATCATATAATCGAAACACAAAAATCAATTGTGAGACAACCATATGATAGAACACAAGAATTGCTTGAAATTGCCCCCAAAGTTCGAAACATTAGTGCTAAACATGAAGGGGGACCCGTGGAAATTGACCAGACAAGAGAACATCCTTCAGATATACTGGATTATTTCCTTACCAAAGAACAGGTAACAGAACAAGGTTTATGGGATTATCTTGAACAAAATTATTTAGACAGACATACAGCTATCAATAACACTGCAAAAGCTCTAACTGAAAAAGGTATAAGTTTCATCGCTGCTAGAAACCTCCACCATAAATAATATAGCGGTGTTCCTGATGAAAAAAATGGCAGATGGAATGTACAAGATACTAGGAGAGGGGGCTTTTGAATATCTTGCCAAAGCACAAGCTCTAGAAAGAGAAGGTAAGGAAGTCCTTCACTTTGAAATTGGACAACCTGATTTTCCTACTCCAGATCATATTAAGAAAACTGCTTTTGAAGAAATAGAAAATAATTTCACAGGTTATGTAGCAGCAACAGGAATTCTTGAATTAAAACAAGCAATACAAGATGAAATTGAACAAACCAGAAATTTCAGACCGGAAATTTCCCAGATTCTTATTCTACCGGGTGCAAAACCTGGAATCTTCTTCACAATGCTGAGTTTAGTAAATCCAGGTGATGAAGTAATTTATCCTGATCCAGGTTTTCCTACTTATGGTTCAGTTGTTAGATATCTTAGTGCAGGTGATGTACCAATAGCTCTCAAAGAAGAAAATGAATTTCGTTTAAATCCAAGTGACATTGAGGATAAAATTACTTCAAAAACCAAATTAATTATACTTAACTCTCCCCAAAATCCTACTGGTTCCGTTATGACGAAAGAAGAAATCAATAAAATTGCAGAATTAGCAGAAGAGAATGATATATTCATCCTTTCTGATGAGATATATTCCAAAATGCTTTATGAAGCTAAATTTCACTCAGCAGCCGTTAGAGATGAAACAAAAGAGCGAACAGTATTGTTAGATGGTTTTTCCAAATCGTATTCCATGACAGGTTGGAGATTGGGCTATGTTGTGGGTCCTCAACCTATTATTGAAAAAATGGGTACATTAATGATAAATGCACTATCATGTACAACTTCATTTGTTCAAAAAGCAGGTATTACTGCGTTAAAAGGAACACAAGAACCACTTCATAAAATGATGAATGCTTTCTTAGAAAGAAGAAATGCTATTGTTAAAGGTCTAAATGAAATACCTGATTTCTCTTGTTTATCACCTCAAGGTGCATTTTACGCTTTCCCGAATATCAAGAAAACAGGTAAATCATCAAGAGAGATAGCTGATCACATACTTTACAATGCTGGAGTTTGTTGCCTGCCAGGTTCGGCTTTTGGCAATAACGGTGAAGGATTTCTCAGATTCTCATATGCAACTTCAGTAGAAACAATAAATAAAGCAATGGAACAAATAAAAGAATCCTTCGAATGAGAAATTATTTCTTATTTCTTTTGAGCAGCTCTTACAATATTTGTCATAAGTTTGAAGAAATCTCCAAGATTCTCCATACTGTTCAATCTTGCAGAAAGTGCGTTTTTGTTAATTGAAATAAGTTGAATTTGAGTGATTAAAGGGAAGAAGTATTTATTCACATTCTCATCTTTAAGTACAGTATCTGTTTGTTTATCGTTATTTGTGCGAAAAGAAACGAAATTTTGAACACTCATTCCCTCAAAGGATTCATATTCTGATACATCAATGTCTGCTTTAATTATAATATTCAGGAAAAATGGAAATTCATGAATTAATTCTGCATCAATATTTACATCTTTATCTCCCTCTTCAGACATGGTTATTCTTTGATATAGATCATCAGCGTGCTCTACTGGTAAATCAAAAATATATCTTGTCAAATATCCTGCAACTTTCTTGATATTCACAGCTCCTATCTCTTCGAGTTTTAGTAGGATATCCTGTTCTCTATCATCGATTTCTACCTCAGTTTCCTCTCCATATTGTTCTTGATAATACTCTTTAGCAGAAGTAATATGTTTTTTTGGACGTTTTTTTGAACCAAAGAATCGGGACATAAAATCAAGAAAACAGTGTTTTATGCTTTTTTATACCTTTTGTAGTTACTACTAAATTTTTGTCATCAAATTTATAAGTTACATCTCTAGATGTTCGTAATTAATCTGAAATGAGGAAGAAAGATGGAATTTAATATTGCATTTATAGGTTTTGGAGTCGTTGGACAAGGTTTAGCAGAGATTCTAATTGATCAAAAAGCTATCTTGAAAGAAAATTATAGTTTCGAATTCAATGTCGTTGCAGTCTCTGACACTCTGAAAGGATCAGTATACAATGAAAATGGTTTAGATCTTGCAAAACTCCTACAGCTAGTAGAAGAAACAGGTAAAATCGATGATTATCCAGATGGTACAAAAGGATTGGATTCTGTTAAGACTATTACTGAAACTAACGCAAATCTTATTCTTGAGGTTGCTTGGACTGATTTGAAAACTGGAGAACCTGCTATAACTCACGTAAAAACTGCTCTTAAAAACAAGAAACATGTAGTTATGACAAATAAAGGTCCAATAGCATTAATTGTTCGAGAATTACTCGATTTAGCTAAAGAGAATAATGTTGAAATGAGATATGAAGGAACTGTTCTAAGTGGAACTCCAGCTCTAAATCTTGGATTATACAATTTAGCAGGAGCAGGAATTACTGCAGCAAGAGGAATTGTTAATGGAACAACTAACTACATCCTAACTGAAATGGAAAAAGGATTAGATTATGAAGCAGCTCTAAAGCAAGCACAGGAATTGGGGTATGCTGAAGCGGATCCTACAGCTGATGTTGAAGGATACGATGCTCTTGGTAAGATAGTCATTTTAGCAAATACTGTAATGGGAGCTAGTCTTAAAAAGGATGAACCCCCATGCGAAGGAATTACAAAAATCACCGCTGAAGATATTGTTAAAGCAAAAGAAGAAGGTTATAGATGGAAGCTTATTGCTGGAGCAGAAATTAAAGAAAATGGTTCAGTGGATGCCTATGTCAGACCTGAGAAAATTCCTCTTGATCATCCATTAGCTAACATCATGGGTCCAACAAATGCTCTAACTTACACAACCAAATATCTTGGAGACGTGACAATAGTTGGTCCAGGTGCAGGAAAAACCCCAACAGGTTTCGCATTGCTAACTGATATTCTTGATATTAACAGACTTCTTTCAAAGAGCTGATCTCAATGGGATATATGCATAAATTTCTAGATGTCGATTTATCAACAGGAAAGATTCATGAAAAAAAACTTGACACAGAACTTGCTGAGAAATATATAGGTGGAAAAGGATTAGGAGCTAGAATATTATATGATGAGCTCAAAGCTGGTGTGGATCCTTTAAGCTCTGAAAATATCATCCTATTTATGACAGGACCTTTAACTGGAACCCCTGTAGTTACATCAGGTAGATGGTGCATCGTCACAAAATCTCCGCACACTGGCATTTTTTTAGACAGCCAAATAGGTGGTAAATTCGGTCACAGACTGAAAAAAGCAGGATTTGATTATATTCTTGTTAGAGGTAAAGCTGATTCCCCCTGCTATCTCAATGTTAATTCAGAGGGATCAGAGATTATTCCAGCTGAAGAAGTCTGGGGAAAAGGTACTTTTGAGACTGAAAATATCCTTAAAGAAAAACATCAGAAATCAGAAGTTGCATCAATTGGAACAGCTGGCGAAAATATAGTTACTTATGCAAATGTTATGACTGATAAATCCCATATGGCAGGAAGAGGAGGTTCAGGAGCTGTTATGGGATCAAAGAATCTCAAAGCTGTTGTTGCAGGAGGTACTTTGAAAATAGATGCAGTAGGTGATGATTTCAAGGAACTAACAAGGATTTTCAGAGAAAAAGTTCGAACTAATCCTGGTGTTCAAAATCGTCATGAAATCGGAACAATGATGTGGGTAAACATGTCAAACGAAGGTGGATTTCTCCCAACAAGAAACTATCAAAGCGGATACTTTGAAGATGCTGAGAAAATATCAGGAGAGAAAATGATTGAAGAAAATACCTATGCCCACCGTGCATGTTATGGTTGTCTAATTGCTTGTGGTAAAGCGAATAAGTGGAATGAAGGAAAATATGCAGGACTTGATGTAGATGGACCTGAATATGAAACTACAGCTTTACTAGGTTCAAACTGTGGATTAAACGATTTGGCAGCAGTAGCTAAAGCTAGTTTGATTTGTGATGATCTAGGAATTGATACTATAACAACAGGGGCAACAATTAGCTTTGCAATGGAATGTGTGGATAAGGGGTATCTCAATCAAGAGGATATTTCAAACCTTACTTTTGGAAATGATGATGCTGTCCTTCAATTGATAGAATTGATTGCAAATAAGAAAGGACTAGGAAAACTACTCTCAAAAGGATCTAAAGTTGCTGCAGAGAAAATTGGTCATGATTCCATTGATTTTGCAATACAAGTTAAAGGAAATGAACTTGCAGGAGTAGAACCTAGAGGTTCATTTGGAATGGCTTTAGCTTATTCAACTTCAGATAGGGGAGCATGTCATCAAAGGTGCTGGACACCTGGAGCAGAGCTAAAAGGAGACCTAAAGCGATTCAGCTTTGAAGGAGTCCCCAAGTTTGTGAAAGAATCTCAAGATGAACGTGCTTCTTGCTTTTCTTTAGTTCTATGTGATTTCTTACCTTTTGATGTTCCTGAGATGGTAGAAATATTGAACTCAGCAACTGGATTCTCATATACACCTGAGAGTTATTTAACTACTGGAGAAAGAATTTGGAATCTTACAAGACAGTTTAATGTTAGAGAAGGAATATCTACGAATGATGATGTTTTGCCGAAACGATTTTACAAAGACATTATGCCAGAAGGAGCTGCAAAAGGACAGTTCATTAACAAGGATAAATTTGAAGCTGCTAAACTTGAATATTATAAATTAAGAGGATGGAATGATCAAGGAATACCAACTGAAGAGAAACTAACCCAACTCAATCTCTAATTCTTTTTTTGTTTATCACAAACATTTTAAACTTAATATTTTCTCAAAAGAATGTTGATTTTATGAAGAACAGAATCAATTTCAGTACTTTAAAGGAAACTCGAGTAATAGCATTGATTCTTATCTCTATTTCTTCATTCTTATCTGCTTTTAGTGGTTCAGCTTTTACCTTAGCAGCTCCTTCAATGGCAGCAGATTTGTCAATAAATACTGCTGAATTGAGTTGGATTATGACAATATATGTTTTAGCAACAGCAATGCTTCAGATTCCTTTTGGAAAGATAGCAGACAACTTTGGTCGAAAAAAAATCTATTTGATTGGAACAATCATCTTCTCTAGTACATCCTTAATTTTAGGTTTCATGAATTCAAGCACTACAATAATAATTATGAGGTTCATTCAGGGAATCGGAGGAGCACTTGTATTCGCTACAGGAACGGCAATTTTGACCTCAGTGTTTCCTCCAGATAAGAAAGGTTTAGCATTTGGGATAAACATTGGCTCTGTATATTTAGGTTTAACAGTTGGTCCCACATTAGGAGGTTTTCTAACAGATTTCTTCGGATGGAGAAGTATTTTCTTCAGTGTTGTTCCTTTCAGTTTTATAATTGCAATACTTGTTGCTTTTGTATTAAAGGGAGAATGGAAAAATGAAGAAAAAGAGAAGTTTGATTGGATTGGATCTATAGTCTATGTTGCTACACTTTTCATGTTGTTATACGGTTTCAGATCTCTTCCTAAGAATCTTGGATATGGTTTAATAGGAGCATCACTTATAACTCTAATATTTTTCTTATGGTGGGAGTGGAGAATCGACTATCCAATACTCCAATTAAGATTATTCCAGAAAAATAGATTCTTCACTTTTGCAAATTTATCTGCATTTACATATTATACAGCTACGACCGCTACAACCTTCATTCTTAGTCTGTATCTCCAAAACATTTTATTATATTCAGCTGCAATAGCTGGTGTAATACTCTTATCTAGACCAATATTTCAAGCAATCCTATCCCCTATTGGAGGAATTTTATCTGATCGAATAGAGCACAGAATTATCACAACTTCTGGAGTTGTTTTTGGACTAGTAGGTTTGATATTGTTAACATTTTTAGGTTCAGAGACTCATCTAAGCCTAATAATACTAAGCTTAATTTTCAGTGGAATTGGCTTTGGTTTATTTTCTTCCCCCAATGCTAATTCTATTATGAGTGCTGTTCCAAAAGAAAGCTATGGTGTTGCTTCAGCTTTGGTTGGTACAATGAGGACTATTGGACAAACAATAAGTCTGGGTATTATAACTTTACTTTTTGGTGTCATTCTGGGGACAACAAGTATAGAGAATCCTCAATATGAACCTCTATTCTTACGCAGCTCCAAAATAGCATTTATTATATTTGTTGGGATGTGCGTAATCACTCTGATTGTTTCCTATTTAAGAGGAAAAAATAACTACTTTGACACTGAAATAACAATTGAAAAATGACAATATCATAGTATTGGATTTTTATGTAATAAAAAAAGGAGTGAAATACTCCTGTGTTTCAAAATGTCTATGAATTAGTATTTTACTGGAACAAAGATACCTAGTATGAATGCTAGTAACGATCCTCCAGCTGCTAGCCAGAATCCTAAGAAGTCAAACATTGTTTCAGTACTACCTTGATACCAAGCTAGATTGATATAAACAAAGTGTCCTTCAAAAGCTACTGTCACTACAATAGCGGTAGCTATAACACATGCTAGAGTAAGTAAAGCAAAGATTATCCACATTATCTTAGGTATGCCAAATATGGAAAATAGGACTGCGATAGCTCCAAAGCCTGTACCTGCGAACATCACTATCATCATGATTAATGCAAAGATTTCAAGTTCTAATCCTATCAAACTTCGATAGGTGGGAAGCCAGAAGAAGTACGCACTTAGAAATCCTCCTGCAACTGCTGCTAGGTAAAATATCAATGCTCCTAATCCAACACCTGATGACCAAATTTGTAGTTTTGCCATAATGAGGGATATCGTGGAAATTATTTAAACTTTATCAAAAAAAAACTAACACTAATACAACACACATGATTAGAGAAGCGATATTCATTTGTTAACTACTATTCAATAAGGAGAGTATTTCCTCATCCTTTTCAAGTTTGGATAACTTATTTAGTGAATATTCTACATCCTCATTTTCTATAGTTTTGAGTTTTTTTACAATTTCTAACTTTATTTCTTTGTTAGTTTCTTGCATTACATAATTGGCTAGTTTATAACATATTTCTGGGTTATCCAGTCGTTGTAACAAATAATAAAGAATGAGTTTCCTTGTCTCCAAATTTGGTTTTGTTTCTAATTCTTTAATAAAAACACGAACGACATCTTCATTTGCTACTTGATCACTTAACGTTCTAATTAACCATAATTTTACTCGATTTGATTTTTCTGAATATCTCAATCTACTTAGCAATTCTTCCAAGATTTCATTCTCATGAACTATGGTTCGAAGAGCCCAAACTGCCCATAATCGAACTTTGGGTGAGCTATCTTTCAGTGATTCTACTATGACTCTTTTTACTTCATCTTCATTAATTACCTCAGCTAAATAAGAAACAGCTTTTGCTCTACAGATGGCATATGAGTCATTCAGTGCAATATCACCCAAAAGTTTCTGAACTTTGAATTCAGATTTAAATTCACTAAGTTGATCAATAAGTAATGCTCTGTCCTTATTTTTCTTAGTAATCTTAACTTCTTCAATAAGAGCATCTATTTTTTCTTTAGTATTTTCCTCTTCTTCTTCTTCTTCTTCCTTCTCTATCTCAATTTCCTCAGGTTGTTGAATCAATTCTGGATCGCTTTCTTCATTATTTGATTCTTCAGACATAAATTTCATTATTATTTGCAAGCGGGGGTTAAAAAAGCTATCATTATGATTTCTCCTCAAATTAAATAATCTAGTTTGCTATTTGACAACATTTATTACCAGAACACTTTTTATTTTATCTGAATTCGTAAAGAGGTTCATGGTTTGAGAAAAAGAATTCTATCTAGCTTGCTCTTGTTCTACATCTTTCTTTCATCACTCTTATTAGCAACTCAAGCAAATGAGTGGAGAGTATTAGCAGCTGAAGAAAATGAATCCTGGCATTTTATCGCTCTTGGAGATGCAAGAAACTGGGAAGAAAATTCAACCAACATCATAAGAAAATCTATAACTGAATATATCATTAATACGGATGAAAATTTTGAATTTATACTGAATACTGGTGATATGGTTAATAGTGGAGGGGAGCAAGATGACTGGGATAGATACTATGAGGACATTGCTCTCGCAGTTGACAAAAATATCACATTCTATTACACGGTAGGGAATCACGACATATACACTTATAGATTACCTGATGGATCATATGGTCCTCAAGAGTACAATTTCTCAACCTATATGGCTAATGTTGAAATGCCAGGAAATGAAAGATATTATAGTTTTAACTACAAAAATAGAATCCATTTCATAATAATAAACACTGATGAATTCTGGGATTCAGGAGCAGCAGATGAGTTTGCAATTACTGCAGAACAAAAGCAATGGATTATTGATGATTTATCTAGTAACACACTCAATTTTACAATTGCTTCATTCCATCGTCCTGCTTATTCAGTTCGAAGTACATCAAGAGTGGAAGATGCTGCAGAAATAAGAAAAGTTCTAGAACCTATTTTTCTAGAATATGATGTTGATTTAACATTCTCAGGACATGATCATTACTATTACAGAACAGCAAGGCAAGGAGTAGTCTATATTACAACAGGTGGTGCAGGAGCTCCTTTATATATTCCAAACAGAGGAGAACTAGCACAAGAAGATGATGAGTATTTTGCTGAATACCATTATTGCAATATCACTGTTTCAAAAGAGAAAACAACAATTGAAACAATGGTGTTTGATGAAACTTTTGAATCTGTAAGTCTAAAAGATAATTTTACATTAGATAGCAATGGTGAAATAATAATTGAGCCAGAAGAAACAACTAATCCTTTAACAATCTTACCAGTCACTATTTTATTGGTTGCTGGTTTATACATGAGAAGAAAACAACGAAACAACTAATCCAATGCAATAATTTCTTCTTATTCTCTCTTTTTCTTTGTTAATACGAAGAGCTTAAAAAAACAAAGAAGAATTTTTTACAATGACAGATTTTGTCCTTGAAATGGAAGTAACTGGTCCTCTAAAAACTAATTGTTATCTATTATATGATCCAATAAGCAAAGAAGCAGCTCTATTTGATGTTGGAGGATCCA